>MTKW01022475.1_pt1 | contig 10995 bp, 10 predicted proteins | sample 1042761 | NCBI WGS metagenome assembly MTKW01 (sample SAMN06205366, study PRJNA360243) | anaerobic digester metagenome | biome: Wastewater treatment plant; feature: Anaerobic digester sludge; material: sludge; isolation source: anaerobic digester fed with sludge from wastewater treatment plant ...
AGGTTAAAAAGGGTTTTCGTCAAGAAACGAGGTTGTGTCTGCATAGGCTTACTGCTCCTTTCCGGGTTTATCGTTAAAAAATTGGCGTGAATTTACGACATTATATCACCTTAGAATGACATCGGCATATCAGCAGCTGCTAGCCGAAGGCCAGGCCTTTGAACAATTTATGCAACAATATAATAACAAATCCTAAAAACCCTTGGTAAACAGTCCTGAAAGGTATTGACAAGTATCCTTATGCAGGTATAATTGTGTATAAACAAATTATACAAAAAGAAGGGGAAGTGATTTTGATGAAAGTACTATCTGCTTTTTTGGGGGACAGAAAGAACGAAAGGTTGGCGTTTATGGCCGACAAGGCAAATTACTATCTGGGTTTGGAGAAAAAGGTCATACTGCTGGCGTCAGATGCCGATACCCTAGGGATCTTGAAAGAAGCTGAAGTCCTGGCGCCAGGCCATGCCGAAGACTTTGCCGTAGACTTTGCCCAGGACGTAATGGTGGCGATAGGGAACGTGAACGTAGCTGCCAGAGACCTGGCTAAGGCGCTGGTCCCGGACGATGTCATAAGCAATGCTAACGAACCCTTTTGGGAAACGAGCGCGAAAATGTGCATCGAAGCCATCATAAAGACTGCGGCCCATGCAGAAGCATTTATCCGCAGCAACACCCAGCCTCCCTACATGTCCTTAGCAGGCAGGATAACGACGATCCACTCCGAGATGGCAGAGAAAGTGTATGCCAGCCTAGAAAAGAAAAAGTGGTGGGAGGAATACCTTCCAGACCAGACCATTGAGACCATGATATTCAGCAACGCAAAACGAACGGCCTCCTGCATGCTTTCGGTGGTGCAGTCGTACCTGGAGCCGCTTTGTCGGATATCCAGCTCTGAAAGGACGGCTCCGGTAAACGACAATAAACGGCCTCTTGCAATATACGCGCCGGCCTACGACATAGTGGAGCTAAAGCTCGTTTTAAAGCTCCTTTCCGCCATATATCCAAAGGACTCCGTGCTGCTCGTTCCAGAAGCGGACAACTATAAGGAAGCGGTGGAAAATACGAGCTGGGACGTCGTCTTTTCCTCGTGCCGTCCGGTGGCCGATTCGGATTCCGTCGTCTTCGGCTTCAGCCGCCATTCCCTTCTTTACTTTGTAAACATGACGAAGGAGACCACGGGATTTGAACGGCTTACGAACCTGGCCTACGAAAGGCCGGATGTCCTGACTTACGGCAAGGGCATAGCCTGGGAATTGGGCGAGTGGCACATCGTAGACTTGCCCTATGACGCTGTTTCTCCGAGAAACCTGGTTGCGAACTCAAGGGAATTGGACGAGACCGTAGCGGCTTTAATTGCTCCCACGCCGAAAGACGTCAAGGGCAAGGAGTTTGACCCGGAACCCTTCCTGCATGACGATGATGAGTTTTACGACCTCGATCAGTTGCTAGCTAACAGTGATTATCAGTTGCTAACTGACGATGATTAGCGGCGATAGGTAATTAGCATTGGGTTGCGTAAGCTGGACAGGTTTAAATTTTCAGCTGTCAAGCTTCTAAATATGGGCCGAGATTGGGGTGTTTTAAGGTGTCGGATGAAATAGAAAAGGTGATGGAAATCCTTAAACGAGCTGCTGTTTCAAGACCTAAAAGAAACGTCTGGAAGCCTGTGGCGGTGATAAGTACGACGGCGCTGGTCTTTTTATTGGCTTTCGCAATATGGTCCAACCTGCCCAAGGTCCCTCCGGAAGGGGAAGTGGCGGATCAGGTTACGCGCATATTGGCAGGCTCGGGGCCCTCGTATAGCTGCGGCTACCTCCATGGAGCAAACGTCAAGCTGACCTCTCGTGGAATTGCGTCGGGAAACATAGACGTTACCTGCTTTTTCATGCCCTACAGGGCGTCTAAAAGGCTTGATGAGATTAAAATGTATTGCACCGCGAAGCTGAAACAGCTCTATGAAGAGCTTCCATGGCTGAAGGAGTGCTCCTTTACGATAAAGTGCCCTTATCACAGCAGGCCCGGAGGGCCGATAGAGTGGCGCCAGGAAGTTAGCTTTAAGTTCGACAGATCCCTTTACGAAAAGATAGACTGGGGAAAGTTTTTCTACGCAGACATCTTGAAAGTCGCAGAAGACGTGGAATTTTAAGGACTGCAGGCGTGCTGACTGCCTCATCATCAGGGCAGTCAGCATTTTGCCCGTGGGGGGAAGCCCGAAGATGTAGTTTTACACAAACAACTTCAAGGTTTGACTGCAATATGTTCAGCAGTTACAATTGATTTAGTTGCTAGATATTCGGCATCGTACATTGCTTTTTAAGGGAGTGAATGCTGTGGAAGAGCGAGACGTCGTAGTTCCTGCGGAAGTCATACGAAAAATACAGGAGGACTTTGAGTTAGACAAATACGAACTGGCAAGCTTTTTCGGCATAAGCCTGCGTTCCGCCATAGACTGGCTTAAACACGGAATAAGAGGGGAGAGGGGTCTAAACGTCGCCATGATAGACTGCCTCCTTTCCCTACAGATCCTTGCCCAAAAAGACCCGGAGTCCTTTATGACCTTCCAACAGCTTAGAGGTTTGACGCAGAAAATAGTGAGGGAGCCGAGCCTCGTGTTTTTTCAGTTTACGCCCTACGAAGACAGCCTTGATCCCATAGCTCTCCTGTCCCTAAAGCACCCGAGGATAACTTCCCTTTTTATGTCCGCGATCTTCGCCTTATATTTGAGGAACAAGGGAAAGCCCTTCAAATTCAAGGACACTTCAAAGGCCTTTGAAGACCAAAACGTTTACAAGTTCTTTATGGACCAATTGCCGGAGGACAATTGAGCGTGGGCGGCGGGAGGCGGCAAGATGACGCAGGACGAACTTAAGGTATGCACGGATTGTCTGAAGGCGGGCGGAGACGTTACTTACGAGGAAGCCGACGGCATATTTCGCTTACTTTGCTGTAGCAAAACGCCTGAGGAGGTAGGTCTGCTCCTCGAATGGTACAGGGCCGTGCTAGACAGGCTCGAGGCGGGCAAGGGGAAATTTGTCAATACCCTGCCCGTTTCTTATAACTACGCTTATCTTCTTTGCCGGGAAATTGCGCAGGTTATCTCGCAGTGTTTGAGACTGCTTGACCCTCTTGAGAAAACTCCATCGTGCACGCTCGGCCGGGGTAATGGGAAGGTTATTTCAAAGAGCTTCGGCAGGGCCTTTGCCGTGAAGCGGGAATTTCAGGATCAGGAATTCGAGGAGATCTGCGCAGGCGATCTTGTCAACGGCTGCAAGCTGTGGCACGACGTTAAAGAACATTCTAAGATGACAAAACGAGAGGTGCTTTTAAAGGTCTGGCTCATGCCTGAGGGCGCTGAGGTCGAAGCGGCTTTTATAGAGTACCTGCGCTGTCGAAAAGGCATAGACGTCATGGTCTTTAAGAAGGAATACGGCTTGCATAACAAAAAAGATGACTATAGGGGCGAGTACTCTCTGGCCGTTCCGAGGGTACACGTTTCAACGGCGGAGAATCTATTTAGAGGTTTGTTTAGGAATTGCTTAATGGAGTGTGAGTTAGCATATTATGAGGCTTACAAAACGCTGCTGTCTGGGGATAAGCCAGATGAGGAGCCTAAAAGCTTAGTGAACGCGAGGTGGCTTGACTCCACCCTTCGTTTGGCGCTTGTTTTCGACGGGAAGCATTTGTACCTGTCGAGCGTGCCGTCTAAAGGCGAAAGAACCGGCAAGGAAGGCAAGGCAAGCTTTTACAGGTTGAAATCGACAAATATATTCCAGATCATGATGGATCTGTTTGATAGCAGGATTAAACTAGCAGCTGAATACCTAAGGCAGAGAGAAGAAGCACTTAATGACGATAGTTGGCTTGAATTTAATCGTTAGCCGTAGGTTTCTACCCTATTAGCCCATACCTTTAACCTTAGCCCATTGCTCATGTCAGGCCTTCAAGTTTTATGAGCGAACCCTTTGGCCTTACCCGTGCGAGAAACCTTGGTCAGTTGACATACGATCGCAAAACAAGGCGATGCCGTCTCGTGTGCCTCCCTCATGTCGGACTCGGCCAATGCGATGTAAAGCTTTGCGGTCTCAAGATTTAAGTTTCTTTTTATGGTCTATAAAACAGAGGGGCTTATGCCGCTGCCTAGGAAGAGCCTTGCCTTCACTGCCGTGTGTAAGTTTAAAGTAACATCTGCATTAATTATCCGGAAAGGCCGGAAAATCATACATAAGCTCGTCGCGACTCAAAACCTAGAGCCAAAAATTTGGCTGTTATTTAAATTTTGTTATAATATCATTATGTAATTGAGGGCTGGGGGCTGCGTAGCGGACTCCAGCCCTTAATGTTTAATCTTTCGGCAGTGCAATCAACCCGTAACCTTCTATTCGACCAGTTTTGCTGTCCTTACGAAATTTAGTTTTTATGATTTCCCAATCCTCGTGTGCCCTTTTCCCATTGCCCACCAGCCAATAGGGGTTACGACAAGGTCAGCTATCTGAAGCCCGGCTGCGTTATCTTTCTTATCCACCAGTTTTAGTTCCCTATCAATCAGAGAAAAGATTTGTGTCTCGGACAGATAATAGGTGCCCTTTCTGCGAGGACAAAGACCGGATATGCAGGGTCAACATTGCGTAAATTGGTATCTCCAGATTCATCCAAAAACAAAATTTTCATATAACAGCATCCTCCCAGTGAAGACAAGATCGACGACATTAAAAGATAGACCTGTCCCTTACCTCGCCCGAAGAGATGAAAAAGGCGCTTGAAGAGCTCACAGAACGCCCGTCTTGTCGCTGACATGGCAGAAGATAAACTTTTTTAAAGTTTATCAAAGAACCCATCAAACCATAAAGGCGTATTTTAGTGCGCTTTGGTTGTGCGTTGTCTCAAATGACAGATTCTTGCAGCCTAACAAGGCCTAGCTTCCAAAGGGCATCTTTTAGGTTTTGACCTTGCCCGCTCCAAAAACTTTGACCAAACGATCCCGTAGCTTCCGAGCTCTTCGGGGACAGCTTTAAGTATCGCTTCAAGGTGCGCGGCAGTTTCGCCGAAAGGGTCCTTTGCAATCCTGCGCGCAAGCTCTTTTGCGTCTTCGAAACTGCCGCGCAGGATTACGTCTTCAATGCCTGGCGGCGTCATGTTAAAGTCGTCGTCAACGTGGCGGTGTTCAGTTTTCGGCTCGCCTTTTTCGGCGGTTTCTTTGCCCTTCAGCATGAGATTGTCGAACATGATGTCCGCTATCCTTTGGCACCTTTCAAGGACGTATTCCCAGGAACAGGGCACGTTGCGTTTCCTTTCGTCCGTAAGGTCGTAGGGCTTCGGGTCGCTTAACATCCGTATCAGCTGAAAAAGCGCCTTTTCCGAACACTCAGGCTGCGGGTAGCAGTCGTCGAACTTCGACAGAGCTTCGATTATCCCGTCAGGCGACATGGAATCGCAAAACGAGACGAAGTCCGCGTACTCGTTTACGCCGTTCCGCGTAATGACGAGCCACCCCTTTATCCTGCACATTTCGGCCTTTGCAGGCACTTTTACGCCGTTTACTGCTTCCGTTTCAAGCGGCATGTCCCTTTTAAAGTTCCGTATGCCTATGTCAACGCCGCAAAAATGCTTCAGATCTAAAGATGAAAGCCCGGAATTTTCGGCACCTATCCCGGCTAACAGCTCAAAACGGCTCAAATCATCCCGTAAATCTTTCAAACCGCTGACACGCTCCTTAGTGCAATATAAAATAAGAAACAAGGAAATGTGTATTTTACACATATATCATGTGGCTAAAATATCAATAAGGTCTGGACTTTGGTATAGTTTATAAAATACAATAAACAATAAAGCAAGTGATAATATTAAGCTGGAGTGTGCATTAATCTTGAAAACGATAAAAGTTGTCGCAGGTATTATCATCGATAGTGATAAAGTTTTAATTGCAAGACGTGGCAGCAAGGAAAGTTTTGCTGGAGGTTGGGAATTTCCCGGAGGCAAAATAGAAGCTGGTGAAACACCTCAAGAAGCCCTCATAAGAGAGCTAAAGGAGGAATTAGATGTAACGATATCTATAGGAGAGCTTTGTGCTGAAATAACACATAATTATGGTGATGTTAATATCAATCTAATTTCTTATTATTGTAAAATTATTGATGGCAAAATTACAATGTCAGCACACGATATGTATAAATGGGTCGATATAAAACATTTATTAGAGCACAACCTACTACCAGCTGACATTCAAGTAGCTAAAAAGATGTTAGAAAATTCTTTAAATAACTCATAGAGGAGGAATTGCTTATGTATTGTTGTTTTAAGGGTACCATCTTAGAATTTTTAGGCCTAAGCAAAGATGAATGGCTTGAGCAAATGAAGAAAAATTACTCCACATTAACAAATGAAGCTCAGAGTAAAGAGCAAATAGCAGCATGGAATGATTGTTATGAAAAAAGCCTGCCTTTCTTTAAAGCATGTATTAAATATGATTGCTACATTATATTTGAATACCTATTGCCCAGAGAGGGTGGAAGACGTCCAGATGTTCTTTTACTCTCGGGTGAACATTTATTTGTTTTGGAATATAAGATGAAAGAAAGTCCTACGCAAGCGGATTTGGATCAGGTTTTTGCATATGCAAGAGATCTAAAAAACTATCATAGCGCCTCTCATAGTTTAACAGTAACGCCTGTTCTTGTGTTAACAAAGGCTATAAACAAAAAATATCATTACGATAAAGTCTATGTATGTTCTCCCGATAAACTTGAAGAATTGATCATACCAAAACTTTCCAATAAACAAGTTATAAGTCTAGAGGATTGGCTTAAAGGTGAATATGCCCCATTACCTTCATTGATAGAAGCTGCCAAAGCTATTTATCAAAATGAAGATTTGCCATATATACGAAAAGCTCATAGCGCTGGAATCCCTCAAGCAGTTGATAAGCTTATTAGTATTGCTGAAGATGCAAAAAAATATGGCAATAGAGTGCTTGCCTTAGTAACAGGAGTCCCAGGATCAGGTAAGACTTTGTTAGGTCTTGATTTCGTGCATAAAACTAATAGCGACTTTGAAGGCTCCATATTCTTGTCTGGCAATGGGCCATTGGTTAAGGTATTGCAGTATGCTCTTAAAAATAAAACGTTTGTTAGTCCGCTTAGAAATTTCGTAATAGAATATGGCATTAAGAAGCGAGGTATGCCAAAAGAACATATCATAGTTTTCGATGAAGCCCAACGTGCTTGGGATAAGGATCATGTCTTTAAAAAACACAATGTAAGCAAGTCGGAGCCAGAATTAATCATAGAGATTGTCGAAAACATCTCAGAGTGGTCTTTTTTGGTTGGCTTAGTCGGGGAAGGGCAAGAGATCCACGTGGGTGAAGAAACTGGCATCTCTCAATGGAGAGACGCCATTGTTTCGGGAAAGTGTTCGTGGACGGTTGTCTGTCCTCCAAAGCTTAAAAGTATTTTTGAAGGTGTATGTTGTGCCGTTACATTTGATGAATTAGATCTTACGGTCTCTTTGCGCTCTCATTTAGCTGAAGATGTTACTAAATGGGTAGATTGTTTGTTAGATGAAAATATTGAAAAGGCAGCTCAGCTCAGCCAAAACATACACCAGCAAGGGTCTAGTATGTATATTACAAGATGCTTGGACAGCGCAAAGAGATATTGTAAGAAAAGATATGCAAACAACCAAGAAAAAAGATATGGTTTGATCTGTTCATCTAAGGCGAAAATCCTCCCTAAGTATGGCATTGACAACTCATTCAATACGACTAAAAACTTGAAAATTGGGCCTTGGTATAATGAACCTGTTGTGAATCCACTATCATGTTGCCAGCTCGACAAAGTTGCTACCGAATTTGCTTGCCAAGGACTAGAGCTTGATATGCCTATCATATGCTGGGGAGAAGATCTTCAATGGAATAATGGTAGTTGGAAACGCTTTGTTGAGCGCCAATCCAATTGCAAGGATCCTCATCGCTTAAGAATGAACAGTTATCGAGTTTTGCTAACTCGAGGTCGTGATGGTTTTGTAGTTTATGTTCCCAATGACGAGTCTTTGAGCGAAATATATGAAACATTGAAGAAAGCAGGATTAAAAGAAATACGAAACCTTTAACATAATAACATAACGCGAGGTGATAAAAATGGAACGGCTTAGAGAAGAGTATGACGGAAGACTTGTTGTTATTGATGATGACATGTTCTTTGCTGATGGTATCCGCTATCCCTTAAGTTCAATTTGGGGCGTGAAAGGAGTCTATTATAAAATATCTGATAGTGTTGGTTCAGCTGTAGTAGAAAGTGTTGGAACAGTAGCTAGTTCTGCTGCTGGATGTATTTTGGGTCCTGTTTTTGGGCTCTGCATTTTAGGTATAGGTATTATAATTTTTGTTTCAATGATAGATGACAATGTGCCAGTGGGTTTAGCTTTTGCACTTGCCGGTATTGCTTGTATCTGCTTTCTTATCATTCGTGGCATAAGCAGTGGAACAGGAGCAATTGCCAAAGCCGCAGCTAAAAAAACATACTATCTTGTAATTTCTACGCAAACGGGCGAAGTGGAATTATTAGAGGGATTTCCTTTGGAAAAATTGCAAAAGGTTGCAAACACTCTTGGCGAAATTATAGCAAAGGATATTAAATCAGCTAAATAAAAAATGATCATGTTAGTCATATTTTAGCTGAAATTTTTTGCAATTATTAAAATATAACTGTGAAATAATGATAATTTCTTGAGGAGGCGTGATTATGCGTTTGCGTAATATTGTTAAAATTACAACTTTCATTACTATTGTCCTTTCTGTTTTTTTGATGCATACTCCTGTATTGTTAAGTGGTGATGGAACCTCTTTGACAGTTCGGGATATGCTTTACACTATTACGGACCCAGAAAAAGCAAGTTCGACATATATTTTAGCTTTTTTGAAGAATGAAAAAAATCTTAATATGGGCTATAAAGTTAAGATCGGGGATAAGTTTTCTAAAGCGAGTAAAATTAGGAACAGTGTAACGAAAATACTTGCATCTATGGGTTTTCCTGACGGATCATTTTTAGTAGATGATCAAGATGCCGCTAACCGTGAACAAAGGCGGAAGTTGGTGGAATTTTATAAAGAAGACATAGATAAACTGCAAGACCCTTTATGGTCGCCTATTATTGATAAAAATGGTGTAATTTTTGGATTTGACTTATATCCTAATAAACTTTACCGAGCAAAAGCTGTATTTCCGGATTGGGCGCAGAGAAATAGAACTATTCAAATGTGGCTGGAACCAAATGTTTTAGTTGTTGAACATTACCTCGGGAGCCCCAAGATACTTTATCTTGATGTTAATTATCCGGTAATAAGGTCTTTTCTTGACACGCAATGTAGGGATGTATTTAACCGTTTAACCGTTACCCTCGGAAAGCGGAGCGACGAAATGTACCGACGTTTTATGGATGTCCGAAAAGCGTTAAAATTTCTTGAAGCAAATTCAAATGTCTATGAAAGCGAAACGCTTATTTATGTTACTCAAGCTATAGTTAATCTCGGGATATTACGAAATGAAATTGGGGGAGTTTATGATCTTGATAGAGATGACCAAATTTGGGCAGAGCCGATTCGTACTGCCGATTTGTCTATGGGCGCAAAATTGACTCCGTTGGCGGAGGAAGCATTTACTGAAAAGGCAAATAAATTCCAAACCGCATCCAATGGAAAGTGGGAAGAGTTTTTGTTGTATTTTAACGAACCTAGCTCTAAGCGGATACTCGAGATATGTGAAATTTCCTCCGATGAAATTGTACGATGGGATAAAATAAATAATAATATTATTAATAGTTATGAAAAATATCGTAAATTGCCTGGAAATAACGAAGACGTGGATGTGCTCTCACTTCGTTTACAGTGCTTGAAAGACATTAAGGATAATATATCCCAAATGCGAAATTTGAGACTTGATCCTAGTAGGACAGTGCAAAATGCCGTTAGAATCATGGGCTGGGGTAAAGATTTTTACATAAATGAAGAACGTGATCTTTATTGTAAATTATTAACCGAAGAAATTAACAAAGAAATAAATAATGTTTCACATAAAATAAACGCTATCATAATAGAGGAGTTAAAAATTAACATCAAGAAATACGTTAAAGACCCAATTGAATATGTCAAGCTGGGCCGTATATTTGTTAGAGGTTATTATACAGACAAGTTACCCGTTATTGGTAAAGCATTCAAGAAAGGTGGAGTGAGCGGAAAAAGCTCTCTTAAAAAGGTCGAATGGATTAAACCTGACAAAGATAAGATGTTTGATTATCGAGTAATTGGCACAACTGGTGTGGCTTACGTTCATGCTTATGTTGAGGGAAATATCAATTTGCCTCCTATAGGTGGAGGAGCAAGTCAGGAACAAAAAATGAGACTCCATCTAATTCGCCCTTTTGTTTTGGAAAAGGGAAAATATCCTCTCAACGATGCAGTAAGAGGTATGTCTTCAAACGATTTCGAAAAATATGATATGGGAAATCGTGTATTTGTTGCTGAAATTGAATTAAACAGGGAGCCTGTTAATAGTGGGTACTTTGAAGCGGTTATCAGAAATATATTGTTTGAAGCATATGATAAATGAGAATAACTAACTATTTGGTGCAAACCTGGGGGTGCATGAAGCTTCATGCACCCCCAGGTTTGCGTAACGTCAGCCATAGGTAGTTAAGTTAAAATAAAAGATTATTCCTTTCTGAAGAGTATGAATGCCTCGAGCGCCTCCTCCCATGAGGCAAATTTCTCGTTAAACAGTACAATCTTTCCCTTTTCTTCCATAATATCAACCAGACATCTCGGAAAGCCTGCGTTTTTAGGAGCGTCGGCCTCGGCCATTTTTATAAAAATTTTGCTAAAGGGACTTGAACAAAAGTCCGCATATATGCTACTATAAGCTGCGCCGTGAGATCGGTTAGCCGAACGTGGCCTTTTAATCCGGGAGTCGCAGGTTCGAATCCTGCACGGCTCACCATTTTTAAGAA
>MTKW01001409.1_pt1 | contig 10990 bp, 9 predicted proteins | sample 1042761 | NCBI WGS metagenome assembly MTKW01 (sample SAMN06205366, study PRJNA360243) | anaerobic digester metagenome | biome: Wastewater treatment plant; feature: Anaerobic digester sludge; material: sludge; isolation source: anaerobic digester fed with sludge from wastewater treatment plant ...
GGTAAAGATCGCGCCGCTGTCGGTGTTCACGACTGGGGCACCGTACGTGGGCCTGGCAGTGGATGTGACGTGCTGTGAGGCTGCCCCGGTCGATGAGTGTCTGTTGGCCCTTGAAAACCTGGGCATCTTTGCCACGTGGTTCGCGTCCACAACGTTCGTGGAATCCTGTAGCCCCCTGGTGAAGAAAATCGCAGAGCTGGGTCACGAGTTCGGCATCAAAGGCAGTGATGAGAAGTCCATGGACCGGCTCGCCCCCGGAGAAATCGAGGAGCGTTTGAAACGGTCGTACGAAAGTTTCGCCAAGGAAAACTTGGAACCCGTGCCGTTTTTCCTGCCCCCTGGAGGGAAGCTGAGCGACACCTTGGTTGGCACTGCGTTCAGGCAAGGCTTCCACGCCATAAAGCCGGGGATCGATGCCCGAGCTATGAAGGGCAAGGTTGAAAAAGCACCCGCCAAACTCATGAAATCCGTGCGTCCCGGGGCCCTCATCATCATCAAGGTGGACAAAAAGGGTATGGTGCCTGCGGAACCCTACTTGAAAGCCTTGGTGGACGCCATAGGGCAAAACCATCTCAGGATCGTTAAGCTTTCAGAACTAGTCAAAGACGGATCATGATACTTTTGATGAGCCAGGCGAGCCAGGTGACCAACGTCCTGAGCGCGGAGGGTGGGTGCACCGGGATCCCCGCGGCCAGATCGAAGCTGCCAAGGGGGACATCTCCCAGGTAGAACGTGGCGTAGCCCAATACGGTGCCTCTTTTGCATTGCCTCCTCACCGAAGGGGGCAATCGAATGTCAAGGTGTACTTTCGACGATGAACCCTGGGGGATGCAGGCCCTTATGTCGGAAAGGGGCACCACGGGCACGGTCTTTTGGGGCCCTTTGCAGGGTAGGTGCACGAGGGGCTCCCACGCCTTAGCAGCTGTGTGCACCGTGTACTCCTCGAAGCCGTGGTCAAACAGCTGGGCAGCATCGCTCCACCGGTCCCCGCTGTCGAGCACCACAGCTAGGAGTCGCAATTCGCCTCGCGTGGCGGACGCGACCAGGCACTGGCCTGCGGACGCGGTGGTCCCTGTTTTTACCCCGTCCGCGCCCAAGTACATCCACAACAGACGGTTGGTGTTGCTCAACAGCAGTTTTGTCCTGCCCGTCCCTTCCACAACGTCCTTTTCCTTCGTTGCTACCAGGTGTTTGAAGTAAGGGTGTTTCAAGCAGGTCCTCGCTATGAGGCTGAGATCGTAAGCTGTGGTGTAGTGATTGGGCTCTGTGAGGCCGTGGGGGTTTGCGAACGAAGTATTTATGGCGCCAAGGTCCCGGGCCCTTTTGTTCATGAGCTTAAAGAAATCCTGGGCAACCCCCTTTTCCCCTTCTACCTGCTTGGCCACGTGCTCCGCCAAAGCCCAAGCTGCATCGTTTCCCGAATTTAGCATGAGGCCGTAAAGCAGATCCTCAACGGTGAAAATGTCCCCTTCCCTCAAGTACATGCTTGAGCCTTCTTGGTAGGAAGCTTCCAGGGACACCTGTACGGGATCGTCCAGTCTAGCTATCTCAAGGGTCAAAAGAGCTGTCATCATCTTTGTGAGGCTTGCAGGGTGCATGCGCAAGAACGCGTTCTTCTCATACAAGATCTGGCCTGTCCTGCTTTCCACCACAACGGCGGCCACGCAGCTTGTGCCCGGGAAAGGTTTTCCCCCGGGTACCTGGCCGTGTCCTGTCCCTTTAAAACCAAGCATGCCCAGGCACAAGATGATTGGGAGCAGGTACATTCGTACACGTTTCACAGAGCGCACCCCCGAACGTCTCATCTACAACCTAAGATGATGATATGGGTGGGCGCTTGTGCTAATGACTTGTGGTCAAAATCAGGGCACGTACCGCACGATGAGATCCTTCACGGGGCCGTAAGGACCGGCGATGCCCAAATCGTTCCCGTTGAGCTCCAGGTTCATGACCCAAGGTTTGCCTGCCCTCACGACTATTTCCTCCAGGCCTTCTAAGGTGAGGATGCCCCCCGGTGAAACCGTATCCTCAAACGTCTTTTCCCCGTCCACTTCCGCCCTGATCCAGCAGTGATCGTCGGTCCCCGATCCCACCTTTATGACCAAGGACAGGGGGCTTTGGGTCGATTCCCACACCGTGGTGCCCCCGTCGGGATCAACCCGGGTTATGACCAAGGGTTCCTCGTCCGGGGGCTCTTCGGGCGGCCCCTTGTTTTCTCCAGTGATTTCCCCGTTCCCCTCGTCGGGCGGGTTCAACGCAGGACGAAAGCGGGCTGTTATGCTGTCTCGAAACAGGAACAAAAGGCCCGCCAACACCAAGAGAATTACAAGGAAAGGAGAAACCTTGTTCCTTTTTCTCCTCCTGCTTCTTCTCGCCTTGGATCTAGACCCTCTCTCGCCAGGTTCAGGCAACTCCGGGGGCCTTTCCATGTTCAACACCTCGGCGCACGCCTTCGAAAAAGCGGTTCCATCCAAGCCCAAGAAAGTGGCGTACGTCTTGACGAAGGCCCTGAAGTACACGGGATCCGGTGCAGCTTTGTGGTTTCCCTTTTCCACGGCGTCAAGGTACCCCTGGCGCATTTTCGTGGCTTCGCTGACCTGCTGCAAAGTGATGCCCATCTCGAGCCTGCGCTTTTTGAGCTGTTCGCCCAGTTCCCTAAGTTTCTCCTCCATTGTGTCTTAAGGCTCCCCTCCTACGGCCTGAGTCGGTTGATGGTTCGTGGGAAAGGAATAGCTTCCCTCAAGTGATCGAGGCCGCAAAGCCACGACACCAGACGCTCCACGCCCAAGCCGAACCCGCTGTGGGGCACGGTACCGAAGCGACGCAGGTCCAGGTACCACTCGTACTCTTCAAAGGGTAGGTTGTGTTCCGCGATCCTTTCCTTCAAAAGCTCCAGACTTCTGATCCTTTCGCTTCCCCCTATGATCTCCCCGTAACCTTCCGGGGCAAGCATGTCTGCCGCAAGGGCAACCTCCGGTCTCTTGGGGTCCGGTTCCATGTAAAACGCTTTAATCGCGGTGGGGTAATGGGTGACGAAGACGGGTTTCGGGGAATCCTTTGCCAAGGCAGTCTCGTGAGGTGCCCCGAAATCATCTCCCCACTTTATGTCGAACCCCTCGTTTTGCAGGAATCTCACAGCTTCATCGTACGTCATGCGGGGAAAAGGCGGGCTGATACGTGAAAGAGCGTGTGGGTTCCTTCCCAAAACTTTCAGCTCCTCCCCGCGGTTTTCAAGCACCCGGCCCGCTACGAAGGAGATCATGTTCTCTTCAAGGACCAAAAGTTCCTGGAAATCCATGAAAGCAGCTTCCGGTTCCACCATCCAAAACTCTGTCAAGTGCCTTCTGGTCTTGGATTTTTCTGCCCTGAAGGTAGGCCCGAAACAGTACACTCTCTCCAGGGCCATGATAGCAGCTTCCACGTACAGCTGACCGCTTTGGGTGAGGTACGCCTTTTCGCCGAAGTAGTCGGTGGCAAAGAGCGTGGACGTCCCTTCGCACGAGGAAGGAGTGAAAATTGGAGAGCTGACCTCAAGAAAGCCCTCCTGGTCCAAAAAATCCCTACAAGCTTTCATGACCTCAGCTCTCACAGACAAAACAGCTCTTTGGGTGGGCGTTCTGATCCAAAGGTGTCTGTTGTCGAGCAGGAAGTCGGGCCCGTGCTCCTTCAAGCTTATGGGGTAGTCGGGCAGCGCTTCACCGATGACCTCCAGGCCCTTGACGCTGAGCTCGTGACCCCCCGGAGCCCTAGGATCCTTGTGAACCTCCCCCCACACTTTCAAGGAGGATTCCTGGTGCAACGATTCGAACGCGGTGAACGGCCCTTCGCCCAGATCTTTCAAAGAGGCAACACACTGAATGATGCCGGTTCCGTCCCTTATGATCGCGAACAGGAGTTTTCCCGACGATCTTTTGTTGTAAAGCCATCCTTTCACGGCCACGGTTTGTCCGTCAAAAAGGCGGGCGTCTTTCACACGAATGTTCTTCAATTTTCCTGTCCTCCCTACCGATTCCTACGGGGCAGCTGTTTGACTGCCCGCTATGGCTTTTTCAAGGTCAGTCAGAACTCTTCCCAACTCCTCCAGGCTTCTGCCGTACCCTGCCCAATCGCCAACCTTGAGCCTCTCGTTGGCTTCTTTCAAAAGCCTGTTGGCTCTAGCAGCCAGTGCCGCCGCGTCGGGAGTCTCTGGCCCCGGAATCCCAGGGTCTTCCCCTGTCCCTTCTCCCAACAGGATCCTCAAAGCGTCGTCAACGCTAGCTCCCATGACCACCCGTCCCCCGTAATACATCAGGACCCTTTTTAGCTCAGGTATCTTGACCCTTTCCGCCTGAATGTACAGGGGCTCGATGTAAAGAAGGGAGTCTTTGACGGGTATGGTCAGGAGGTTGCCCCGTATGACCTGAGAACCCACCTGGCCCCACAACGTTGTGGCCTCCGCTATGGCGGGGTTCTGAGATATCATGGACTCCACCTGCATGGGCCCCGGGACGAGTTTGTCCTTTGGCAGCTGGAACAAGACCATCTCCCCGTACCGCTCAGGTTCACACCTCACTCCCAACCACGCGGTCATGTTGGGCTTTCCCCTTGGCGTGAAAGGGGACATGAGCAGATACTCAGGCGTCTCTTCACCGGGCAAATGAAGGGCGATGTAGTAGGGTTCCACAGTTCTTTCCGCATTCCCATATATTTCTTTGGGGATTTCCCAGTAGTCTTCTTTGTTGTAGAACATCTGGGGATCCGTCATGTGGTACGTCAACAGGACCCTGCTTTGAATGCTGAAAAGATCCTCGGGGTACCTGATGTGGGCTCTCAAGCCCTCAGGCATCTCGCTCATCGGTGTGAGAAGCTGGGGGAAAATCTTGCTGTACGTGTTCACTATAGGATCTTGATCGTCAACCCTGTAAAATGTGGTGGTGCCGTCGTAAGCATCCAGGACGACTTTCACGGAGTTTCTGATGTAGTTGACCTTGCTTTGAGGATCCGGCTGACTGTACGGGTAGTTGGCGGATACGGTGTAGCCGTCTATGAACCAGTACATCCTGCCCTCGGATATGACAAGGTAGGGGTCCGAATCGTACATGAAAAACGGCGCCACTGTGTTTACCCTGTCCAGGATGTTCCTTTTCATGATGAGCCTTGATTCCGGGGTGAGAGCTCCGGACACCATGATCTGATAGTCCCTGAACCGAAGGGTGAAAGCTAGTTTTCGCATGAAACCTTTCAAGGAAATGCCTGCAAGACCCCGGTAAAACGTAGGTTCTATGGCCTCTACGTCGGTCCTAGGGTAGTCAAACTCCGGCTCTTTCGTGTTGGTGATGATGTAGTGGTTCGTGAGCTCCCCGAAGTACATTTCCGGTCTGTTCAAGACAAGGTCAGTTCTTGTTTTGGGTGGCACGTCCATGAAGTAAAAGGAGGGCATGCCATCCCCCGTCACGTCCGAGGAAGGGCTCATGACAACACCGTATCCGTGGGTGTACTTGAGATGCAGGTTAATCCACGTCCTTGCATCCGCGGGCAAAAGTTCTATGTCAAGTTCTCTCGGTGACAAGAGTACCTGTCTGTACTCGCCGTCCACGATGTACCTGTCAATGTCCACGTCGTTGAACCGGTAATACATCCGTATCTCCTGCACTTGGGTGTACGTGTCCTTGAGGACCCTGTAGTCCCAAAGGCGAAAGTTCCTTGTCGTGTCCGGGACGCTCCTCAGGTCAGCTAAGGTGAGATTCTCCGATGCGGGAAAATGGGTAATGTTCACCAAATCCAGGTTGAACGCGTCCCTCGTGAATTTGATGTTATGCTCTATGAACGGAATCTCGTACGCGAGTTCGTTGGGTGATACGGTGAACTGTTGCATGAACGCGGGGTACGCGTAAGCTGCAACGATAGAAAGCACGGCCAAACCTACCACGGAAAACCCTGTCCACTTTAAGTTTTCGATAACTATGCCGGAAAGCGACAACGCTGCTGCACCCAACGAGGCCCACATGAGCAGCCTGAACGCAGGAACTTGAGCGTGTATGTCAGTGTAGGAAGCACCGAACGCGGCACCCCGGGGCGAGTACATCAGATCCCATATGTTAATCTGGTATCCCCAAGCTTTGAGGGCGAACAGCACGGAAGCTAACACAGAGAGGTGAATGCCCGTGCGACGGTTGACGAGAACCCGCCTGAGCCCCAGTCGTAAATCCCCGAAGGCGTAGTAAGCGAGCACCGAGACGATTCCCGCTACGAAGAACGACACGAAAAGGTGCTGCTGTATGAGCGTGTAAAAAGGCAAGTTGAAGATGTAAAAGCCCACATCCTTCCCGAAAAACGGGTCGACCTTGCCAAAAGGTGTGGCGTTTAAGTGGGCAAGCACTATGTGCCACTGGTGGTAAGCTGCGGTCCCGCCCAGTATGCCTACAACGGCGGAAATGGCCAAGGCCCACCGCCCTGCCCTTTGGGGCTCCGTCACGGGAACGGGCATGACCAAGCCCCCCACCAGGTTTATGTGCCTGCGCCTTCCCAAAACGAGCTTGAGGTTCACGTACGTGATGACAAAAAAGAACACCCCACCCGAAAGGCCCGTAAGTAACCTGGCTGTGAGCACCCGGGTAAACACAGAAAAGTAACCTGTTTCCTGAAACCACAACGCGTCAGTGTAAAACGTGGCAATGCCCGTGGCCGCAAGGCCCAGGGCAAGCGCGATTCCTATGAGCGTCCAAAATAACCGTCGCGTTCTCATGGTTCAAACCTCTCAAATTTTGAATTGACCGTCTAATTTTCCCTCGGTAACCATAAGGTATCCCAAGGGGGCACACATACGAACAGTTCTCGGCTCAAGGCCCATTTCCTTCCCCATTATCCTAGCATCCCTTTCACAATTTCAAGGACCCCGGTTCCGTAATTGCCCCGAGACACCAGGGGAACGCAGGCCTTGACAGAAGCGTCGGCGTTAGCAGTGCAGGCACTGTGACCTGCCCATTTCAGCATGTCGATGTCGTTTGGGCCGTCCCCTATCGCCAGCACTTCCCTAGCTTTTATCCCAAACCTTTCTGATAGAAACTCAAGACCCGTGACCTTGGACGTCCCCCGGGCCTTCATCTCTATGAGGTGAGGCAAACACCTGAGCGCGCTCACATCGCCAACCCCGTGTCCCTCTAACCATGACTCCTGTGTTAAGAGGTCGGAGAGGTGCAGGCGATCTTTCGGAAGCCTGACGACCACTTGGGTCGGCGTGAGGCTGCCAACATCCAGAGCCGGGTCGATTCGTATGGGGTAACCCAACATTTTCGAGTACTTCTCGGTCTCAGGTCCCCCCCGATTTGTCACCATGCCCTTGCCTTCCATGAAATAGTGGGGGATAGCTAAACCGGAAAGAGCCCGGGCGATCTTTTTCGCCGATTTGGAGCTGATGACCTTTTGAAAGACAGGCTCCTCACCCAAAGCGCACACGATCGTCCCCCCGTTCGTGATGACCGGTTCTTTTACGTTGAGAATTTCCAAGTACTTTTCAAGGGCCCCGAACGCCCGGCCCGTCGCGATGACGAAACGAACGTCCCTGTCTTCGCAAAGGCGTATCACCTCTTTGGCGCTTTCGAGCCCTTCGCCGGAAGGCCCCACCAACGTGCCGTCGAAATCGCAGACTAGCATCCGGATCACTGCGGATACCCCAAGACGTTTAGGATTTTCGGGCCGAGTTTTTCAACAGTTCTTTGCGCTTCCAAACACAAGGTGACAGCATCATCGTTTTGCGCGATGCATTCGTAAAAAACCGTATCCCGTGAGATTCGGAACTTGCCGGGCCCTTTATGGTGGGAGTTCCGATCCCTTAGGTACCCAACGAGGTTTTCGGGCGGATCCCCGGGCTCCAGCTTTACGACGGGAATGGATAGCACAAGGCCGTCACCTTTGCGGGAAATGCATATTTGACAAAAACCTCTCACGGCCTTAAAGCAGTCTTCTCCATCGATCACACGGAAACCCGCTTGAAACAGTGCGGTCTTCAACTGGCCAGCCCCTTTCACCCGCCTTTAATCAAGCATATACTTAAGCCGTTCTATCTACAATCACAAAGGAAGTGTGCGGTTTGGACGGGGTAACCCTGTACGCAGTGAACAACGAAGTGAGAGACAAATTGCCCTTGAGGATTCAGAAGATAGGGGCTTTGAGCAAAAACGACATTCTCATCGCCGTGTTCGGCAGGGATTTTCGGGGACAGCTGTTGTTGTCGTTGGGCTCCCCGCCTTTTTTCGGGTTTGTTGACGGTAAAGGAAAGGGTCTCCTCCGTCCCTCCAATTTTTGCATGAGGCTGAGAAAGCACCTGGAGGGAGGCACGCTGCTTTCAACGGAGCAGGAAGGGCTCGATCGGGTCTTGTGCTTGACGGCGGGGGGGCGTGATGATTTTGGGGACAGGCAAACCTACACGTTGGTGCTTGACCTTGCAGGCAGAAGAGGAAACCTGGGGTTTTTCGACCCGGAAGGTAACCTTCTATCCTCGTTGAGACCCCCGGACGGTGAAAGATTCTCTTCAGGCAAACCGTACGTAGCTCCTGAAGACAAGGGCATCAACCTGTTGACAGCGAAAGGGAAGATTCCCCCGGGCGCGTTGCAGGGGGTAGGAAGGGAATTGTCCCGGGCTTTGGCCTTAGGAGGCGAAGGGGCCCGGGGTCGCCTGCGTGACGTTCTTTTGGAAAAAAGCTTTGCCCCCGCCCTTTACAGGGGAAAGGGGGGCCTTCTCTTTCACATCTTTCCCCTACCCCACCTGGAATTGCTTGAGACCTTTCAGTGCGTGACGGAAGGGGCAAGGGAGTACCGTTCGGCATTCCTTGAAGAAGACCTTAGAAAGCACCTTCAATCTTTTGGCAATAAGGTCTACCGGAGGGTGAGCAGGAAACTGAGGAGCACTCATCAGGCACAGTCCCTTCAGATGGAAGAGACCCAGGGCATGAATAAATACAGGGTTTTCGCCGAACTCATTTACTCGTTCGGCGTAGATTTTCCCCCAGGCAGAAAGAGCGTCACGCTTCAAAACTACTACGAAGATCCCCCCGCCCCCACAGACATCCCTTTAGATCCTAAGCTTTCCGCCAGGGACAACGCCGCAGCTTACTACAGAAANNACGGGGACAACGCCGCAGCTTACTACAGAAAGTACAACAAACTGGCCAGGACGAAAAAAACCCTTGAAGGGTCCTTGGGGCGCCTGGAGGCTTCGCTCGACGAGCTACGCCTTTTGGGTGAATCCCTGGCGGGTGCTGAAAACTCGGAGGAACTGTCGGAGATCGTGAGTTTCCTCGAGACCTTCGAACAAAAGGTGCTGAAAAAAAGGGCCGAGAGAAAGAAGGCCCCAAAGGACGAGAAGAAACCAAGTTCCTGGAGGTTTCCCGGTGTCTTGAAGATCCCGGGTCCCGACGGTACCACGCTGTTCGTAGGCAAAAGCGCCGGGGCCAACGATTATCTTGCGACCAGGATTAAGAGAAAAGGGGATGTGTGGCTTCACGTCAAGGGCGAAAAAGGCGCCCACGCGCTTGTCAGGCCTGGAAAGCAGGGAGAGATCTCCGACCGGGCCCTGCAGGAAGGGGCTCTTTTGGCGGCAGGTCACTCCAAACTTCCCTCGGGTAAGGTTGAGGTGGACGCAGCCCCCGCCCAACACGTGAAAAAGGTGAAAGGGGCAGCCCCTGGGTTCGTCACTTACAGTCACCACAGGACCCTTGTGGTAGAAGTTCCCTAGTCAACAGGCCGTACTTTTCGGTGCGGCTGTTCGCGCACGGCCGAGACTCAGCCACGAATCTGTCTTCAAGGCCAACGGCTTTTCTTCTCGCTTGTTCGGTACAACCCCCGTTCAACATTTCGGGGGACAGCCATGTTCAAGCCCTTGTGCAGGTTAAAATCCCTGGAAGGGGCAGATATTGTTGCAACGCCGCGTCCCCTGTCCCCCCACCCTATCCTGTGGCTGCAACACCGGTTATGTTCTTCAGATTCGAAAACCCCAGTTCCCTCCCGTATTGCACAAGCCCTTCAGTGATTTTCCTGGGGAGCTCCGGATCCCTCAAGAGCCCGCTTCCCAAAGCTACCGCGGACGCCCCCGCCATGAGAAACTCCAGGGCATCCTCTGCACAGACGATGCCGCCACAACCTACTAGAGGGATGTCCACGGCCCGAAAAACCCTGTACACACGCTCTAAGGCCACAGGCTTTACGGCGGGACCGGAAAGGCCGCCCGTCACGTTCCCCAAAAGCGGTCTTCTCTTTTTGATATCTATGGCCATGCCCAAAAGCGTGTTTATGAGGGAGAGGGCGGTTGCCCCTCCTTCCTTTGCGGCCTTGGCCACTTCAACTATGTCGTTGGCTTGGGGAGTGAGTTTGACGAACAAGGGACCATGCCAGGCCCTCTTAACGGCGCGTACTGCCTTGTAGCAAGTGTCTGGGTCGACTCCAAAAGCCATACCCCCTGCTTTGACGTTAGGGCACGATACGTTGACCTCAAGGGCGCAAACGCCGGGCACCCCTTGAAAGATCTCCCCCAACATTTCGAATTCATCGTACGTTTCACCGGAAATGTTCACGATTACGGGCACCCCGAACGACGTGAGATAAGGCAGCTTTTCTTCCACCACGATTTGGGCACCGGGATTTTCAAGACCGATGGCGTTGAGCATGCCTGAAGGAGTTTCGCACGTTCGAGGCGGTGGGTTCCCCTTCCTTGGACGAAGGGTTGTCCCTTTCGTGATCACAGCTCCGAACCAGCCAAGGTCCCCCACCCTGCCATACTCCTCCCCGTAACCGAACGTGCCCGATGCGGCCAGTACCGGGTTTTTCAATTTCACTCCGCCGATCTCTACGGAGAGATCGATGCTCCCGTCTTTCACGCGTCATCACCGCCTTCAAAGTTCACCGCGCGTGCGGGGAACACGGGACCGTCTGTGCACACCCGGTAGTATCCCGGTTTGTCAGCGGCCTTCACGCTGCAGCCCTGGCAAAGACCGGTGCCGCACGCCATCCTCTCCTC
>MTKW01001176.1_pt1 | contig 10989 bp, 8 predicted proteins | sample 1042761 | NCBI WGS metagenome assembly MTKW01 (sample SAMN06205366, study PRJNA360243) | anaerobic digester metagenome | biome: Wastewater treatment plant; feature: Anaerobic digester sludge; material: sludge; isolation source: anaerobic digester fed with sludge from wastewater treatment plant ...
CCGGTGGACAAAACCATTGTTGTAGTGAATGGTTCCCAAGACAATACCATGAAAGAGATTAAAGCTTTAAAGATGAAAAATATTGAGATACTTTATTTTACGCCGGAGCTTGGAATTGATGTTCCAAGAGCCATAGGGGCCCATCAGGCTTATAAAAACGGTGCCACATGTGTGGTTTTTGTGGACGGTGATTTGATAGGAAATATCCGTATTCAGGTAAATGAGCTTATCCATGCCATAAAAACTCATAACATCGATCTTGCTATGACTGATTGTTACCCGGATTTAGTTTACAGCAGCGAGTTGACTGAACAGATATTATTATTTCGAAGTCTGTTAAATCTAAAACTAGGACTTTATGATAAAATCGGGGTAGCTACCCCCTCTCACGGCCCTCATGCAGTTTCCCGCAGGCTTATGGAGCTGGTGGACTTTCGAGATTTTACCGTGCCGCCGGTAATTTTGGCCTTTGCCGTCAGGCAGGGACTTTCTGTTGAGGTACCTACTAAACTGCCACAAAAGCAGCTGGGATCAAAAACCCGAAACTACTTTCACACAAAAAAAATCGCCGACACTATAATAGGCGACACCTTGGAAGCTATAAACTATTTTGACGACAAGCAGAGAACCCGCTGTTATCTTTATAAAGAATATCAGGGGTACAATCCTTTCCGCCGCTTTGATATATTGGAAAAGTTTTTGGCAGCTGATTGAATGAGACTTCATTTAGAGGGGCTTTGCCGCTCTAAATGTTTAGTCGAGTCCATATTGGACTTAACCGCCCTTTGGCGCACGCCGTCTGTAAGGACGGGGGACTTAGGGCGGGTTAGTTCAGTGTTGAATGGAAAAGAGGCATTTTCCTTTGCGAAAAATGCCTCTTGATTTCTCATTTTGTATATCTGTCGGCTACTTTAGTAGCACCGCAAGCGTTAGGCTTTATTTTCACCTTGAATCCGCTGCCCATAACCCAACCTACCACTTCTCGTATTAACTCCTTGGTATCGCCGTTTTGGCCGATATCCACGTGTACTTCCACATCCATATCCTTGTAGCGGGTCTTGGCAAGTTCCTCTTTTAATCGAGTCACTGCATCTAACGACATGGAAGTCTCAGTAAAGATTTTGTGACGAAGGCTTTTGGCATGGGACATGTATTTTCTACGATAATAGTAGCGAGCTCCCTTTCCAACCCGATGGACTATGACAGCAGTAACAAAGCACGAATTCTCTCTAGACTGGGAATCAGTGCCGATTATAAGCTTATATGATGCGGAAGACTCCTCTTCCATAAATGCTACAATGTCTTGGACTACATCCCCAATAGACATTCTGCCTTTTGTGGGGCTAATATAATTCATGATAATCATCCCATTCTTATAATTACAAATATGTATGTACTGCCTTATATCCTCTATGACCATCAGTATTGCTCTTTGAAACGGTCAATGCCGTTACCCACAGCATTGGTCACGGGTAACTTTGCTACTGTAACGCTTCTAAACGGTCACCACTGCAACCTACAATTGAGGTTGTCTCTTGTAAGGTGTAGGCTTGACTGTTCAGCGCTTAAAGGTAGACTCCCTCTTTCATCTTCACTTAAGAATTTCTGCGTTGGCTTTGAGTGCTTCGGCAAGTTTGGCATATTCTTCAATTGAAAGGGTTTCACCTCGACGCAGAGAATCGATACCGACCTCCTCCACAGCTTTATCTATAACATCAGGGTTAATACCCGGAAGGGTCAACCTTCTCTTAAGGGAGTTTTTTAAAGTCTTGCGCCGTTCTCCGAAAGCTGCTTCAACTACCTTGAAAAAAAACTCCTCATTTTCAAGCTTCACCCTAGGCGTTTGCCGCAGTGTAAGTTGTACTACCGCCGATTCAACTTTCGGTGGCGGCAGGAAAGATTCTTTACCTATGGTACATACCATCTTTACATCGGCATACATTTGCACCCCAATGGAAAGAATACCGTAATCCTTACTGCCGGGGCAAGCTGTAAGCCTCTGGCCCACTTCCTTTTGAACCATAAGAACCGCAAGTGTTATCAAGTGCCTGTTTTCTATGATTTTCATAATAATTGGGCTGGTAATATAGTAAGGCAGGTTGGCTACAACTTTAAACCTACCCTCAAAGAAGCTTTCCTTCATTTTCTCCATATTTAATTTTAGCACATCTTCTTCTAATATACAAATATTTTTGAAATCTCTGGTCAAATCCTCCAGTATCGGTATCAATTGCCTATCTTTTTCAACGGCAACCACCTGCTTAGCTCTTGCGCCAAGCTCTAAGGTAAGCGCTCCTAGCCCCGGGCCTATCTCCAACACCTCATCCTCCGGCAAAAGCCGTGACGCTTCAATCATGGAAAACAGCGGCTCCCGATCCACCAAAAAATGCTGACCAAGTCGTTTATCGGCCTTTATTCCATATTTCCTCATTATACTTTTGGTATCTATGGCTTAATTCCTCCTTTAAAGATACTGTGTAAGTATATATATGGGGTGCCCCCCAAAGTTTTGCTGTAATAAGTTAAGTTAATGGTGCCAGGAACCTGTAATTTAACTTATTTGTGTTGCAGTACTATTATACGATTTTTGAATGCCAATTAATTTTGACTTGAAAACAGATCTTTCATTATTATGGGGACATGATCGTTGATAAGATAAAAAAAGATAGGCTAACCTATCTTTTTATAGTTGCTCCGTACTCTAAATTCCACATCGAGCTCCTCGGCCAGTTTGCGGCTTTTCTCCAAATCGATGGTTGGTACATCTACTACCGATATTATGACTTTCGGAACATGGTTTTTTGATTTTCGGGTGAATTCCAAAATGGAATAAAAGGCGTCTTCACCGTATTCCGGATGACAAATCTCATTGTATTTCTCGGCATTTTCTGCATTAAGGCTAATTGAAATAATATCTATGAGACCTTCAAACTGGGGTGTTACGTCTTCACCGTAAATCATGTTGGCCTGGCCGTTGGTGTTGACCCTTATAGGCACACTGGGATATGTCTTTTTTAGATGCTTAGCCACATCAACAACTACCTGTAGCCGCATGAGAGGTTCCCCGTAGCCGCAAAATACCACCTCTTTATACTCAGTGGGATCGCCTATGGCCTCAATTATTTCCTTAGTTGTGGGTTCTTTATCAAGCCATAGGTTGTATCCTCCCACCCCTGGCTCATACTGCCTGATACAAAACTCACAGTCATTTGTGCATCGATTGGTGATATTCAAATATAATGATTCCCCTAATTTATAAGCTATCATTTTGTTTGCACCATCCAATTACATTTAAATATAACAAGCTTATTTTAACATAGTGACCACAAAATTACAACAATAGCGGGTCAGTCAAGGCTGTTCCTACAAAAAAACAGAGGTTTTCATTTGAATATGTGGCTTTAGAAACCTCTGTTTTTTTGTAGGTCATGACTGTTTATTTTCGATGAAATATATAAAGGTGGATGTTTGGGAATCTGTTTTTGGTGAGAAGCAATTTATCCCAGAACTGTCTTATCCAAAAGGAAATGTCTGTCATCATCACCTCATACTTGTACGGCCAAATGTTGTATTCCGTAGAAAAGCATCTCCAAAATGTCATCAGACAGTTTTGAGACATCCACATTGTTACGCCCAAACAACCTTTCAGCCATAAGAGAAATCAATGCTCCTAAAAAACAATGGGCAACAAGGGTTGAATCCACATGTCCGTAACCATTGCTTACGGTATAATCCCTGATTATTCCAGCTAAAAATTGAACTATTTTTTGTTTTTGAGAGGAAAGCCATGTCTGTATATCCTCATCTACCGTACCAGGTCGATTTATTAAGAGGTTTGTCATTTCCTTATGGTTATCTAAGAAATCGAAGGTGTATTCTATTACAGTCTTGAGAGATTGTTTTAAATCCTGTTGGTGTTCAATCTGTTCATATAAGGATTCGAGAAAAACATCAAATATTTCCTTCATCATACAGTAGTATAGATGCCTCTTACTTTCAAAATATAAATATATGGTGCCCTTGCCTATTCCTGCTAAACGGGCTATTTCTTCAACCTTAGCCCGATGGTAGCCGTCTTTTGAGAAAACCGTAGCCGCAGCATCTAATATTCTTGAACGCTTTTCTTGTTTTTTCACACTTGTTTTCACAACTGTCACCTCCGTGGATCGGTTTACTTTTCCTCTAAGCCTTTACCGGCCCAACACGCAAGTTCTGCTACCGCCACGTTATAGTCAAATACACTGGAAGTGTACAAAAGCTGTGCCCCGTAAAGTTTTTCATTTGCTTCCAAAAGTTCTGCAGTGGTAGCCATCTGGGACTTATATTTTAGGTCTACAATCCGATAGGTTTCCTCGGCCACTGCCTTGACCTTTTCAGCAGCCATTAATTTTTCGGCGGTTTCTTGCACATTTAAATAAGCTGCATTTACCGCAAGTTTTATGGATTCCTCAGCCTCTCTCAGACCCAATTCCGCCTTTTCGGCATCAGCTTTTGCCTTCCGGTAAACATAGGCGTTTTTAGCATAGTACCTTAAAGATGTATCGGCGTTCAATTTGGTAACTTCTGCCATTTCCCGAGCTCGAATCACTTCGGGACGCAGTATCAAAGCACTTTGAATCATGTCATTTAAAGGGTCGATAGTTTCTGGCTTGTACTTAAAACGCGTAGTCAGAGTGAGCGGAGCGGAAAGCTGCCGCCCCATCAATTTGTTCAAACTCATACGGGCAAGTTCTAAGCTTTTCTCTGCAGTATGCAGATTTTGCATAGATTGGGCCAAACCCGCTTCAGCCATTAGTAGAGAATCTTTAGCCACAACACCGTTTTCAAAACTCACTTGAGCATTTTTCAGCTGCTCTTTCGACCTTTCTACTTGGAGTTTGGCATTTTTTAGATTGTCTTCAGCCATAAGCACATTGTAGTAAGTTCTCTCCACATCAATCCTGAGATTTTGCTCTTCCAATTCTAAAGTCTTTTTTGCAATTAGCTCTTCAGCCTCTTTGAGCCTAGGAGCCACATCCTTGCCTTGAGCTCCTTCGAAGCCGTATACCACGCTTTCGGTCTGTGCAATTTTCATCCCTGCAACCATTCCTTGAATAATTTCAGTGGGGTTTGTGGGAACAGGTAGCCGAATTTCTTTTAAATCGTCCCTTGCCCGGTCTATTTTTTTCGAGGTGTGTACCGCTTCTTCCCTCTCCACCTTTGATTTTTCAAGGTCCCAAGCCTTTATTTGAAGCATTGTGTTGTTTTCTAAAGCCATGTCTACACATTCATCAATAGTAAATGAGGTTTTCTCTTGGCCTAGCGCCATTAGCGGCGTATAAAAAAGTATTGCCAATGTTAATACTAGGGAAATCGCTTTTTTCCGCAATTTTATCATCTCCTTGAGTTTAAGCCTTATTTGGCCATGTTTTTACGCCCAAACCAACCATGGACATCATCAAAAATTGAATACATTACCGGCACCACAATCAAAGTCAGCACAGTGGAAACTAAAAGACCATACATAACAGATACCGCCAAAGGTGCCTGAATTTCACCAGCCTCGCCAATGCCTAAAGACAGCGGCAGCAGGCCTAATACTGTAGTTAGTGTTGTCATACTTATGGCCCTTAGTCTTGTGGGACCGGCTTCTATAATTGCCTCCCTGGTTGACTTGCCTTCAGCTTTGAGCTGGTTGATGTAATCCACTAGAACGATGGCGTTGTTAACGGCAATACCGGCCAGCATGATTATTCCCATATATGCCGGAACGTTGAATGATCTGCGGTTTAACAGCAAGCCGAATACCACACCGAAGGATGCCACCGGTAAGGAGAACATAATAGTAAAAGGATGTAGCAGTGACTCAAACTGTGAGGCCATAACGGCGTAAACCAGGATTACCGCCAAACCCATGGCTAGCCTAAGCCCTTCAAAGGCTTCCACCATTTCTTTGTTCTGCCCTTCAAATTTGATGGAATAGCCCTCAGGCATTTGTATGTCTGCAATTTGAGATTCGATATCTCTGATTACCTCACTTAAGCTGCGGTGATAAATATCTGCCGATACGTAGACCATTCGCTCCTGATCTTCCCTTTTGATGATATTAGGGCCTTCGGTAATATCAAAATCAGCGATATAGCCAAGTGGTACGTTTACACCTTCAGGGGACATTATGGTCATCGCTTTTAAATCTTCCAGAGTCTCCCGAGCCATATCGGACAGCTGAACATTAACATCCACTTCAGAGCCTGCCACCTTATACTGGGTGGCTACGGCACCGTTTATTGCTACTCTTACGGTTGCAGCTACACTGTATGTGTCTAGTCCGTAATAAGAGGCTTTATTTTTATCGATTCTAACTTGAACTTCAGGTCGACCTTCTTCCATGGTTGTTTCTACATCTCTGGTGCCGGGTACCTTGCGGACGATATTTTCCACCTTACCTGAAAGTTCTTCCAAAACATCAAAATCCTCGCCCTTTATGGCTATTTGGACCGGTTTATCAGAGCCCGTCACGGAACCAATTCTACTGATGATAGTTGCACTCTTTACATCAATTTCAGCGCCCGGAACTTCCCCTATCTTTTGCCGGAGCTCTTCAGCTATATCCTTGGTGCTGCGTTTCCTCTCACCCTGGGATCCAAGGCGTATGTCCATACTTCCTATTTCCGTAGTTCCGGTGCCTAAAAAAGTCTTCAAGGTGGTAGTCCCTACCTGGGATGAAAACCGTTCTACTTCAGGGATTTCCATGACCTTTTCCTCTATATGCTTCATCACTTCATCGGTTACATCCACTTTGGAGCCTAGGGGCAGGGACACTTCCACGGTTATTTTGCCTTCATCGGTTTCCGGGAAAAACTCCGAGCCAACCAAAGGTGCTGCTAAGGCACTTACGACTACCAAGCCTATCATGATAAGGACTATAATTTTCCTGTGCCCCAGTGCCCACGACAGCAGTTGTCCATACTTAACGTCTACCCGACCATATAGTTTATCCACCTTTTTAAAGAATTTATTTAAAAACCCGGATTTACCACCGGAGGTGTCTTTTACGTCCACTAACCTGGAGCTTAAAAGCGGCACTACCGTAACCGCTACAAAGATTGACGATATGAGGGAAAAGGTTATTGTTAGGCTGAGCTCTTTAAAGATGGTTGAAGTAATACCCTCTATAAAGACTATAGGTACAAATACTGCAATGGTAGTGAGGGTTGAAGCCATTATAGCCAGGGTCATTTCCGATGCACCTACCGAGGCAGCTTCAAGCTTGCTTTTCCCCAGGCTTTGATGGCGATAAATATTTTCTAAGACCACTATAGAATTGTCCACCAGCATACCGACCCCGATGGCCAAACCGCCTAGGGACATGACATTGAGTGTGATTCCCGAAAAGTACATGATAACAATGGTAGTTATTATGGAAAAAGGTATGGAAACTGCTATAACAAGGGTGGATTTGTAACTGTGTAAAAAGGCAAATATAACCAGAATCGCAAGAATTGAGCCTTGTATAGCATTTGACGCCACATTGTTTATAGCCTTCTGTATATAGTTGGATTGGTCCAAAATCTCGGTTATTTCAATATCCGGCGGTAAAGTTTTTTCGATTTCCGCAATTTGCTGTTTTACCTTTTCTGCTACTCTGACACTGTTGGCATCACTTTGTTTTTGTACTAGAATTCTGAGACCTTCATTTTCATTTATCCTGGAATACACCTTTATTTCTTCTTGGGTATCCTTTACATCGGCTATATCTCTCAATCGCACGATAGCACCCTGACGGTTTACCACCACCAGGTTTTTAATTTCTTCCATATCAGTAAATTCGCCGGTTGTTTTAACGAGCAATTCCCGATTTCCATAATCAACTTCACCGGCAGGTACGTTTATATTGCCGGCCTTTAAGGCTGAAATTACTTGAGAAAAAGCCACTTTATATCCTGAAAGCTTATCTGGGTACACTCTTACCCTAATCTGCCGCTCGGCACCGCCGACGATTTTTACGCTGGAAACCCCTTCAACGCTTTCAATCTGTTTTACAATGGTATCATCAGCTAACTGCCTCAGATACATGGTATCTCTTTCACCTTCCATACCTAGAATCAGCACAGGCATCATGGAAGGATCCATCTTTAAGACTATTGGCTCTTCAGTATTTTCCGGCAGAGTTCGTCTGATAAGATCAAGTTTTTCCCTTACATTCATAGCTGCAATATCAAGATCTGTACCCCAGTTAAATCGGACCTGAACAGCCGATACATTTGGTTGACTGTCTGAGAGAATCGTTTTTACATTTTCAACACCGGATACAGATTTTTCAATGGGTTTTGTGACTGTATCCTCTATCTCTTCCGATGCGGCACCGGGATATGTAGTTATGACAACTATAACCGGTACGTCCACATCAGGTAAAAGGTCAATGGACATTTTGGATATAGATACCATGCCCAAAACCATGATTACAACTACGACCATTAGCATAGTTACAGGACGTTTTATTGCAAAATCCGAAAGTTTCATTTGATTTTCACCTCAACCCTAATCTAAAGTTTTACTGAAGTTCCTTCTTTTAACATGTTCTGACCCTTTACTACGACTTTTTCTCCGGGGTTTATTCCTTCCAGTATTTCGACGCTATTGCCGTTGGTTATACCGAGTTTTACCATTCTTTCCACGGCTTTGCCTTCTAATACCACAAAGGCTACATTGCCGTGTTTTTTAAGCAGTATGGCATCCTTTGGCAGTACAACCACGTTTTCTTTTATGCCTTTTTCTACATCGACCTCAGCAAACATTCCGGGTTTTAGTGTATGGTCTTCATTATTAATGCTTATTTTTACCTGGAACAATCGAGTGGGATTTGAAGCAGGGGACACAATGGTTATTATCCCTTTTAACTTCTTATCACCAATAGCTCCAACAGTTACATCCACTTCCTGGCCATCTTTTATCTTGTTTATTTCCTCTTCGGCTACGTCGATGACTACTTTGACTGTATCAATATTTACAACGGTCAAAAGCGGGTAACCTGCCGCTATCACTTCACCGTCATTGGTTAGCTTATTTGAAATAATACCTGTCACCGGTGATGTTATTATCGAGTTCTCAAGATTGGTCTGTATCAGACCTACGGCCGACTCAGCTTGTTTTACTTGCGCCCTTAATGCTTCTGCATTCTTAGGCAGCCGCTCTTTGGTAAGCCTAAATTGCTCTTTTGCAGTTTCATACTGGGTTTTGGCTACCTGGAACTTTAAGGTCATTCCATCAAATACTTGTTTGGAGATGGCGTCCGCCTCATAAAGAGCCTTCATACGGTCATAATCAGCCTTAGCGTTAACATAATTAGCCTCGGCCTGCTCGAGGCCTGCCCTCACCTGTTCCAGTTGCTGAGGGAGAGCCGCATCCTCATTGGCACTTAAATTTGCCTGAGCCATAGCCAGTGCTGCCTCAGCCTGAGCTAACTGGTTATAAAGCTCTTTTGTCTCCAGGATGATTAGGGGGTCACCTTTTTCTACAAAATCCCCTACATCCTTTAATACTTGTTCCACCCGACCGGGGATCTTTGACGTCACCTTTACATCGTCTTCGGCTTCAATAGTTCCTGTTAGCTTTGTTATGTCCTTTATGCTCTCTAACTTTACTTCTTTCGCTTCTATAGGTACTGCCGCTTCTTCACTGATATCGTCGGAGGTTTTTGATCTGCATCCTGCCAGTGTAGCAGCTGTTATAATAAATAAAAATACAATCAGTACAGATATAAGCTTTTTTTGTTTTTGTTTCATATGTATATCTCCTCCTAAGAATGCTTTTTATTGAATTTTTTTATTAAAAGATTGTTATAAAACTGACCGCTCGGTTCTGTTAAAGCCATAACTTTTTACCCCTTTGTAACCTTCTAAGGGGCTTGGCATAAGGGTTGTCGGTTTATGAGTGAGCGGTCACTCACTAATATAGTATAATGCCATAATTATTTTTTGTCAATAAGGCTTGATTTAGAATCAGTAAGAAGCCCTATAATCTTTTGTAAATGGGCATAAAAAATGCACCTGATAAAACAGATGCTGCTCCATTACCGGCGATAAAAGATACTTTTCACAGTATCCCAATAGCCTTTTATTTTAATTTTGATGAACCTTATGCGGAAAAGTTATCTAGTTTTAATTGGTCAACGGTTTTTAAAAAACTCCTAAGAGAATAAACCTTGTGCCTGCTTCTCCCCGTTGTTGTATTAGAACATATGAGGGAATTTAATATTGCTTCTTCAGTAGCTTCAGAGGCAGCGCCAAGGTAACATGACCCACTGCTACATCTCCTACATCGGTTATGGCATTTCTTTCTCCGGTGGGCATTGTGCCTATTTTTATTCCATAATCTCTTATTTTCATTTGGCCCAAAACTTTCCACATCCAATAAAAACAGTATATCATGAATTTGAATGGCTCCGCCATTAAAAGTAAATTAGGTGCATATAAGTAAAGCATCTCCTACTATGTTGCCTGTAATAATAGTAGGAGATGTTCGTATCTTCAACAAGCTAATAAATTGAATATCTGATGATATTACCAATAATAAACAATACCTATTGCCCCTGGACCTACATGCAGTCCAATAACGGGACCAATATCGGCTATAGTTACATCCATCTTTAGTTTGTCTCGTAGATTGTTGGCTAATTCCTTGGCTTGATCATAACAGTTAATATGATGAACAACAATTTCTTGTAATCCATAGTCAAGGTGATCCTGCAATGTTTTAGCAATCATGGCAGCAATTGCTTTAGTTTTGGTCCTGACGGTTTTCATCACTGTTGTTCTTCCCTTTTTCACCGTTAAAATTGGTATTATTTTAAGCACATTGCCGATCAAGGCGCTTGCTCCGCCTATCCTTCCCCCTTTTTTAAGATACACTAGATTATCAGGTATGAATAAAAACCTGCTCCTTTTGATATTTTGCTCCACTATTTCCTTAACTTCATCCAGGGTTTTACCCTCTTTGGCTGCTCTGGCG
>MTKW01005276.1_pt1 | contig 10988 bp, 13 predicted proteins | sample 1042761 | NCBI WGS metagenome assembly MTKW01 (sample SAMN06205366, study PRJNA360243) | anaerobic digester metagenome | biome: Wastewater treatment plant; feature: Anaerobic digester sludge; material: sludge; isolation source: anaerobic digester fed with sludge from wastewater treatment plant ...
CCAGAGGCCATTGTAAATTATATAGCACTTCTAGGGTGGACTCCTCCTGACGCTACCAAAGAGATCATGACCCTTGAGGAAATGGCAGAAGAATTCGACTTGTCGAGGGTATCATCTACTGCTGCGGTTTACGATGTTCAAAAACTCACCTGGATGAATGGGCAGTATATTAGGCAGCTTGAACCGGAAGCATTGGTACAGAAGTACATGCCTTTCGCAGTTGCCGCAGGGCTTGGCACAGAAGAAGAATTGGCCGGGAAGAGGGATTGGCTTAAGAAGGTTGTAGTTTCACTGCAGGAGAGAGCAAGGACCTTGGAAGAATTGGCTGAGGCGTCTGCGTTTTACTTCAGGCTTCCCAGTGCTTACGATGAGAAAGGTGTAAGGAAATTCTTCACCAAGCCAAATGTTGCGGGATTGCTTGAAAAAGGCGCAGAGGTACTCTCAGGCCTATCTGACTGGAGTATTGAGTCATGCGAGAAAGCTTACAGGAATCTTATCGATGACGAAGGCATAAAAGGCGGAGAGTTGATTCACCCAACCAGGCTTGCACTTAGCGGGAAAACAGTAGGCCCCGGATTGTTTGAGTTAATGTATGTACTTGGGAAGGATGAGTCAGTTTCCAGGCTTACAGCTGCTGTCAAGTACATCGAAAACATGCAGCATTAGGCCTCTGGGAGGGACTCCCATTAGCCGGCCCAGGTAAGGAGGCGATCACAGTGGATGTTATCGAGGCAATAAAGGCCAGGCGCAGTATACGAAAGTTTCAAGATAAGCCGATTCCGGAGGAATTCTTGAAAACCATTATGGAATGTGCAGTTCTGGCTCCGAGTGCAGGAAACAGGCAACCATGGATCTTTGTATTGGTCAAAAGCCAGGATGTAAAAGAAAAATTAGTGGAAGCTTCGGGAAATCAAGTTTTCTTGGCTCAGGCTCCGGTAGTGATTGTTGTATGCGGAGACGCTGAAGTGGCAGGTAAGCGGTATGAGGACAGGGGAAGGACCTTGTACTTTATCCAGGATACAGCTGCAGCAGTTACAAACATCCTTCTTACTGCAACTTCCTTCGGACTGGGTACCTGCTGGGTTGGGGCTTTCCGGGAAACTTCGGTGCGAGAGGCTTTGGAATTACCTCCAAACTTACGTCCTGTGGCAATGATACCAGTTGGATACCCGGACCAAGACAGGGGCTTAAGGAATTTGCGGCCACTTGAAGACATAGTGTGGGAGAGGTAGATTCAGAACAGGAGTACCGGCTGACTACAGTTCTTAAGTTCCAGCCATGGGGCTCATATTTGAGCTATGATCTTGGGCAATACTTGCAAATTGCAGATTTTATCCGGTAAGATGGGCGGAAATAGGCAGCTGAATACACGCCGTAAGCCTGCTTGGTGGCATAGCTTTGCAATTTTGCTCTTGGTATATTGTCTGGTTTTATGGTTAATGGTATAATCGTACCTGCTGTACGAGTTTGGGGGATCGGCTAGTGGTAGGCCAACAGACTCTGGATCTGTCTGCGGAGGTTCGAATCCTCCTCCCCCAGCCAGAAGGAGACATAGTGGCCCTATCGTCTAGAGGCCTAGGACACCGCCCTCTCACGGCGGAGACACGGGTTCGAATCCCGTTGGGGCTGCCAAAAAAATGAGACGTGAGAACAAGACCTGCTGAACGCAGGTTTTTTGTTTTTGGGATCGGCTGTGCTCCGAAAGCCAACATGAATGCAGTTGACTTACTTTAGGCTACATCTTACAATTAGCATGTAAGACATGTCTCGATTTATGTGATTCTCCTCAAAAGGAAGGGATTCCTGTGAAGATTATCACCCTATCTAACAAAGGCCAGATTGTTATACCTGCAGAGTTACGTCAAAGGTATAATCTTAAACAAGGGGACAGATTTCTGGTCAAGGACGAGGACGGAAAGATCACACTCCAATTGCTGGAGCGCCATCCGCTTCTTGGGCTGAAAGGATCTTACAGAGGGAAAGGTGATTTGCTCTCTGATCTTCTTCAAGAAAGAAAAGCCGAACGCGACCGGGAGGAGAACTAGCATGACAGGAAGGTACGTCCTGGATAGCTACGGCCTTCTGGCATTGCTTCAAGGTGAAGATGGCGCTGATGCCGTTGAGAAAATTATCTCGTCTGATGAGTCTGAAGTCTATATGAGCATTATGAATCTCGGGGAAGTGTTCTACATTCTTTGCAGAAGATTCGGAGAAGCGGCCGCTTGTGACCTGGAGACCCGGATCTTGCAGACGCCCAAAATACGCATTGCACAAGCCTCGTGGGAAAGGGTAAGAGCTGCAGCTATCATAAAAGCCACGGGCGGCCTTTCGTTCGCAGATTGTTTCTCCGCTTCATTGGCTCTCGAACTGGAGGCCGTTTTAGTGACAGGTGATCCTGAGTTTGCCAGACTGCAGGATTCTTTGGGGTTGAGAATCCTGTGGTTGTCAGTGAAGGGCAACTCTTAAACATGCTAACCCTTATATGGTATAGCCGCACCTGCTGTACGAGTTCGGGGGATCGGCCACACCTCCCAAACAGGTTGCTGCTGACTCCAGCACACCGATCTAGAAGGAAAACTGAAGAACGCAAGTGAAAATCTGAGGAAGAAGGGTGGATTGCGGTGTTTGCTCCGCTCAACCTAACAATCTTGGATATTTTGGGGCTCATCTGGAATAACAGGGGATAATTACGGTCATATTTGGTAATAGGTGGCGATTTCTCTGTAAAAGAGGTATACTACTAGTAGGCTGTGTTCGTCGAAGGTCAATCTCTTGGTATGTCGTATGTTAATTGCAACCCTGGGAATTGTACCTGGGATAGAAGACCGGCCACACATTAGAAGGAGTGGGATCATGACCAAGAGATTGTATTTCGGGAATCTGAGCTGGGACGTTACTGACGATGAGTTGACCAATGCTGTTGCACCATACGGCAATGTTGTATCAGCCCGTGTTGTAACTGACCGCGAAACAGGCCGTTCCAGAGGGTTCGGCTTTGTAGAGGTAGAAGAAGCAGATGCCCAGAGCGTTATTGAAGCCATGAACGGCCTTACGCTTAACGGCAGGGTTCTAACAGTCAATGAGGCTCGTGAGAGGACAGAAAGGCCTTCCTTTGGAGGCCAAAGAGGCGGCGGAAGGCGCAGGTTCTAATAGGGCCTGAACAAGGCCTAAGGGCTTAATAGACGGCCAAGGCAACTACGGCCTCCGGAGTCATTCCCGGAGGCCTTTTCCATAAACTAGCGGGTGACACATTCTGCCCTTTCGTCAGTCTGTGTCACGCACAGTAGGCCTTTTCCCACAAAGTAACTTTGTTAACGGACTATGATTCTGTCCGCCCCCCACCCCCACCTCCTTGGAACGCCCTAACTTGGACTGTGGAAATGTCACCCTCTTTGGTGGGAATGGCCGATCTCGATACTGGGTACTGGCATTAGGTGGTCGATTCTGGTACCAGGTTTGGCTGAACCCCGGCGGGTTTTGATACCAGGTTTGGGCCGAGGCGGTCGATTCTGGTACCGGGTTTGGCTGAAACCTGGCAGGTTTTGATACCAGGTTTGGGCTGAGGCGGTCGATTTTAGTACCAGGTTTGGCTGAAACCTGGCGGGTTTTGATACCAGGTTTGGGCCGGGGCGGTCGATTTTAGTACCAGGTTTGGCTGAACCCCGGCGGGTTTTGATACCAGGTTTGGGCCGAGGCGGTCGATTTTAGTACCAGGTTTGGGCTGAAGGTGGCCGATTCTGGTACCGGTTTGGGCTGAAACCTGGTCGGTTTTGGGGCCAGTAATGCTTTTAGGGGGGTCCTAGGAGCAATTTCTGCTTTTCTCAAAAACACTGGAACTTACTTTTGCAATTAAGCACCGATAACATTCCCACAAAGTAACGTTTGACACCCCTGGCAATGTGTGCTATCCTCGATTCAAATTTAATGAAGACGCCTCATCTCTCTTTCCAGAGAGTGGGGTAGAGGCGCGGTAGTCCAATAGTAGACGCTGGAGACGGGCAACGATGAAGGCGGGCGAAAGGGGACATCGCCGAAGTAGGTTTTAGGCCGAATGAAACCTGCTGGGGTTGCGTCGAATAGGCGCAGCACTGTCACCAAGTACATCTCCCTTGGGTATTTGGTGAAGAGCTATCTCGCAACGAAGGGAAAGAGGGCTGGGCGGCTCCTGGTGCTTAAAAGCATATTCCAGGAAATATAGTCTTAGAGCAATACAGCCGCGCAGGTCGCAGGCTGTATTTTATTTGGGAGGGGAGTTGGGTGTTTGTGAGTGAATATCCGCACCTTGTGGTTAACTCAAAGGGCCATCTCGAATTTGGAGGTTGTGATCTTACCACGCTGGCAAGGAAGTATGGCACACCGTTATACGTAATGAATGAAGATATCATTCGTGAGAATTCCCGGCGGTATGTAAAGGGGCTCAAATCCCGCTATCCCAACTCAGACGTGGCTTATGCTGGCAAGGCCTTCATGAGCGCTTGGATATGCAATGTCATGATGGAGGAAGGCTTGCTGCTAGACGTTGTCTCAGGAGGAGAACTCTATACCGCCCTCAGGGCAGGTTTTCCGCCTGAAAGGATAATCTTCCACGGGAACAACAAATCACGAGATGAAATCGCCATGGGCGTTAACGTTAATGTCGGCCGGTTTGTGGTTGATAGTTACTACGAGATCGAGGCCCTTGATGAATTGTGCAAGAAGACAGGGAAGAAAGCAGACATATTGCTTCGGGTTGCTCCTGGCATTGAAGCCCATACCCATGAATACGTAGAGACAGGCATGCTTGACTCCAAGTTTGGTTTCGGCCTTTCTAATGGAGAAGCGCTGGGGGCCTTACACAAAATAGCTGACAGCAGCCATCTCTATCTGCGCGGGCTTCACAGCCACATAGGATCCCAGATTCTAAGTCTCGATGGCCCCATTCGGGCAGCAAAGCTCATGGTAGAGTTTATTGCTCAGGTAAGCAGGGAATTTGGCATCGAGATTGAAGAACTGGACCTGGGAGGAGGCCTTGGAGTTGTGTATACAGCCGGCGATACTCCGCCTTCAATAGAGTCGTACCTTGATGCAATCACAGGTGCCGTTGTAGAAGGATGTGACAGGCTGGGCATTACCCGTCCGAGGTTGCTCATGGAACCAGGAAGGTCAATTGTCGGTGAAGCGGGATTGACCCTCTATACAATTGGTTCAATAAAGCACGTTCCGGGTATTCGAACTTACGTTTGCGTTGACGGAGGTATGGCTGACAACCCAAGGCCTGCATTGTACGGCTCTGTGTATCAGGCCGTTCCAGCTGTACCTGGCAGTGCTACAGAGGAACCTTGTGGCCACGTAAGTATAGCCGGAAAATGTTGCGAGTCAGGAGATATCCTCATAAGGGAATGCTTCTTGCCTAACCTAAAGAGCAGTGATGTTCTTGCAGTCCTGAGTACAGGAGCCTACAATTACTCAATGGCGTCAAACTACAACCGGTTGCCCAGGCCTGCAGTGGTAGCTGTCTCAAAGGGTTCTTCACAGGTTGTTGTACGCAGGGAAACATATGCGGACTTAGTCTCAAAGGATGTATTTCGCCCCAAGATTTCCAGGCATTCAGGAAGGGCTATTGTTCCGGCAGCCAACTGGAACAACTGAAGTGCATTTTCCAGGGCAAAATTTACCGGTTACTTTGCCCTCGAGGCTTGAACTTAGGTATAGCCGGTGAAGTATACTCATAGCTGAGAACATGCTGAGAACATGCAATGAGATTCTGGAGGGGAGAAAGATGTCCGACAGCAAGAATTCTAAGGATTCTAATGAACTCGGCCTAATACTAGATCAAGACCAGGTTTGGGAGAACCGTTTTCGTAAACTGCCCCCTGCATACAAGAGCCTCCCGTTTTCAAGCAAGACCAGGGATGCTGCCGAGTTTCTCATGGCAGCCGGGGCATCAGATGTTCTTGATATTGGATGCGGCCCGGGTAGGTGGAGTATACTTTTCGCCAGGTTGGGGATGAGGCCTGTAGGCTTGGATATATCTGCAACTGCTATTAAGCTTGCTGAGGAATGGGCTTTGGAAGAGGATCTTGACGCCAGGTTTGCCGTAGGTACTGCACAAGTCTTGCCTTTTCCAGTCAATTCATTTGATGCAGTAGTCGCAAGCGCTGTGATTGATCATTTAGACATGGATGAGGCCAACGAGGCAGTGAAAGAGATTTCAAGAGTCTTGCGTCCTGGAGGAGTCCTCTTTGTTAGTTTCGACGGGCCCCATCTTGATCCGCCTGAGCACCATACACTGCCTGATGGCACGTGGATTTACCAGGATGAGGACAATATGGGCCTCAAATGGCGGTACTACAATGATGAAGAAATAAAAGAACTACTAGCCGGTTTTGAAGTATTGAGCTGGCAGGCAACACCCTCAGGTGACAGGCTCATTTACGCCAGGCAATTTGCATGATTTGCGTCAGGCTATGTGTTTGGCCAGAGTCTGCCTGTTGACTGAGTGCAAGAGTGCGTTTTCTCTGGTAATCTGCCCATCTTCATACAGCCTGATCAGACTGGCATCCATGGTGACCATGCCGTCGGACCTGCTTGTTTGTATAATCGAATCTATGAGCGGGGTCTTGTTCTCCCTTATGAGATTCCTTATTGCATCGTTTACATGCATAATCTCAAATGCAGGAATGCACCCGTTTTCAGGTGTGGGTATGAGTTGCTGGGACACTACTGCCTGCAATACCGTCGATAGCTGGACCCTGATCTGGTGCTGCTGGTTCGGAGGGAAAACATCTATGATCCTGTCTATGGTTTTAGCAGCGCCAATGGTGTGCAGGGTTGAGAATACTAACTGCCCTGTCTCGGCTGCGGTCAATGCAATTGATGTGGTTTCCAGATCCCGCATTTCGCCCAGAAGGATTACGTCTGGAGATTCTCTCATTGCAGCCCTTAATCCTCTGGCATAGCTCTGGGCGTCGATTCCGATTTCCCTTTGATTTACAATGCTTTTCTTATGGCCGTGGAGATACTCAATTGGATCCTCCAGGGTCAGTACATGGCACTCACGGTTCTCATTGATTAACTTTATGATTGCTGCAAGAGTAGTCGATTTGCCGCTGCCTGCAGGCCCTGTCACAAGCACCAGGCCCTTTGTGAGTTTGCTCAGATTCTGTACAGATTTGGGAATGCCCAGTTGGTCAGGATTGGGGAGGTGGAAGGGTACAATTCTCACGACTGCAGCAAGGGATCCCCGCTGCATGAATGCATTTACCCTGAACCTGCTAAGCCCGGGTATCGAAAATGAAAAATCTTTGTCACCTTCTGATTGAAATTCCTGGTAAAGCGCATCCCTTGGGAATAACTCCCTTACAAGCTTTCCAGCGGCATCAGGGGTCAACGGTTTATCGGCAAGCCGCTTGAAACCTGCCCCAACCTTAATTACCGGCGGAATTCCAACGGTAATGTGCAGATCAGATGCGTCTTGGTCTACTGCTGCCTTTAGCAGTTCATAAACGGCAGTCATGTGATTTCCCATCCTTTATCGGTGTTATAAGCTGCTTTCAATTTTTGCTGTCTACTGTAGCTGTTTATTGCAATATATTAAACTCAGGTTCATATTCAAAAGGCTCCTGGTATTGCTTCCACTGCAATACTTGGAAACTGCCTGTGGTGGATCTGTCTGACACACCACTTACCTGGATCTGTACCAAAAGGCATTGGTTGCCTGATTGGTGTTTTCGGGCTAGCCAGGCTGTCAAGAGAACAAGCCCGTTATCATCTGGCTCCACTTTCCATTCGGTGATTTCAGTTCCATATGGCAAAGCCGCGCCGGTATCCTCAAGACAACAAGATAAATACCGTGCAAAGTACGAGTCCCTGGATTCTTCGCCGGGACCGCCGTTTGCAGACAATATCTCATTGGTCTGGTGAAGGCTTTTTGAAACAAGTGCAACTATGCTTTCGCCACTTGCCTCGAGCAAGTAATAGTCCTTCATCCATGCGGCTCCCTTCTTGGCCAGCCGGAGGTTGGCGTTAGAAGATACCAATGCCAGAGCACCTAATGTTATCAGGAGCAGCATTAGAAATATAACGAGCACTGACGAACCGCCGCCTGCAAGTCTGCCATAAGCCTTGGTTTTCATGGCTGCTGTCTCCTACCTGGCAAATGCCGTGTAGCACTTGGTCGTTTCAATTGAAAAAACCTCGCTGTTTCCGTCCTTCTCCAGAACATAGGGGGCCAACCGCACCACTTGTACCTTGATTTCATAAACCTGGTATTCACTGTTTGCGTGTTCAACTGCATCGTCTGATGGAACTATCTCAGCCTTTATAGAGTAAAAGGGCTTTACGTCAATATGGCCGGAAGGTACTGGAGACCAGTCACCATCAAAGAACATGTCTAGCACAATTTCTCGGCCATTGTTCGAGACGGCAGCCTCTGGCTCGAAATCTTTTTCGGTAAGGACTTGAGGACATGGTGCGCCTTTTACAGTTTCAATTATGCTAATGGCAAGGGACATACCTTTATAGAGATCATAAGACCTGGCGTTAGCATTCTTGGCAGCAATGAACATGTGCACACTGAATCCTGAAAGAATAACAAGGACTGCCACAGACAAGATCATCTCGGCAAGGGCAAAGCTGCTTTTTCTATGCGATTTTGTGCAAGACAACATACCCATACTGTGCCCTCCGACAACTCAATAACAATCACTCTTTGACTGCCAACTGAACAAAAACTCATTACCGACCATCTAGCTGAGACGCCCTTAGGCTCAGGTTTAGAGTGAGATCCCTGGCCTTTCCCTGGCAATTGCGCCAGACATGGATCTTGACCTTCCCCGGTGTGCCATTTGATTGGTCTATAGAAGGGTGAAAGCCGTCGATTTCTGCAATTAATGAAGATGCTTCTTCTACGGCCGGATCTCCCTTCAAAATCAAGGATTCTCTAAGTTGGCCATCGCGCCAGTATATCCAGGTTTCGTAGGCCACTGAGTCCAACGTCTCGGTTATTACAATAGCTTGTCCTTCTCCCGAAGGGCATGGCTCTGTCCGGATTGCGTTTACTGAGTCGTTTTGCCTTATCTTCATGTTGAGATATGACAGAGCGACCATCAGCTCAGATATATTCTCCTTGTCTGCCTCTATGTCTCTAAACGCGCCGGTTGCCGAAAACGCTAGGGCCAATGAAGCCATACTGAAGATAAACAGCAGCATCATGCTGAAAAGTAGGTTAACTGATGTACCTTTGCGGTTCTGCATGAATCTCACCTGAAACCTGCTTTCTCAACTACAACTATCACTGGCCTTATATTCGAAGCGAATGCGAAGTAATCGTAATGGTATTTGTCTTCGTGTATCTGAATTCCGTAGTTTTCCTCAAGGTACTTCAGATCAGGGGGGTAATTTCCCTCCAGTGCATAGCATTGCACGGCGGCTTTTTCAATTGACCGCCTGATTGCGTCTGCCCTTGAGTCTCTCAGCTTGCCCCTGTACGTATTGATGGTTACAAAGGAGGCTGCTAAGTAAATAACCGTCAAAACCATCAGGACTACATGTATCTTATTGAAGTCATTGAGTTTGGGCTTCAAATTGGGCCACCGCCTTATCCCATAGACGACATGATCTGCATTAGGGGTAACATTACCGTGATTAGCACAATTCCGATTACAATAGACAAGATAGCAACCAGAGAAGGTTCAATTGCAGAAACTATGCCCTGCAATGCCTTGTCAACTTCCTTTTCGTAGGTGTCTGCGGCTTTCTTTGCCATAGAAGGAATTTCCCCTGTCTTGTGCCCTACCCTGATCATGTTTACAAATTCAGGCGGAAACACTTCGGCAAGATTAAAGCATTGTACGAGGTCAGTCTCTTGGCGGATTTCTTGCCTGCAAAACTCGATTTGCTCTGCCATGTATTTGTTTCCAATAACTTCAGCGGCCATTTCCAGGGCACTGTCCATACTCAGTCCGCTTCCAAGCACATGAGACATAACAGAACTGATTCTTGCCGTGTATATCTTCGTAAATATCCTGCCTAACAGCCGCGATTCAACTTTGAACTTATCAAGTGCCTTCTGGCCGGTAGGCGTAGAGTTATACGCCCAGGCTGCAAGAACAAGGGCAAGGGCAGCTCCTGCGAGCCATAGGAGGTTTTCCCCAACGAAAAAGCCGGCATGCATAAGGGCCCTTGTGACTCCAGGCATTTCGGCGCCAATCGAAGTCAAAATGTCATCAAAGATTGGCAGAATTTTCGATGTAAGAACCAGGACTACAGCACCCACCATGCAGATGAGAATGAGAGGGTAAGTTAAAGCTTCCTTTATTTCATTGCGTAGATTGTGTTCGTGTTCGTAGTAAGCAGCAAGGGATTCCATCACCTTATCCAGAGCGCCTGTAGTCTCACCAATTTTCACCATGTTAACGAGATGTGATGGGAATATGGCTTGCCGAGATAATGCCTGGTGCAAGTGCATTCCTGCCTCAATATCCTTGACTGTGTTACTTAGCGGTTCCCCAAAGTACCGGTCATCGCCTGCAATCAGGGATATGGCTTCCACTGCAGGGAGCCCGGCCTTCAAGGCCAGGGCAAACTGATAGCAAAACCATGCCAATTGGCTTGATGTCGCCTGTTTGGCAGGTGCAGGCTCATGACTTTTCACAGCCTTCTCGCCGATCTCGGCAATCTTGACTGCTTCTGCCCGGCGTGTATGGGGTATNNGGATCCATGCGCATCCAGCCTTCGCCTTCTTTATAGGTAGAGTAGAACCTGTTAACTCGTATCCAGCCTGTGCCTTCAATGTATACTTCGTTCCACGCGTGATACAGGTAATCAGGGGCTACATAGCCTGTTACCAATTTGGTTGGAACGTCCAGGGATCTCAACATTGATGCAAGCAGAGACGAGTAATCGAAACATATGCCTTTTCCTGATTCAAGGATCTTGTCGCAGTCAGGAAGGTAGCCGGGTTTCACGGTCCTTGCCTTGTCCCAATCGTACGAGATGTTGTTTACTAT
>MTKW01003038.1_pt1 | contig 10987 bp, 8 predicted proteins | sample 1042761 | NCBI WGS metagenome assembly MTKW01 (sample SAMN06205366, study PRJNA360243) | anaerobic digester metagenome | biome: Wastewater treatment plant; feature: Anaerobic digester sludge; material: sludge; isolation source: anaerobic digester fed with sludge from wastewater treatment plant ...
GCGAGTTGGATTGCCTTACCGAAACTTTTCCCCTTCAAAGGATACGATGGAGCCTCATCTCCCATGATATTCAGCTTCTCCGCCATACTTTTGATATTGACCGGTTATGCCTGTTCTATATTTGAGTCAATCGGCGATTATGCTGCTATATGTACGGCTGCCACCGAACCCTACAAGGTAAAACATATGAACAGAGGAATAGCAGCCGAGGGTTTTGCTTGTGCGTTGTGTTCTCTTTTTGGAGGCCTTCCCGTCACGAGCGCTAGTCAAAATGCGGGCATCATCGCCTCTACGGGCATTGCAAGCAGGGTTGTTACCCAAACCGCAGCTTTCATCTTTTTGCTTTACGGCCTATCTCCCAAGTTGACCACAATTTTGGCTGCTATCCCGAAATCCGTAATAGGTGGAGCCTTCATCATAAGCGCCGGCTTGATATTGTTGTCAGGCATAAATACGGTCATGTCAGACATCAAGGACAACTTTGGAAATATGATCGTAGCCGGTGTGACTCTTGGAGTATCCGTAATGATGCCTTATTATCTTAACTTAGAGCGAAGCGCTTGGCTTGGGACGTTGCGTCCTTTCACAAAGCTTTATCTCACCAATAACGTCTTTTTGGCCGTTACAGTTGGCATAGTGAGCAACTTGCTCATCAATTATGTGTTTTATAGTAAAGAGCAGTAACTGACAGATGAGGAGATGTTTACCTTTGGGTGAAAAACTCGAAGCCGAACTTGCTGAGGAAAAATCCAGCGATATCAGGAATGATGGATCTATCGTAGGAAAATCTGTTGTGAGGGTGGACGCCTGGGATAAGGTCACGGGAAAGGCCCAATATGTGGACGACATTCCCTTTCCGGGCTGCTGGTACGGAGGCACCGTAAGAAGCAACGTGCCTCACGGAAAAATTGTGAAGATCGAACGAAGTCCTTCATTTGATTGGTCGAAGGTGATATTTGTGGCCGCAAAGGACCTTCCCGGGCCAAACGAGGTTGCCATGGTGAGACGTGACATGCCCATATTGGCGAAGGAAATCGTAAATTACGTTTCGGAACCCATAGCGCTTATCGCCGCTCCGACCAAGGCGCTGTTAAAAGCGGCGCTAAAGGCCGTCAAGGTTGAAATAGAGCCGCTTGAACCCGTACTTACTATAGAAGAAGCGCTTTCGGGCGAAAACGTCATATGGGGCGAGGACAACGTCCTTGCAAAGTTTGAAGTGAACAAGGGAGACGCAGAAGAAGCCTTTAATGAAGCTGACATCATAATCGAAGAGACCTACAGGACGGGACATCAGGAGCAGCTTTACCTTGAGCCGCAGGGGATGGTTGCCCTGCCGCGCGATGATGGTGGCGTCGAGGTGATCGGTTCCCTTCAATGTCCCTACTATGTTCACAGCGCCATGACCCACGCTTTCATGCTTCCACCCGAAAAAGTGGTGATTAAACAAGCCGTCACCGGTGGCGGATTTGGAGGGAAGGAGGATTTCCCCTCCCTCCTTGCCATACATGCAGCCATCCTGGCCTTGAAGGCCAAGCGTCCCGTAAAGATAATTTATGACAGGGCAGAAGACATGGTTTCAACCACCAAAAGACATCCCTCAAGAATACGGCACAGAACCGGCGTAAAAAAGGATGGCACGATAGTAGCCCAGGACATAGATTTGGTCTTAGATGGCGGTGCCTATACGACGTTGAGCATCGTCGTATTGCAGCGATCCTTGCTTCATGCCACAGGTTGCTATAATATCCCAAATGCGCACGTCTCAGCCAAAGTCGTCGCTACTAACACACCGCCCAATGGTGCCTTCAGGGGTTTTGGGGCACCTCAAAGCATCTTTGCCATGGAACGGCAAATGGATAAAATTGCCAGGACCTTAAATTTAAGTCCTGTCGAAGTGCGCCGCAAAAACTTGCTAAGGGTCGGTGACACCTTTCCCTTCGGCCAAGCAGTGGAAGACGAAGGACCAAGGCTCGTCTTCGAACGTGCGCTGGTGATTTCCGAATACGAAAGGAAAAGGGCCGAATATTCGCGCGACCGAGGTCCTAAAAGACGCGGCATTGGGGTGTCTCTTTTCCTGCACGGCGGTGGTTTTACGGGATCGGGAGAACAAGCGATAGATGGCAAGGTCAAGCTTAAGTTAACAAGCGAAAGGGTTGAACTTTATGTAAGCAGCGTCGATATGGGACAGGGTGCAGCGACGGTATTGACGCAAATTACAGCCCAAGGCCTTCAAATACCCTTTGAAAGGGTTAAATATATGTCTCCCGATACTTCCAAGACACCTGACAGCGGTCCTACGGTAGCTTCGCGCACCACCATGATCGTTGGAAAGATCGTCCTTCGAGGAGCGGAAAAGCTTATAAAGCGCCTTAAAAAATACGTCTCCGATTCCCTTGATGTCCCCTTCGAAGAAGTAACTTATAACAAGGGGTTCTTTCAAAGGAATGGCGTTTATGTGGTCGATTTTCTTGAGGCAGCCCGAAGTTACGAAGAAAAGCACGGACCGCTGGAAGTTATAGGCGATTATTCGCATCCGGCAGAGCTTTACTGGGATGACGACCGATGTCAGGGCGACGCCTACCAGGGTTACGCCTGGGGTGCCAACGTTTTAGAAGTAGAAGTGGATATGGACACTTGGGAAGTGAGGCCCTTGAGGGATACGGTCGTGGTGGATGTAGGTACGGCCATAAATCCCCTGCTTGCCGTGGGTCAGGTCGAGGGCGGAAGCCTGCAGGGATTGGGCTACGGCTATCTTGAGGTCATAGAAGTCGAAGGCGGCAAATACAAAAACGACAGGCTTTCTAATTACATCATACCAACGAGCGTCGATTGTCCCGACTTTTTCGTCGAGCTGACAGAAATCCCTTGCAGCAAGGGAGCCTTCGGTGCGAAGGGCTTGGGCGAAATGCCCTTAAGCGGAGGTGGCCCTGCCGTGGCGGCTGCCATAGAACATGCCACAGGACTTTTTTCTAACAAACTTCCCATAACGGGAGAAGTGCTCACTGCACTTGAATTAAAAGGGGATGAAAGACGATCATGAAGTTACAGTTTACTTTAAACGGACAGGAAGTTACGGCCGAGGTTTCTCCCCTGGACCGACTGCTTGACGTATTGCGAGAGTGCTTGAGTTACACCGGGACTAAGGAAGGCTGCGGCGAAGGCGAGTGCGGGGCCTGCTCCGTATTGCTTGACGGAAAACTTGTCAACTCCTGCTTGGTGCCCGCCTTGCAAGCACGAGGTGCCGATGTGCTCACGATAGAGGGCTTAGACGGTGAAGACGACGAACTTCAAAGGGCTTTCGTCGAGGAAGGAGCCGTGCAGTGCGGTTTTTGTATTCCCGGGATGGTTTTGGCGGCTAGAGCCCTGTTGCAAGATAATCCACATCCCAATCGAGACAAAATAAAACACGCACTGGCAGGGAATTTATGTCGCTGTACGGGATACGAGCGCATCTTTCGGGCCGTTGAAAGGGCCGTTGTGGCCGGTTATGGTGAACGATTAAAGCTAAAACAACCGCAAAAAAGAGGGCCTCGCTGCGAAAGCGTTCAGTTGCGGGGAAGCGAGCCCTTATGGGTATTCCTGCCCAAAAACCTGGACGAGGCTTTAGAGATTTTAAGCAAACATCCTGATATCACGTTGCTTTCAGGATGCACCGATTTTTATCCTGATCTTAAAAAAGAAAAACCAGAACCGGAAAAAGTGATGGATATTTGGGGCCTGGAGGACTTGCAAGAGATTGAGCTTAAAAGAGACTATCTTGAAATTGGAAGCGGGGCCACCTTTACGGCGATAACCTACTCAGAACCGGTCAAAAAGCACTTCCCGGCTCTCGTGTCAGCTGCATCAATGATAGGCGGGGTAGCGGTTCAAAACAGGGCCACCATTGGAGGAAATTTGGTCAACGCTTCTGCAGCTGCCGACATTCCCCCTTTGCTTTTCGTACTCGATGCAACGCTTGTGCTTCAAAGCAAAGATGAGACCCGCGAAGTTCCCGTCACGGAATTTTACAGTGGCTACAGGAAGACCGTTTTAAGGCCGAAGGAATTGCTTAAAAGCATAAAAATACCCTTACCCTCGCCTGGAGCGAGACAGTTTTTCTACAAAAGGGGCTCAAGGCTTGCCTTGACCATATCGAGGCTTTCAGTGGCCGGTTTTGCCAGGGTCAATGGTGGCGTGATAACCGATGTTCGCATAGCCGTAGGCAGCATGTCACCCATTCCCATGTTTCTTACCGAGGTTCAAAATTACCTCGATGGCCAAAGGCTGACCGATGAAGTCATAAGGAAAGCCAGTTTGATGGCAAGTCAGGCCGTGTCTCCAAGGACGTCCGCGGATTACAGAAAACGAGTTACCGGAAGGCTGATATCTCGCTTCCTGCTTGAACTGAGAGATAAGCAAGGATAAGGGATCGGCGTTTTTGCCTTCAAATTACATTTGAGAAGGGAGTGAAATGATGAACTGCGACGAAAAAACCTTGGTTTGCCGCTTGCTTGACGTGATCGAAAATGACATATTGCCCCTTACCAAAGAATGCGTCCCACAGGGCAACAAAGTATTTGGCGGAGCGGTGCTTAAAGCTGACGATCTTTCTCTCGTGGTCGCAGCTACCAATCACGAGAGTGAAAATCCGATTTTTCACGGCGAGATATACACGATCCTTAAATTTTTTGAGCTAAAGGATCGACCGAGGCCCGATGAGTGTCTTTTTCTTTCGACCCATGAACCTTGCTCCATGTGTTTGTCGGCCATAGCATGGGCTGGATTCCCGAAGATTTATTATTTTTTCAGGTACCAGGACACGAACGATGTATTTAACATTCCTCATGACATCAAGATGCTTAAAGAGGTGTTTGGCTGCGAGCGCCCAAGCTCCAAGAACTCATTCTTTGAATCCCATTGTATTTTAGATATGGCGTCAGATATCAAAGACGATGAAACGATCAGGTGTCAGATTGACAGGATAGTTGAAGCCTACAACGTCCTTTCAATGGAGTACCAATGCATTAAAGATAAAATAGATAATATTATAAGAAAATAAATGAGTACGTCTAAAGATACGAACTATCGTTAGGCCGAAACACGGTAACTTGCAAAAGATAACGGTTATGTTATGCTTTAGCTAGGTTATTAGCTTGCTTAAGTGACGACGGAAATAGGGATAAGATTTGCTTTGGTTTTCGCGAATAATTTTCGTCTCGATGAGGTTTTGTGGATCGTTTTCTTTGACCTATAGGATTGTCACCAGAGATGGTTGCGGTTGAGGTAAAAAATTTTAGTAAAAAAGTGTCATAGGAGGTGTTAAATGCTATGGGTGAATGGTTAGACAGGCGATTTAACGTAACCGCCAGTGGAAGTAGCGTTCGCACCGAAATCATTGCCGGGATAACTACCTTTATGACTATGGCTTACATTATTTTCGTGAATCCTGCAATTTTAAGCGAAGCTGGCATGGATTTTGGCGCGGTCATGACTGCAACCTGTATAGCTTCTGCGGTAGGCACTATCTTAATGGCTTTACTGGCAAATTATCCCTTCGCCTTAGCGCCGGGCATGGGGCTTAACGCCTTTTTCGCCTTTACCGTGGTCTTGGGCATGCAGGTGAGTTGGCAAACTGCACTTGCTGCTGTTTTTCTCGATGGAATTATATTCATCATACTTACAATCGGTAAGATAAGACAGGCCATTGTAAATGCAGTTCCCTACACTCTTAAGGTTGCTGTGGGAGCAGGCATAGGGATGTTCATAGCTTTGATCGGTTTGATACAAGCCGGAATTATAGTGGACAACCCGGCTACATTGGTATCTTTGGGCAATTTAAAGTCAGCCGTTCCGATCCTTTCTTTGCTGGGACTACTTTTCATGGCCGTTCTTCATGCTTATCGGGTAAAGGGAGCGCTTCTTTGGGGCATATTGTTAATTACCGTGGTCGGTATCCCTCTCGGAGTTACCACGCCTCCCGAGAGCTTCTTTTCGGCTCCCCCCAGCTTGGCCCCCGTATTTTTAAAATTCGATCTCAAATCAGCTTTGACCTTTGCGATGTTCCCGGTGGTCATAACTTTCGTCTTCGTCGACATGTTCGATACNNCTCATTGGAGTTTCCACGCGCGCAGGCATGCTGGACGAAAAAGGCGATCTTCCGAAGGCTGGAGAAGCGCTTTTTGCTGATGCCGTGGCTACGGTCGTTGGTGCCTGTCTTGGGACCAGCACTGTAACTACTTATGTAGAAAGCGCTGCAGGCGTCGAAGAAGGGGGAAGGACGGGTTTAACGGGAATTGTAGTAGCCATCTTGTTCTTGTTGGCCCTATTTATATCTCCAATAGCTCGTATCGTGCCTCCTGCTGCAACGGCGCCCGCGCTCGTCATGGTTGGCGTCTTCATGATGCAGACCTTGAAAAACCTCAATTACGACGATATCACCGAGATAGCCCCGGCGTGCATCACCATCTTTGCCATGCCCTTTACTTATTCCATTGCTGAGGGCATATCCTGGGGAATAATTTCTTATGCTTTAATCAAACTTTTTTCCGGTCGAGGCAAAGAAGTCAGCAAGACCATGTACGTACTGGCCATTCTGTTTTTGCTGAAGGAGTTTGCTTTGTAATTAAACGTTTCAGCATTAATTAAACAAAGGCCTGCCACGCGATGTCCCTGCGATAATGGGCATCCTTAAAATGGATGGCAGAAACGGCGTGGTAGGCCTTTTCTCTTGCACTTTTTAAATCGTTAGCCAGCCCTACGACCGTAAGGACCCTTCCGCCCTTTGTAAGAAATTTACCCTCTTCTTTTTTTGTGCCCGAATGAAACACGATGACATCCCCTTTGCCTTTGAGGCTATCCAGCCCATCGATTGGATAACCCGTTTCGTATTTATCGGGATATCCGCCCGAGGCCATCACGACACCGACGGCGCTTCCATTGACGGTTATTTCATCTAATTCATCGAGAGTGCCGCGGCAGCATGACAGAAAAAGCTCGCCCCAATCGACGTTACATATGGGGAGGACGACTTGCGCCTCGGGATCCCCGAACCGCACATTATACTCGAGCACGTAGGGATCTCCATCGTGGATCATGAGTCCTGCGTATATGGTTCCGGTAAAGTTGATATTATCGGCCTTTAATCCTTCTACAGTTGGCCTTATGATTTCACTTTCGATTCTACCTTTTAGGTCATCGCTAACTTGGGGCAGGGGAGCGTAAGCCCCCATTCCGCCGGTGTTTGGTCCCTCATCGTTGTCAAAGACCCTCTTGTGATCCTGACTCAAAGGGAGCATCTTATAGGAATTCCCATCGGTTATGGCCATAGCCGTTAGCTCGTAGCCTTTTAAGAAGTCTTCTACTATGACGGTGTGTCCCGCATCGCCCAACTTTCCTTCCACGAGCAACTCACGGGCGACTTTTAAGGCACTGGACAAGTCCTCAACCACAAAGGCGCCTTTCCCGGAAGCCAACCCGTCCGCTTTTATCACAAAGGGCGATGTGCGCTTGGTGAGGGCTGATTCGGCCTCATCGTAGTTACTGCACACGTCAAATGAGGCACTCCCTATGTTGTGTCTTTTCATGAATTTTTTTGCAAAAACCTTGCTTCCTTCGAGCATTGCGCCTGACTTGCCGGGTCCGTACACCAAAATACCTGCTTTTTTTAATGCATCGGCGATCCCTGCGACCAGGGGAGCTTCAGGGCCTATCACGACCAGGTGGACCCTTTGGCTTAAGGTCAAATCCAAAACTTGACTTTCGTCCAAGGGATTTATGGAAAAAACGTCACATACATCCGAGATGCCGCCGTTTCCGGGGGCGGCTACCACTTTGGAGACCCTTTTTGATTTTTTAAGCGCGTAAACGAGGGCATGTTCCCTCCCCCCGCTTCCTAAGACCAATACTTTCATCTTTTTAAAGACCCCCCCTAAAGCTCAATGGCGAAAGGTTCTTGCCTTCGTAATCAACATCGGTATTTTATGCTTTATGCAGGCACTTTTTACCTCTTCGTCGCGCTTTGAGCCGCCCGGTTGAAGTATGAGTGCTATGTTTGCCTGGACTGCAAGTTCAACGCTGTCAGGAAAGGGGAAAAACCCGTCTGAGGCCAAAACGGCGTCCTTTGCCCTTTCGCCTGCGTGCTTTATGGCCCATTCGACGGCGTCAACGCGGCTCGTAAAACCCGACGCTATGGCCACCGTGGCGCCGTCCTTTGCAAGCGCTATGGCGTTGCTTTTTGCCAAGGCGGCAGCCTTCCAGGCTACCAAGGCGTCATTGCGTAGATCCAACTTTTTTCCTCCTACCCATTCGCCACCTTCAAAATCGACTTCAGGGGGCATGACATCTTTTTGTGCCAAGAAACCAAAGGTGGTCTCTGTCATTCTTAAATTATCTTCGTGGCTTGGGTCGAAGCGTATTAGCCTCAAATTTGGCCTGCGGTCCTCAAAGACTTTTAAAGCCTCGGGGGAAAAAGAGGGAGCTACGATTAACTCGTAAAATTTAGCGGATACCTCGAGTGCTGTGTCTTCGTCAACCTCTCGGGTAAAACCTATTATGCCACCGTAGGCTGACACAGGGTCTGAAGCAAGGGCGCCTTCGTAAGCTGATATCAAGTTTTCCCCTATGGCCAAGCCGCAGGGCGTCGTATGTTTGATTATTACGCACCCCGGGGAGTCCTTTAAAAGCACCATGCCTTTTACGGCAGCGTCAGCGTCCAGCAAATTGTTGTAAGACAGTTTGCCTCCTCCCATTTGTTCAAAGGCAACATCCACCATGGGATTTTCGTAAAGGGCAGCACTTTGATAGGGGTTTTCGCCGTACTTTAAATCAGCGGCCTTTTCTAAGGGGATGGGGTAGGCTTCGGGAAAAAGCTCCTCTTCTTCCATTGCCTTTTTCAAGGTGTAATGAATTATAGAATCATAAAGGGCAGTTTCTGCAAAGGCCTTCAAGGCAAATTTCTGGCGCGTTTCAAGCGACACGTTGCCTAGGCGCGTTAATTCGTCAGTTACGGCGTCGTAATCTGCCGGGTCGGTGACGATTGTCACGTAGTGGTAGTTTTTAGCTGCCGCCCTTATTAACGTCACGCCTCCTATATCTATGTTTTCTATTAAGTCTCCTAAGGCTGCTTTTTTCTTCGCCACTTCCTCGAAGGGATATAAGTTGCATACAACTATATCGATCAAGGGAATGCCCCATTTTTCCACATCAGCCAGATCCATTTGAAAGTTTCGTCGTGCCAGAATGCCGCCCAAGACCGAAGGATGAAGCGTTTTCACCCTCCCTCCCAGGATGTGTGGGTAGCCTGACAGGTCAGCGATTTCCTTGACAGGTATGCCATGTTCTTTGAGGTAGTTTGCCGTCCCCGAAGAGGAGACTATCTCATATCCCAATTCATGAAGCTTTTTTGCCAAAATCTCGACACCATTTTTATCGAACACAGATATTAGCGCTCTCTTAATATGGTCCTTCAATCGTCATTCGCCTACCTTTCATTTTGAAACGTCCTGCAAATAAGTTCTTTAAGGTCTGCCAGTAAAGGTCATGTTCAATCGCATGAATTTTTTCTTCCAGGCTTTCAAGCGTGTCATCGTCGCAAATACGAACTTCCCTTTGACTTAGAATGGGGCCGTGATCCATCTTTTCGTCAACCAGATGTACAGTGACGCCCGTCACTTTTACTCCGTATTCGAAGGCGTCTTTTATGGCCTGTGTGCCGGGAAAAGAAGGCAAAAGGGATGGGTGGATGTTTACGATTCTTTTTTCGTATTTGCCCACGAATGCAGGAGAAAGTATCTTCATGAAACCTGCCAGGACGATCCAATCGACGGAGTCACTTTGGACTTTTTCATCCAAGACCTTTTCTGCCTGCCCTTTTCCTTCTTCGTAGGGAAGTAAAAGCGTTTTAAGGCCCATACTTTTGGCCATTTTAATCCCATAGGCATCCTTTTTATCGCTCGCCACGAAACAAATTTTAGCTTCTAAGTCGCCCTGGGCGCATCTTTGTGCCAAAGCGAGCATGTTAGTGCCCCGCCCTGACAGCAAAATCGCCATATTGGTCAACCTTTGATCACCTCGCCTATGACAAAGTGGGGTTCCTTCAACCCTCTGAGGACGTCTTCAAGCAAGGGAAGTTCCCTTTTGTCTATGACTAAAACGAAGCCTATCCCCAAATTAAATACCTTTCTCATTTCCTCTTCCTCGACTCCTGTCCTTACGATGAGATCGTAAATTTTTGGGCGCTTCCAGGAGTTGTAGTCCAGGTACAAAGAAAGTCCATCGGGAATGACCCGCAAAATGTTGTCTTTTAAACCGCCCCCGGTTATGTGGGCCATCGCTTTTATTTTGATTTTTTCAAGCAGCGCCATCACGATTTTGGGATATAGCCTCGTTGGTTCGAGCAGTACTTTTGAAAGTGGCCGTCCTTCTTTTAAGGGGTCAGAGTCCAAGGCAAGCCTTAATCCCTCTTCGAGCAATACCTTTCTTACCAGGCTGAATCCATTGCTGTGAAGCCCGCTTGAAGGAAGCCCTACCAGCAGGTCGCCAGCAGAGACGTCTTTACCCGTTATTACGCGCTCGCCTTCTACCACTCCAAGGGCAAAACCGGCTAAGTCAAAACCTTCGGCGGGATAAGTACCGGGCATCTCTGCCGTTTCACCACCAAGCAGAGCGCAGCCGCTTTCCTTGCAGGCTTTTGCTATGCCGTAGATTATGGGGTAAAATCTTTGGCTGTCCAGCTTCCCGCAGGCTATGTAATCGAGAAAAAATAAGGGCTTGGCACCGCAGGTAATGAGGTCATTTACATTCATGGCCACCAAGTCTTGCCCGAGACCCTCGAGGTCTCCTGCCTTTCTAGCTATTTCTAGCTTGGTTCCAACGCCGTCGCAGCAAGCGGCCAAATAAAGGCCCCTTCCCAAGTCGTATAAGCCGCTAAAACCGCCAACGCCTGAGATCACGCGACTGTCTTGGGCAATAGAGGCGGCCTTTTTGACGAGCTTCACCCAGTCGTCAGCTG
>MTKW01011069.1_pt1 | contig 10987 bp, 9 predicted proteins | sample 1042761 | NCBI WGS metagenome assembly MTKW01 (sample SAMN06205366, study PRJNA360243) | anaerobic digester metagenome | biome: Wastewater treatment plant; feature: Anaerobic digester sludge; material: sludge; isolation source: anaerobic digester fed with sludge from wastewater treatment plant ...
TCTCCCACCGTTGTCCGGGAGTATTTGCCGCAAGGCGTCGGGCAGCAAAAACATCCCTTGTCAGTCAGCCATATGCGCTCTTTCAGGGCCTCGCCGCCAATCTCCTCATGCTCGTCAAAATACGTTGTGGAGAAGTTCTTCGTTGGAAAGGCTCCCACTTCGTTGACCCACGGGGTGACGCCCGGAGTGCCCAAAGGAGTCCATTCACGGAATCCGGGCTTCTCGAAGCAGCCGTAGAACATCTTCTTCCCGTATTCCAGAACTCCCTCGGGATCGGCAAGGGGCACCGACTGGCTTCCCCTCACTGCAATGGCCTTGACCTTCTTGGAGCCCATTACAGCTCCTATTCCGCACCTTCCTGCCTGGCGTCCGTAGTCATGGGATACGCAGGCGATGTTGACCATGTTCTCGCCCGCAGGGCCGATAACTGCAATCTGGAAGTCCTCGCCCAGATCGTCCTTGATCATCTTCTCGGCGACTGACGACCCCTTGCCCCAGTACTTCGATCCGTCGATTATCTCAACCCTGTCATCGTCTATGACTACGACTGATGGGCGGCTGCCCATGCCCTCAAGGATGATTGCGTCATATCCGGCGTATTTTATCTCTACTGCGAAATGGCCTCCCATGTTGGCATCTCCCATGATGCCGGTAGCGGGAGATTTTGCGCCGAACTGGACTTTCCCTGACGAAGGCATAAATACGCCCGACAATGGTCCAGGGGCCGCAACGACTTTGTTGTCGGGGCCCAGAGGATCTGCACCCACAGGAACTTCATCATAAAGAATCTTCTGGACGAATCCGCGGCCGCCTATGAAATCGCGGGCCATCTCCGGATCAGTCGGCTCCGAGTGAGCTGTGCCGTCCGTCAAGTTCACCCTGAGAATTTTCCCCATGTATCCTCCGCGCATCTTATCTGCCTCCTTCCCCAGAGTCTGAATCGTATATTGCGCCCGTCGGGCACACATCCACGCAGGCGCCGCATGAAATGCATTTCGATGGTACATCTTGGCCCTTGTGGACTATGATGACGCCATGGGGGCATGCCTCCACACATGCGTGGCACGCAATGCACACATCTTTGTCAATCCTGTAGACGCCGTCTGTTTCAGTAATGGCATCAACAGGGCAAACCGCTGCACATTCTCCGCACTGGGTGCAATGCTTGATTTCATACCTGCCCGGCGCCGGAAAGTGCGCTTCGATCGCCAAAAGGCCCATTTTGGGGTTGTTTTCGCCAAATACCGATAGCGAACACGCAAGTTGGCACACCCTGCACCCCGAACAGAGTGCGTGTTTGGCCGCAAGCTTCATCAAGTACGCCTCCCCCGCAAACTCGAATGTTGGCACGACTATTGCCACCAATTAACTACTACATTCATTGCTGAATACCTCTTATCAGTCGCGCAAGCCTACTGAAATAGCGGCGTCCTGCAATATGCGGGCCGACTGCTGGAAGCTTTCGCATTCTTCCTGTGTAAGGGGGATATGGAGTAGGCGATCGATCCCTGCGCGGTTAACCACTGCAGGCAATGAAAGACATATGTTGTCGGCTCCGCAGAAGCCGTCAATCAGGCAGGAGACTGTCATTACGGCGTTCTCATCGCGAAGTATGGCGCGGGTAACTGCGGCAAGGGCTAACGCTATTGCGTAGTACGTGGCGCCTTTTCGCTCTATCACTGCGTACGCCGCATCGCGCACCTCCTCGAAGATGCGCGTTCTGATAGACATGTCGCACGCTCTTCCGCATACAGGGCAGTATTCGTCCAACCGAAGCCCTGCAATGTTCGCGGTGCTCCACAGCGGCACCTCCGAGTCTCCATGCTCGCCTATGATGTATGCGTGGACGTTTCCCGGCGCAACCTTGCAGTGTTTGCCGATGAGCTGCCTGAACCTGGCGCTGTCGAGAAGGGTGCCCGAGCCTATAACATGGTTGTCAGGAAATCCAGACAACATGATGGCTGCATACGTCATGAGATCTACAGGGTTGGTCACTACCAGGATTATTGAATCTGGGCTTGCCGCAGCGGCTTTGGGGACTATGTCCTGGAATACCTCCACGTTTCGCCTGGCAAGATCGAGCCTGGTTTCGCCAGGTTTCTGCGCCGCCCCTGCCGTTATCACTACAATGTCCGAATGGGAAGTGGCCTCCCAGTCCCCGCTTCGGATCACAACAGGAGGCACGAAGGGCGCCCCGTGCGACAGGTCCATAGCTTCCCCCTCGGCCCGGGACGTGCGGGCATCGAGCAGTACTATCTCTGAGGCGGTCCCGCTCATCATCAAGGTGTAGGCGTATGTGGATCCCACGAGACCGGCGCCTATGACAGATACTTTGTTGCGACGCTTCACATGGATGCGGTGCTTCATTATGGACTCGCTCCTTCGAAGTATTCAGGAGTATGCTCCCCAGCGGGAGGAATAAGTAAGCGCCCGCCCCGCCTGAAAGCGGAGAGGGCGCCGACGCTCGTATGAATTACCCGCTACTTATCGGGCTTTTCCTGTGGCTTCTCCATTTCAATGGTTTCCATGGTGTAGTGGGCGCCTCTCTTTGGCATGGGAAAGCCAAACGGCCCGACTTCCACATAACCATTTTTGCTGACTGTAACGTCGTACATGTCGCACTTGAGCTTCACCGGAGTGGCCCAATACCCTTTCTGGTCAGTGACGCAGTTAAGGCCGTAATCGGGATTGGACACCGACTTGAGTGACACAGTCGCCCCGGGAACGGGGACGCCGTCCACGCGCTCCACCACACGGCCGCCGGCAGTGGCCCATCCTCCAAAATACAGGGTACATCCGCTTAACACTACACACATAATCACCAGGGCTGTGGCGAGCAAAGCGCGCTTCATACTCTTACGCCTCCGTAATTCGAAATTGCAGGCAAGATTTCGTCACAAGTGCAGTATTATCCTGCACGAGGGGAAGGAGATCTGCGACGCTCCCTCCCCCGTTTACCTAAACCCTCTCGAATTTCGCTGTGAAGTGGCGCAACACAGGCGCCTCATAGGTGATGCGGAGCCCCCTGATAGAGCTGCGCCTCTCGAGAATCCCTTCGAAAGCCCTTGCCACACAGAGCATGTGCCTGTCGGTATAAACTCGTCGAGGAATGGCCAATCTTACCAGTTCAAGCTCTGGATATATAGTCTCGCCTGTTGCCTCGTCTGTCCGGGCAAAGGCGCACGCGCCGAGCTCCACGCCGCGGACCCCGCCTTCTACGTAAAGCTCCACCGTTAGCGCCTGGGCAGGGAACTGGGACTGGGGGATATGGGGCAACACTGCCCTGGCGTCAACGTATACGCCGTGCCCCCCTGCAGGCGTAATCACCGGTACTCCTCTTTCCAGCAGGAGATCGGCAAGGTAGGCTACCTGCCCGATGCGGTCCTCCAGGTAATCATCGTCGAGCACTTCCGAAAGCCCCGCAGCCATGGCCTCAAGGTCCCGTCCGGCAAGGCCGCCGTATGTCACGTATCCCTCGAAGGGTATCACCCACTCGATGGCTTTGCTATATACCTCATGGTCGCGCATTGCCGTAAAGCCGCCCATGTTCACGAGGGCGTCCTTCTTGGCACTCATTATGCAGCCGTCGCCGTAGGAGAACATCTCCTGCGCAATCTCAAGAAGGCTCCTCTTTTCGTATCCGGGCTCACGGTTCTTGATGAACCAGCAGTTCTCGGCGAATCTGGCGCAGTCGAAGAAGAGGGGTACTCCATGCTTGTGCGCTATTTCGCTGGCCGCCTTTATGTTTGCCATCGACACAGGCTGGCCACCATTGCTGTTGCATGTTACTGTCATAAGGACGAAGGGAACCTTTTCAGGNNACAGCATAGCCCTCCTGCCTGAGCAGGTTGACAGGCTCTGCGCCCCTTAGGAGGATATGGCCCAAGGTGGTGTCGAAGTGCATGTTTCCGAGGACCACATCGCCCTTCTTTACAAGTGTAGTCATGATGACATGTTCGGCACCCCGCCCCTGGTGGGTGGGGATCACGTATTCGTACCCGGTTATCTTTCTCACAACATCCTGGAAACGGTAGAAGCTCTTGCTCCCGGCATATGCTTCATCGCCCCGCATGAGCGCGGCCCACTGCGCATCGCTCATTGCAGGCGTGCCGCTGTCGGTGAGGAGGTCAACATACACATCTTCCGATCTGAGGCTGAAGACGTTGTAGCCTGCCTCCTCTATTTTCTGCAATCTCTCCTCCTTCGTGGTCATCCTGATAGGTTCAATCACTTTGATTCGATACGGTTCTGCGTACGCGTCACGCGGTCGCATGGCAAATCACCTCACAGTAGGGTATATTCGCCATTGCATAACCTCATCCTTCATGGGCTGCCAAGGAAAGAGGAGCACCTCCCTGCAGTAGGGGGCTGTGGGACGGTGACACAGGGCCATCGGCGCATTCCCCCCCATCGGATAGTCGCCCTGAATGTATATGAGTAAAGCTTATTAGGGTACGCACAGAAGGTACAGACTAACGATAGGGCCCGTGATGCTTACAGGTGGGGGCCGTAGAAAGAAGGACGGTAAGCCCTTAGTATCCCATGTCAGCCGTGGGGCCCAACTGCCAGACCATGCGAAAACAGCCAGAACTGCAGAGTCGGGGCGCCTGTTCCCATCCCCCGCAATGCGCCTTGGTCGCCCGCTCAGAACCTGAACCTGAGCTCCCCCTCGAGCCACTTATCAGAACACTGCGGCTCCCTATCCTCTCCCCTCCACCCCCACGAGGCCTTCCCCGTAACCGTAGCTTCCACCCAGGGCTTTGGCACATACCGCAACCAGAGCCCTGCCTTGAGAGTGTCTTTCACACTCGGCTCTTCAGAGCTTGCCTCAGAGAACGCCCTAGAATCGACAGCCGAGGCGTCAAAGCCTGCGGTGAGCACATCCTTGAACACAGGCCGCGACAGCGCAAGTGAAGCCTCAAAGTCGCGCTTCTCCGCCCCGGTAGCATCCTTGACCGATCGGCTCCATCCTGCCTTCACCGTGCACTTCGTCTGGCCGATGCTGCCGCCGGCGGATACGGCAAGAATGCTTAGCGTATCGCGGAGCCGATCGATATGATTGACGGTGATGGAACGGGATGCCCGCGCCCCTATGTCAACAAAGTTCGCCCCAAGCTTCACCGGGAAGGCCGATTCAATCGAAGCAACATGGTTCGTCTTCATCCGGCTTGGATCAGGCTCCTCGCCCGACTTCTCGTGAGAAATCACATACCTCCCCCTCACCAGCTGGTCCTGGCCAGAAACGAGCGTCAGCTGTCCTTCTGCCGAATCCTTCATGTTGCGAACACCCGCCGACGCGTCTATGTTGTCAGCAGCGAGCCCGCCCACGACCACCAGGCTGAGCGTATGCCCTCCCGACGTGCGCAGTATGTTGCCTGCCCACGACGCCGAAGCCTCAGCGTTCCCCCCCGCCTTGCCCCGAACCGCAGAATTGAGCGAAAGAAAGCTCTCGCCGGTGTACTGGCCTGAAAGCGACAGCCTGCCGCCAGCGGCCGGCATCCGTGCCCCTAAAAGCGCAGTGTAGCCCATTCTGTCTGCAAGATTGTCCTTCGATGCCGCAAACTCTCCGCTGAGGCTGACCGGCCCAACGCCCGCCCAAACCTGCACGCCTCCCATGCCAATATCGAATCCGTCGCGCTCAGCCGCAAGGCCCATCACCGAAAGACCCACATTCCTTCCCAAACTGGCCTCAACAGATCCTCCCTTGACACGGAAAGAACTAATGCTCAGCCCCGATCTGACTGCGTTGACCCCGTAGAATCCGGTGGCCGTGCCGGTCGCTCCCCCAACTTTGCCCCACGCACTTCCTACGCCTCCATAAAGCGACCTTCCCGCAAGATACAGCCCCGACAGGGTAGGAATGTAGGTATCACCAAGCTGGAGAGAGAGAGACGGTGCCCGCAGCGCCACATTCCACCTCTCCACCCATTCGCCCCAAGATCCCAGCCCCCACGCATCGCTCGGAATGCCCCAGCTTGCCCCCTCGAGCTTGACCTGGCCCCTCACTCCGACTGGCCCAATCTTCCCCGACAGAGAGAGATTCGTAGTATTGGAAACCCTGGGCACAGCCTGATAGTATAGCTTGAACATCGAGTCGCCCCCGTACTTCCACTCCCCAGCTCGGGCCGTGCTCGACATCAAACCAACAAGCCCGAAAGAGACAGCAATGCACGCAGCTGCAAGAGCGCAAATCCTCGCGGCTCGCCGAGGCCTTCTCATAATCCCCCACCCTGCCTTCCAACATCAAGTTCCCTGCCTCATCCTCGCGGACAGACTCTGGGTGCCTTCTCCTGTTGAATACCGCATAGTCCGGGTTTTTCCTTCCTATTTCTATATAATCCCCCGGGTTAATTCCTGCCCGCTTTCATCCTGCGCCCCGGCAAAAAGCAGGGGGCCAGGCTGGATGCCTGACCCCCTGCGTTCCTGGTCCCCGTCTCGCTGCCATTCTTCTGCAGCCTTCGGGGAAATACATCTGCCTCAGCAGCTTGCTAGAAAGAATAACCTACTGAAAATGCAACCTCAGTCCCTGCCACGCCTCCTGTAAGGCCCATGGATGCATCGACTCCCAAGAAGAACGGGTTCGAAAGGGCCATCCGGGCTCCCGCAGTAGCTACAAGTCCCCCTCCGGGAACATCAAGCCTCTGCCTGAACATCAGGCTTCCATGGAGCCCAAGGCTCGTCACTCCGATCTTCTCAGCAAAGATTCCTGCCGAAAGAGCCTGGGAAGTATATACATGGTCGCCAACGAGCTTGCCCTCGAAAACAGGGCCTGCCACTACAGAGCTTCTGTACAGGGCCATCTTGTACCTTCCAGCTACATCATAACCTCCGGGAAGCACTGTATAGGCTCCCTCAACGGATGAGCCGCGCCCCAGGTCATACCGTCCCCCGAGCGCAAAGTTGAGTTGGCCGTCACGGGATGCGTAGCCCAAAGAAAGGTGGGTCGCGGAGGCCAGCCCGCTTGCGATGACAAGGATCATGGCCGTAATCATCAAAACTGCATACTTCTTCATGATGTGTCCTCCTTTGTTGCGCGTATGCCAGCAGCCCACATTCCTGCCGCCTGCCTGACTGAGCTGGCAAGCCCTACCACATTGAACTGGGCCGCCCGACCGGGCGGCCCAGCAACTGCCTGAAAATAGCTGCTCTCGAGAGTAGCCCTTTCCCGGGCCTTTAGAACGTGTATCCGACGCCGATCGAGAAGAGAGGCTGCTTCTTGACGTACTCAATCTGGCCCTTAACCGCGATCTTGTCGGTGAGCTTAAAGTTGATTCCGCCAAGTCCGCCTACGCCCTTCTCCTGCATCCAATACATGGCCTGTCCGTAGATAGTTCCTGTCTCGCCCAGAGGCTGCTCGGCAAAGATGCCTGCACCGTAATCGAGTTTGCTGGGCTCAGCAGATCCTTCTTCCTCAGTCCCTGTTTCTGCGGGAATGATGAAGCCATTGTTGTAGTTGACGCCCGCAACTGCCCCGAGCTTCAGCGCATCAAAGCTCGTGAGAGCGTACTTGCCGTAAACGCCCGCGAAGTAAGCGGTGTCGAATTCGGGAATGGCAAACGCCGTTTCCCCTGCATCGCCCCCATCGTCTTCGGCCTTCTTTGTGAACTCGATGTAACCATTTGCGGAGAGCGTAAGCTTCTCCATGACGTCAAAATCGAGGCTGAGTGTGCCGATTATCCCCTTGGGAGCTCCCTCACCTGCTGCAGCCTTGATTCCCAGCCCGCCCCCGACGTAGTTTGCCGCAGAAGCGAACGTGCTGGCCGCCAGGACCAGTATCAGAGCTAGTCCTAGAACTGAAACCTTCTTCATGTATACCCCTCCTCAGTGACAAGGTCTTGCCTTCATATTCTAGCCAGCAAGGCAAACTCCTTCGAACAAACGCAAAGAAAGTGTGCTAAAGTCGGAGTTTTTGCTATGGGATGGTAGAAAACTCCTGTACCNNTAGCCGTCATCCTTATCGCTCTTGTGGCCGTAATGGGGCTATGCGGCTCTGCATTTGCAGCTGATGGCAGGACGAATATCACCATACTCCATGTAAACGACGTGCATGGGCGCATGGAAGCATTCGTTCCCTCAGACGGAACAGACAAGATCGGCGGCATGACGAAAGTTGCCGCATATGTTGAAGAGCTTCGCAAGGATCCTGAAGCCAATTTGCTTCTGCTTTCAGCAGGCGACATGGTCCACGGAACCAACATAGTGAACCTTTTCAGCGGAATTCCCATGATCGAAGCTATGAACGAGATGGGCTTTGCAGCCATCGCTCTCGGGAACCACGAATTCAACTACGGGCAGGAGCCCCTCAAGGCCCTCGAGGCGGCAGCAAGCTTTCCGTTTTTGGCTGCAAATGTGGTACACGCAGATTCGGGCGAGGCATTTGTACAGGAGTCATTCGTCACTGAACTCGATGGCGTGAAGATAGGCATCTTCGGCCTTAGCCCGCTTGAGACCCCTATCGTAACTCATCCGAAGAATGTGATAGGCCTCAAGTTTGCCGATCCAATTGAGACTGCCAGGGCTATCGTTCCCAGGCTGCGGGCGGAGGCCGACATAGTCCTTTGCCTCTCCCACCTTGGATATGCTGCCGACCTGGATCTCGCCACGGCAGTTCCTGGCATAGACATAATCGTAGGCGGACACTCACATACCGAGATCCCCGTGCCTGAGCTTGCAGGAGAGAGCATACTGGTGCAGGCAGGCGAGTGGGCGAAATACCTCGGGGTACTGGAGATCGAAGTAGTGGACGGGAAGATTGAAAGCTACAGCGGCGAGCTTGTGGCGATGGACGCTACCGTTCCAGACTCAGCTCCTGACTCCGCAATCGAGGCAATCATAGGCAAGTACAACCAGGCGCTCGAAGAAAAGATGGCCGTAGTCGTAGGGCACACCGAGGTCGCCCTAGACGGCGAGCGCGCCCATGTCCGAACTGGCACAACCAACATGGCCAACTTGATTACTGACGCCATGAGGGGAGCATCCGGCGCCGACATCGTCATCACTAACGGTGGCGGAATCAGAGCCAGCATCCCTGCGGGCGACATAACGATGGGCAGCATCTACACTGTTCTGCCCTTCGACAACTCCCTGGTAGTGATAGAGCTGAGCGGCAAGGATCTCCTGGCCGCACTGGAGCATGGAATAGGAAACTATCCGAGCCAGGCTGGCTCTTTTGCACAGGTTTCAGGGCTCACCTTCACATTCGACCCATCCAAACCTGCGGGATCCCGCATTCTGGAGGTGCTGGTGGCCGGCGAACCTCTCGAGGCCGACAGGCTGTACGCCGTGGCAACGAATGACTTCATGGCGGCAGGCGGCGACGGCTATGTCTGGTTCGCAGAGGCAAACATTCTCTTCGACAGCGGCGAAATGCTCCGTGACGTCGTCGCAGGATACCTTTCAGAGCAAGAGAGTGTCGAGGCATCTAGTGAAATAAGGATCGTGTCGGTTCAGTAGCAATTACACGAATTGCCCTGCGGCCGAATGGGCCTGGCAGTCATAAGAAACAAGAATAGCCCGGGGGGACACAATCTCCCCGGGCTCAATTATCACACCGCTCCCACAGAACTATCTGTTTGCGCTCAGGCTCCCCAGAATCTCTCGGTACCTCTGCGAAAGCGTGGAGACTGACACCTTGTACTTCTGGGCAACACTGGCCTGAGTCACCGGTTCGTCCTCCGACACAGCTTGAGCATACTCCACAGCCGCAGCCCAGGTTTTCGCATGAACCACATTCGGGCTGGCCGACAGAACATAGTCGTACCACATCTTTGCAGTGGCAAATATCTGGTCCTCAGTATAGCCGTCCATCCTCATCATCTCGTCAAGCAAGCCCACAACAGAATGCTCCCTGGCCGTCAACTTGCCGTCGCTCCCCTGGGCAGAGAGCACCTGATGCCACAATCCTTCAACATCAACCCAGGGCAGGCCAATGCACCTCTTGAAGTTCTCATGATACTCGATGTCCTTTAGTAGCCCCTCCACAACCTTCTGTCCAATGCCAGCAGCAAGAGCATTCCTGGGGCTTTCGCCCTTCAGAACCGAGAGCGGAGAGTCGGCCCAATCACGGTAATGCTCCATGATTGCCTCGCGGACAATGCGGTCAATCCTGGCGTGCGCATGCGACCTCTCGCCTTCGCCGGGACCCCTGCTCGATCCCACCCTCTCCCCTCGCTGCCTGGGGATTAGATATCCAGCCGCATTCTTGCGGATGACGCTTGCACACGTGCCCAGAGCGCTTCGCGTTTCTGCGTACACTGTAAACGCGTCGCCCTCCAGCATAATAAGGGCCACGTCGTTGGTGCTGTATGGAGCTACGCCAGACAGATCGCTCTCCTCTAGCTGCCTGATCCACGCAAGCTCAGCCATGGTCGACCCGCCTTCTGCGCCACTGCCTATTACCCGGATCCCCGAACCTCCACGGATGACGGCGTCAAGGGCCCTCTCTCCGTCCGAGACTCGAATCACTGACCTGTAGAGCTTGCGCGCGCGGGCTGCCTGAGCCTGGCTCTCGGAACCGCTCCCGTCAGAGGGCCCGACGTAGCCCCGGTAATATGTTTCGGCGCCATCGTCGCTCTCCTGCATGCCCCATGCCATCATCATCACTCGAACCAGCTTGCGAAGACTGAGCGTTGAGGCTTTCAGGAAGCTCTGCCAGTCGCCNNACTCCTATGCCCGGAGCAATAACATGGTAGACGTCTCCTCCGACCATGTCGCGGAGGATCACCCTGTCATCGGAAACGATCTCCTGAACCTCATAGACAGCCAGAACAGATCTCGCCCACTGTTCCAGTGAACGCATCTCCCAATCCTCCAGCTCCCATTCATCAGCAGAGTCCAGGTAGGTCTGGGCTATGGAAACGCCTGCGATGTCATCCTCATAGTCAAGAATCAGCCATTCCATAAACTCATTTTCGAGCCCATGCGGATTCTCCTCGAACTCCGTCCATGCTTCCTCGAGGACCTCTGACATGAACTTCTGAAGCCCATT
>MTKW01016209.1_pt1 | contig 10984 bp, 15 predicted proteins | sample 1042761 | NCBI WGS metagenome assembly MTKW01 (sample SAMN06205366, study PRJNA360243) | anaerobic digester metagenome | biome: Wastewater treatment plant; feature: Anaerobic digester sludge; material: sludge; isolation source: anaerobic digester fed with sludge from wastewater treatment plant ...
GTAAAAAGGTTCGCCTCAACGATTATGAAAGGTTTTTACTGCTTCTAGCTCTATCCTCTGCCTATGACAGGAAATATGAATCCATTTATGCCTTTCTCCATAACAACGTAAAAGAAAAACTACCCACTAAAGGACTTGCCATATCTCTGTACAAGATGTTTTTTTCACTGGAAGACTACCACTTAGGCCGCACTATAAGAGGTGAGGGCAACTTTTTCAGATATCTAACGGAGAGCACAGCCGGAACCAGTAGTGAACCTGGTCTAACAGATAAAATAGTACTTTGCCGCCGGGTTAGCGGTTTTATATTGGGCATTAACCAACTGGATGAAGAACTGGACGTAACCAGCTTAGCCAGAATAATACCGAGGGCTTAACTGTATCGGCATTTGTAGGTATTGTAGATCTGAAGACTGGTGAAATGGATTATGTCAATGCCGGTCAGCCCAATACTCTTATTAAGCGGGCAGGCACCAACTTCGAAGAAGTGAACGAGGTCAAAAGCTTTGTTCTAGCTAATATGGAAAACGTTAATTTCCAGCAGAATCATTTCGATTTCATGCAGGGTGATATGATGATGCTATACACCAGAGGTGTGTCATCAACCAGAAATGAATACGGGGAAGAGTTTTCCGAAGCCTATGTTAACATCCAGTTGAACGAAATCATAAAACAGGAATACCAATTAGATAAGATACTGGAAGAAATGAAGAATTCGGTGATGGAATTCAAAAACAACTCCCAGGACACATCTAGTGGTGTTATGCTTTTGTTCCGCTTCTTTGGATAATATGGTTAGAGATTTTTCCGCGGTGTGATGGGATTATTTAAATAGTGCCATGGCAAGGGGACCAAAATACGGTCCCCTTGCCTTACTTATTCTGAGCTTCTTTGGTATACTATGGTTATATCACCCCTGAAACAGTCTAACCCAGCCCACTCCAAAGTGATTAAAAAATGATTCACAAGCTAAAATCATAATAAACACCGATTTAGCAAATGATAAAAAGGTAAGTCATTGTCACGTTGCTTAATTTAGACAGCTACTGGACGAATAAATAATAGAATTAAAGGTTAGTTTTTACTGCGATTCAAAAACTAATCACTTGAACCAAATTTGGGTTGCTTCTGTTACAGGATCTCCAACGTTCATGGTGAAATTCTTACTCTTGTATCGTACCGAAACATGCTAGGTTGATGGCTTTGGCAGCAAATAAATTATTCCAAAGAAGCGGTATAAATGACCCGCACGGCTATTATTTGGGCTTGGCATGATTCTTGCTATTATGAAAAATGACTGTATATTCCTACTTTTATTGAATGGCAACAGATGGCAAACAAAATCAGACTTTTGGTAACTATACAGTACTGCGAAAGATTTATAGAAGAAAGGGAGATGACAGAATGGATTTTAAACTTAAGGAAGAGCACGAGATGATTAGGCAGTCTGTACGTGATTTCGCTGAGGGAGTATTGGCTCCAAAAGTGGCAGAACGAGACGAGCAAGAGTATTATGATCCTGAGGTTTTTGCTAAGATGGCAGAACTAGGGTTAACAGGTATACCCTTTGAACCAGAATACGGCGGTGCTGGTTTCGATTATATTGCCTATGCTATAGCAGTTGAGGAACTGGGCAGGGTAGATCCATCCGCAGCTGATACTCTTTCAGCTCATGTCAGCCTTGGTGTATGGCCTATATGGAAATGGGGTACCGAAGAGCAGAAGCAAAAATTTCTAATTCCTCTCGTAGAAGGTTCCAAACAGGCAGCATTTGGATTAACCGAGTCTAATGCTGGTAGTGACGCTATTGGTATGGCAACTAAAGCAGAACTAGATGGAGACGAATGGGTGCTAAATGGGCGCAAAATCTTCATTACTAATGCTGGAGCTGCCGATATTTATATAGTTTTCGCCCGCACCGGCCCCAAAGAAATGAAGAGTAAAGCCTTTAGTACTTTTATAGTTGAAAAAGGGACCCCAGGATTCAGCTTTGGTAAATTCGAACGTAAAATGGGCTTAAGAGGCACCCAGAACTGTGATTTGGTTTTTGAAAACTGCCGCATTCCCAAAGACAACCTGTTAGGCAAAGAAGGCGACGGTTTCAAAATGGCTATGCAGACATTGGATGGAGGACGTATTGGTATAGCTGCCCAAGCTGTAGGTATCGCTCAGGGAGCTTATGAATATGCTCGCGAATACGCCAAACAGAGAATTCAGTTTGGTAAGCCCATATCAACTCTGCAGGCTATCCAGTTCAAACTAGCAGATATGGCTTTGGAAATTAAGGCATCCCGTCTGCTGACCTACGATGCAGCCTGGAGAAAAAGCAATGATATGCCCTATTCTCTTGATGCCGCCATGGCTAAGTTGAAGGCCTCTGAAACGGCCATGTGGGTAACAACTCAGGCCGTACAGATTCTGGGCGGTTATGGTTATACCCGGGAATATCCAGTTGAAAGAATGATGCGCGATGCTAAGATCACTGAGATTTATGAAGGAACCAGCGAAATTCAGAGAGTTGTTATTGCTAACAATATTCTCAGATAAAAAGCTGTTCATATATGAGCCAAGTAATACTTATGTAATTGCCTATCTTTCCCCGAATATGAAACCCACAGACTCTGTACAGGGCTGTGGGTTTCATATTCCCATCTAGCACCCAGTAATCTCATCACGACCTTTCCCACCGGTCGTGATTCCATGCTGGATAATCTATACCATAAGCCCTCATGGGGAGGGCTCATCAGCAACTGTTTTTTCAGGTGGTTGGATGGGTGAGAGCCGATCACTCAATTGCCGGTACAAAACATCGGCAATTCCCAAAGCGCGGGATTGGCTTATCAGGTTAGCATACTCATCATATAGCATTGATTCAAAAGTATCCATAGCAAAACTCGATCCCATCCAATTACTGCGGGGTATAGTCTGCCGCATGGTGTTGAGCACCTTAGCCATCAGTACGCTTTCCATCTCTTGACAGGCCTGATAGAGACGTTTTTGATCACCGCTATGAACAGCATTTTTCAGAATACTGTCAAAGTCCTTAGTGCCTTTACCGGGTTGAGTGGGTTTAAGTGGATCGATTATAGTCTGCGTCTTCATTAGATAAGAGGTTCCATCGATCTTCATTATTCAGCACCTCTACCTCCGTAGATTGGCAGCTGTTTGCAGCATTTCATCAGAAGATTGAATCACTTTGGAATTCATTTCATAAGCCCGCTGCGCGGTGATTAGATTAACCATTTCTTCAACAATTTGAACGTTTGATGCTTCCAGATATCCTGACACCAGTCTAATGGTTTGATTATCTTCGGGGTCCCAATCAACTGGATCTCCAGAATTCCAGGTTACCTGGTACAAGTTTTGGCCTAGTTTTTCAAGCCCGGCAGGATTTACAAAGGTAGCCAGTTCTAATTGTCCCGCTTCATAAATCTCTTCATCACCAGGGAGTTTATAGGTAACCATACCGTTGCTTTCAATAGTTATATCATAGGCTTCCGGATCCAGAGCATCTGGTCCCACATAATAGTAACCGTCGGAAGTGACCAGGTTGCCTTCGGCATCTATCTTGATACTTCCATCACGGGTATAAACATAGTCATCATAGCCGGGGACTTCCACTCGGAAAAAAGCATTGCCATTGATAGCTATATCCATGGGATTACCGGTCTCCTGCAGATTACCCTGGGTAAACAGGGTATAACTGGTTACTGGATGCACTCCTAAGCCTACCGCCAAGCCACTGGGCTGGTTCACCTCTTCGTTGGCAATAGGACGCCTGATATTTTGATAAAGCAAATCTTGAAATTCTATGCGCTGGCGTTTGAAACCGGTGGTGGTCACATTGGACATGTTGTGGGCCAGTATATCCACATTCATCTGCTGGGCATACATACCCGTACTGGCCGTGTAGAGAGACCTGATCATAGGATTTGCTCCTCCTTGTGTATACTGTTGTGGTGGCGCATCAGTCGTTCTGCACCAACGCGGACCTCTCACAAGGAGTCCAGCCCGCATGTTCACTTAATGGTTATATCGATAATGTTCTCTTAAAACTTTAATGAAAAATAGCTGCTTAATACGAGTTCCCAATCGAGGTTGGTTTACTCATATTTTCTAAACCGGTTTTCATATTCTTGTTATGAAGAGGTGAATGGCAATGATAAAAATATCTGATTTGCGTAACCGTGATGTAGTTAATATTCTAGACGGGAAAAAGCTGGGCAATATAATCGATATTGACTTAGACCTGGATAATGGTAAAGTGTTGGCCTTGGTACTGCCGGGCAGAGTCAGAGGTTTTCTGTTTACCAAGCGTGAGGAGATAGTGGTACCATGGCACAAAATCGTCCGTATTGGGAGGGATGTTATTCTGGTAGAAGTGCCGGCAGCAAGTGAAATAGATGAATACCGGCGAGACTATCTACTGGATGAAGACAACTTATAACCAGTTGAATTGTTTTAGGAGTTTGGTCATAATAAGGGCAGAAAACTACCTCCTGTTAGGGGGAATAACAGTGAGATGTCCTTATTGCCAGGAGTTTGAGAGCCGAGTTCTGGATTCACGTCCCAGTGATGATGGCAGTTCCATTCGTCGTCGCCGTGAATGCAACGCATGTAAGCGAAGGTTTACTACCTATGAGAGGGTAGAGGAGCGACCTTTGCTAGTTATAAAAAAGGGAGGTAATCGCCAACCTTTTAACCGGGACAAGCTTATAGCAGGAATCACCCGAGCCTGTGAGAAAAGGCCGGTTAGCTTAGATCAGATTGAGCAGTTGGTAGGTGTTATTGAACGAGAGCTTCGGGAACACTATGACCGGGAAGTGAGCAGTCGTACCATAGGCGAGATGGTAATGGATCACTTACAGAGCCTGGATGAAGTTGCTTACGTGAGATTTGCATCGGTATACCGGCAGTTTACCGATCTAAATAGTTTTATTAAGACTATAGATCAGCTTAAGAAGTCTTGAGGATTATCTATTATCCGTCAAATCAGTTGCCAGAAATTGCTGCAGCTTTTCCAGTATGACCGGCAGGGGGAGAATGCGTTCTTCAATACGGCTTATAGTACGACCGTAAAGATACATATGATCTTGGTAGTTTCCCATGTCACGAACTGATTGGGGGAGGCTGTCGAGATTTTTCATCCAGCGTAGGGTGGAAGTTCGGGGCAGATGAAAAGTAAAGCGGTAATCGTCCAGAACAATACGAAATTCTACCAGGGAGTAGTATTCTTTATCAACGGAACCTAGGGTACATTTGGGACAATAATAGCCCTTTTTTAAGTAATCTACATAAGACATACCAGCTGCACGGGCTGATTCTTTACAGTCTTCACACAGCCATATACGCTTGCGGTCAGGACCCAACAAATATACCGCCTCAATCAAGTCATTAAAGTGATTATACAGTTTTCGTATAACCTGATTTTTTAATTGGTACAGTTCAGTTGATAGTTCCTGATATTTTTTAGCGTAATGATTTAGGTGAAATAGATAGAAACAGGTCATCAAAAATTCTTGGTAGGGGTGCTCCTGGATAGNNGCCTGGATAGACTCCAGGAACCTATCATAATACGTCAGTACCTGATTAACACGGCGAAAATCTATTGCATCTGAACTGAGCGGGTGGCGCCTTTTTCTATAACTAATCTCCTGAAGTATAAAAGGGACATCGAGATTATTAACTTCCTGTTCCGAGAAAAGATAGGTCAAGCCTCGGCCTGAACGGCGCTTAATATCTGCTACATTTAAGTAGCCATAACGCACCATTTCATGCACTTGGCGATTACTGAGACTATGCCGGCGGGCTACTTCACTAATAGTCAGCATGAATAGATCACCTGTCTTATTTAAGGTAAAGGTATTAATCGGATTCCCCATTTAAGTCTTTAAGAAGAGATTGAGCTTCTGAGAGAACTTGTTCCGGAACCAAAACCTTGACTTCAGCTAAGGGTCCTACAGTTACTGGCATTTGGGGAATATCGTACCTGATCATCTTGTGTAGGATACCGTAGGATTTTAACAAACTCTCGATAACCAAATCATTAGGTGGGAGCACTTTTGTAAGCATAACCCAACTAATAGAGCTTGCATCGAAGCCGCAGTTATTACATTTTAGGTTTTGATTATCCAGTTCTTGCTCACATTGAGGACAATTCACCTAGCATCACCTCTGTAATACCTATTCTATGCAAAAAGGATGGTTTTCACAAATGAACCGGGAAAAATGGCAGGTGCAAAACAATATATCCTTCTTAAACATACCCTCTTGGGAGAAGCAAGGAGCTCGAGTTGTGTTCTCCTCTCGCCAGAGTGGATGCAGTCAAGGACCCTTCACTAGCTTAAATGCGGCTTTGCATGTGGGGGATGCTCCCATATCGGTATTGGCTAATCGCTACCAGCTAGTGAAGCTGATGGGAAGTGATTTATCCAACCTGGTGTGCTGTCAGCAGGTTCATGGTTGTGAAGTGGCTGTGGTTGATAGCAGTTGTGCTGGTTTAGGTGCGATTTGCTATGAAGATGCCCTGCCCAATACGGATGGTATGGTAACAGATACTCCCGGATTAGTATTGGCTACCTTCTATGCCGATTGCATTCCTGTTTACTTTTTTGATCCAGTTCGTCAGGTAGTGGCCTTGTGCCACAGTGGTTGGAAGGGTACCCTTGGTTCGATCACTGCTAAAACCCTGCAAATTATGTATGACCAGTTTGGCTGTCAGCCTGCTGACGTGCTGGTTTACATTGGGCCTGGGATTGATAAATGTTGTTTCGAAATAAAAGCTGATTTAGCCGGCAAAGTGTTCTCTGCATTCCCCCATGATCATGATATAATCATAATGGATCAGAATCGAATAATGTGGGATCTAAAGGAAACTATCCGTCGATGTGCCGTAAATTGTGGGGTGCAGGAGAGGAAAACTAGTGTTTCGCCCTGGTGTACATCTTGTCATACTGACCATTTTTATTCCTATCGAAAGGAACAGGGGCGTACCGGCCGTATGGCAGCTTTGATTACTCTTGTTAAGAGGTAGTAGTGATGAAGCAGTATAAAATTTTGGTGGTTGACGATGAGGATTATATCGTCGAACTGGTCAAGTTTAATTTGGAGAAAGAAGGTTATCAGGTAATTGTGGCCAATGACGGGCGCAGTGCCCTGGACATGGTCCATGCTGAACATCCTGATTTGATTCTATTGGACATTATGTTGCCTAATGTGGATGGTTTAGAGGTATGCCGGATCTTAAAACAGAGCACAACTACCAATTCGATACCGATAATAATGCTCACTGCTAAAGGCGATGAGATCGATACTGTATTGGGACTGGAAATGGGAGCAGATGATTATATTAAAAAGCCCTTTAGTCCCCGGGAAATGGTAGCCCGTGTTAAGGCGCGTTTACGGGCTCTCAAGATACTTGAAGCTGAAAAAGCAGTGGGTGAAAAGGTCTATGTAATTAAGGATTTAATTGTAGTACCGGAAAAGTACGAGGTCTTTTTAGGTGAGGATAAATTGGAACTAACCCCCAAAGAATTTGAACTATTGTGTTTAATGGTATCCCATCAGGGCAAGGTATTTACCCGTGAAGCACTTTTGGAAAAAGTGTGGGGATATGAGTATTCAGGAGATACCCGTACGGTAGATGTTCACATCCGTCACCTGCGCCAGAAACTAGGTGATGACTCCAATTACCCAGATTACATAGAGACAGTACGCGGAGTAGGGTACCGGTTTGTGGAAGGAAGACTCAAATAGAGGAGTAATAGTATGTTGAGCCTACTGAAGGAACAGAGGCATATTCAGGCAATATTGACCAGTATGGTGGACGCAGTTTTTGTCGTCGATGCCCAGGCTCGGATTACTCTGGCCAACAAAGCTGCTGAGCATTTGTTTCTAGTCAAAGAAGGGGCTTTGGAAGGGAAAAGACTGGATGAAATCAACCGGGACCAAGAGGTTAGCGGTATGATATGTCAGGTTCTGACCAGTGGCAAGGAAGTGTTTACTGAGACTACTATAAGGCCTTCTACTCAAATATTCCGTGTTCATGTTGTGCCTATTAAAAATCAAGATGACCAAGTGGAAGCAGCGGTAGCTGTTTTTCATGATGTGACGGAAGCTAGAAATTTTGATCAGATGCGTTCTGGATTTGTTGCCAATGTATCCCATGAACTAAGGACTCCTTTAACATCTATTAAAGGATTTGTGGAAACTCTTTTGGATGGTGCCATGGAAAACAGCGATACTTGCCGGCGCTTCCTGTCTATTATTGAAACCGAAACCAACCGGCTGACCCGCTTAATAGACGATTTGCTTAGCCTATCTTCAATCGAATCCAAGGAGAGACATATCCAGTTAAGACCAGTCTGTCTAGTCCGTTCTATGCGCGGTATCATGAATATAATGGGGCCACAGATAAGCGACAAAGAGCTACATGTGGAGTTTATTTATCCCCAAAACCTCCCCCGAATACATGCGGATGAAGATTTACTGGGGCAAGTTTTAATTAACCTTTTGGACAATGCCATTAAATATACTCCTCCTAAAGGAAAAATTATTATCCGCTGTCGGCGCCGTGACAGCCGCCTTATAATTACTTTTACTGATACCGGAGTAGGTATCCCTCGGGATAGCATCCCCCGGGTATTCGAACGTTTTTATAGGGTAGATAAAGCTCGTTCCCGCCATCATGGCGGAACCGGTCTTGGTCTCGCTATTGTTAAGCATATTGTCGAGTCCCATGGAGGAGAAGTGTTTGTGGACAGTGAAATAGGTAAAGGCTCTACTTTTGGAGCTAGTTTTCTAACCGTATAAACTGACTGAAAAAGAGGAAAAGTCTGAACGGAGGCCGAATTAATATATGTTTGGAGCCAAAATCATAAACAGGGGACCCGTAACATGCACAGTTTAGAAACCAACCTTAATAATGTTAGACAACGCATTATAAGTGCCTGTACCCAAAGTGGAAGGGATCCCAAAAGTGTTACCCTGGTTGCGGTTAGCAAAACTGTGAATGTAGAAACGGTACAGGAGGCTTTTAAACTAGGGATTACTGATTTCGGGGAAAACCGGGTAAAGGAATTAGTTCACAAAAGAGAAATGGTTCCTGAGGCGCGCTGGCATATGATTGGCCGGCTGCAGACTAACAAAGTAAAGGATGTTGTAGGCACAGGTTGCCTGATTCATTCGCTGGATAGATGGAACTTAGCAGAAGCCTTGCAGAAGCGCGCTGAAAAACTGGATCTGACAGTACCAGTATTACTGCAGGTAAATGTAGCCGGTGAGAAGCAAAAAGCCGGTGTACAAGCTGATGAGGTGTTGCCTTTTCTTCAATCCATTGATCAGTTGTACAGGATTAGGGTTATGGGGTTGATGACTATGGCACCTCTTAGTGATGATGCCGAAGCTTCCCGCCCAGTTTTTCGGGAACTAGCTCAGTTACGTAAAAGGCTTCAACAGTCTCAAATACCTAATGTTACTCTCCAATATTTATCCATGGGCATGTCCCAGGATTTCGAGGTAGCTATACAGGAAGGAGCTGACTTGGTCAGAATAGGTTCTTCCATATTTAACGCCAGCTGAAATAATATAGGCGAGGGAGGCTGAAAAAAATGGGTATTGGTGATAAGTTTTGGTCATGGCTCGGTGTCGAACACGAGGAAGTAAGGGAAGAGTTATTAGAAATCCCTAAAAATCTAGAAGAAAGCAGGAATCCAGCTAATATAGTCAGCATACACACTAACAAAACTATGAAAGTAGTGGTCTGCGAACCGGAAAGCTTTGATGAAGTTCAGATTTTAGCTGATCACCTGAAGAATCGCAAACAGGTTATTATGAATATGGAAGCTACGTCACCGGAAATAGCCCAGCGCATAATTGATTTTCTCAGCGGTACCACCTATGCTTTAGATGGTCACAGTCAGCAGCTGGGTCGGCATATTTTTCTTTTCACGCCCAGCAATGTTGAAATTACCCGGGATCACCGTTCAGTGATACGTCGTCCCGGATGGTTTAATACCCCAGGAGTAGACCGCTAATGATATTAGGAGTTATCGGCTGCGGTAAGATGGCTAAAGCCATTGTTTCGGGAATTTATGATAAAGAACCTCGACCCTATGCTACTCTGCTGGTTAATGATATTGATGATGGCCAGGCCAAGCTCTTTGTGGATCTTTTTCAAGCCCAAAGAGGTGACCAACTCGAAGTGGTCGGCCAGTCCGACATAGTGTTGCTGGCGGTTAAACCTCACCAGATTGGCGAAGTTCTTAGAAACACCGCCCAGGCATGGAAGCCTGGGCAGCTTTTGATTTCGGTAGCGGCAGGAGTGAAAACCGGCTTCATACAGAGCTGTTTACCCCCTGACGGAAAAGTAGTAAGGATAATGCCTAATCTGCCTGCACTGGTGGGAGAAGGTATTACAGCTATCGCTGCCGGAGAAGGAGCAAGTGAAGAAGATCTTATTCAGGTAGAAAAGCTTTTATCAGGATTAGGTAGAACCGTCCGCACCGACGAAAAGCATATGGATGCCATAACTGCTGTATCTGGTTCTGGACCAGCTTATGTTATGATGGTAGTTGAAGCTATGACGGAAGCTGCTGTCCATATAGGATTGGATTGGGAGCTGGCCAAAGAGCTGGGTNNACCAAAGAGCTGGTACTTACTACAATAGGCGGCAGCATCAAAATGTTGGAGATTACCGGAAAGCATCCGGCTGAACTGAGGAATCAGGTGTCTTCTCCAGGAGGCACAACCATTGCTGCTGTTAAACAGCTTGAAGAACAGGGACTGCGCAGTGCATTCTATAATGCCATAGAAAAGGCGTACCACCGTTCCATTCAACTAGGTCAAGAATAAACGGGGAGGATTTTTGTTGAACGCATTTATTATACAAATTGTTGAAACCGCCTTTACTGTTCTGGTGTGGCTGATTATCGGGCGCTGTATACTTTCATTCATTCGCCACGACCCGTATCACCCGATCATAAAG
>MTKW01002032.1_pt1 | contig 10983 bp, 9 predicted proteins | sample 1042761 | NCBI WGS metagenome assembly MTKW01 (sample SAMN06205366, study PRJNA360243) | anaerobic digester metagenome | biome: Wastewater treatment plant; feature: Anaerobic digester sludge; material: sludge; isolation source: anaerobic digester fed with sludge from wastewater treatment plant ...
TGATTTCTGCATTGCATAAGGCAACAGGAGAAACAAAAAGCGAGCTTGACAGATGGTTAAATATGAATTCGTTTAATGATGAAGAGAAGATTATTGCAGTGAAAGATATATACAATCAGCTGGAAATAAGCAAACTAACCCGAAGCAAAATCAATGAGTATATCATTCGGGCTGAAGAAATTGTGGATAATCTTACGCTAAAGCAAACAGCAAAAAGGAAACTTTTAGAGTTTACCGGAAGAATATCAAACCGTGAGGTTTAGAAAATAATTGTTGAATTTTGTATTGCCGGACAAAGAGCAATAGAAATATAGGTACACAAAACAGTAATTCAGAAAAAAGAGGTAACTTTTGCCACTTTTCAAATTTTATAAGAGATGAATAGAAGCATTGGAAAAATCATTCAGGTAATAGGCCCCGTAGTTGATGTGAGTTTCGAAAAAGGAGGCGACGATTTACCTGCTATTAACGATGCTCTCGAAATTATTCGTGAAAACAAAGAGCGTCTTGTTATTGAATGCCAGCAGCACATTGGGGAAAATACTATACGCTGTATTGCAATGGATTCCACTGATGGGCTCAGGCGAGGATTGGAAGTTATCCAGACAGGAAAACCGATAATCATGCCTCAGGGTGAAAAAGCGCTCGGCCGTTTGCTGAATGTTACCGGCGATTCCATTGACGGATTAGGGGCTCTTCCTAAAAACGGAATCAGTATTCATAATGACCCGCCGGAATATAAGGATTTAAGAACCGAAACGGAAGTACTATATACCGGTATTAAAGTGATAGACCTGATAGAACCTTACCCAAAAGGTGGAAAAATCGGACTGTTTGGCGGTGCCGGAGTTGGAAAAACAGTGCTTATTCAGGAGCTGATTAACAATATCGCAATAGCTCACAGCGGCTTGTCGGTTTTTGCCGGAGTTGGGGAGAGAACACGGGAGGGGAATGATCTGCTTCGCGAAATGGTAGAAGCTAAAATTGTTGACTATGGTGATGCGTTCCTCAAATCCATGGAAAAGGGGAGCTGGGATCTCTCTAAGGTTGACATGAACCGGATAAAAAAGTCGAAACTGGCGATGGTTTTCGGGCAGATGAATGAGCCGCCGGGAGCACGTGCCCGGGTTGCGCTTTCGGGTTTGGCTATTGCAGAAAGTCTGCGCGACAGCAGCTTTGATACCGGTATGGGACGCGATATTCTCTTTTTTATTGATAATGTTTTCCGGTTTACACAGGCGGGTTCCGAAGTTTCTGCACTTTTGGGCAGAATGCCTTCGGCGGTGGGCTATCAGCCAACCCTGGCAACCGAAATGGGAATTATGCAGGAGCGGATTACTTCAACCAAAAACGGCTCAATCACCTCTGTGCAGGCGGTATATGTTCCGGCAGACGACCTCACCGACCCCGCACCAGCTACAACCTTTGCGCATCTTGACGCAATAACGGTACTCAGCCGAAAAATTGTTGAACTTGGAATTTATCCGGCTGTGGACCCACTGGAATCTACTTCACGGATTTTAACTTCCGATATTGTGGGTGAAGAACATTACAATTGTGCTCAAAATGTGATTTTCCTGCTCCAGCGCTACAAGGAGCTTCAGGATATTATTGCCATTTTGGGAATGGACGAGCTCTCCGAAGAGGACAAACTGGTGGTGCACCGCGCGCGCCGTGCACAACGCTTCCTCTCGCAACCGTTTTTTGTGGCTTCACAGTTCACCGGCATTGAAGGGAAACTGGTACCCATCGAAGATACAGTTAAAGGTTTCAATATGATTCTTAACGGCGATGTGGATAAATATCCTGAAAATGCCTTTAATCTGGTAGGTACAATTGAAGAAGCCATTGAAAAAGGAGAACGTTTAATAGCCAAATCTTAATCCCAACACCATGTATCTCGAAATCATCACTCCGAAAAAAAAGATTTACAAGGGCGAAATCAAGAGCATCCGGCTCCCGGGGAGCAAGGGCTCATTTATGATTCTGAAAAGCCATGCACCCATTGTGTCAACCCTTGAAAAGGGTGAAATTCGCGTGGTTGATGAAGACAACAAAGTTCATACATGGAAAGTAAACAGCGGAATTATTGAAAATAAGGAGGATAAAATTATCGTTTTATTAGATTTGATTTGAAATCCCAAATCCTGATCATACGATTAAGTTCCATCGGCGACATCGTTCTGACCACGCCGGTTGTGCGTTGCCTGAAAACACAAATGGAAAATGCCGAAATCCATTTTGTTACCAAAGAACAATATTTACAAGTGGTTTCGTCAAATCCCTACATCAGCAAAGTGCATCTCTATTCGGGAAATCTGCGAAAACTGATTCATCAGCTAAGGCAGGAAAGGTTTGATTATATTATTGATTTACAGCAGAATATTCGCAGCAATTTAATTAAATTTTATTTTCTCAACACTCCTTCGTATAGTTATAAAAAACTGACCTTCAAGAAATTGCTGCTGGTCAGGTTCAAAATCAACCGGCTGCCCGACATTCACATCGTTGACCGTTATTTTGGCGCTTTGCGAAAATTCAATATCAAAAATGACGAAAAAGGGCTCGATTTTTTCATTCCCGAAGGAGAAGATTTTTCACTTGAAAAATTGCCTGAAAGCTTTTCTGAAGGCTTCATTGCTTTTGTAATTGGCGGCACATGGGCTACAAAAAAACTACCGGTTGAAAAAGTGGTTGAAATTTGCAATCAGATTTCTTATCCCGTTCTCCTTTTGGGCGGAAAGGAGGAGGAAGCAGCCGGCGAAGAGATCAAATCACAATGTGGAAGCAATGTGATAAATTTGGCAGGGAGATGCAGTTTGCATCAATCTGCCAGTTTAGTTCGCGATGCAAAACTGGTTTTGACCAACGACACCGGGCTCATGCACGTTGCCGCTGCATTCAAAAAGAAAATTCTTTCATTCTGGGGAAATACCGTTCCCGAATTTGGAATGACACCTTATATAGCAGATCCGGCATCGGAAATTATGGAAGTGGCTGATTTGGACTGCCGTCCATGTTCAGCAATAGGATTCAGCGAATGTCCGCAAAAACATTTTAATTGCATGAAAAAGCAGGATGTGAATAAAGCAGTTCGCTGGATTCGAAAAAACTTCAACACTTAAATGCGGTATAACAGCCGTTCAGACCGGTTTTATGGTCTATTATGGATTTGCTACCAGGGTATTAAATGCTTTTGCAAGCCGCTCAAGCCCCTCTTTCAGCACGCTTCGCGGAGTGCCGATATTCAGCCTTAGCCAGCCGCTGCCACCATAGCCAAAACGGTCGCCGTTGTTCAGCCCGACTTTTGCCTTTTCAACCACAAATCTAAAAAGCTCCTTGTCGGTCATTCCGTAATCATTGAAATCAATCCATATCAGGTAGGTGGCTTCAGGTTTCATCACTTTTGCACGCGGAATATGCTTCTGAAAAAAATCCTCAAGAAAGAGGTAGTTTTCCTGCAGATAATCCATCAGCTGATCAAGCCAGCTGTCTCCGTTGGCATAGGCAGCTTCCAATGCTACTGAGCCAAAAATATTTCCCATTCCGTAATGCCCGACCTGAAGCGCTTTTTCGTATTCCACTCTTTTTCTTTTGTCGGGAATAAAAACCACGGAAGAGGCGAGCCCTGCCACATTAAACGTTTTGCTGGGCGCCATAAAAATCATTGAACCATTTTCTGCCTCCTCGGAAAGTGTTGAAAACGGAATATGTTTGTGCCCTTTGAAAATCAAATCTGAATGAATTTCATCCGAAATAACCATAATCCCGTTTTCCCGGCAAACACTCCAAAGGCTTTCCAGTTCTTCCTGCCTCCATGCCATTCCGCCCGGATTTTGCGGATTGCAAAGCAGTAATAGTTTTGTATTTTCAGTGATTTTCGATTTTAAATCGCTGATATCGAACGTGTATCGTCCGTTTTTAATTTTCAGCGGATTTTCAATCAGCTTTCTCCCTGTGCCGGTTACCGTTTGAAAAAACGGGAAATATACCGGCGGTTGCACAATCACACCGTCGCCGGGTTTGGAAAAAGTTTCCACGGCTATTGTTAAGCCGGCAACCACTCCGGGACTAAATGAAATCCACTCTTTTTTCACATTCCAGCTGTGCCGGCGCTGCATCCAGCCGATTATCGCTTCAAAATAGGAATCGGGCCTGAATGTGTAACCATAAATCTCATGATTGGCTCTTTCCCTGATGGCATTTACAATGAATGGTGGCGTTTTAAAATCTGTGTCGGCAACCCAAAGCGGCAGAACATCATTGGTCTGAAAAAATCGCTCACGGGCGTCATATTTCATGCAGTTGGTTCCTTCACGGGGAATGATTTCATCAAAATCATATTTTTCCATTACTTACGAATCTTTTCTCAATTGTCAGACAACATCAACTTTAGATAGAAAATTGAAATCGCTGCCTCTGTTATATTTGAGGACAAAGTTAAAATGATTCAGGTTCAGACAAAGATTAAAATCTTCTTTTGGCGACCATTCCTGATTTTTTGGTTCAAAAAAACGACTTCCCGAGCCCTCACGGATAATTTTTACCATTTCAGGATAGTTTGAAGTGACACCGGTCAATTCATTTTTCAAAAACTCTGCGCAAAGAGTGTCTTCATCGGTGGGGTATTCACAAGCATAGCCCATGCAAACCAGCGAAACCAGCTCGGGATTTTGCTTTTTGATGTAGCTGACAATAGCGCCTGCATTCACAAAACTTCCGGTGATTATTTCCGAGGCATTAACAGCAGCTTCAATTCCCTGTGTGCCTGAACTTGTAGTGTGAATCAGCGTTTTCCCTTTCAAATCGGCATTGAGCAACTGTGCCGGCGAATTTCCAAAATCAAAACCGGGTGGTTTTTGTTCTTCACGTTCTCCCATCAGTATAAACCCGGGATTTTGTTTTTTTATTCGGTAGGCTGTATTGATGGATGCCACCGGAATAATTCTGACAGCACCTGAATTGAAAGCGTAGCAAGCTGTGGAAAAAGCGCGGAAAACATCAATGATTACAGTTATGCCCCGCGCCTCTTTTGCTCCGTCAAGCAAATGGAGTGTCTGAATTTTCACCTGATTACAATTGTTTAATTCTTATGGTATCGTTACTATGCCTCTTTGGTGTGATGTCTTTCGCTTTTACTCACCATGGAATAGACCGACACTACAAGCGCAAGGGCTGCCAGTGCCAAAATAACCCAGTTGAAGAATTTTGTATCTGCCGGGCCTCCGCCGCCACCGGATGCAACGGCATAGCTCCGTGCCTGTTTTGGCCGGTCGCCACTGACGATTACCTTGCCTTCCATATAGGGATGCGGTGCACACATATAAGTATATTCGCCCGGTTTGGTGATGGTGTATTCATAACTTTCAGCATGAGCCAGCAGAGGTGAGTAGAAAATCTCGGGACCCTCTTTCACAATAACATTGTGGATACCCGAAAATTCCCCTTCGGCAAACGCAAACACATCTTCGTTGATCCATGTAATTTTTGTCCCGGGTGCAACCTGAATAATTTTCGGATAATAGGAGTTCCCGATAATGCTCACGGTTACTTCAGTGGTTTCACTGCCATAAACCACCGGTACGTCCACATCGGGAGTACCGATTCCAAAAGGGGTAATAGTGCGCAGAGCCTGGCTTCTGTATTCTTTCATCTCCTCTTCGGAATAGGAAATTCCCTCTGCAAGAATGGTTTTTGGCGTTTTTGCTTCAGGATCGCATGTGATGTATCCTAAAGCGCCCCTGTCTGTTGAGCCCACAGCATGGGAAAGCATCAGATAGCTTCCTTCATCCGGCGGTATCCGAAACTCGATGACCCATGAATCTGACGGACCGGCAGTAACCGTCTGCCCTCCAACATGCAGATTCGCCGGATTCCCCTGCCAGTAGGCAAAATCCCAGATTATCCCCACAATATGAAAAGTGGAAACCAGATTTGGCCCGGCATTCAGAAAATAAATCCGCACATAATCTCCGGGTTTGCCAAGAATCGGCTCTTCAAGATAGCGGAACAGTTTGCCGTTGAATGCAGTGTACATGGGTCTTCCCTGCCCGTCAACCGCATCTTTGCCACTGGCATAATATTCATGCTGAACAAGATACAATTCAATGTCCGGCTCTTTGTTGAGTATGCGTTCCAGCTCATATTTTTTCTTCGGCTTCACGACAATCATACCGTACTGACCGAAAATAATGTGCATAGGTATTGCGTGTCCGCCGGGTGCACAATGGTACAAATATACCCCGGGCATATTTGCTTTAAAAACAACAGTTGCACTGTCCCCGGGCAAAATCTTACCGAGATATTTTGATGTCTGAGAGTTTACTGCATGAATGGATGCGCCGTGCGGAATATTTCCCTTGTTGACAATGGTGAATGAAACAACATCCCCTTCGTCAACAATGATGTTTGTTCCCGGAATTTTGTTGTCAATGGTGAAGCCTTTGTAAATCACACCATTACCTATATATGTATCGTTTTCTTCCAATGAAATTTTCACATATTTATCTGGTTTAGTGTTTTGCGGCACATAGCCGGTTGCCGGAATCGGCAGGCTGTTGTCGCGGTTGATGATGTCCCAGAACTCCAGTCCGTCTTCACCACCCTGAGCAGGAGCGGGAGCAGAAACAGGAGCAGTGCTTGCTGCATTGGCGCCTGAACCGCCGGCTGCACCAATGAAAGCAGCGCCCGGAGTGTGCCCGCCGGAAAACATGGCATCAAGTGCCGAAGGACTAATGTCAGAGATGGTGAGATTGTTCATCGCAAGAACATCATTCACCCATTTTGCCGAAGATTTACCGTGGGACGACTGTGCTGCAATTGCAGCTTTCATCTCTTTTGAAACCAGACTGTTAAATCTTTTCCCGTCAAGTGTGCTTTGTAGAAAAGTTCTGTTGCATGCCTCACAAGCATCAACTTTGGGAGAAAAAAGAAAAATGAAGGAAAGGATTATAAGACCTTTAACCCACTTTGAAATCACGAATATATTCATATTTATAGTATTTAATATTTTGAACAAATGTGAAAAATACAACTTATAGATAAGAAGACATTTCCAATATACTTATAATNNTGGTGTAAGAGAAAGGAACAAAAGATTATTTCTGTTTGGGTGAGAGAAACATTGAAAAGCCTGTTTGCACATCTCAGTTACAAACTCTAAGGCACCCGGAGGATGAAATGTTTCCAAATTTTTTCCCGGGAGGTTCTGCATTGGAGTCAAAATTTATTTTGTATCAGCCAAACGCCGGATATTTTGCATTTTCGTTTTTTTTCATTTGTGCATTTTATATCTTTCGGCAGAATTCACTCATTGAAAAAGTATGACTATCAATACAAAAAAGTTTGGAACAGCGCCTGTTTTCCTCACTGCCATTTCCACCATACTTGGCGCCATACTGTTTTTACGGTTTGGTTACGCCGTGGGCACGCTGGGTTTTTGGGGGGCAATCCTGCTTATAGTGCTGGGACACATGGTAGCCATTCCCACAGCTTTGGCTATTTCCGAAATTGCCACCAATAAGCGGGTGGAGGGTGGCGGAGAATATTTTATCATTTCACGTTCATTTGGCTTGAATATCGGCGCTACCATCGGAGTGGCACTTTTTTTCTCGCAATCCATCAGTGTGGCTTTTTATGTAATTGCCTTCACTGAAGCTTTTGAATTTTTCTTTAATTATATTGCCGACAACTTTGGGTTTATACTTCCACGGCAGGCAGTCAGTTTGCCGGTAATGGCCGGACTTGCTGTGCTGATAATCAAAAAAGGGGCAAACATGGGCGTAAAAACGCTTTATGTTGTAACGGCAATTCTTATTTTATCGCTGGCGTTATTTTTTATGGGAAAAACGGGTCATGCCGACGATTCAACTTTTAGCCTTGCCAGTGCCGAGCTTCGGAATCCTCAAGATTTTTTTGTGGTATTTGCCATCGTTTTTCCGGCATTTACGGGAATGACTGCGGGGGTTGGGCTTTCGGGCGATTTAAAAAAGCCTTCGGTAGCCATACCGCGCGGCACCATACTGGCAACATTAACCGGTATGTTGGTTTACTTTTTTGTTGTATATAAGCTGGCTCTGTCGGCACCGGTAGAAGAGTTACTCGAAGACCAACTCGTTATGGCTAAAATTGCCATTTTCGGGGCGGTTGCAATTCCTTTCGGGCTGGCGGCTTCCACTATTTCTGCAGCATTGGGCTCTGTGATGGTAGCTCCGCGCACCCTGCAAGCGCTTGCGCTCGACAGCGCGTTCCCCTCCCAAAAGCTAAACGGCTGGCTTTCAAAATCCAGAATAAACGATAACGAACCGATAAATGCCACTCTTGTGACTTCAGTGATTGCTTTTGTGTTTGTTGCGCTTGGCGATGTAAATGCAGTGGCGTCAATCATTTCCATGTTTTTTATGGTTACCTACGGTTCCCTTTGTCTCATATCGTTTCTCAACCATTTTGGCTCCTCTCCCTCCTACCGCCCCTCTTTCCGTTCGCGATGGTACATCTCGCTCACCGGATTTATTGTTTCGGTGTGGGTGATGTTTAAAATCAGCACACTCTATGCATTCCTTGCCTTTGGGCTTATCACAATTTTATATCTGTACATCAACCATTATCATAAATCCCGACAGGGATTTGCATCCCTTTTTGCCAATTCGCTTTTTCAGCTTAACCGGAATTTGCAGGTGATGATTCAGAAAAAACAGAGCAAAAGGGATTATAAAGAGTGGAGACCAAGCGCCATTTGCATCTCTAAAGATTCATTTAAGCGGGATAAAGCTTTCCGCCTTTTAAACTGGATTTCATATAAATACGGATTTGGAACCTTTTTGCACCACATTGTGGGCTACTATTCAAAAGCAACGGTGGAGCAGGCAAGTAAAGAACACAATAAACTGATTAACCACATAAATATCCCGGACAGCCATGTGTATGTGGATACCCTCATCTCGCCCTCAAACACCTCAGCAATTGCTCAGGCAATTCAGATTCCGGGAATTGCCGGCATGGAGAATAATATGGTAATTTTTGAATACGACAAGGGAAATCCGACAAATCTCCATGAGATTATTGACAATTTTGCATTGGTTGACTCGGGCGATTTTGATATCTGTATTTTAGGCAGCAGCAATCGTGAAATGCCCTATAAAAATGGCATTCACATCTGGATAAATTCGTTTGACACGGAAAATGCAAGTCTTATGATTTTATTAGGATTCATCATTTCCGGCCATCACGACTGGAAAAAAGGGCAAATTCAAATTTTCAACATATACAGGCCCGGCGAACTGGAAAAAACCAAAAAGGCTATGGATTCGCTTGTCCTTTCAGGACGTTTGCCAATCTCAGGCAAAAATGTGGTGCTGATTGCCCAGGAGCAGAATATCTCATCAAAAGCAATCATCGCCGAGCGCTCTTCATCGGCAGGATTAACCCTGATTGGGATTCGGGAAGAGCTTTTGAAGCGGGAAAAGGAAAAATTGTTTGAAGGATACGATGAACTCGGCACAATCCTCTTTGTTCACTCTAAAGACCAAAAAACCATAGAGTAATGGCACGGTTTATAAAAAGCAGAAAAGATACGCACGGCGCTTCCCCCGGCTCGCTCATTTTCATCGGGAATAAAAAAATGGAAAAGGCCGAAATCCGGCTTCTGGTTTACAACCAGGAAAATGTTGCAGAGAAAAAAATTGAAAGTCTTAATGACATTCCGGCTGAATTGTCTGATAACGAAATTGCCTGGATTGATATTTATGGCTTGCACGAACCTGAAATTGTTGCCGTAGTGGGAGAACGATTCGCCATTCACACACTGGAGCAGGAGGATATTATGAATACCGACCAGCGCCCCAAAGTTGTGGAAAAGGATGATAATTTTACGTTTTTCCTGAAAATTCTGAAATTCAATGAAGAGATAGAAAAAATCACAAGCGACCAGGTTACAATAGTTTTGCGAAAAAATACGGTAATCACTTTTCAGGAAAAGCCCGCACACTATTTTGAGCCTGTGCGTGAACGTATTCGTAAAGGTGTAGGAAAAATAAGGAGCTCGGGAGCAGACTACCTTGCCTATACTCTGATTGACACATTGGTTGACGGCTATCTCCATTCCATTGAAAAACTGGGATTCCGGCTCGAATCCATGGAGGAAGAAGTGCTGTATGACAGCAACAAGAAAACAGTTGAGAAGATTTACAGACTGAAAAACAACATCGGTTTTCTTCGAAAATCCATTTTCCCGNNTTTCAGTATCTGAAAGATTTGAGCGACCTGGTCACTCAGGCGCTGGAGGCTGTCGAAATCTATCACAACATGGCAAACGACTACCTGAATATTTACCACTCCAATGCGGTTAACCGAACCAATGATGTAATGAAAGTGCTCACAATTTTTGCCTCTATTTTCATTCCGCTAACATTTATTGCCAGTGTTTACGGAACAAATTTCGATTATCTTCCCGAATTGCATTTTAAATACGCTTACTTTATTATGCTTGCTGCGATGGTGCTTGTTGCAGCAGGAATGTTGATTTTTTTCAGAAAAAAGAGATGGCTTTAGAGTTGAAAAACACCAGTGAAAATGCAAATGAGCAATATCCAATTGTCCTTTTTGATGGTTTTTGCAACTTGTGCAACGGCACAGTAAATTTTATTCTGAAGAGAGACAAACAAAAACAATTTCGCTTTGCCGCATTGCAGTCCGAAGCGGGACAAATCCTCCTGAAAAACTATTCGGTTCCTTCCGGAACAGATTCGGTGGTGTTGATATACAAAAAGGAAATTTTCACTGAGTCGGATGCGATACTTTCCATCGCCTCGCTGTTGCCGGTGCCGTGGAAATGGGGCAAGGTTTTCACTATCCTTCCTGCCGGGTTCCGAAACCGGATTTACAGATGGATTGCCCGCAACCGCTACCGATGTTTTGGAAAAAGAAAGGAATGCAGGCTACCTTCGCCGGAAGAGAGAAAATACTTTCTAAAGAACGGGAAATCAG
>MTKW01032077.1_pt1 | contig 10976 bp, 9 predicted proteins | sample 1042761 | NCBI WGS metagenome assembly MTKW01 (sample SAMN06205366, study PRJNA360243) | anaerobic digester metagenome | biome: Wastewater treatment plant; feature: Anaerobic digester sludge; material: sludge; isolation source: anaerobic digester fed with sludge from wastewater treatment plant ...
CCTCAGAATGACGGAGTGGGCTGATGAGATTGCCACGTTGGCCAACCAAAGAACGTTTGGACTCCTCGTAAAGACGTTTTAGGTAGGTTTTTTCATCCTCATTTGGTGCTATCAAAGTGGCATGAAAATTTATCGTTATTTTTTAAAATGAATCGGTTTCATTTTCGAGAAGAAGAAATTCTTGTCCTCTCGGATCGTAATGATTTTTTAACCTTAGTTGTCCGTTTTTCAACAATTTCTCCATTTTTAATCAAGGCGATTTGATCAATGTCGATATTGACTTCGATCAGCTCAACTCCGCTGAGGTGTTCTACTTTTTCTTTTAAATACTTCTGAATAAAAGCACAGATTTGGACTAATTGATAATAATTTTTAAAAACACAACCTACTCGAACATTAACATGAGACTCAACTTTATGTAAAAAAATATCATTGATTTTTTTAATCCAAGGAAGGTTGGTTAAAAGAACTAAAATGATAGATCGTAAAGCGCTTTCTGAAACAACCAACTTGCCTAAATAACTGAAAGGTGGCCGTACCACAGTCTTTTCTCTGGAAGAATAAAACCAACCCCAAACTTTCACTGGAATAGTATCTACAATATTTCCCCATAAATTTCTTTTTAGTTCAACCAAAGGAACTGGAATAGTATGTTTCCCTTCTCCAATCCGAGCTTGAAGAGCATTTTCAATTTCTTCTGGACTAGCAATGTCTTCGATCATCACAATTTCAGATGGATAAGGAAGCTGCAAACGCTCACATATTTTTTCAACCATTGCTAGAGAAATACCTAAAATCATTATTTTAGGGGGTTGAATTTTTTTTAATGCTTCAATAATTTGTTGACGATGATCAGTAAAATAAAAAACCGCGATTTTTGCTGCTTTAATTTTGCTTACTTCTGCTTTAGAAGATTTTCCGGCGATAATGCTCCCCTGGGAAATTAATAGTCCATCGTCAATAATGCAGTCAATCCCATATCTCTGAGCTATATGAGGAGCTCGATAACTTTTGCCTGTTCCGGTTGGACCTACCAAAGCGTAAACTTTCATGATATTTATACCTAAACCTGTCCTTGCCAATCCATTCGAAGATAAGCATCGATAAAATCATCAATTTCTCCATCCATAACTCTTTGTACACTGCCAACTTCGTAGTCAGTCCGATGGTCTTTAATCATACTATAGGGTTGAAAGACATAACTCCGGATTTGATTCCCCCAGGCAATTTCCTTTTGCTCGCCTTTAATCTCTAAGATTTTTTCTTCTTGCTCTTTTTTCATTAGTTCATAAAGCCTGGCTCTTAATATTCTCATGGCAACTGCTTTGTTCTGATGCTGTGAACGTTCATTTTGACATTGCACAATCAAACCGCTGGAAAGATGGACTATCCTCACGGCCGAATCGGTTGTATTCACATGCTGCCCGCCACGACCACCAGCTCGGAAAGTTTCAATTCGTAAATCTTGTGGATTAATGTCAATGTTGATTTCTTCACTCACCTCGGGAATAACATCCACCAAGGCAAAAGTCGTATGACGCCTTCGATTGGCATCAAAGGGAGAAATTCTCACCAGTCGATGAACTCCGCTTTCTGATTTCAGGTAACCATAAGCATATTGACCTTGGACTAAAAAGGTAATGTGTTTTAAGCCGGCTTCTTCTCCCTCTAAAACATCGGTTACTTTAACATCAAATTTTTTTCTTTCACAGAATCGGCTATACATTCGAAAAAGCATTTGGACCCAATCTTGAGACTCGGTTCCACCGGCTCCCGAATGAATAGTTATGATTGCATTGCTTTGGTCTTCCTGGTTACGGAATAACAAACGGATATCCAGGTCTTCAACTTTCCCCGAAAGGTTATGGATATCTTTTTCAAGATCAGAATACTCATCATCGTCAGGAGTAATTATTTCTTGGAGCTCAACTATCAGTTGATATTCCTTTTTCAGTTCTTCGTATTCTTCAATTAAACTTTTATATTTTTTATAATCCTGCAATTCCCTCTCATTTTGGGTGTTGTTCCAAAAATCGGGGGAATTCATTTTTTTCTCAATTTGTTGAACTTTTAATTGTATTTGTTCTTCTTCAAAGATATTCTCCTATTTCACTAAGCTTGTGTCGAATGGTACTGAATTCAAGAGAAATATCAATCGCCATTACTTATAACCTCCTAAAAACTATCGAATCCTAATTTTCTTTTTGAGATATAATGAGATTCATTCATTAATTCCCATTAATTAAATATATACCTAATAAGACTGTGGTCTTCTGATTCCTGTTCGCTATTCACCCATCATTCTATTTATTAAACAGAATAAGCAAGAATTGTATCAAAATTATTTTAAAAAACCAAGTTTATTTTCCACAACAATACTTATACTTTTTCCCACTCCCACACGGACAGGGATCATTACGACCAATTTTTCCTTTTTTTGCAACGTCTGGTTTTTGGTTTTCCAACGGTTGAACTTGATCGGTTCGAACCGGTGAAGACTGAACTGGACGGCGGGAAGGTGCCGGTGGTTTACTCCCCTCGGGGACGAGCCGAATCCGTAAAAGATATCTAACGATATCCTCACGGATTTGTGCAATCATTTCATGAAACATATCAAAAGCTTCGATCTGATATTCAACAAATGGGTCTTTTTGACCAACCGCCCGAAGCCCAATACCCTCTCGAAGATGGTCCATATTATGTAATTGTTCTTTCCAGTATCCATCAACTACCCGTAAACCAACAAATCTTTCCACTTCACGAAATACTTGATCGTTTACCTCGCTTACTTTTTGCTCATAAATTTCTTTATAGCGAGTAATTATCAATCTTTCTAAATCTTCTGGTTTAGCTTGGGGTCGTTGTTTCATAGGAACTCCATGACCAAAACCAAAAAGGTCAAATAGTCGGCGATCAAAACCATCCCAATCCCATTCCTCGGGATAGGTTTTTTCAGCAGCATAGGCACTCACACATTCATGAACCACATCATTCAACATACCAAAAATTAATGGACGTAAATTGTTTTCAGCCAAAAGAGTTCGCCTTTGATTATAGATGACCTCTCTTTGTTTATTCATGACATCATCATATTGAAGAAGAGTTTTTCGAATATTAAAATGATACCCCTCAACTTTCTTTTGAGCCCCCTCAATCGCCCGAGTGACTAAAGCATGTTCAATGGGAACTCCTTCTTCAACACCAAATTTATCCATAATTCCGGATATTCTTTCTGAACCAAAAAGTCTCAATAGATCGTCTTCCATGGAAAGAAAAAAACGTGACGAACCTGGGTCTCCTTGACGACCTGCTCGTCCTCGTAATTGATTGTCAATCCGCCGACTCTCATGACGTTCGGTTCCAACAACATGTAACCCTCCTTTTTCAACCACTAAAGCATGTTCTTCCTCGGCAATTTTCTGGGATTTTTGAACAAGTTGTTGTAAATGATTCTGTTGGTCAGGATTGAGGTCAAATTCCAGATTATGTCCCTGGTTTGTTAACTCTTCTCGAGCAAGGTATTCAGGATTACCACCTAAAATAATATCAGTTCCTCTTCCTGCCATGTTGGTTGAAATGGTTACTGCTCCTTTTCTTCCAGCTTGAGCAATAATAGCTGCTTCTCTTTCATGATTTTTCGCATTTAATACCTGATGAGGAATTTTCTTTTTTTCCAACATTCGACTTAATTTTTCAGATTTTTCTATTGATACGGTTCCGACCAATATCGGACGCCCTTCTTGATGCCACTTTTCTATCTCTTCAACCACTGCTTCAAACTTTTCTTTTTCAGTACGATATATTACATCAGGGTAATTGGTCCGTTTAAGGGGCTTATTGGTAGGTATAACAACAACTGACATACCGTAAGTATAGATAAACTCATCTTCCTCGGTTTTTGCCGTTCCAGTCATCCCACAGATTTTGTTATACATACGAAAATAATTTTGGTAGGTCACCGAGGCGAGAGTTTGGTTTTCATTTGCCACTTGAACATTTTCTTTTGCTTCTATGGCCTGATGGAGGCCATCGCTATAACGTCGACCTTCCATAAGCCGTCCGGTAAATTCATCAACGATAATCACTTCACCGTTTCTCACAACATAATCTACATCTTTTTTATATAGATGATGAGCCCTTAAAGACTGGCGAACTCGCTGATCAATTGAATCTTTACCCGCAGTATCATAGAGGTTGTCAACATGAAGGAGTTTTTCTACTTTGCTAATTCCTTCTTCGGTCAGCCAAATGGATCGAGTTTTTTCTTCAAAGTCAAAGTCAACCGAATGAGAGAGCTTGCGCGCCACCCGATCAATTTTATAATATATTTCAGTCGAATCTTCTGCTGGCCCTGAAATGATGAGAGGCGTTCGGGCTTCATCAATTAAAATGCTATCTACTTCATCGATGATTGCATAATTGAGTTCCCCTTGCACTATATCTTCCCGGCGATGTGCCATGTTATCCCGGAGATAATCGAATCCATATTCAGTATTGGTTCCATAGGTAATGTCACTTCGATAAGCTATTTTTCTCTCCTCAAAAGTTGAAGCATGTTGAATCAAGCCAACCGTCAAACCAAGAAATTCGAAAATTGGCCCCATCCAGTATCGATCGCGACGAGCTAAATAATCATTTACCGTTACGATATGAACTCCCTTACCAGTTAGGGCATTCAAATAGGCTGGCATAGTTGCAACTAATGTCTTGCCCTCACCAGTTTGCATCTCAGCGATTCTTCCTTCGTGCAATACAACTCCCCCGATAATTTGAACATCAAATGGCCTCATGCCGGTTACTCGACGGGCTGCTTCTCTCACCACCGCAAAAGCTTCAACCAAGATATCATCTAAACTTTCTCCGTTTTCTAAACGATTTTTAAAATAAAGGGTTTTGTCGGCGAGCTCTTTATCGTTGAGAAGCGATATTTCCTTTTCATAAGAATTAACTGGATCAACAAAACGTTCTGTAACATCTTTCAGGAATCGATCTTGAGAAATTTTTCCAAAATATTCTTTGATTAATCCGAACATTGAATGCCTCCCCGCCAATTTTATAAAGGTCGTAAATTGGCCAAGACTAAAACCCTCTTTCAGATCCTATGATAATCATACAAAGGCGAAATCATTATATCATACCCCTTTAGACCTTCTGGAGTTCATTCTTTAAGGATAGTTTGCCCTGTGACTTTTTGGTATCAGATGATGGTAAAAGCTTTTTACAAAAGCCATTATTGAAAGGAGTTAGGTATCGTAGCAATGCCATCTTTAAAAAACTTTTTTAAGGACTTGATTTATCAAGCTCATAGATGGGTTTTCAGGATTGGAGTGTTAATTTGAATATTTCTTTCTCATATAAAATATGATGAAGGCCATTAAACCGATACCTAATAAATAATCACCGATACTGATTACAAAGGGGCGACGCATAATAAGCGAGTAATAAGGAAGAGTATCACCCAAAAAAGGAAGTCGAGTAGAAGTATTGAGGAGGGTATAATCAAGATAAAGTCCATTTTCCAAATGATTCGCTAAATCATGAAGTTGAAGCCGCTGAACCATTGGTAGCCAAACCGGCATCATCCCTCGGTTAAAAAGAATAACTAGGATATTGAGAAATGCCCCGACCGAGACAATTTTCATTCCATAGGACTTATAACTAAAAAGGGTCCCAATAAAAACAATAATCATACCAATAATATTGAACCATTGAAAAGACCATTCGGAGAAATACGGGCCAATAAATTTCACCAAAAAACCCAAAACGATGAGCCATAAATAAGGAATGTTCGCTTGTTTTAGATTTTGGAAGTTTCCGCGACTGATATAACCTATAACAATACCAATTAAAACAAAATCAGCCAGCAACCTCAAAGCCCTCCTGCAAAATCTCTTTAAGTGCTTTTATGACCTTAAAATCATAATATTCGTTTCCTTCATTTTCCATTATAATTAAAGCTTCTTCTACTGAATACGCTTTACGATAAGGCCGGTCGGAAGTTAAAGCTTCAAAAACATCAGCCACTGCTAATATAAGGGATTCAACAGGAAGGTCGGTCTGCTTCTTTCCATCCGGATAGCCACTTCCATTACATCTCTCATGGTGAGATCGAATTAAACCGGCGATTTCCTTTAAAAAGTCGACTTTGGAAACTATATCAAAACCTATAACTGGATGCTGTTTAACAATGATATACTCTCCTTCAGTAAGAGGACCTGGTTTTCTTAAAATCGCGTCTTCAATCCCAATTTTTCCAACATCATGAAGCAAGGCTGCATATTCAATCATTTCTTGCTTTTTATCGGAAAGGTTGAGCTTTTCTGCAATTGCCAAAGAAATTTTTGCTACCCGAGCCGAATGGCCTTGAGTATATGGGTCTTTAGCATCCAACGCAGCAGTGAGAGCTCGTAATAATTCAAGATGGACTTTTTTCGTTTCAACATAAAGCTTAAATGAATACCTTGCTATCATCAGAGGAAAAAAGAATAAAAATAATCCCACATAACCAATGCGCAGATATATTAGGTAAAGCAACAGTGAATAAGGGAAAAGTCCAAAATATTGCAGGAGGATTCCATTGACATCTTTTTTCCATAAAACCGGAATTGATATACCCGTGCTTAAAGAAATGACTATGATAACCAAGGAAGCATTGCTTAAGAAAAAAACTAATATGGATATGACAATGGCTATATAAAAAGCAAACTGATCCCAAGCGTAAGCATAGCCCCCGAGGAGTTGAAAAACATACCCTGAAAGAAAGGCTGAAATGGCAAATTGAGCACCATTAAACAGGCTTTTTTTCCAGCCTGATTTCATATAAATTAAAACATTTCCAATGAAAGTAGCAATCATTACCAAATAAGGGTTGGTTAGTAAAATAAAAGCATAAATTATAGCAAAACTAACGGATATTGAAGTATGGGGAGAAAGGTGAATTGGTAAAGCTTCGGTAACCATTATCAATACCAGGAAGGTGATGATTTGAGCAAGAGGAAAATGACTTAAATCAATGGTTAAAAGCGAATATAAAAATAAAGCAATGCCAAAAATAATAACTGAATAAATATAAAAATCTAGTAGATGCTTCTTTTTATCGGACTTCATCCAAAATTTTAAAAAAGGCGACCAGGGAGGCTTCTATTGCAACTTTAGCTTATCTCCAATGGAAACCAGCACCACTGGCTAAAACGATGGCCAAAAGACCAAGAAGAATGCTCAGCAGTTTTTTCATTCGAAAGCCCTCCCTGCGATCATTCTCCACCTTTCTTCGCTAAGTAAAGATGGGAAGGCCGCTTCGCTCTATAGACCCCTGGCCGCCTTTTCTTCTCCTTATAGTTCTATATCCATAATAGATGGACTGGTAAAAACTTGGCTTCTCGGTATTTCCTCCTCTTCGGATTGCATTTCAATCTATTTTTGGCTTAAAATCACTCCTTTTCAATGTTCAAAAGAGTTTTTTTCTAAATTTTCCCGATGGAAGGAATGATAATAATTCACTTTCCTATTTACTGCATCCAATGCTGATCGTGCAACGGTTTCATAGATTTCATCTCGAAGTAAGGCTGTACCAATCAAAGTCCCTTCGGCTTTTCCGAAGTTACGATAATCAACCAGACAAACTGCCACATCAAATTCACAATAATTATGAACGGTAACTCCTCGTAAGGAAAACAATGGAGTTGCAACAATTTGATTCATACAATCTATAACTGCTTGGGCAATTAACGAACACCGCTCTCTCTGGTCCCAGGCTTTGCTGTTAAGAGAAGAACGATAAACCTTGTCAACGAGTTTGATTTCAACGTCCGCCTGAAAATTATCACCGGATTTTTTCCATCCAACTCCCCATAAAATAGGCCGTTCCTGGATTACCGTTGTTTCGTGAGGTGGTTCTTCCAAGTCGAAACTCACAACGCTAATTTTTTTATGATCAATTTCAACACCAAAACGAGCCTTGATAAGAGTTTCAATATCCCTAACTAATAATTTAGGCCCCTTGCTCCGATTGGATAAAACATGAATCTCAGTGATATTTGAACCTTCTCCGACAATTTTTACATTAATAATGCCGTCAATACAACTTATTGAGTCCTCGATAGCTTTAAAATCAATCGGTACGTCCATAATTTCCCCACCTAAAGGATTCTTTTTTAAAACTCTTTATCAATAATGTTTTCCAATGTTCGATAAATATAACTGGTTTATATCTTAACAATGAGAAGTTAATATATAGGATCAATTAAGCCGTAGTTTCCATCGTTTCTTTTATAGAGAATTTGAACTTTATTTTTATCTATATCTTTATAAACAAAAAAAGAATGGCTGAGAAGTTCCATTTGTAAAATGGCATCTTCAACCGTCATGGGACGAAGTGTAAATTCTTTAGTACGCACCAACTTACCGGGAATTTTTTCTTCGCTCTCGGTTTGAGAAAGAATCTCATTGATTTCGATTGCCGAGAGAGCTTCCACTGATTTCAAAGCACCTCGGCGAGCCAGTTTTTCTTTATAACGTTTAACCTGTCTTTCCAATTTATCATCGACAGTTTCGAAAGATGTCCTCCAATCGGGTCCTTCTCCTTCAGCTCGAAGAACAATCCCACTTGCTGTCATGGTAACTTCACTTTTAATTCGTCCTCGAACCAAACTGAAAACAACAGTTGCATCGATAAGCTTATGGAAAAACTTATCAAGTTTTGACAACTTTTTGGTCACATAATCTCTCATGAGGTCGTCGACATCGATATTTTTTCCTCGAACCACCACTTCCATCGCAGCTACCTCCTTTTAGATGAGTAATAAATTTCAATGAAAATGTGCTCCATAAACTGGTGTGCCATATCCAGGTTAAACACCCCCGCTCCTGAACAAAAGGTATTGGCGAGCCCACAGGCGGTTCCAAATATAATAGCATCCTTAACATCAACCTGTTGTGAAAGTTGAGCTACTACTCCTCCAACTAAGGTATCCCCCGATCCAATTGCATATCCCCCACCCCTTAAGGTATTATCGGCTTTCACAATAAAAACTTCATCATGATATCCAACCACTAATCCATTTGGACCATCGGATAGAATAACTAAGGGTATCTTTATCTTTTGAAAACAAGCTACCGCTTTTATTTTATCACCCAATGATAGAATAGCAAATCCCAGTGCCTCCTCGGCTTCTTTAACATTTGGTTTAACTAAAAATGGAATTGACTTCAGAGCCAAAGAAAAAGGTATACCAGAGCTATCAAGCACTGAATAAGCTTTTTTTTGATGCGCAATATGAATTAAAACTGAATACAAATCTCTCCTGACTCCTCTTGGTAATGAACCAGACAGGATAAGAAAATCATCCGGTTTAAGTTGTTTCTCTATGCTATGGATTAAATCTAAAGAAGATTCAAAAGGAACAATAGGGCCACTTTCGTTAATTACCGTATGCCGATGTATTTTCTCTTCATGAATAATTGTGGTAAGACGAGTTTCTCCAAGAGTTGGCCAAGCATCAAAAGGAAGACACTCTTGGGACAAACCTCTCGCCACCTTATTCCCATTTTCGCCTCCTAAAAATAGGAAGAGATGACTTTCAAGCCCCATTGTCTGAAGTGCTCGAGCAACATTTATTCCCTTTCCAGCCACCGTGACCTCAACCCGAGAAGTTCGATTCACTCCATCTAAACCAAGTTCGGGTAAAACGAGCAGTCGATCAAGAGCCGGATTGGCACAAACCACCAAAATCACAAGGGGTTCTCCTCAATAAAAATTTCAACCTCTTCTTGAGTTGGAAGAGCTGGAATAGCTCCCTTTTTTAAGGTTGTGAGTGCTCCTACCGCATTGGCACGACGACCTGCATAACGAAGTGTGTCATCAGGGATGGATTTTCTTTCTCTCAGGTCATTCCAAAACATATAAAGTGAACTGATCAGTCCAGCAACAAAGCCATCTCCAGCTCCAGTAGTATCAACAGCATGAACCGGAAAGCCTTCTACTCGAAGTGATTTTTCTTGGTGAACAAGGATAGAACCTTCTTTCCCCAAGGTTATAATAACCAAAGCAAGATTGTAGCTTCGTTGTAAGTAACGAATTGCTTCTTCAACGGTATTGGTTTCTGCAATAAACATCGCTTCTTCTTCGTTTAATTTTACAACATCGGATAGTTCCATTCCAAGCCGCATTTTTTCCCGTGCTTCATCCAAGGTTTTCCATAAGGCTGGCCGTAAATTCGGATCAAAAGATACCAAATAACCATATTTACGAGCTAATTGAATTGCCTTAAATGTCGCGCTATTGGATGGTTCGTGAGTCATAGTAATTGATCCAAAATGAAAAACACCGCTTCCAGAAAATATCAAATCTATAATATCCGATTGGTCCAAAAGCATGTCTGCTCCTGGATCTCGGTAAAAAACAAAATCCCTTTCGCCCTCTTCAGTTAAAGAAACAAAAGCTAAAGTAGTTTTTGCTTTAGTCGTTGTAGTTAAATAATTAGTTTTGACACCATACTTGTCCAAAGTCATTCTTAAAAAATCACCAAAGGCATCTTTGCCAATTTTTCCAATAAAATAAGTTTCAATACCTAACTTTGACAAGCCCACTGCTACGTTGGCAGGAGCACCCCCTGGTGCTTTTTCAAAGCCTGGAGCATCCCTTAAGGTTACGCCATTTAAAGTGGATACGAAATCAATTAAGAGTTCCCCTAAACATATGGCTTTCTTATCCAATAGTCTCACCTCCTAAAATAACAATGATCGGTGACTGGTGAATAATGGTGGATAATGTTTTTTATATTTCTCCTTCACCCTCGTCTTTCCTTTAAAGAGAGAAGGAGCTCCTCAATGATTAAAAAACTTTCCCCCTCGCTCCATCATAAAAGATGGTCAGGGGTGAGGGGGTAATTATTTTCATTGTCATAAGATACTATTTAGAGTCATGAACGTCTATCCTTCAATTTTCTTTATCCTGATTACCAAGAAATATTAGAAAT
>MTKW01001410.1_pt1 | contig 10970 bp, 9 predicted proteins | sample 1042761 | NCBI WGS metagenome assembly MTKW01 (sample SAMN06205366, study PRJNA360243) | anaerobic digester metagenome | biome: Wastewater treatment plant; feature: Anaerobic digester sludge; material: sludge; isolation source: anaerobic digester fed with sludge from wastewater treatment plant ...
GAGTCTAATATGGCACTACGCATACTCTTGCTCTCCAACAGCTTGCGTCGCAGCATACGGTCTTCTGCCACGACGAGAGCTTGCTGCAAACTGGAGTCGGGATCGACCTTAGCCGCATAGCCTAAGGAAACGCTGGGGACTAGAAGGCTGTCGGGCACCAATCTAATTACATTTCGGATATGTACACATAGCTCACCGGCCTCCGTTTCGGTCACGTGAGGCAGCAAAATTACAAACTCGTCGCCGCCCCAGCGGGCGATCACATCACCCGGTCGGCAAGCGTCTTGCAGGGCTCGGCTAATGGTGACCAACAGCTTGTCACCTTCATGGTGGCCAAAAACATCGTTGATAATTTTCAGCCCATTGATATCTGCCACGATCACGGAGATGGGGACCAGGTCAGAGGAATCGAGCCGCTCTAACTCCTCATCAAGAAAGGCCCGGTTATACAAACCAGTCAACTTATCATGATAGCTCATATGTACCAGTTCGGCTAAGCGACGGCGGGCTGTCTCCTCCGCCCATTTACGATCGGTGATGTCCATAATGATTCCTTCCAGGGCTACTACCTCGCCGTCGGGACCATAGACCCCCCGGCCCTGCTCCCATACCCACTTCTGCTCCCCGGAAGCAGTGGTAATCGTATACTCCTCGGTAAATACCCCCCGCTCCGCCAGGACTCTTTGCCACTTGGTCCATAAGAATTGCCGGTAGGCCACGTTAATCAAATCATTGTAGCTAACTCGTTTTTCTAAGAAATCCTGGGGGCGATATCCGGTCAACTCGTAGCAACCAGCGGAAATAAACAACATGGTCCAATCTAGGTCATTCAAACAACGGTAGGCCAAACCGGGAAGATTAGCTAAAAAAGTAGCAAGCTGACGCTCGCTCTCATGCAGTTCCTGTTGGGCTTGTTTAAGAATGTCTGTTTCGGAGCTCGTACAAGGTAGCGGCACGTTAGGTTCCTGACAACGACCCGATTTAAACATGTGTCCCACCTCTTAAAAATATTACCCNNGCCCACCTGCGGCTGCAAGCAAAACAATGAAGTGCGAATGACCACCCGGGATCACTCGCACTTTTTGCTCTGACTCTCTTCTAGTGTTGATGGGAAGTGGCGATCCGTTTGTGGTGGAAGCCCCGTCGAGGAATTGGCTTCAGCCTGCCGTAACCCAACCAGGCTAGCGCTAACGTACCTAGGGGCATTAGCCAGCAGAAGAAGGCAAAGGGTGCATATTTAATAACCGGAACGCCTAGCATGCTGGCCATGAAAAGCCCACTTATATTCCAGGGAATAAGGGGGCAAAGGATGCCGGCCGAATCAAGCAAGGCTCGTCCCAGATTTTTGGGGTGCAGCTTAAGTTCTTTATAGCATCCGATGAAGGACCGCCCCATGACGATAATGGGGAGGCTTTGGTTAGCCGCCACCATCGCCACTAAAGTGCCGACCACAACTGTACCAGTAATGAGCTGGGGAATTGAACGCAGCTTCATCAGTACTCCCGATAGTAAAGCATCCAGCATACCGGTGCCCTCCAGAATTCCGGAAAAAGCTAGCGCAATAATCAGGAGGGAAATTACGTCCATCATGCCACTAATACCGCCCCGAGAAAGGAGCTGCTGCAGAACCGGGTCGGCACTACTGCTCTTGAAGCCGGTATGCATGACTGTAAAAATACTGGCCCAGCTAGCGCTTTGCGCCACCTTGGCGACGATTGCTCCCAATATCGCCCCCGCTGTGAGGCTGGGGATTGCCGGAACTCTTAAGGCCGCCAAGAGGATAACTATGGCTGGCGGCAATAGCAGCCAAGGTGACAGCTGAAAGTTGGCCGCAATGCCCGTTAGAAAACGACTAGTTTGATCAACAGGCAAAGCCCCTCGCACGCGGCTGCCCAAATAGATATAAGCACCTAAGCTCACCACGAAGGGCATTATGGTGGTAGCGAATAGGTGATGCATTAGGTCATATACTTCTGTTTCCGATACGGCGGCGGCTAGATTAAGCGCACTACCTAATGGCGAAAGGCGATCACCAAAATAGACGCCCGACACAATGGCACCTACGACTAGAGGTAATGGAAGCCCAAGGGCTTGACCGATACCTAACATAGCAATCCCCACGGTACTAGTAGTACCAAAAGCCGTACCGATTGACATAGAAACGGCTGCGCAGAGCACAAAGGTTAAGGGCAGGTAGGTGGTCGGGGTAATTATACGCAATCCATAATAGACCATTGCCGGCACTGTACCAGAGGCAATCCAAACACCCATTAAAGCTCCGACCAAGATGAAGATAAAAATAACTGGCAGAATACTACTAACGCCACGCACCATCATCTCCTGTACTTCTGAGAAATGATAGCCGAGACTAAGAGCAACCACCACAGCACTTATAGTCCCGATTAATAATGGTATGTGCAAAGAGGTGTTTAAGTAGGTAGCGGCAAGCAAAAGCAGGCACGAGGTAATAAGGATGGGCACCAACGCCTGCGATATTGTGGGATGTTTATGCAAGTCAGATTACCTCCGTCGTATGATCAAGCCTGTCCAACCACCTCAATTGTAGCCTATCTTTTGCCGCTAAATTGGTAGTAAAGAAAGTTTAATATAGCCGGCTATTTGGATACCCGACGCAACTAATTAAGACAATCTTAAGGTTTAGCGCCATCGAGTTGTAAGAATTACTGTCTATGATTAACGCCCATGAAGCAAATCATGGGCGGCCTTGGCAGCGGCGTTTTCGCGGGGCCGACAATACACAAATACAAGGGGTGCGGCAAGCCGCACCCCTTTAGCTTCACGAGGCCCTTTATTCGGTTCTCAAGGCAGCGACCGGATCCTTTCTTGCCGCTTGGCCCGCTGGAATTAGACCAGCAATCAGAGTTAAGGTCATGCTGATGAGTATGAGCATGATTGCTCCCTTCCATGGCAGAAACGCGATGCCTGAAACCCCAGTCAAGGAGGCCAGAATGGCGTTGGTTGGGATAAGCAGTAGTGCGGATATCCCTATACCAATGAGACCGGCTACAAAACCTATAATCAAGGTCTCCGCATTAAAGATGCTAGAAATGTTGCGTTGCGACGCACCAATACTGCGCAGAATACCAATCTCTTTGGTCCGTTCCAGTACTGAAATGTAGGTGATAATGCCTATCATGATAGACGATACCACTAGGGAAATGGCCACAAAACCGATCAAAACATAACTAATCATGTTAATTATGGTGGTTATGGATGATATCATCTGGCCCACTATATCGGTATAGCTGATAGTCATATCCTCCCGCCCGGCGGCCGAATGGGATGCGTTGTAATCATCAATAATGGCCGCTATTTCATCCTTGGCCTTGAAATCGATGGGATAAAGGTTGATGACCGACGGCCGATCCTTGTCTACCACCCCTATAGCCTCCAGATTATCCTCATAGGTGGCAGGAGAGCCGGCCTGGGCCCGCACCTGCTCCCGGAAAATGCGTAGAATTTCCTCCTCCGGCATAGCCAAGCGCATGGCTTGAAACTGTTGCTGCTCCTTAGGCGAGAGCTTTGCCACCATTTCATTGACATCGGCCATGGTTAGATTCTCCACATAGCTATCAATGTCAAAGGGCATGTTGGTAAACACGTTTGTCTCCGGATCAGCCAGCTGAGCCTTCGCAATATCACTGTTTTTATTGCCCTGTACTACATAGTCAGTCAAAGCTGTCGTATAAGCAACAGTGCCATTGATGGCAGCCCCACTCACCCCTGGGCTGGGTCGGAGTATGCCAACCACTTTCAACTCCAGGGCGTCTTCGATCAAGCCCGCCATGTATTGCTCATCATCGCGCATATCTTTCCATGTATCAGTGGCTTCATCGTACTGGTAATAGTCGGCGTTTAACACCAGCTTAAAGGTTGTGTCTAGGAGCTCATCATAGGTGAAAGATGCCTGCTCCGGCTCCTCCACCTCTTCGCCGTTTGCCACGGCCTGCATTATTGCCTCGTACTCTTCCGGGTCCATCAACCCAAGAGAATAGAGTACAATATCACTTATCTCGTTATTCTTGTCAACCACGATTACTACCTCGTCATGGGCGCCTTCATCGGGGAAACGTCCTGCCAGCACATCATATTGCGACTCCAATAGCCCCCTATTGCCGAGCATTTCTACAAAGACCTCAAAGCCCATACCGCCCATCCGTGACATGCTACCGAAACGCCCCTGGGGCCCCATGTTGCGCCTGCTGAGCACCTCACTGGGGTTGAGCTGCAGTACCCCGCCGGTGGTATCGGGGCTATAGATCTGCAAATCCAGGTCGTATCCGTATTGTATGGAAGACACATAGTCTTGAATGTTACTTTCGCCGCTCTCAATGAAATCCTTAAAGGCCCTCAAGTCATTGCTTTTGGTTACCGTACTAACAGTAGACCACATGCTGGTGGCAACATTGTTGGAATAGACTTTGTCCAGGTCATGCTCCACCTGATCTGACCGATTCTGCGCCATCAATGTGGAGATGACTGAGCTCATGTCCACGCTCTCGCTCTCAATGCTGATAGGATAGGTGGACAGGGTGTCTTTCTGCACCGTGCGTATATAGTCATTCATACCACTGGAAAGGGCCAGTATCAGCGCAATACCAATAATACCGATACTGCCAGCAAAGGAGGTGAGGATGGTTCGGGCCTTCTTCGTTCTAAGGTTGTTTAAGCTGAGAGAGAGGGCAGTAAGAAAAGACATGGACGTCTTCCCCATGCTTTTGTGCTCCGGTTCAGGCCTGCTTTCTTCAACTACCCTATAGGGGTCCGAATCGTCAATCACCTTTCCGTCCCGTAGGCGGATGATGCGGGTCGCGTACCTATTGGCCAATTCCGAGTTATGGGTAACCATTATTACCAGCCTATCTTTTGCTACTTCCTTTAGCAGATCCATAACCTGCAGGCTAGTTTCGCTGTCTAGAGCACCGGTGGGCTCGTCGGCCAACAGAATGTCGGGGTTGTTAACGAGGGCGCGGGCTATAGCCACTCGCTGCATTTGCCCCCCCGATAGCTGGTTGGGCCTCTTATGCGTCTGGTCACCCAGACCTACCTTTTCCAATGCCTCCTTGGCCCGTTTGGTCCGCTCGCTTTTAGAAATACCGGAGAGCGTCAAGGATAGCTCCACGTTGGCCAGTACGGTAAGATGAGGGATTAAATTATAGCTTTGAAAGACAAAGCCAATGGTATGGTTACGATAGGCATCCCAATCGCGTTCCTTGTATTGCTCAGTAGATATGCCATTAATGATGATGTTACCGCTATCATAACGGTCCAGCCCGCCAATAATGTTGAGGAGCGTCGTTTTCCCCGAACCACTGGGTCCAAGAATGGCGACAAACTCATTGTCCCGTAGGTTAAGTGTGACATCATCAAGAGCGGTCTGCACCAATTCTCCTGTAACATACCGTTTACTAATGTTCTTTATCTCTAGCATCTCAAAACTCCTTATCAGCCAGTTTCGATTTCAGCTTTCCCCTAGAACCTATTCTTCTAACCCGGGGAAAAGCACATACTGACTGACTGGTCAGTCAGTACTATGGCTAGTATAAACCCTCTACCAACCAAAAGCAAGGAAGCGCCCCTCCACACCCCGCTCACCGATGCATTATGATCCATTTGTCGCCCGGCTTAAAGCCACATTTCGTATAAAACCCATCGGCAATGCCGCTCAGCCGGATAATCCTTGCTTTGGACTGACAGCGGGCTACGGTTGCAGCGACGAGCATACGCCCAATCCCTATCCCTTGATGGGCAGGATGGACAAAGAACCAGTCTAAATCCGCCTCCTGCATCGGGGGATAGTAGCCGCTAATACCCACCCCGACAGGCTGCCCCGTACCACGTTCTTTGACCAATAACCATAGGGTAGGATCAAAGGCGCTATCTGCTGTCCAACTGCGTACCCGGGTTGGGGTCACTTTATAGCCTGCATTGGTGCTGGTTATGATAGCTGCGGCAGCCGCATAGTCCCCGTCGTTAGCAAAATCAAAACTGGCAACCTCGTAGTTCGAGCTGCTCAGCTGTTGTTGCTGCCAAGTGGAATCGTAGAACAAAGGATAACTCTCCTCTGTTTGCAGACCAGAAAGGGCGTCTGCCACTAGGAGGTAATAGTCAGCATGCAACACCAAAAAATCCAGTTCAGCTAACTGTTCCTCAGAGAGCAAAAAACGTTCTTTCTGGTTCGACCAGTAGAAGACCAGCTGTTTTTGCCGCAAGGCATATAGCGCTTGTTGCTCACCATGAGTTACCTGATAGCACCTACTCTCGCGCAGCAGGTGCTCCAGCTTATGGTAGGCAATACTACTAACGCCCCCTGGGTTCTGCCGATAAAGTTCCTGCACCCACTTAATAAACTTCTCTTTTTCCCGCCCCTCGGGGTAGCTAGACATACTTACTCCCCTCTCGCACCGCTAACTTACTAAGCTCATGCTTCTGGAGGAAAGCCCGCGCCCAATCGGGATTAGTTTTGCTATAATCCCGTAAGGCCCAGCCTATGGCTTTTTGAATGAAGAACTCCTGGTCATCCCGATTTTCTAAAATCGCCCGCTCCAGCCACTGGGTATCGGTAGTCTCTTTCCACAGTAATTGCATTGTAATAGCCACCCGCCGCTGCCAAAAGGAAGCGCTGGCTAGCAAAACCCCCATGACCTCGTCAAGATACTCCTTATGCTCTTTCACCCACAAAGACATGGGCTTACGTAGAGCATCCACCGAGTCCCACCAAGCATTCTGGTCAATGAGTGAATACATGAATTGAAACTCCTCATAGCTAAGGCGGCGGTAATTGCGCTCCAGAAGGTCTATGGCTAAATAATGGCATTCCCGCTGGGGCTGCCCATACAACTCCTGCACTAGGTCTAGTAACTGTCGGACCGGAATCTTCCTCGAGCCCTTTAGTAACTGACTGGTTAGGGCTTTGCGTTCAGGTTTGTTGATCCCAAAGAAGGGGAACCTGTCCCTCATATAAGCCGCCATCTGCTGAGCCCGTTCCGGGTCAGCCCCCTGCTGTAGCAGACTAAGAATACTGGCTAAACTAAAAGCCATTGGAATCCCTTCCTTCCTTAACATAAGGGTTAGAGCCGCTTAATCTCTTTCAGCTAGTTTATCACGTACCTTGTGAAAGAGGAGCGGCTGAATCTGGGGGTAGGTCTGAGGTTCCGGTAAGTCGTCATACAACGCCACCTGCCCAATTTCCGACGGAGGAAGTTTGGCAAACTCCTCGATTTCCGCATAAAATACACGCCCGAAAGTCGTGCCTTGATTGGTACGGGTTACCGAGTAATCAAATAAAGGCCGCATGATAAAGGCTTTAGCCCCCGTCTCTTCCCATAGTTCTCGCGCCGCCGCCTGGCCGATGGACTCATTTTCTTCCCGCCGTCCGCCCGGTAATTCCCAGGTGTCTCGCGCTCTATGTTTAACAAAAACCCACTTATTTTGAAAGTTGGCTACTACCGCGGCGAATTGCAGGGACGCCCCGACGACAGTGCCTAGCTCAAATATTTCCGTATACAAGAGTTATCCTCCCTCTTCATTATAAAAGCCAGTTGAGAGGATCAACACCTCAACTGGCTCGCGGATATTCAGCTGACAAATAGAATTACTTGTTAAGATAAATCTTATTCACCTTAGCCATCTTGGCTATTCTTTCTTCTGCCATACGATTCGCTGCCACGTGGGTCGAGATGTTGTCTCTCTTAGAGATGGCAAATACTCGTTTGACAGCATCATAGATGTTAGCTGCCCTGCTCATGGCCCGCTCTCTGTTATAACCCTTCAGCTCTTCAAATACGTTGATTACGCCACCCGCGTTAACGACATAGTCGGGCACATAGAGTATACCCTTTTCTCTTAGTATGTCGCCATGCCGATCCTCGGCCAACTGATTGTTAGCAGAACCAGCAACTATCTTGCATTTGAGCTGTTCAACGGTGAAGTCGTTGATGACGGCACCCATGGCGCAAGGAGCAAAAATATCGCACTCAACGGAGAAGATTTCATCGGGAGCAACGGCGGTAGCGCCCATTTCATTTACTACGCGCTCGATGCTGGCTTTCTTGATATCGGTTACGATCAGCTTGGCGCCTGCCTCATGGAGGAACTTGCAGACATGATAACCAACTGCGCCGACGCCTTGCACTGCAACAACTTTACCCGTCAGGTCATCGCTACCGTACACCTCGTTAACAGCAGCTAAAATACCCCTAAACACACCAAAAGCTGTTACAGGAGATGGGTCGCCGCTCTTACCTTCCAGGCCGACGACGAAATCGGTTTCATCGTTGACATAGGCCAAGTCTTGCGTCTTGATGTTCATATCTTCAGCGGTTATGTATCTGCCCGCAAGACCTTCAACGAATCTACCAAACACCCTAAACAGCTCTTCACTCTTCAACTTGTCTGGATCACCAATTATAACTGCCTTACCGCCTCCAAGGTTTAGACCTGCGGCTGCACTCTTATAGGTCATACCACGAGCTAGTCTTAAAACGTCAATAATTGCTTCCTCTTCCGTCTCGTAGTTCCAAAAGCGAGTGCCACCTAAAGCAGGACCTAGAGTCGTGTCATGGATGCCAATAATGGCTTTGAGGCCGGTGCTTTTGTCCTGGCAAAAAACTAGCTGTTCATAATCGTATTGTTCCAGCAGGTCAAATATCTTCACAAGTAATCCCCCTTTATAGTTATTAGAAAAATCTCCTTTCACTTATCCATTATAAAACTGCTCCCAAAGATTTGCAACATGATACATCTTTCTCAAAGTATATTTGAATTAGAAGGTATTACACTGGTTTTATCGAAATCCTTCGATGCAAAAATAATCAAGGAGTGACCTCGATGACCCTACGAGAGCAAATTATACATCTGATATCCACTGCTGTGTCCGAATGGCAGAGGCCAGAACTCTTTCGTCAACCATTGGTGGGCTTTTCTGCGGCCGACGACCCGTCTTATGAACAATTAAAGGAAATCGTGGGTCCGTGGCATCTGCGTCCCCAGGATATTCTGCCGCAGGCTAAGACTATCGTTTCCTTCTTCATCCCCTTCTCTGAGCAAGTGATATTGAGTAACCGTGGGCAAGACCGCCCGTCTCGCGCCTGGGCCGAGTCCTACGTGGAGGCAAACAAGCTAATAAACCATATTTCCGAAGAAATCATTAGCTTTTTGCAGAACCAAGGGATCGGGGCAGTTACGATCAAGGCCACCCACACCTACGCCGAGAGTACCCTACAGGCGAGCTGGTCCCACAGAAGTGCGGCCTACATTGCGGGCCTGGGCAAATTTGGTGTTAACCGGATGTTGATCACTCCTGTGGGCTGTGCCGGTAGGTATGGCAGCGTTATTATTGAACAGGAAATCGCCCCCGACACTAGACCTGTTAAAGAATACTGCATCTATTACCAAGATGGTAGCTGTCTGGACTGCATCGCCGTCTGCCCCGTAAATGCCCTAGGGGTTGATAGCTTCGAAAAATTTACCTGCCATGCTCGGCTCCTAGAAAACGCCCAAGAGTTTACAGATATCGGGACGTGCGATGTTTGCGGGAAATGTGTTGTTGTCGGTCCTTGCGCCATAATTGAGGAGTAGGCAGACGGGACCGAGACCAGCACCCAGAGTATTGGACAGAGCAGCTTGCCTGCAGGGGAGGTAGACGGCATCAATGATAAGAATTGCTCATCTACATACCGTTAATCGGGAGGAGATCAGAGGACAACTGGCGGCCATGCTACATCAAGCCTTCCCTTGGCCCGATGGCTACCCCACGTTAGAAGAAGCCAGGGAGGAAGTTCTGGATTCCTTGAATGACGATCGAATTAACCTGGTCGCGTTAGGAGAAGACGAACAGGCCCTGGGCTGGGTAGGGGCCATCCCAACCTATCGGGGGAATGCCTTTGAATTGCATCCGTTAGTGGTAAGGGCTGACCAACGCCGCCGGGGAATTGGCCGACTGTTAGTGGCCGAGTTGGAAGCGGAACTACGAAAGCGGGGCGCTATTACCGTTTACTTAGGCAGTGATGACGTGGATAACCAGACCAATATCGGAGGGATAGACGTATATCCTAACCCGCTGGAACATGCCCTCCGGCTAGAAAGCGTCAATAACCACCCCCTCGCCTTTTATAGAAAACTAGGTTACAAGGTGGTTGGCATTATTCCCGATGCCAACGGTTTCGGTAAACCAGATATTTTTATGGCTAAACGCTTACGAGGCCCGAATGAATAGGGGCCTCTTCTCAACTATTCTTATTTAGTTGCCACAAACAGAAACTCCCGCGAGGTTTCATCGGCGGATCGCTCTTCCCAATCGCCATATACATCCAGATGGGTAAAGCCTGCCCGCCCATACCTTNNTCACAAATCGTCTTCGGATTGCCGGCGTTAATTGTCTTGAGGCGAAACTCGTCATCCTTACCCCAAACGTTGACCTGATCATAAATAGACAAGTCCTTCATCCTCCTCGCCTACTCAAGTTACCTGCATCCTTTGACTCCCGACTCTAAAGCTTTTTTATAAACCAACCTCCAGGAATTTGTTCTCCTGTACGTGGCACAGTAAATATCCCCGGGCAGAAGGTAAAGCCGAGCCCAAATTTCAGGGCATAGTTGGCATCCTTATCTAGTGAAGACCAGCTACGCATCTGGTAACAGCCCTCCTCGCGGCTTAGTTCAACAGCCGCCTGCTGCAAAGCGGTGCCAATCCCTTGCCGTCTATAAGCTTCCTCTACGGAAAAGGTCTGCACATAGCTCTCCCACAAAACCTTCCCACCAAGGCTCATGGCGGTTGGGGGCTGCGAGGGCACACTAAGAACCTGCTTCTCCAGCGATATGTGCCCCACCACTTGTTTTCCAACTATGGCACCTAGAAAGAAGAGGTGCTGCTTAATGTCCTGCCCCTCACTCACGTGCCGCAGATTGCCAGTACGCTCCAGATGAGCGAGTAATTCTGCCCACTGGGGG
>MTKW01002330.1_pt1 | contig 10966 bp, 15 predicted proteins | sample 1042761 | NCBI WGS metagenome assembly MTKW01 (sample SAMN06205366, study PRJNA360243) | anaerobic digester metagenome | biome: Wastewater treatment plant; feature: Anaerobic digester sludge; material: sludge; isolation source: anaerobic digester fed with sludge from wastewater treatment plant ...
ACGTGGCCGGCGATGATGACGGGCCAGATGGGGTAGTGCTTGATTTTCACGTCCACGTCGAGCGCGCGGCCGATTCGCTGCACGAGGTCTTTGATGGAGACATATTCTTCGTCGGCGATGAGATACGCCTCGCCGTTGCCCTTGTTGAGGTCCATGGCCAGCACAAAGGCGTCCACCAAGTTGTCAATGTAAACCGGGTGATAGAGCGTCTTGCCGCTGCCGAACATGGGGAAGCGCCCGCGGGCGACGCGCCGAAAAATCATTTGAAAGCGCTCCGGGTCGCCCGGGCCATAGATGGCGGAAGGGCGCAGAATGGTCACGGGCATGCCGGTTTGCTTCATGAAGTCCAGGCAGACCGGCTCCGCCTTGTATTTGGTGCTTTGGTAGTAGTCCGCGGGCGCGATGTTGTGGTCTTCGTCCGTGGGCGGGTCCTTGACGTTGCCGTGGATGCCGCAGGTGGAACAATAGATGAACTTTTTGACGCCGGCGGCGTGGGCTTCTTCGAGGCAGATGCGCGTGCCGTCCACGTTGACGTGGTCATAGTGGCTTTCGGGAACATTCAGTTCGCGGAAGGCGGCGGCCAGGTGCTGGACGATTTCCACGCCCTGCATGCAACGCTTGACGCACTCGCGGTCGGTGACGGTGCCAATCACCACTTCCGCGCCCCACTGGCGCAATTCTTCGGTTTTGAGGCCTTCCTTGTAGTCCAACGCAACCACCTGATGGCCGTCGTCCAACAAACGCCGAACCAGTGCCTTTCCGGTGAAACCCGTGCCGCCCGTGACTAAAATCTTCATGCTTGAACTCCTTTGCAGTCCCTATGGAATGAGGTTGAACCTAGCCGAAACACGCGCTCAAAAGCAAGGATGCAATCCGGCGGCTACATGTTTGCGTAATTGGGGCCGGCTCCGTGCCGGGGCGTGCGCCAGACAATGTTGTCATAGGGGCATTTCAAGGTGCAGCAGCGGCATTGCAGGCAGTTTTCGGCGCGAATCTGGATGGCNNGTGATGTGTTCCGCGCCATTCGGGATTTGCAAGTGCGCACGAAAGAGCGCGGATTCCACGCCCAAGTCAAGCGGGCCGTTGTCCGGCTCGCCACGCAACGCGGCGGGGCGCTTGCCGGGACGCAGCGACGAGCGCTCCTCTCGCGGCGTCCAGCGGCCAGCGGGGAGCATGCCGCCCGTCAGCCAGTTGAGGCCGGCGGCGGCGATGCCCGCCGGCAGGCCCCAGCGAAAGGCGGCGCGGTAATTGCGCGTGCGGCGCAAGCCTTCCAGCGAGGGGATGTCGGCCCGCGAGATGACACCGTCGCCACGGCGAANNCGCGATAATCCAAGGCCAGAGCCAGGCCGAGGGCAACATGGGTTTCATCGAAGTGATACAGGAAGCCGCCGCCGTAGATGTCCAGACCCAGCGGAAAGCCGAATGTGTGAGCGACGGTTCCCACGGCTTGCGGGTTGGAGGGGATTTCAATGATTTCCTTCAAGCCGAGCGAATGGCTGGGCGGATTGGGGCCGCGCAGGTCGGGATGACGCTCCAGCAGTTCACGGGCCAACAGCCCGCCCGCGCCTTCGGCCAAGACGGTTGTGGAGGCTAGAATTTGGTCGCCTTGGGTGTTCACGCCCGCCACGCGGTCCTGTTCCCAAATCAGGGAGTCCGCGGTTTGGCTGGTCAGGATTTCCACGCCCAGTTGGGATGCCACGTCCGCCAGCGCGGAGCCGATTTGCGAGAAAGACGCCAGCCGCATGCCGCGCATACGCATTTTGGGCGGCACGAAGGGAAGCCGCAACGCTCCCCCCGGCCCCAGCGCATGAAACGTATCGCGGGTGACCGGCGGTCCCAACGGGATGCGTTGCAATTCGTTCGGGGTCAGCAGTTGCGCGAGCGAGTCGGGGCGAATGACGGCACCGGAGAGCAAATGGCCTCCGATTTGCGCCGATTTCTCCAATACCACGATTCGCCGATGTCCCTGCGCCAGCCGTTGCAGATGGATTGCGCAAGCCAGCCCCGCCGGCCCCGCGCCCACGATGAGGACATCCACCCGAATTTGTGAAGAAGCTGACATTTTCACTGATTCTCAGCGCTTAGACTGAGGCGCACCGTGGTGCCGAATGTTTGTTGTGCCGGTCGAATGCTCATTCTTGTTTCCGATTGTTTTCCCAAAAGGCACGGGGTGTTACGATTTTGACGCCTTGGAAGGTTTTAAGGGTGAGCAAATCTTTATCGCCCGTGATGATGGCGTCCGCATGGCCGCTGATGGCCACGCCTAAAACCATTAAGTCGTTCGGATCACGACAAGCCGTCGAAGGGAGCGTTTCGGGCTTTAGAATCTGGGCGTTGCTCTCCAGTAATTTGATGTACTCGGCGACAATCGGTCGGGGGACACGCAACTTATGCCGCAGTTTATCTTTGATTTCATTCAGGATACCGCGGCACAGGATGATTTGATGCTGTTCGATGCAAAGTTCCATGATGGCTTCGCAAAGTCCGCGGGTCGCGGCGGCCGCGATGGCCACGTTGGCGTCAATAACGACCCTCATTGCAGGGCCTTGAAAATATCCTCATCGGTCAACAGGCCTTGAGCCTCGGCAAAAGGAAGAATTTTTTTGCGCACGCCCCGGAAGCGCTCAACCGCGATGTAGCGGCGCAGGGATTCCCGGACGATATCACTGACGTTGCGTTCTTCTTGGCGACTGAGCACGTCCAGTTCGGACTTGAGCGCATCCGGCAAGCGAATCGTAATCGTTGTCATTTTCAGCCTCCTGCAAGACAACGTAATACATCGCCCTTGCCTTGTCAACCGCCCACCACGCCGAACCTCACGGGGGAGGTGGTACTTTGTGGCGGGGGCGCAGGGCTTGGATTTGGGGTCTTTTCGTTTTGGATGTTGAAATGGATTTCTCCGCGACCGCTTTCAAGCAGTCGCCATATGCCGGATAATTGGAGGGTCCGCGTTAAACGCCAGTTTTCTAGCACCCGCGATAGGTCCTCTGAGTACTTCATGCTGTATTCTTCTTCCTGAAAACGGGCCGTCCCGTTTGCGGATAATTCCAACTTGTATTCCCACTTTATCCAGGAAGGGAGATCAGGAGGGCTACCCGTTGCCGTCCATACGCCGACGGGCCAATTTGCGGGGGCTTTTGCCGTTGCCGGTGAGGGGATGAACCATTTGCCTAAAACACCGATGCGTGCATCCTTGTTATCGGGGGCAATCAGGAGGATGTCTTGTCCATGGCGATTGGTCAGAACGAAAGAATAGGTCAAGTCAACGGGGGAGTCACCGCCGTAAGATGCCAGTGGCGACAGCATGAGGATGAACAGGGCGATTGTTTTCGCAATTTTCATGTGGAGTTCGTCACCGGGGCACGGGATTATGGGCGCTCATATTTTTTCAATTCCTGCCTGATTGTTTCATAAAGGTCTTGTGTCCAGGCGGGCATTGCCGGCATGTCCGAGGGCAAGTCGCGCACTCGAAAATCCACGGGGCTTAGAATGATTGTAACGTTCTCCATGCCGGTTTGCGCAGCCAGCACGAAAAGGTCTTCCGCAGCCTTGTCGCCCATGGCGAGGCAGCCGATGGAACAATTCTTCCCATGGATCATGATGTCACTTCCGAGGTTGGGGCGGCCATCCATTTCGCCTCGTCGGATGTCATCCGTGTTTGGGTAGGACACGCGCAGGGCGAGGTGGTAGAGACTATTGGGGTTCAGGGATTCAAGTTCATAAATCCCCTCGGGCACCTGCCTGTCCCCCTCTTTTAGTTTCGGACCGAGTTTTCCGCTCATGCCAAGAATGGGGTAGGTCTTGAGGTGTTTCCACTGCTCGTCAGTTCCCAGAACCCATGCCTCCAGCTTTTTTTCGGCTTTTATGCCGATGAGGGTCATTTTCTTCGGGGGATAGGCCACGCCGCTTTGATTGAATGCCGGGACCAAACGCGCCTTTACCGTGTCGCCGAACTGGGCCACACGGTCAGATACGGTTTTCTTGCCACGGATATGTTGCAACGCCGCGATGAATGGGCGGCGCAGTTGTGCCCGGAATGGATAGGCGCAGAAGGCCAGCACGGCCAGTAAAATGTAAAGAATCGTTGGCTTCATCCTTCAAAAACTATCATCACGGGTCGGGGAAGGCGACTTCTCGCTGATGGCCTGAGAACCTTTCTTTATCATTCGTTTCGAGCCGAGGGTGATTGCGCCAACCACAAGAATCCAAGCGAATGTATTTAATCCGAATCTGAACGGGTCATACTGCGCCCACGCTAGTCCAGGTGCGGTGGTTTGGTAGGAGATTGGGAAGCCGTATTTCTTTTGGATCCCAATCGTTTCGGTTGTAGATGCATCGCTTCCATTGTGGATTTTTGCCGAGAGCACGGAAAAGATCACGGCGAACATGCCCACGAGCATCCATTTTCCGATTGTCTTCATTATGTTAGCTTCATGGTTTCAGGTATTATTTACCCGCCAAGCTTCCATTCGCATTGTGCGGAGTGGGGTGCCGACTGGGAGCAGGGTAGGTTTGGGCGGGGGGAGGGGGCAATCCTTATTTCGGGGGCGGGGGCGGGAAAAACGTTTTTTGGGCGGCGGGATTGCTTTGACAGCGGGTTCCGCGGGATGTTACAAGCGATGTCCATAACGGGCGGCCAGCCGGTGGCCCGGCAAGGAATTGACCATGGCAAAAGTTGTTCTCGAAGACGTTTACAAAATCTATCCCGGCGATGTGACTGCGGTTCATGCCGCGAATCTGGAAATCCAGGATCAGGAGTTTATGGTTTTGGTGGGGCCGTCCGGTTGTGGAAAATCCACGATGTTGCGGATGGTGGCGGGGCTGGAAGATATTACAAAGGGATCCATCTATATTGACGGCAAAAAAGTCAATGATGTGCCGCCGAAGGATCGGGACATTGCGATGGTGTTCCAGAATTACGCGCTTTATCCGCACATGAGCGTGTATAACAATATGGCTTTCGGCTTGAAGTTGCGGAAGTACCCCAAGGCGGAGATTCACCGCCGGGTGATGGATGCGGCCGAAATTCTGGGGATTACGGAGTATCTGGAGCGCAAGCCCAAGGCGCTTTCGGGTGGCCAGCGCCAGCGCGTGGCGGTGGGGCGCGCCATCGTGCGCAAGCCCAAGGCGTTTCTCTTTGACGAGCCGCTTTCCAACCTGGACGCCAAAATGCGCGTTCAAATGCGGGCGGAAATCAGCAAGTTGCACAGCCAGCTCAAGAGCACGATGATTTATGTGACGCACGACCAGATTGAGGCCATGACGATGGGCGATCGCATTGTCGTGATGAAGGACGGCTGGATTCAGCAGGTGGATACGCCGTTGAATATCTACAACCACCCGGCGAATCAATTTGTGGCCGGTTTTATTGGCAGCCCGCCCATGAATTTCTTTGCGGGGCGCGTGGTTCGCCAGAATAATCAGATAATTTTCGATGAGGGGCATTTCCGCATTCCGCTGACGGGGCGCGCGGCGGAGGTTTTGAGCGCGTATGATGGGCAGTCGGTCACGATGGGGATTCGTCCGGAAAACATCCATGAGCGCGGCAACCGGCCGGATGCCGATCCGGCGCACACGGTGACGGCTACGGTGGAAGTGGTGGAAATGATGGGTTCGGAGGTTTATCTGTATGCCAGCACCGGATTTTCCAGTTTCACGGCGCGTGTGCAGGCATCGTGCCGCAAGCAAATCGGCGACACGGTTGAAGTTGTGTTGGATTTGGCCCACGCCCATTTCTTTGCCGGGCCGGAGGGCAAGGCCTTGCTGTAGGAGGCGCGCATGAACCTGTTTTTCAGTGAACTGTTGCAGACCATCGGCGTGGCGGCGGCGGCTTATGTCGTTCTGTTGCTGGGGGCGATGGGTTACAAGCGTTTGGAAGCCCGGCGCGCGGCGAAAAAGTCGTCGCCATGAAGCTGGGCGTCAACATTGATCACGTTGCGACGTTGCGTCAGGCGCGCGGCACGGATTATCCCGACCCGGTTGAGGCTGCCGCTCTTTGCGTGAAGGGCGGGGCGGATGGCTTGACGATTCATTTGCGCGAGGACCGCCGGCATATTCAGGATGCGGATTTGTTCGCGCTGCGCGCGAAGGCGCAACTGCCGCTCAATCTGGAAATGGCCAACGAGCCGGGAATTATTGAGATTGCCCTGCGGGCCATGCCGGATGAGGTTTGTCTGGTGCCGGAACGGCGCGAGGAGGTGACAACGGAGGGCGGTCTGGATGCGGTGGGGCAACTGGAGGCGCTTCGGCCCACGGTGGCGCGTCTGAAGGACGCGGGCATCGTGGTCAGCTTGTTTATTGAGCCGGACCCGCGTCAACTGGATGCGGCGGTGGCGTTGGGCGCGCCGGTTGTGGAATTGCATACGGGCACGTATTGCAATGCCGCGGGGGCGGCGCAGGCCAAGGAACTGGAGCGTCTGGCGGAGGCCGCGCGGTATGGGCATCAGCGGGGGTTGCGGATTAATGCCGGCCATGGGCTGAACACGGTGAATTTGACTCCATTTTTGAAGGCGGTTCCGCACTTGGGCACCTTGAATATCGGCCACAGCATTGTGGCGCGAGCGGTCATGGTGGGGATGGAGCGGGCGGTGCGCGAAATCAAGGAGCTTATGGCATGAAATTCGTGAAGGCGGCGGCGATTCGGGAGGCAGAGCAACAGGCCATTCAGGCGAATCCGCCGTTGGCCGCCGAGATGATGGGGCGCGCGGGTGAGGGGTTGGCGCGATGGGTGCATTTTATTTCGTTGCAGGCGGGGATTACGGATCGGCGGGTGCGGCTGGTGGCGGGGCCGGGAAATAATGGCGGCGATTTGTTCGCGGCGGCGTTGATGTTGGAGGATGTTTTCTTCACGCCGGAAGTCTGGCTGGCCTGTTCCGTGGAGCGTTTGCAGGGCGCTTCCAAATACTATTTTGAGAGACTGTGCGATTGCGACATTCCGTGGCGTGAAATGGTGAATGAGGCCGACTGGCCGTTGGACGCAACGGAGCCGAATGCGCCGCCTATTTTTGTGGATGGCTTGCTGGGAACCGGCGCTCAGGGCGCGCCGACGGGGGTGATTCGCCGCGCAATTGACTATTTGAATGCCCAAAGCCAGGTCAGCCTGATTGTTTCCGCCGATGTGCCTTCCGGGATGGATGCGGATACGGGCGCGGCGGCGGGTGCCGTGGTGCGGGCGGATTTTACGGTGACGATGGGCTTCCCCAAGGCGGGGATGGCTGCCCCGGCCGGTTGGGCGGCTTTGGGCTCGTTGAGCAGCGTGGACATTGATTTGCCGCGAGAAGCGGCTGCGCAGATTCCGGATGGCGCCCCCGGCATTCGCTGGATTTCCGAGGCGACGGTTCGCGACATCCTGCCGCGCCGTGAGGTTGCGGCGCACAAGGGCGCGTTGGGTTGTGTGCAGCTCGCGGGCGGCTCCGCGCAATATCCGGGCGCGATGGTATTGGCGGCGGAAGGCGCGACTCGATCCGGCGTGGGGCTGGTGCAGGTGACGACGGCGCCGGCGAGCGCCGCCGCGATTGCGGCGCGTATGCCGGAGGTGATTGTTCACGGGGATTACTCCGCCGATTGGCCGATGAATTCCAAGGCGACCGCGCTGGTGGTTGGCCCGGGACTGGGACGCGACCCGGAGGCGCGGCGGTTCATCGCGCGGTTGTTGCGCGAAACGACTTGTCCGCTGGTGCTGGATGCCGATGCCATCGGCGTGCTGGAGGGGAGGCCGGATGTGGTGCGCTCATGCCCGCAGCCCGTCGTTTTGACGCCGCATCCGGGGGAACTGGCGGAATTGCTGGGGCAGGATGTGGACGCCATTCAGAGCGATCGCCAGAAATTTGCGATGATGGCCGCGGAGCAAACGGGCGCGGTGGTGGTCCTCAAGGGGGCGGGCACGATGATTGCGCAAGAGGGGCAGGCGACCTGGTTGAATTTGAACGGCAATCCGGGGATGGCTTGTGGCGGCAGCGGGGATGTGCTGGCGGGTCTGCTGGGCGGTTTGCTGGCGCAAGGGATTCCGCCCGTCGCGGCGGCCTGCGCGGCGGTTTGGCTCCACGGAATGGCGGGTGATATGGCTGCGTTGCAACATACGCAAGCCGCCATGAATGCGCGGGATATTGCCGTTGCGCTGCCGGGCGCTTTCAAACGCGTGGCCGTGCGATAAGTTTCGCATTCCGCGCGCGTGGTTTCGGCGTTCCGGCTACGGGCCAAAATCGAGCAGGCCGGTGTTTGCGATGGAAATCTTCGCAATCAGCTCCGGGCCTTCGTGGTGGATGGAATTGACGCGCGTGCTGACCGGATGGCTGGCAAAGTCGGCTTGAGCTTGCGCGAGCAAGTCGAATAGCTGTTCCTCGCGGGCGTTCGGCGCCAACCATGTTTGGAGGCGCTCTTTCGGCAGAACAATCGGCATGCGCGGATGAATATGGGCGATGGATGGGGCGGAATCCTTGGTCAGAATGGCGCATGAGGTGAGCGTGGTTCCAGCGGCGGTTGTGCGTGTGGCATACAAGCCCGCAAAGGCCAGAACGTCGGCTTCGGGTGAATGGATGTAAAAAGGCTGGCGCGGCGGGCGTCCCGGCTCATGGGTGGCTTGCCATTCGTACCAGCCTTGCGCGGGAATCAGGCAGCGGGCGGCGCGGAAACTTTCGCGCCACATGGGCTTGGCCGCCACGTCTTCCATCCGTGCGTTGATGGCGTGGGCGGGTGGCGCTTCGCGCTGCCACCACGAGGGGATGAGTCCCCAGCGGGCCTTTTGGGTGGCCCACGTGTTTTCCGCCGCGTCGGAAAGCAGAATGGGCACTTCGGTGGTGGGCGCGACATTGAAAATGGCGCGGAGCCAGCGATAGCCCCAACGCAACGGGGCAGGGTACCAGCGCGCGACCGCGTCTTCGGCGGGAATGACATAACGTCCGCACATGGGGACGCGCGCCCGGACAGGTTAATCCGGGATGAACAGCTTTTGGCCGATCAGGATGGGCGCATCAACGCTTTTCAGGCCGTTGGCTTCCACGATGGCNNCTTTTGCCGCCGGCGGGTTGCGAGGCTTTGATGAGGCTGGCGACTTTTTTGGTGATGTCGTCGTAGATGTCTTTTTTATCCTGAGTGCGGGCGGCATCCAGCGCGCGAATTTGGCTTTGCAGGTTTTCCAACTGCGATTGCAGCGATTGGATTTGCGACGCCGTGGCATACGCGGGTTGATTGGCCTGACTGGTGCGCACGTCGCCCTGCAACTGGCCGAACTGATATTCCGCCGCATCGAGGCGATCGTGCATGCGTCGTAGCTCTTCGCGCAAGTAGCCCACGTCGGCTTGTGAAGCCGGGGGCGGGCCGATTTCTTCCGTGGTGACACAGCCCGCGCCCGCCCAAATCAATCCGCAACACAGCGGAATGGTTTTTCCAAAAAGTTTCAAAAGAGTTTTCATGCGGGATAGAATAATGAATACGCGGGTGGGCAGGCAAGAAAACAAGGCGGCCTTGAAACCGGCGCGAGCGGGCGTGCGCCGGGGCGTCTTTGGCGCGAGACGTTTGCGGCAGAATGTTTTTTGTTTGCGGCCAGGGGATGCTTTGTGGAAAGTAAGGAATAGCCGCAGATGCGGCCTGGCATGAAATCGGCATTCTGGAAAAAACTCGTTGAGCGCCTGGACAAGATGGATTCGGGCAGTGTGCAGTCGCAGTTTCTGCGCCTGGTATCCGAGCGGGGTCTGCTCGAAAGTATTTTTCATGCCCTGCGCGAGGGGATTCTGGTGCTGGATGCGGATGCGCGCATCTTGTATGCCAACCGGGGCGCTTGCCGGTTGCTGGGCATTCCGGAGGCCGGGTCGGCCGGGCAGCTCATGAGCCGTTATCTGCACGAAATTGACTGGCAGCGGCTGGTGAGTCTGGATGAAAAAGAATGGGCGCGAATGGCCACGCGCGAAATTGAAATCACCTATCCGGAACATCGCTTTCTGGCCATGTATCTGGCGCCGCTGGAAAATCTGGCGGATGGCCGCAACGGCGTCATCATGATTGTGCGCGATGTCACCCGTGAGCGCGACCACACCGCGGAGGCCATCGAGTCCGAGCGGCTGAACGCGATTCTTCTGCTGGCGGCGAGCGTGGCGCACGAAATCGGAAACCCGCTCAACTCGCTGACGATTCACCTGCAATTGCTGGATAGGGAATTGAACGATTTGCCGCCGGAAAATCAAGAATCGCTGCGGGAACTGTTGAATGTCGCGCGCGGCGAAATCGCGCGGTTGGATCAGATTTTGACGCAGTTTTTGAAGGCGATTCGACCGAATCCGCCCAATTTCGAGTCCGCGCAACTGCCGGAGATTGTGGCGGAAACCCTGACCACGCTTTCGGCGGAAATTCAGTACCGCAAAATTGTGGTGGAGGTGGAGCCGGGCGAAGATTTGCCGCCGGCGTGGGTGGATCGCGCGCAGGCGCGGCAGGCGTTTTTCAATGTCATTCGCAACGCCATCCAGGCCATGAGCGCGGGGGGCGGGTTGCGTATTTCTTTCGCGGTTGCCGACCGGCTCATCGGGGTGGCGTTTCAGGATACCGGGCCGGGCATTCCGCCCGACCAAATGACCGAGCTGTTTGAGCCGTTCCAGACCACCAAGCCGGATGGGCACGGGATGGGCTTGATGATTGTGCAACGAATCATGCGCGATCACGGCGGGGGCATGCTGGTGGAAAGCTTGCCGCAGGGTACCCGTATTCAATTGCATTTCCAGCGCGAAGACCAGCGGATTCGCTTGTTGCCGGCGCCGAAGGACGCGCGCGTGGACGAGGAAGCGCCATGAGCCAGCGGCCAACCATTCTGATTGTGGATGATGAGAAAAACACGCGCGACGGTTTGGCGCGCGCTTTGCGCAAGGATTATCATATCGCGGAAGCCGAAAATGGCTTGCGCGCGCTGGAGTGGCTGGAAACCCATTCGGCGGATGTGGTGCTTTCGGATTTGCGCATGCCGGGGATGGATGGCATGGCG
>MTKW01024266.1_pt1 | contig 10965 bp, 15 predicted proteins | sample 1042761 | NCBI WGS metagenome assembly MTKW01 (sample SAMN06205366, study PRJNA360243) | anaerobic digester metagenome | biome: Wastewater treatment plant; feature: Anaerobic digester sludge; material: sludge; isolation source: anaerobic digester fed with sludge from wastewater treatment plant ...
ACAGGTATTCGACCAAATGCATTTAATTTTCCTGCCACCCCAACATTTATTTTAGAACCTATGTTTTTAAGAGAGCGAGCTCCTCGTCCGTTAGCTCCCTATACTGTCCTGGGGCCAACTGCTCATCCAGCTCTAAGGATCCCATAGCCAGACGACGAAGATATAAGACTTTCTTACCCCGAGCTAAAAACATCCGCTTAACTTGATGATATTTCCCTTCGTAAATTACAACTTCTACCTCTGATTTAGCTGCAGATTTAATAATCTCCAGTTGAGCAGGAAGGGTCTGATAGCCATCATCAAGAACAACACCTTGCCTAAAGGCTTTCTGATCTTCTTCATTTACTTCACCTTTGATTAGCGCATAATATCTTTTGGCTACTTTTTTACGAGGTGAAGTAAGATTATGGGCTAATTTCCCATCATTAGTTAAGAGTAACAGCCCTTCTGTATCCTTATCTAAACGACCTACCGGAAAAGGCTTAAAGGCTCTTTCTTTGGCGGAAAGTAACTCTACAACAGTTTTTTCTCTGTCATCTTCTGTGGCTGATATATAACCTGCTGGCTTGTTCAGCATCACATAGATAAATTCCCGATAATTTATCTTTGAACCGGCAAACTTAATAGACTGTGTGGTTGGATTAACCTTGATCGCCGAATTGGTTATCAGCTCTCCGTCCACAGTAACTAACCCCTTCTTGAGGGTTTTCTTTATCTCTTTACGTGTCCCATAACCCATATGAACCAACAATTTATCTAGTCTTATAGGCTCAGACATCTTATTACCCCCTCTTTCCCTCAAACATCTATCGGGATCCTACCAGACTTTTGTAATTTGAGCTGTGAAAGCTTCCAGCCGATAAATTGGTTGACCAAGGGAACTGAAACGCTGTTCATATTCAGTCATAATATTGGGGGTATAACCACTCTTATGTAAATCATAGCTTATATGACTAAGGGAAAAACCCTCCTGAACTAACCTCAGCAAAGAGTATTCGAAAAAATCATGATTATCAGTCTTAAGATGAATTGCTCCTCCGGGGGGCAATACTTTTTTATAGATGCCTAAGAAATCAGGATGGGTTAATCTTCTTCTAGCATGTCTAGTTTTCGGCCAAGGATCACTAAAGTTCAAATAAAGCCTTTCTACCTCTCCAGGTTTAAAAATCTCTTGCAGATTAGCTGCATCTTCCATCAATAGTCTGACGTTAGGCAAGCCTTCAGCAATTACCTTCTTAGAAGCCAGATATATTATCTCCGGAACCCGCTCTATTCCAATGAAGTTTATTTGCGGATAGAGCTTGGCCATCCCACAGATAAAACTACCTTTACCAGTGCCTATCTCTAAATGAATCGGTTGTTCATTCCCAAAAACTTTGGCCCAATTTCCATAGTATTGTTGGGGTTTAGTCAGAATTAATTGAGGCAAGGCTGCTAATTTTTCGTTTATTCCGGCTTTTTTCCGTAAACGCATCAGGATATCTCCTTTCTGCCTATATAAAGGTCCAACCTGTCTAAGATAGCTAGCTAATTTTACGACGGTAGCTAACTTAGTTGGCTTTTATTCTGCATTCAGATAATATCCTGTTTTTTGCCTAAACGCAAGATGTCATAGATAAACATATCCATTAGCTGATGGCCTTTTTCATAGAACAAACCGAGAACAAACCAAGCCGGGGCATAGTCAAAGCGAATATACCCATTCAAGTGGTAAGGAGTAGAAGTAGAATAGTCCCAGGGGCAGCGGCCCAGTAATTCTGCCAAAAACCAACCAGTAAGATATTCCACCACAAAGATTGCTGCAACCCAAATCAAACCTCGCACAATAATCGGTAGATCCTTAATTAATCTGTGCAAAGGTTCAAAGAGCAGAGCTGCCAACCCGTAGATGGGGAACATCCACAGATATGTAAAGCCAGGAAGATGCCAATTTCCCCTTAATAAGGCGCCCAATCCTGTCCACAATATTTCAACTGTCCAACCTAACATCCCATAAATTATAAATCGTATTAGCATACACCTAGTTTGTCTCTAACAGGTCGATTTATAACTTTTTAAGACTGGAAAAATTTAATTGAAAAAAAATTGCAAAAATTCCTTCCCCATTGTATACTGAATCTGTAATCACGCCTGCTTGATGCTTGGATATGGTCACGGAACTAACTTTCTATCCTGAAGTTAGGTAAAAGGAACCTAGTCAAGTATCCAGGAAATCTAACTCAGGAGGAAAGAACTATGGAAGACAAAACTCTATTATGTAAGGAATGTGGCGAGGAATTCGTGTTTTCTGTGCAAGAACAGGAATTCTATGCAGAGAAAGGGTTCCAAAATGAGCCGGCACGTTGCCTACCCTGTCGGAGAGCCCGTAAACAAAATGCTAATCGGGAAAGACAGCTTTATACTGTAAACTGCTCCAATTGCGGTGTTGAAACAGAGGTTCCTTTCAAACCAACAGGAGTACGTCCGGTATATTGTCGTGATTGTTTCCAATCCCAAGACAGAATGTAATAGAAAGTAATACATATACTGACGCTTAATTACGCCCTGATTTTTCAGGGCGTTTGATCTGAAAAACCTCTGCCACCTATTGGCAGAGGTTTTTGGCTATATTTTATGAGATTACAGATCCTATCTTTATTCATTAGGTGAATTCTGGCTAAACCATTTCATCATCATTTGTTTGGCTAAATTCTGAAAAGCTGGTGACTTGAGAATTTCCAACATATCATCTATCTGTTCCTCACTCATTTGCCGCACTGTTCCTTGATTAGCGGCGGAATTAACTATATTCTGTTCTTTGGTCTTTAATTTTGTCAGGACATTTTGGGTAGAATTTAATTTATATGTGCCTTCATCCATCAGTTGGCGTATTCTAAGACATTTTTCTCTCAGATTACTGATCTCCATGGAGAGATTATTGATTTCGGCCAGAATTCTGCTTTCACCAATATCTTTATCTTCTGCCACCTTTTCACCCCCCAATCAGGCTTCCTCAGTCTTCTTAAATAACCCTATAAGCATTTGACGTAAGATATTCTGGAAAACCGGCGTCTGTAATAATTCAAGAATCTGGTCAACAGTGTCTTTATTCTCCTTTTCTACTATTACACTGGAACGCGGCGCTACTAGCTTTCTCTGCTCTGTTTCTTTGATCACATCAAGTATCTTTGAGAAACTGTCTAAATAGAAAAGCACTTGATCCAGGAAGAGCTTTCCCTGGTCCAACTGTTGACTGATTTTTATTAGTCCATTCTCATAGTTTTCTAAGCCGGCAATAAGTTTTTCGCTCTCACTTAATGTTACAGCGGGTAATTCCTTTTTTATCTCCTCAGAAGGAACAGAACCGCTAACATCCTTGCTACTAGCAGAACCACTGTCGTAATGCTCAACAGGAGGGGTGGATTTTTCTTGCTCTTCCACTCTCTGTAGAACTACTTTCTCCTGGGGACGATTCTCTTCTTGTGGATAAATTGCCTTTAATGGACGACTTTCTTCTTGCGGACAGATTGACTCTTGTGAACGGTTTTCCTCCTGGGGGCAGATCACAGCCTCAGCTTGTTCTTTTTCTGCCTTAGAGCCTCCTAAATCTTCACTCTTATATATCGGCTTGTTAACTCGGGAATTAGTTTTTCTGTATAGAATCTCCCCTTCTCCCGGCGGAATCGGTAATACCTCGTTATATCTGTAGGTACTACTTTTGACACGTCCTGCACCACTATAATTAAAACGTAAGCTGGCCACTTTTTCACCCCTTTATCGGCTTCGCTTATTCATCATATGTGTTAGAGCCCAAATTAGTGTCGCAGCTATTGCATGCTTGATAGCATCTCTAAAAGGCCTCCTAAGTCTAAGTTGTTTATTTCGAGCCCTTTTTCTAAAAGTTTCTGAGCCATTGCCTGGTCTTCAGCTGATAATGGTTGACCACTCTGGTAGGCATCTAAAATCCTCAGAGCTGCCTCCTGTTCCTCACCTTCTAACCCTAATTGCTGAACAAATTTATACTTTTCCTCGGGGCTCATCTGTTTAACACTATCCATAAACTTAGGTAACATGGTGAACATCTCTAACATCTTGTTTAGACTCATACCTGTCACACCCTTTTGAAATTTTACTTATTATATATGCAGTTCTGGGGGGAAAGTGCTAATACATATGGTAAAATTAATGATGTCCATTGCACCAAAATTAGTAATAAGCTACGCAGACTACAAAATAGCAATATAATTCCACAAAAATAAGGAGGGCATTATGTCTACAAATTCAAGGAATAATTCTCTACTCCCAATTATATTTTTAACCTTTTTTAAAATTGGCGGTTTTACCTTTGGTGGCGGCTTTGCCATGATACCCCTTATACAAAAAGAAATTGTCAGCCGCTATAAATGGCTTTCTGATGAAGAGTTTCTTGATACTATTGCCGTCACACAAGGAGCTCCCGGCCCAGTAGCTGTTAATACTGCTGTCTTTATTGGCTATAAACTAGCAGGAGTACTAGGTTCTACCGTGGCATTGTTAGGTACAATATTACCTTCATTTTTGATTATTTTAATCATAGCCATGTTCTTACAAAATATCGGACAAAACCTTCTGGTACAAAAATTTTTCCTCGGTGTTCGTCCGGCCATTATAGCTTTGATCCTCAGTGCTGGTCTAAAGCTTGCTAAGAAGAGCATGAGGGGTTTAACCGACTATTTCATTGGCTTAATAGCCATACTGCTCCTTCTCACCGGGGGTTTTCACCCTATAGTATTGATAATTTTAGGGGCTCTATGGGGAATTAGCAGGATCTATTACGTTAAACAAAAAGGAGGCCACCGCGAATGATCATTCTCCAATTATTTCTTACCTTTGCCTTAATCGGTGCCTTCAGCTTTGGCGGTGGCTATGCTATGCTTCCCTTAATCCAGCGGGAAGTAGTCGAAAACCATCATTGGCTCACCCTGCAAGAATTTAGCGATATATTGGCTATTTCTGAAATGACTCCCGGGCCTATAGCCATAAATTCAGCTACATTTGTGGGTTATAAAATTGCCGGTATTTTTGGCTCAATAGCCGCAACTATTGGGGTAGTGTTACCGTCATTCATAATTATCCTAGTTATAGCCAAGATCGTTATAAAAAATAAAGATAACCCTTATTTCCAGGGAGCTTTTAGTGGACTACGCCCTATAGTTGTGGCCATGATTACAAGTGCTGCCATTATGCTGGCTCAGGATATCATTTTTGAACCTAAGACACTTGTCCTAACCCTTATTGCCTTAGCGATTACCCTTTTTACGAAAATGCATCCTATTCTGCTCATTCTTATCTTTGGCCTTCTAGGGATATTTATCTAGAAAAGTAAGAACCCCAGCCATCAACATAATCAAAGATTGCTTACGGGTCTCGAGAACCTTGTTGTATTCACAACAAAAATAAGGGAGGGTTATATTTATTAACCCTCCCTTACTCTATTCCTTAAAATACTACAGGACGAAAAAGTCCACATAGAATAATCAGGATAATCCAAATGAAGATGAGCCAAAATATAATCGGGAAAAAACCTCTTCCACCGAAAGGAGATCCACTAACATCCTCAATCATTTATACTACCCTCCCCACTATTAGAACTTGCTGCCACCTATAAATGGCCAGCCTGGAAACAGAATCAAAATTAAGATTATTAAGAATAACATGCCGCNNCTCCTTTACTTTATAAAAGAAATTAAGGATTACCCTAGTCTATCCTATGTTTATACAAGCCTAAGGGTTACATCTGCTTATCACATTCTCAATAATTAAGAAGTATTTATACGCCAAGATGTAAGAATAACAAGAACTGGAGTACCTTTGACGAGCATAGCTAAAATGTCTTAACGAAATACCGTTAGAAAAAAGATTAGGCCGGCACAGGACGTGCCGGACAGGGAGAACTGAGCCAAGGATGGCGAATTTCGACCGGTAAGCTTTTTTAACGGTATGAGTTTTAGACATTCNNCTAAGCGAGGATAGGTACACCAGTTCTTGTTATTCTTAATTCTCAAGCAATTTTTCCAGACTCGTGCGAAATCTTTGATCATCTCTCTTGGTCCGTGGGGCGGCTCCTTTTGTATGTCCCCCGCTCTGACGGTACTTAGCTTTTAGGTGCCGCTCCTCTAAAAGAAAATCCATTTTCTCATCCTTGTAAAGCATACCACTAGGGGATATAGCCCCTGCTCCCTTGCCTAAGACTAATGCTGCCAACCCCCAATCCTGCGTCACCACTATATCACCAGACCGAACCATATTATGGATTATTAGATCAACGGCTTGAGGTTCCAAACCGCCCACAATATGGTGGGGACTATCCTCAATAATATGAGCCGGTGATGCTACAGTAACCATCTCCCAACCATAAAGTGAGGTTAACTCGGCAATAATCTGTCTCACCGTACGGGGACATCCATCAGCATCAACGATTACTCTATTCATAATTCACTTTCGCCTTTCTCCGCCTTGTTTTTTCTACTTACAAGCTGATTGTATTCCCGCCTAACATATCACAGGTCTGGGGATCGCAGGTGGTAAATATTATTTGATAACGCTTGGCAAATTCCCGTAAGACTTCAGCGGCTTTTTCCTTCCGGGCAGGATCCAGATTAATCAGGCAATCATCTAGCACTACTAGTCCTTCTTTTTCCTGAAAGAGTGTCTCCAACAGAGAAAGCCTTAAGGCCAGTAACACTGTATCAGAAGTGCCTGTAGAAAGCAGAGTGCTCGGTAATTCGACTTTATCCTGCCGAATAATTCTGACCTGTAAATCCTCACTAACCTCTCCCGCTTTATATTTATCTAAAGTCAGGAGGGTTAAGTAGCGGCTAAAGCTTTCTACTAATGGCAAATAACTATCCTGAGCCATCTCCTTGCTTTTCTCTTCAAAGACTTGGCGGATTTGTCTGACCTTCTGCAGACGATGCTCTGCTTTGATAAAGTCCGTCTTAGCCTGATTGTATAAGAGCTGTAGCTCTTCTATAGTTGTCTCTGGCAGTTGATGTTCCTTTTCCAAACAAAGCTTCTGAGCCTCTCTCTCCTCTTCAGCTAGTCTGTCATCTAACTGGCGAAGACGAATCATTTCTTTCTGAAATTCCTGAGCGCTAGCAAACTCCTCTGGAAGTGGAGCTAAAGATTGTAGCTTTTTCCGTTTCTCCTCTAGCTCAGCTGAGCGCTGTGCAAAGGTTTCCAGCAAAGAAGATAGCTCTAGTTCACCGTATTTCTCCAGCCAATCGTCAAGGACACTCTGGAGCTTTGCTTCTTGAACCTCTGCCTTTCTAAGGGCTTCATTGCATTGTGTTAATAGCAGTTTTAATTCCTGGGGTGGCCGGGTTCCTTGACCTGCTGTCTCTGCAAGCTCTTTTTCCATGGCTGCCAGATCCCGACCTTGACATAATTCTGTATATTTGCTTTCGAGAATCTGCAGTTCGCCGCTTAGCTGAGCATATACAGCACTTCTCTTTTTAGCCTCAGCTAGATTCTCTACCTGCAGTTCCTGGAGTATTTCTAGATATTCGGCCTTTTGACCATTAAATTCACGGCTTAAGGCCTCAAAATCTAAATCCCCTGCACTCACCTCTAAGACCAGACCGTCCTCTGTTTCCAGCCGGAAAAATCCTTCTGCACTAAATTCCGTTCCTGGGATTAAGCTTTCTTTCTCCTTCAATCCTCTGGTAATATACACAATCTGAGGGCCACTCTTTAGAGAGCCTTGAAGGGTGGCAGCCTTTAGGGTCGCCCTAGTGGTAATCAATTGATTGTGTAATTCCATTAAGCGATTAAGTTTCTCCTCGGGAACAGGTGATAATCCAGCCAACTCCTGTCGCTTCATCTCAATCGCCTGTTGCAGTTTTTTACTTCTCTCCAGCAATTGCTGGCTCTCTTTGACCTTCTCCAGCTTTTCGGCCAGAGCAAGCTCCTCACTTACTTGTAGTTGTTCTTTTTTTATCCGCTCTATCTCAGCCTTTTGTAGTTTCAGTTCAGCCTCCATTTTCGGCTTTAGCTCAATAATCTCTTTTAATTCCGCAGTTTCCTTTTCTAAGAGCTGTAGCTTATTCTCTAACAGGACCCGTGCAGTAATATCACCTTCCAAAGCGGCGTATTTATCCTTAGTCCCTTTGACTTTTTCCCTCTGAGCTGATAGCTTCCGTAATCTGTCTACAGCTGCTGAGTAGTCATCCTCCAATTGCCTGGTTTCTCTGATTCTCCGATATAGCCCCTCTTGTTTGTAGTAGCAATCTAAGACCAGACCTTTACCTACTCGCCAAGGATTATCCAGACCCCTACCCTTTTCAGGCCTACCTTGCTCTAGATCCCAATGGCCAGATAATGCTTCGAATTCCTCATCAAGCCTCTTTTTTAAACCTTCCAAAGAAATACCATCTAAACTCATTACAGCCCGGTGCAGAACATCACTTAAGGCTTGTCCCGTTTCTGCATCCGTCTGCAACCTTTCTAAGGCCACTCGTAAATCACTTTGTCTGGCAAAAACTACATTAGTATATGTTCCTTCCCCATATCTAAGAAGTTGCTGCAATTTTGTTAATACAGCCTTCTCATCTTTGAGAATCTGACCGCCTATGGTAAGGCTAATTTGCGGACTGCTCCCCCATTCCTTATCCAGTACGTATTCTTGTCCTGAAACGGAAAAAACCAACTGGCCCTTGATACTATCACCGTATGGATAAGGCCGGAATTTCTCTTCAAATTCTTTGTCTGCCACCGACTTGCGAAGCCGATGACTGCGAAAAAGGGTAGCCAAAATGCCTTCTACAATAGTACTTTTTCCAGCCTCATTAGGCCCGTAGATTACATTCATGCCAGGGCTAAACTCTAACCCTTGCCGGATTATTCCACCCATATTTTCACACAAATATCTGTTGATAATCATTGGCTTTTGACCTCCCGCAGCATTTCATAGGCTATTTGTAGAGCTTCTTGGTCATCACGGTTTAGAAATTCCTGCAAAAAGCGATAGGGAAAAGACCCGGCTGTATATTCCTGTTCAATAACCTCCCGGTTAATCCTAACCCTTAATTCCGTATCGTCGATGAGGAAATAGGCTAATTGTTCCCTCAACTGACGATAATATTCTTCTTTACGGTTGTAAAGCTCCGGTTCTAATACTCCACGCAAATTGAGCCTTAAGATCGTAAACTCCCCTTTAGGCCCACTGAATTCCTTACATAGTTTAATGAATCCCTCTTCGTCCTCAATTTCCCGCACAGTATCAATAAAACGAAATTGGCCTAAGGTTAGCAGGTTTCCTTGTACTTCCTTATTATCATCCAGCTCTAGTAGCCAAGCATGTCCCTCATGATGACAGTCCAAGCCATCAGGTTCCGGAGTTCCGGCATTAAATATCCTCTGCCCTAAAGTAGACATCTGCTCTGGATAGGGGATATGAGCATGACCCAAAAGCCAAAGATCCACATCTATAGTCATTAGTTCTTGGATAGTCATGGGATAATACTCTTGATTCAAGTCAGGAGACACCCCTTCAAGGGAACCATGGGCCAGCCCAATATGCCAGCGAGCCGTCTTAGGATCAATCTTATCTTCCATCCAGCCCAAATTGTTCGTACTACTATGCTTCCGACGACAAGGAGCTGGATAAGCAGCTACATCTAAATCATAATCTTGCAAATAATAAGGCTTTTCTTCATTCAAGATTAGGATTTTCCCTGTCAGCCGTTTTTGAAGATGCTCCCATAAGCCACCCTGCCCGTTATCATAATCATGATTGCCTGGCAGAATTAACACACAATCACCAGAGAACTTATCTAAAGTTTTTATAACCCTCTCAATATCCCGTACAGGAATAGTCGTTTTATCAAAAAGATCCCCGGCAATAACCAACAGTTGACATTCGGCTTCATTAGCCTGCTTAACTATACTATCGAGAACGCTAAATCTGGCCTCTGTAAGTACCTGTCGTAATTCCTCCGGATAAGAGTTGAACTTCATACCAATATGTAAATCACCGCAATGCAGAATTCTCAGACTCATCGCAATCCTCCCCTTCAAGAGTTAGCTAAAGACAAAACGAAACTAAAAAACTTAACAAAATTCACTGGTCTATAGTCCACTATTTTATATTTCTTGGTATTTTTTGCCTTAAACGCCTTGCTTTGAACACCTTAGTTGCTGGACAAACCCGTAAAAGAAAAGCGCAAGATTTCTTGCGCTTCTTAATCTACCATGTTCTGATGCGTTCAAGCGGCCAATATGTTACCCATGCCTTTCCTTTTACACTGGAAATATCGGCAAATTCCCAAACATGAGAATCCGAGGAATAATTACGGTTATCTCCTAATACAAAAATACAACCTTCCGGTACCTTTTTTAGCTCCATCTCATAATTGATAGGCTCTAGAATGTAAGGTTCCTCCTGGGGTTCACCATTTAGAAATAATTTGCCTTCTTTGATCTCTACTGTATCGCCTGGTAGGGCAATCACCCGTTTAATTAAGTCATCCTGTAAACCTGATCTGGCCGGCGGACTAAAAACCACCACTTCCCCACGTTGCAAACCTGCAAAATGATGGGTTATCTTCTGTACGAACAGCCGGTCACCAGGAATAATAGAAGGTTCCATTGATGAGGATGGTACAATCCTGCTATCTAAAAGGAACATACGTATGACCACGACCAGGACAACAGCTATCAGTATAGTATATATCCACTCTCGAATCTCTTTTCTGCGATCGCTAATTGCCAACACCAACTTCCTCTAAACTGACTTCATCTACAAAAATAACATGTTTCTGCTTAACAATATTAGTATATCTAATTTCATCTCTGAAGTTAAGCCTAAAGTTAGATAGTGTCAAGTTACTTTGGGTTTTCAAAAAGCAGAGTACTCCCAAAACAGTGATATCAATTAAGCTCCCCTTACTGATGTAAGGAATTTTGCCGCCGTAGATTTTTTCCCTATATTTAAAATAGGCAAATTAC
>MTKW01027297.1_pt1 | contig 10963 bp, 6 predicted proteins | sample 1042761 | NCBI WGS metagenome assembly MTKW01 (sample SAMN06205366, study PRJNA360243) | anaerobic digester metagenome | biome: Wastewater treatment plant; feature: Anaerobic digester sludge; material: sludge; isolation source: anaerobic digester fed with sludge from wastewater treatment plant ...
CTCAGCCTCTCCGGATGCAACGCGTTATGGCAAGCCTCGCACACCGTCATCAGGTTGTCATCGTCCAGCGCAAGGTCAGGCCTATCCTCCAGGTGCTTGACATGGTGCACCACGTTGCCCTTGCTGTAGCCCCCCGCATCCTTGCACCGCTGACACTCGTTGTTGTCCCGCTCAAGGATCTCAGCTCGCTTCCGGACCCAGACGCCGGTCTTGTAGAAGTTGTCGGGTATCGTGTTATCCCCCAATGCCCTAGAGCAGCCCAACCGGCTCACCGCTGCTCCTGCCCATCACAAGCTCACGCAATTCTTTCTCCATCGCCATCGCCTCCAAATAAATACGGGACAGGCGCTAGGCCCGTCCCGTGGTTGTGGGGAGAGATAGAGACAACTCTACTCCTGTCCACACCATAACAGGCAACCCCTCACCATTTCAAGGCCATTGCCCTCAAAAACCCCTCAAAAACCCCTCAATATCCCCTCAATTTCCCCCCAAAACTCCGTCAATATTTCCTCGTCCATCGCAGCTAGATGAGCCTTTACGCTTTTCCGGATAATAGCCACGCGCCTTTCCACAGTGCTCAATGAGTAATTGATTGCATCTGCGATCTCGTTGTGTGTCATGGAGCGCTCCCATTTGAGTTTCGCTATGCGCCTGTGCTCTCTCGGTAGACTCCTGATCGCCTTGTCCACTACATCCAAGACTTGTGTTATAGTTGCTCGTGCAACCGCCACGCTTCCAACTGGATCGCCAGGCGCGCGCAAGAGAGGTATTGCAACCACGCTCGCTGATGTCTGAGCCTCCAGCAGCTCCACGCTCTCCCGCCATAGCCTGCGGTTGTATAGGATACAGTCTATGGCCTGAGTGGATATCTATGTGCCTCGAGGGTGTAATGTCGGCTTTTAGGAAGTCTGTGCATGCAGACAGTGCCAAGACCTTGCGAGTCTCAACAAGTTCGGACAGGAATTGCCGCGAAATGCCGTCAGCCGGTTGCCATGGTTGTCCCAGTACTCCTTCACCATGACGTTCGTAGCCAAGACAGAGGGTTATCCGTCCCGACTTGGCACGCCAAATTGGCTGATGAGAATCAAGTGCTAACACAAGGTAAATTCCATCGGCGTCCGGGCCCAGTGGGTGGCCTATCAGTGTTCCGCTCTTTGTCACGTAAGTGTTGTCAGGGTTCTTGTGGCTGTAAACATAGTTATGGATTCTTACGTATTCAGCGGTTACAGAGTAGTAGCTCTCAGGTTCATCGTCTTCATATTCAGATCTTTTTGTCTCAGATTCCTGTTGTAGAGTATGGGATTGCAGGGGTTTTCTCAGGCTGATTCCTACAAGCCCTCCAATCATATAAGGGACTCGTCCTTTAGCGCTCAATGCCCATGGAAAGTCATCAGCCATGAATTCAGCATAGGCTAGGATACCGTCTTCTAAACCGACCGAAGCGTCGACTGATATTAGCACGTTTGTCCATCGGTCTTGTTCTCTGTCTTTCTTAATGGTTAAGTGTTGCATGAGATAGTAAGGGCAAGCAGGTATCAGGTGGGCAAGTTGCATGCGAAATCCGCCTGAAACAGCTACTGCTTCTGAGATGCCTAGTTTTAGATTGGGAAGCGCATATCCTTCTAGCCTATGGGCAAGCAGCCACTTGCCGGATTCAAAATCCCTTGCTGCCTGAACTTGTGTATAACGAACTTCGCCTAAATCCGCTTGAAATGCAAGTCCGTCAAGGGACGCATAGCCTGATAAGACAAGTCCTCCTGTAAGACCTGGCCCCCAGCGGATCCGCTGTCTTCCCGCCGTCATGTTAGTCGTCAGGATATGTTGTCCCCAAGGGGGCATGAATGAAGGCGTGGCAAAGGTCATGTGTAGCGTGTTCAAGGACAGCTCGGGGCGTTGCTGACCTTCCGAGAAAATTGGAAAGCGAAAGGCCCCTTCTGCGCAAGCGTCTTTGACTGTGGGCAAAACATGAATTGGCGCTGCCTCGCACATGACAGACGATACGCATAACCCGAAGACTACCGCTGTCAACAGACATAAGGCCCATGCGTGCGCGTGTCCGGACGAACCCTTCATGATGAACCTCTCCCTTTCCAAAAGCGCCACCACTTACGACGAGCCTTATATGCCTCGGGTTCGCAGACACTTACGTCTTCGCCAAGGACAACTGCCAAGGGAGTATCCTTCACCGTCTTTAGAGCCCTATCTTCCCCCACGAGGCGTGCTGCAATTTCAAACGCCCGATCCAGTCTGGGCCGGCGAGATGTACTGGAATGTCCGTCACTTGCTATGATATGGGCGAGGCCATGGCTAAGAAGGATTTCAGCAGTTTTCTGAGGCCTCGGTCCTTCTCTGCCGGTAAGACTGTCGGCATTGACATGTGCTAAAGCGCCTGCTTTAAGAAAGGGTATCAGTACATTCGGGTTATGGATGACAGATGCATTTCGCTCCGGATGGGCTATGATCGGAATGTATCCGTTTGCCGCCATGTTGAAGATTTCTTGTTCGGCATATGAAGGAATCATCTGAAACGGGAGTTCAACGAGGACATACTTTCCCCCGTCTGCGACAGTTATCACTTCGCCTCTATTGATGTGCCCAACAAGGTCCGGGGCTATGGCAATTTCCATACCGGGCATGACTTGGATGGAAAGGCCGCAAGAAGTAATGGCTTCCTGAAGGGAGTCGACTGTTCTTTTGATTGTCTCAACTTGTATGCCGCCGCGTCGGAGATGCAAGGGATCGACGTGAGGCGTCGCTACTATCCGTGATGTACCGCGCTCGGCAGCGACAGTAGCCATTGCTATTGCGTCGTCCCGGGTTTTTGCGCCGTCGTCTAATCCGGGGAGGATATGAACATGGATGTCTACTAAGCCTTCTATACTCAACTGACTATCACTGAAAGCCACACTTCTTTCATCCGGAGGCAGAATCATTTTCATTCTCGCTATTACCGTAATAGTAGTAATAGTAGTAGTTACCATAACCGGCTCTGCGCATCACGTTATTGACTACTACTCCCAAGACTTTTGAGCGAGATGTTCGTAGGAGCTCTCTCGTTCTCTTCGCTGCTTCTCTTGATGTAACTCCCAGTCTTACTACGATAAGTGTCCCGTCTAACTTAGCGCCGAGGATTATGGCATCAGTCACTACAGCTATCGGAGGAGTATCGTATATGACAATGTCCGCCATATAAGCGAGGGAATCTCTTACCGTATCTATCATGTCAGATGCAAGGAGTTCTGAAGGGTTAGGCGGTATGGGACCACTGGTTATGACGCTTAAACCGGGAACCGCCGTCTCTTGCCTGACATCTTGATGAGTATCCCTTACAAGAAGTGTCGTAAGTCCCGTTCTGTTTGGCAGAGAAAATAGCCTATGCTGCATGGGTTTGCGCATATCGGCATCTACAAGGATCACTCGCTTATTTGTTTGAGCTAATGATATTGCCAAGTTAGCTGCAATCGTGCTTTTCCCTTCACCAGGCCCGGGGCTGCTGACAAGGATGGACTTTAGCGGCGCCCCAGGCGATGTGAACTCCAGATTAGTCCTCAAGGTGCGAAACGCTTCAGATATAGGCGATCTCGGATCATGATACATGATAAGATTTAAAGGTTCGCCAGGATCGTTATGTTGTCGCGCCATAGCCATATCCGTCCTTCCGACATGAGTTAATACATAGTGCCTAATACATCGCCTTACGGCCTTGTAGTTTACGTCTTTTCTTCTTATGCTTACGTTCTATTAAGGTAAAGTCTGGAATAACCCCTAGTATCGGCGCAGATATGACCCGTTCAACTTCCTCAAGGGTCTTGAATGTAGTATCTATCTGTTCCAGTATGAAGGTAATGCCTACTGCCACGAAAAATCCGAGAATACCTGCTATAATCGTATTAAGGAGTTTTCTCGGTTTGACTGGAACGGTAGGGACAATAGCTTCGTCAACGACATAAATGCCGGAGACTTTCATTGCTTCTGAGATTCTCATCTCTTCATACTTTGAGCGGAGCATGATGTATATTTCCTCGTTTACCCGTTGGTTTCTTATGAGTCGTGCGATATCCATCTCCTTCTCAGGGATGGACGCAAGTTCAGCCTCGACTGCATTGCGCGAATTCTCCAGCGCTGCCAATTTCGCCTCAAGCCCGACTATTGTTGCTTGCGCGGAGACAAGTCTTCTTGTGAGATCCTGGTGTATCGGGTTGAGGGACATAGTCTCCGACCCAACTATCCTCTGGACTTCTTTCGCAAGCTTAGCGGAGACTTCGCCTATTTGAGCTCTGAGCCGGAGCACAGTAGGATGATTTTCTGTATATTGTTCAAGGGCAGCTGCCAAGTCCGTCTCGAGTTGGGATAGTATTATTCTGTACTGCTGGACTATTGGGTTGTTGATTAAGGTCGTGGATGTAACAAGCGTAGGGTCGATTTCTCGTACAATCTCATGAAGTCGCTGCTGTTCTGAATCGGCTGCTTGGAGTTCTATTCTGGTTTGGGACAGAAGCTGTTCTATGTTAGCCAGTCTATCGATTTGCGCTTTGGTTTCAGCTGACGGTTCTATTACTCCCCTTGTCTTTTTGTACTCAAGAAGCATGTTTTCAGCATCTTTAAGGCTATCTTCAGCGATCGCCAGTTGCTCCGCGATGAAGTCCCTGGCTGCTCTGGCAGATTCCTGATTCATTTGCTGTGTGCGTTCTTGAAATTCTTCTACCAACGTGTTAAGGAAGATAGCTGCTTTCTCAGGATTATTGCTTTCTACTGACAGCTTAGCCACATCAGTTCCTTGAACCTGTTGAACCGATAGGCCGTTTTGCCACGCTTTCACTTGTTCTTCTGACGACGATGTCAGCCATCCCAGGCGTCCTAGGGTAGCTTCTGTCAGCGTGCGGCTCTTCAGATACTCAATATAGTTTCGCATGTTGCCGGATGAAGAGCCTGTTGCATCCTGGAGAAACGGGATAGACATCACCGCGGAGTCGCTTTTTACCATAATAACAGTTGTAGTCTTATAGATCTTGGTCATGTTTGAGCTCGCGAAATAGGCTACTACCATGCTTATTGCCATAAAGGCTGCGATCTGCCACGCCCTTCGTGCCAATACTCCCAGGATTTCCAGGAGATCAATTTCGTAATCCATATCATCCATTACTGTCTATCTCTCCTACCTAAGGAACAAGTCCTTAATCAGCTTAAGGCCGGATAGGAATGAAAATATCCGATCCCATTCAACCTTAGTTGTGGAAGGTACGTACACGATATCCTGCCCTTCAACCGGAGGGTTTTCCTCTGCCTTGCCTGTGAAAAAGAGATTGTCATGGCCAAGGATTACTTGCTCGCTGTCTGTGAACCTGCCTTCCCTGAATATGCATACAGCTTCTAATGCAGCGCGCTTAGTGGGTCCTCCTGCCGCAGCCAGAGCATCCATCAACTTCGAGTCTCTCGGAAGCTCATAAAGACCAGGCCGTACTACTTCACCGACGATAACAACCTGTCGGTTAAGTCTAGGAACGAAGACAGTGTCTTGATCTGCCAAGGGCACATTGTCCGAAAGATTGGCGCCCATAAGGATATGGATAATATCTACAGTGCGTGAAGCGCCCGTTGCGAAACTCGTTGCGCTTGTATCGCCAACCGTATCACAGGTGATGTTGGTTCCGCCTTCTCCGGAAGATGAAGCTCTGCTTGTGATTACAACCTGTGCGCCGTCTGCGTTATCCTTGAGTCCGCCGGCAAGAGCTATAGCGTCTGATATACGGCTGCCTGCTTTCATACGATACAGGCCGGGTTGCGCCACTTCGCCCAATACCTGCACGGCTATGGCCCGGGGAACGTAAATGATATCTCCGTTTGCCATGGGCTGGGCTCCTATACTATCAGCTTTCAGGTGAATGTTGTCTGCATTGACTGTGTATGTATTGGGAATACCGCCGCGACTGCGCCTTGTAATCCGAACAGCGGTGGAGTCGCCGATTTCCGTGATCCCACCTGCCTGCGCCAGGCACTCTAAGAGTGTGGTATCATCTCTTATTTTATAGACGCCGGGACGCGCGACTTCACCTAGGACCGAGACTTCACGGATAAGGTCAGGCGCGAAAATGATATCCCCGTCCAAAAGACTAATGTTGAGCTCACTTGCGCCTGCCATAATTGCTTTGATATCAACTTCTTTGACTTCTTGACTGCCATTTGTGTTGCGTGTCAACGTCACACTTGTTTGATCTCCGTCCGGCAGGATCCCGCCTGCTCGGGATAGGGCGTCCATGAGTCTGCCGGTTGATCCAAGGGCATATGTCCCAGGAGCCTTGACCTTTCCGAGCACCATCACAGTGACAGATCGTGGAACATAAATAATGTCACCATTATGCACAGGGTAGTTTTCTTCTTCGCTTTCTGTGCCTTGGAGCTTTTCCAAGTCGATTTTGAGACGCTCAGTCTCCCCGGACTGGGGTTTGCGCGTGAGAACCGCTGACGTGCCGTCGCCGTCTTGGGCTATTCCTCCTGCCTGGGCCAAGACTTGGAGGATAAGCGCATCTTTATGGATTCTATAAACTCCCGGCCGGTTCACAGAGCCGAGCACTGAGACTTCACGGACAAGTTCAGGAACGATAATCGTATCCTGATCCTTGAGGATTGACTCTTCTCGCGGTAGCTTGCCGCTAAGGGCTGCGTCAAGATCTAGAAGCAGGACTCCGGTTTCTTTGCCGCTGCCTCTATGCAGCGAAATATACATGGTATCCGCTGAATCAAGTGTGCCTCCGGCCTGAGCTATAGCATGGACAAAGGTTGATTTCGCTTTCAGTTGATAACTCCCGGGATTCCTTACTTGGCCCAGCACTTGAACTTTGATAGCCTTTGGCACATAAACCACATCACCGGGCACAAGCTTGAATGTGCCATCACATTGCTCCCGTGGACCGCAGGTTTCGAACTGTGTGTCTTCCAACGTATCCAGGTTTACCTCTATTATCTCTGTTCCTTGCTCTCCGTGTCTTGTAACTCGGATACAACTGGTATCCGCATTAATGCCGGGGCCGCCTGCAGCTGCGATAACGTCAAATACTCTTGTCCCGGCCTTTGTGTCATCCACCGTATATACCCCAGGCCTTTGCACCTCGCCCAGGACAGATACGGTTCTCACCTTCGGAGGAACATAGACAATATCTCCGTCTTTGAGGAAGGGGCATAACTCTGGGTCAGCTTCTTCCTCGCCCGAAAGCGCCTTGTTTATATCGACGATTATCGACTCGGACTTGATGCCGTCATCCGAAGCCTGCGTCGGAGCTCTGGTAATCCTCACGCATGTCAAGTCAGCTTCGGATATATGACCGCCGGCTGACGCCAGGACGTCTATAGGAGTTGGCTTTCGGCGAAAAGAGTAGACCCCGGGTGAACGCACGGATCCGATAACAGTGATTCGTATCATCTTGGCTTCTCTAAGTGTTACTGTAACTCTGGGATTCCTTAAGTAATAGGCGATCATATCAGTGATACTGGCTTGGACTTCCGGGATTGTCAGGCCCAGAACGTCTATTTCTTCGAGGAATCCTGTCAACGATATTTTGCCGTTTTTGCTAACTGTTACTATGCCGGACAAGTCTTGGTGACCCCAAACAGCTATCTCTAGCATGTCTCCGGATTCTACTACATAGTTATCGCTTGTAACATATGTAGGATTTATAGTCTCTGCGAAACACTGCCGATTGCAGGTTGGTGCAAGGATCAATACGAAAATCAAAGCAAAAAATAAAGACATCACAAATAACGACGTTTTTCGGCACATAGGTTTATCCTCTCATTCCATTCTAGAAAGGCGATATATTGCGCAACCAGTCAGTCAATATTCTATTTTATGAATTTCTGCAGAGTTTTGGCGTTTCCTGCCATAGAGTGGAATAATAGTGCGATATTAGGCGAGATTTGGTATTGTTTTTTTATCAGGCGGAAGGGTCATGTGGCTTGAAGAGCCATGAAGGACTTTGATGCCGTAGTGGCGAATTATTGAACGATGTATTTAGCAGTATTGCAACGCTGTGCAGCACATCCTATAGGCGTATAGGCAAAATTCGCATTTATCACTCTGTCGTTGGCTATGTGACAAAATTAGACATCCTCTGGAGGCGAAACGCTGGGTGGGTTATAGGGTTAGGAAGATTGGCCTTGTTTTTGGTGACGTAGTATGCATACTAATAAGCTTTGCCTTGGCATTGCTTCTACGCTTTGACTTTAGCTTCTCCAAAGCGCTTCCCTATTGGTACCTTGCACTGGGAAGATTCCCAGGCCTCATTGTCATTCGAGTTTGCATCTATTACATATTCGGGCTATATAGCCGTCTTTGGCAGTTCGCCAGTGTCAGGGAAACTCTGATTATTGCCTTGGCAGGGACGTTTGCTTCAATTGCTGATTATCTGATTCTCCATAGATTGCAGCCCGGAGGTTTCCCGCGGAGCATCATATTCATGGCCTGGTCCTTAAACATATTCCTCACAGGCGGTATTCGTCTTTTTATGAGGGTGAGGCGGGAATGGGCCAACTATGTGACAGCAAGTAAACAAATGGCCAAAGTCGGATTGGAACAAGCTGCATCCTCCGGCAACGCCCACAAGATTCTCATCGTGGGCGCAGGTCAAGCAGGTGTTATCGTTGCAAGGGAGCTTAGGGCTCATCCTGAGGTAGGCCAGGAGATTGTCGGCTTTATTGATGATGATCCGTCTAAGCAGGGGTATATGGTTGCAGGCTATCGAGTGCTTGGTACCAGAGAGGATCTTCCCGACCTTGTCGCGTCCCATGGTGTGGAAGAAATCATAATTGCTATGCCCTCTGTCCCTGGAACAGTTGTGCGACAAATAGTTCGCGCGTGCGACGGCTTGGGCGTGAAAGTGTTAACGTTACCCGGTGTCTACGAGCTCCTCGATGGCAAGGTAGATGTTAGCCGGATTAGGGCAATAGACATACAAGACCTCTTAAGACGGGAAGAGGTAAAAGTAAACTTAGAAGAGATAGGCAGGTACCTGTCAGGCAGGAAGGTATTGGTGACAGGGGCAGGCGGATCTATTGGCAAGGAACTTTCAAGACAAGTCGCGGGTTTCAGTCCGGAGAGCCTTATACTTCTCGGGCATGGAGAAAATGACATATATGAAGCGAATATTGAGCTTCGGGAGACTTTCCGGGACCTTAATATCATCCCGGTAATTGCAGACATTAGAAATAACGATAGAATCGACTGGGTCTTCTCTTCATACAAGCCTGATGTGGTATTTCATGCAGCAGCCCATAAGCATGTCCCTCTGATGGAGTCAAACCCTGAAGAGGCGATCCACAATAACGTTTTCGGAACGTGGAATGTGGCGTGCTCGGCAAAGCGGTACGGGGCTGAAAGATTCGTGCTTATTTCCACGGATAAGGCAGTCAACCCTACGAGCGTTATGGGATGTAGTAAACGAGCTGCAGAAATGTTAATCCAGGCGCTGGCAAGGGACAGCAACACTAAGTTTATGGCAGTTCGATTCGGTAACGTCCTTGGAAGTCGAGGTAGCGTCATCCCGCTGTTCAAGAGGCAAATCAAGAGGGGCGGTCCTATTACCGTAACTCATCCTGACATGGTGCGTTATTTCATGACCATTCCCGAGGCTGTGCAGCTGGTAATCCAAGCTGCTGCCATGGGAAAGGGCGGAGAGATCTTCATCCTTGACATGGGTGAACCTGTAAAGATCGTCGATCTTGCCAGAGACCTGATTAGGCTTTCAGGCTTTGACCCTGACTGCGATATTGAGATTGTGTTCACCGGTATCCGCCCTGGTGAGAAAATAGTTGAAGAACTGCTTACAGCGGAAGAAGGAACCGGCACCACCGTTCATGAGCGGATATTTGTCGCTAAGGGCGAGGCCTTACTTAACGACAATATCCAGGAGTTTCTCGATACATGTCGGAGGTTTGCAGAGGATAATCATGAAGGGGGAGAGGCCTTTGTAAGTTGGATTCGAGAAATTACCGCGTCAAAGACCACGGATGAGCGCTTGTTGCAGTCTGTGGGCCGGACGGAAGGGTCTCAATTACCGAGACGACGGGCCTCGCTGGAAGCGTTAAGACTCAGAAAACAATCTACTGCGGATAATCCCAGGACATAATCGTATGAGGGGGGCAACATTACTTGATGAGTTCTCTTCAGGCCATATTCGTCATTGCTGCTATCGGATATATCATTGGTAGTCTCACTGTCAAAGGGATGCAACTGGGCGCATCCGGTGTTTTGCTGGTTGCGCTATTCTTCGGGCATATTGGATACGAACTTCCGCCTATCATCCGTGACCTGGGACTTGTACTCTTCATCGTGTCAGTAGGTCTTACCTCGGGACCGTCGTTTTTTCGCAACCTGAAACGGAATGCCTTGTCATATGGGGTTGTTGCCGCAGCTATCATTGTATCCGCAACGGTATTAGCTTTGGCGCTCAGAACGGTTTTCGGTATTCCGGGGGAGCTGGCTACAGGCATATTTACCGGCGCGCTTACTACGACCTCGGGGCTTGCTGCCGCTTTGCAGGTAACAGACAACCCTAATGTGTCAGTAGGCTACGGAATTGCATATCCTTTCGGGGTTATCGGCAAGGTCTTGCTTATCCAGGCAATTCCCATTCTGGCTGGAAAGAATCTCAAAGAAGAAGTAGCAAAGCATAAGGCGAAGAAACCATTTGCCGACGAATCAAGCCTTATTGTGCGAGAGTTCATTGTGGATAATCCCGAAGTAGACAGAAAGACCTTGGCAGAGTTGGATGTAGCTTCACGCACAGGGGCTATTGTGTCCAGAGTCATGCGAGGCAAGCATATTGTTGCTGCATTAGGAGATACTGTCTTGCTTCACGGTGATTATGTGCCCGCAGGGGCACCATACAACGGCCTGAGATATAGCCTCTATGCTCTTGCCACATTTCCGGCAGGTGAACAATTTAAGATTGCTCATTTCTTGTCTTACTCC
>MTKW01007928.1_pt1 | contig 10961 bp, 10 predicted proteins | sample 1042761 | NCBI WGS metagenome assembly MTKW01 (sample SAMN06205366, study PRJNA360243) | anaerobic digester metagenome | biome: Wastewater treatment plant; feature: Anaerobic digester sludge; material: sludge; isolation source: anaerobic digester fed with sludge from wastewater treatment plant ...
CACGCGCCCCGTACGGGGCGCGGCCAAGGCGGATCGTAAAAGCGTTTGAAATCCAAGGTTTCAACCCACGCGCCCCGTACGGGGCGCGGCCTCTTGCCTAGAGTAATCATTTTATCAGCCAGACGTTTCAACCCACGCGCCCCGTACGGGGCGCGGCAGCGTGGCCTTGCCCCAGCCCAACCCAAGCGGCTTGTTTCAACCCACGCGCCCCGTACGGGGCGCGGCGACGAAGGCGTTTACGAGGCTGTCGTAGCCAGCGTGTTTCAACCCACGCGCCCCGTACGGGGCGCGGCCCCCACGTTCACCGGGCGGATGCTCCGCTTGTTTGTTTCAACCCACGCGCCCCGTACGGGGCGCGGCCCCGGCGATGGATACCGCAAAACGAAATCTGGCAAGTTTCAACCCACGCGCCCCGTACGGGGCGCGGCGATATGATCGCTTTGCCTTTGCGGCGCACCCAAATGTTTCAACCCACGCGCCCCGTACGGGGCGCGGCCTGTACCTTGTTGAAAAGCGGTATTCGCACGGACCGTTTCAACCCACGCGCCCCGTACGGGGCGCGGCTGTCGCCCCACAGCACGGACGGATAAGTATCTCCCGTTTCAACCCACGCGCCCCGTACGGGGCGCGGCCCATGATCCAAGCCAGCGCAGCAATCGCCCAGGCGGTTTCAACCCACGCGCCCCGTACGGGGCGCGGCCCCTCATCGTGCTTTATCACTGGCGTGTTGTCCTGTTTCAACCCACGCGCCCCGTACGGGGCGCGGCGCCCCGTGGATGTCTCCACGCCGCCAGACAACCCGTTTCAACCCACGCGCCCCGTACGGGGCGCGGCTCCTTGTCGCACTTTGGCTTGATAACAAGCGCCAAGTTTCAACCCACGCGCCCCGTACGGGGCGCGGCCGGTGGGCCGCCCGCCCGATGGCCGGCATACACCTGTTTCAACCCACGCGCCCCGTACGGGGCGCGGCCTTGGAGCACCATGATAAACGCCAGAGCCGCAAAGTGCGTTTCAACCCACGCGCCCCGTACGGGGCGCGGCTTACCGCGGCGGGCGTGCGGCATACATGCAGAAGGGTTTCAACCCACGCGCCCCGTACGGGGCGCGGCGATTTCGGGCTGAACGTACTTGTCCCAAAAATCATGTTTCAACCCACGCGCCCCGTACGGGGCGCGGCACCACCGTCACCGGCCAGCAGATCATCGTCGGAAGCGTTTCAACCCACGCGCCCCGTACGGGGCGCGGCAAAAGTCCGGCGTAGCCCCGCATGACGCTGACAGGTTTCAACCCACGCGCCCCGTACGGGGCGCGGCAGCCGGATGCCGATGCTTCCTGCCGTCAGGCCGGTTTCAACCCACGCGCCCCGTACGGGGCGCGGCTCACCGCCATGTCCCCGAAAAGCCTTCCTCTAGTGTTTCAACCCACGCGCCCCGTACGGGGCGCGGCAGGTGTGCACGCGGTCCGGCCGGCCGTGGCTCAGTTTCAACCCACGCGCCCCGTACGGGGCGCGGCGAGCCTGCGCGTGTGCGGCGCAGAGCAGGAAAAAGTTTCAACCCACGCGCCCCGTACGGGGCGCGGCCGAACGCCCTATATATATTATATATATATACTCTTGTTTCAACCCACGCGCCCCGTACGGGGCGCGGCTCACAAGGCTCTTCTGCTCTAACCCCAAACCATGTTTCAACCCACGCGCCCCGTACGGGGCGCGGCTCGTCCGCGCCCGCGAGGACTTTCAGGGAATGCGTTTCAACCCACGCGCCCCGTACGGGGCGCGGCGTTCGCCCACTTGCAGGGTATCAATACCGCGCTCGGTTTCAACCCACGCGCCCCGTACGGGGCGCGGCAACTTTTCGCGGCTGGGAGTGCGGCTAGCTTTGCGTTTCAACCCACGCGCCCCGTACGGGGCGCGGCGGCGGCGCTTGCGATTCACGCGGCGAAAGAGCCGGTTTCAACCCACGCGCCCCGTACGGGGCGCGGCGGGGGCGCGGTGCCGCCGTGCTACGGCCCCAGTCGTTTCAACCCACGCGCCCCGTACGGGGCGCGGCCAGCCGGATGCCGATGCTTCCTGCCGTCAGGCCGGTTTCAACCCACGCGCCCCGTACGGGGCGCGGCAAATGGATGCGGAGCATATTGTGCAACTGTGCGCTGTTTCAACCCACGCGCCCCGTACGGGGCGCGGCAGCAAGTCGCGCTGTTGCTTGTAGCCTTTCGACAAGTTTCAACCCACGCGCCCCGTACGGGGCGCGGCCTGCGCGGGCACGGCGTTCGGGTTGCCGTTGTAGTTTCAACCCACGCGCCCCGTACGGGGCGCGGCGCCCCCGACGGCACGACGATCTACGCGACGGTTTTGTTTCAACCCACGCGCCCCGTACGGGGCGCGGCTCCCATGCAAATTGTAAGTGATGGTGTGTCGATTAGGTTTCAACCCACGCGCCCCGTACGGGGCGCGGCGATGTGGCAGCGGTGCAGGCGGGCTATAAGAGCGGTTTCAACCCACGCGCCCCGTACGGGGCGCGGCGAGCTGGTACGAGTTGCAGGCGAGCCGCACGGCGACGTTTCAACCCACGCGCCCCGTACGGGGCGCGGCGCCCCAGCCGTGACGGCCAAGACCCTGAGCGGCGTTTCAACCCACGCGCCCCGTACGGGGCGCGGCTATCGTGACTGGCCATCAAACGACTGCCCGTTTTGCGTTTCAACCCACGCGCCCCGTACGGGGCGCGGCTAGGCCGTGCATACGCTTGACGAAACATCATGCGCGTTTCAACCCACGCGCCCCGTACGGGGCGCGGCCCATGCAAATTGTAAGTGATGGTGTGTCGATTAGTTTCAACCCACGCGCCCCGTACGGGGCGCGGCACTCCAAGAGCAGACTAAAGCCATCACCAAGCTGTTTCAACCCACGCGCCCCGTACGGGGCGCGGCTAGGCGACACGCTCAAGGCAGACGGCGAGGTGATGTTTCAACCCACGCGCCCCGTACGGGGCGCGGCCCGCCGCCCGGATGTGCGGGGCGCTTTTGGGTGAACAGGTTTCAACCCACGCGCCCCGTACGGGGCGCGGCTCGGGGACGGAGGCGGTGTGGCCGTTGTCGAATGCGGTTTCAACCCACGCGCCCCGTACGGGGCGCGGCCGCCCGGCGATAAGGATGGTACAAATATGAGCGGGTTTCAACCCACGCGCCCCGTACGGGGCGCGGTCATGCTTCAGCGTGGCCGATTTCACGAGGATAGTTTCAACCCACGCGCCCCGTACGGGGCGCGGCTAGTCTTTGTAACCTATTGTCTATCAGGGTGTCAGGCTTAAGTTTGCGCGAAAGGGTAAAATATTTCGTTGTCAAGGAACAATAATTTATGACGGATGATGCAATGTGTTGCTATGCAATGAGATGCAAGGTGCGCGAACCTGCCTTGGATTTCTCGTATGCTTTGGGTTCGCGCGAGTCATAAAATGAGAGGGTCTGTAACGTTGAATTCACGTTGGACACCTAATGTTTCGATTCGTTTTTTCCAGTTGGCACCGAGGAAGTAGAATCTCAGGCTATCTTCTTTAGGATCGTAGATTTTTTCCAAGCGATTTTTGAGGATGACCCATGTGGCTGGGTTCACAACACATTCAAAAACGGAGTATTGGACGCGAATACCGTAATCCAGACAGGCTTTTGCGACCTTTCGCAAGCGCGCACGGCCACGCGCATCAATGGTGGATACATCATAGCTGACTAGAACCATCATGGTTATTTCCAAAGAAATGGGGGATATGCATCCAGATCCCCCCGCAGATGACGCGCCAACAGCAAAGCCTGAACGTGGGGAATCAGGCCAATTGGCATTTTTTCATTTAGAAATGGGTGCATGATTACATCTTGCTTGCGCTCTTGCCATGATTTTAAGACCAGTTTTCGGGGGTCATCTTTCAGGGTGCAGGCACCGGTTTCTCCCATCTTAAAATCTTTGGGTGTGACTTGCAGACGGTTGATGAGTGTAAGAACGAGACGGTCGGCTAAAAAGGGCCGAAATTCTTCCATCAAATCCAAGGCCAAGCTGGGTCTTCCGGGGCGCTCCCGATGAAGGAAGCCGACTTGGGGGTCCAAGCCAACCGTTTCACAGGCGGATCGGCAATCATGGGCTAAAAGTGTGTACAAGAAAGACAAGAGCGCATTGACCGGATCAAGCGGGGGACGCCGACTACGCTGGTGAAATGAGAATTGGGTTGTTGGGTTGAGCAAATGGTTGAAAACACCAAAATAGCCTTGGGCGGTATCTCCTTCGATGCCGCGAGCTTCATCCAAGGGCATTTCATTTTGGAGGCGCTGGAGGTTGCGTTGGAAACGCAAAATCAATGCTTCGATTTCAGTTCTTCCAGAGGTATCCGGATGATCACGCAAATGGCGTTGAAGGACAGTACGGCAGTTATTGACCTTGCCAAATACGAACATACGCGCGAGTGCCCCTGCTTGTTCAAGATCATCGGTGCGTCGGTACTGCTCTCTGCGCAACAATACATTGCCGGATTGGGGGCCCTCCACGCGCGCCAAAAATTTTCCATGTTCAGACAAAAAACTGATAGAGACGCCGTTTTCACCACAATGACCCAACAGAAAAGGACTGCAGAGTATGTTTCCGAAACATACCAAACTGCCGATATTGTGGATGGGGAAGCGGGCTCGAATGGCTCGCTCGATTTCGACCACAATGGTTTCGCCGTCTTTGTGGAGATAAGAGCCTTGAGTCGCAATATACAGCGTGTTCAACAGTTGTTTCATGGGATTGCCTCTGCTAAGTAGCGGGCAACCCGGCCGGAAGCCTTTGGCTTGCAAATGTCCAATAATGAGCAACGGTCACACTTGGCCGGCACATATTGGGCGGGAGGGGTTTGCTTGGCTTCCAAAAGCTCGTGGAGCTGGCGAGCCGCCTGTTCGGTTGTGTGGCGCAAGGCGCTATCGAAACCAATGATTGTGCGCCGTCGAGGTTGACCGTAAAACAGTGCTCCTTCCGGTACAGGGACACCGGTCATTTCTTCCAAGCACAATGCTTGTGCGCAAACTTGAACTTCATCACAACGGTTGGTTTTGGCGCGCCCCCGTTTGTGTTCAACAGGGAAGGGGGTTACACCATGAAATTCCACCACATCTGCCTTGCCGACCAGTCCCAGCCGTAACGAGCGCAGCGCAACATCGCGGGCGATTCGCACGTTGCCTCGTGTTTCAAAACCAGCCGAATGAACTCGTTCATGAGCGACGCGACCTTCCGCGGTGAATTGGTTTTCACTCCAAACCTGCTCAATATGGATCAGCGCACATTGCCGCTCGCAAAAAAGAAGATGCTGCAATGCGGACAGGGGCAACAAGTTGTCTTCGGAATATGGCATTGGTTCAGGCCGGTCGGCAGGGGAGGGATGCCGACCGGCCATTTGGCATGACTAGAGAATCTTGATCCCCTGCGGTGGGGATGCGATTTTCAAATCATAATCATCATATGCACGGGGCGGCTTGGTTTCGTCTTTGCGTTGGATGCTTACCAAGTCAAATAACGACTGGGCCGATGCGGAGCCGAGAGCACTTTCATGTTCAAAGATAATTAACTTTCGCGTGGTCATCAGACCTCGGGCAGCGGAACGGTCATGCTCAAACATATTGTTGAGCGCTTGCCACAAGAGTTCCAGATCCTCTTGGGAGAAACCAGTTTGGGCGGCCAGATGTGGCGAGACAAACCCCCGAGCGACATACAAGCCGTAGGGGATCGTATTTTTCCGGCCCATCGTCCGGTTATCACCCCCTTGTTTTTCCGCTTCGGCTTCAGTCGCCACAGCTATGCGCGTAATGGAGTGTTCCAGCGTGACAACCGGATCCACTGAGCGCGCAAAGGTCATCTGCACCGGACCTCGTACTTGACCGGCGTTGGCGCCGGTGGACATGACGGCCCCAAAGGTGCGAATGTCGTAATACGTTTGGCACATTTTCTGGCGGGCTTGATCCACCTCGCCCCCCTGGCCTTGGCCGACTTTGTTTCGCTTTTTACCATCACTTGTATCGGCAGGAGGTTGGGCCAAGTCAATCTCCAATTCGGAATATGCCTTGGCGATTTCCAGATTCAGAATGGCTTTTTCCTTAATAAAAATATCAAACCCAGCGGCTGGATCCTGAGTCAGTTGCACATAGTTCCTAACCTTTCGTTTCAGGCATACATCGGTGACGAGGCCCCGGCCGGTTTCCGCGTCAATGCGGGGCATGTTGCCGGCATCGGGATCGCCGTTGGGGTTGCCATCCTGAACGTCAAAGATGAGGAGGAAATCGTAACGGTTTTTAATCGGGGTGCTCATGGGTTTCATCCTTTCTAATTAATCTTGTTTCTCTTTGGTGGTGAAAAAATCTTGTCTTTGGTGATAGTAGCCGACAGCAAAACGGCCTTGATCTTCCAAAGGCAGGAAGGCCGGGAAGTCTTGGATGCCGGATACAATTTCACCAATCAGGCGCTCCATGTTAATCCGGCGTCCCGGATTTTCCATTTTGGCCAAGTGATGGTTTTTAAGTGTCATCAAGCGGCCAAAGACAGTGACTGGCGCGCTGGAGGCTGCCGCATAGAAGCGGTCGCGGATGGTGTTTTTGATGCCAGGGTTGGCTTCTTCCTGGATTTTCTCCAAGACGGCAAACAAGCGGCCAAGGCGATAGCCGATGTTTGGATTGTTGATGTCTAGGCTCACGGTTAGTTCCTTTGGGTTAGTTGTTTTTCTAAATCGGCAGTTGCGGTTGATGCTGGCCTTGATCAAGGCGGCACGGATCGTGGGTATGTCACGTTCGACTTTTGTGCGGCGGACGGCGGCTTGTAACACGGTGGCGGGATAAGGCTGACCTTCCAAAATGGAGCGCAGAAAATCTCCCGCCAGATTGGGCGGTATATTTTCAGACTTTCCTAAAGGCGCCGTGCTGCATAGTAAGCGAAACAGGGAAAATACTGGCTGCTGACGAACGCCAGCGACGATTTCCAGATCACAGAAATGCTCGCGGATTTGGTTCTGCATGGCTCGCAGAGGGGCCGCAATCCAGAAACGAATGGAAATGCGAGATGCATTGGGCGAGAGTCCCAAGACATAAAACATTCCTGAATCGTCTGTTTCAGGTAGTGCTCCTGTTTGGGGCGCATTCAGGAGCGCTCGGACGGCTTGCGTGTGTTGATCGGGATTATCTTTCGGGGGGTCGCTAAAGAGCAGGGCAAATTGGGCGTCAAACTCTGAATTCTTTTCCGACCAAAAGACCGTGGAGGCATCCCCGACTTGCATGCGCTGGGCAGAGTCTTTGTGAAGCAAGTGATTGAGCGCGGTTGTATAGGCAAAAGCGGCTTTTTTGCCTATCGGGGCATTGTCGCCTTGTTTCTTGTTGAAAGACTCAAAGGAACTTTTATTAAATGAAACAATATTGGCTCCGCTGCTCTGCGCGCCCCACACTCCTTTAATGGAAGGATGGGTGATGGCCAAGTCGTCTTTTTCGCCGGTGACCAGACAACAAATCTCCTGGTCTTTATCATCCAAGCTGGAATTGAGGGCGCTCTCTACGCCTGGCCGGTTGCAGACAAGACCTCGGTCTCCTTGGAGGCGAAATGTCACATTGGCACCGCTTTCTGACAGTTGCTTCCACACCTCGCCAAATTTTTCCAGCGCGGCTCGTGGATTGTCCTGATTCAGAAATGCCAAAACCGCGACAATGCCAGCATCGGTTTGTAGGTCAAGATCAACAATTCGTTGTTTAAAGGCGGCGAACTGTTTGGCGGTTCGTTCCGTCCCCCCGTTAGGTTCCACGCCCAACGCATATGCGGGAGTATCCCAAAGCAGATTGCTGGCTATGCCGGATGTGCGTTTGACACTTTGCGGAACTAAAAAAGTTTGTGACTTTTTCTTGTTTTGGATTGTTTCTTCCGTGTCGGCCAGCTCGATGGGTTGACCGGCTTTGTCCAAGGTGATGACAAAGCGTATTTCTTTCTTTTCCCAGCCGTATGGGGCGATGTCGGAATCGGGGTCAGCGGCCTTGCGATTGTAGTATTCTTGGAGAGCGTGAAGGATCATTTGCGCACCGTTTCGTTTTGGGGATGGGGGACATGAATCACGCCTTGCTTCATCACGGGGCGATAGAACATGGGCCTGATATCGGTCGGGTCGGAGAAATCGAGGTCATAAAGCATCCAGCCCAAATCCTTGTCCACGGGGATGGGAGAGGCCGGTTCTTCGGTGGCATCCACCAGGCGAACATCAGCGGCAAACTCGCGACAGCCCAGATATGGCTGATGAAAATGCTGGCCCTTTCGAGCCCGCCGCTCAAACATGGCGGCATATTTGGCTTCGGTTTCATCCGGGCGGACATCCGGCTGTTGCATGGCGTCCGCTTCGGGGGAATTCACGAGCCATTCAGGCACAGGATTGTGGGTTTTTTCGCGCTTGTCTGAGGGGATGAAATCAAATTCGCCCCACAGGCGGTAACAAACATTGCGGAGAATCAGTCCGGCGCGTTGTTGGCGGGAATCTTCAATGAATATTCCTTTGCTACGTGGCGATGCGATGGCATCAACTTCGTTGCGCCGAATGTCGGCCCAGCGAATGGGTTTCAAGACTTCTATCTTTGTAATCCGCCAGCGGATAGCCGGCTTCCAAAGAATGGCATCGAAAATTGCACGCGCGGCTGATGGTGTAATTACATCGTAACTGACCCGTTCCACTTTCATTTCCGGGCGCGTAAAACAGGCGAAATCGCCTTGCACCTCCAAACAGAATCCTTTGCTCATCCGTTCTCCCTTCTGGTTAAATAACAGTCTCCTGTGTCGGCAGAATGCCTTTTGCGTTGAAAATATCCGCGCCGGTTGTTTCCGCGTACAGTCCATTCCAAACGAAAAGTCCGGGGGCAAACTCTTCGATTAGGCCATTCGCTTTCAATTGGTCAAAGTGTCCGCGCGCAATGGATATGCTGTAGCGTTGCAGTTTCCGTAAAAGGAATCCATAGGGCGCACCTGCTCGCGCAAGATTTTTCAGTGTGCGGAGCAGCTCTTCCGCCTGGCCGTAACGGACAAATACAGATGACTGTGAATCATCAATGAAATGAAATTCCGAAGCAGCTTGTCGGAATTGTATCTCAAGGTGGTGCGCATCATTAACGAGCAAGGTCTGGTAGGGGTAACGGCCTTCAACTCGGGCGAAAAATTCCTGAAAGTACCGGGGAAAAATTTCGGCGTTGTTTAAATCTATTGGCTCATGAAGGAGGACGCGGGTTGCGCCTTCGGCCCGGCGCAAGTGACCTTTGGGTGAAGGCTTGGGCGGGATGAACACGACGACTTTTCCGCCTTTGGGAAGCCGTCCTTCGCGGTTGCAACGGCCCGCTGATTGAGCGATGGAATCCAGACCGGCCAATGCGCGATAGACGACTGGAAAATCAATATCAACACCCGCTTCAATCAGTTGTGTGCTAATGACCCGGATGGACTCTCGCGAGCTGAGCTTGTTCCGTATCTCTTGAATCAGACTGGATCGGTGGGCTCCACACATGGAGGCAGACAAGTGGATGGTGCCCTGCGGCATAAGATCATACAACTCACGGCAGTCCCGACGGGTGTTCACCACGCACAACACTTGATCATATTGTTGTAATTCGTCCGCAATTTCGGCCCAAGACAGGGGTTGGTTGGCGCGGATATCTGGCAAAATATACTGCACGCGCTGGAGGCGTTGGGACAAGTTGGTGCCCGGAGGGATGATTTCGGTTGTTAGGCCCAAGTTTGGCAAAACAGGTTGGGTAGCCGTGCTCAACACAAGGGTGACCCCATAGTGGGCCGCCAGTTGGCTTAAAACATCTGTACAAGGTTCCAATAATTCAGGCGGCAATAATTGAACCTCGTCTAGAATGACAACGGAATTAACGATGTTGTGCAGCTTGCGGCAACGGCTTGAGCGTGCGGCAAACAAAGAATCAAAAAATTGCACACTGGTGGTGACGATAATCGGCGCATCCCAATTTTCAGATGCCAAGCGGGCGGCCTTTTCCTGAGTTTCCGGGTCCAAGTTTGAATGGTGTTCCACCACATTGCTTGCGCCAAAATGTCGCCGTAGAGTGTTAGCGGTTTGCTCGATGATTGATGTGTAGGGAATGACGTAAATGATGCGGCGTTTGTCATGACGCAATGCGTGGCGTAGCGCGAATGCCGTTCCTGAAAGCGTTTTGCCGCCGCCGGTCGGGACGGTCAGGGTGAAAATCCCGGGTGGTTGTTCCGCTGCGGCTTCACATGCCTGACGGATTTCCGCGCGGATGGCATTGACCTCTGTTTTTTCCGCCGCACTTTGAATGGCGTCCAAGCGGGAGAAAAACTGATCGGCCAGACTTGTCAACGCTGGGAATGAACGGCGTTCGGCAAAATTTGCCGGGTCCATAAACTGCTCGGTATCCAGACGATCTGCATCCACCAGACAGGAAAAAAGCATTCTTATCCAAAGGTGTATTTCTTTGGGCTGCATTTTCCTGGTTATGGGTGGCAGTTGCTCGGGCAGTTGCATTTGGTCAATCCAATCCTGAACGGCGCGCAGTTCGTTGTTTGCCGTCTGCATGCGCTGGCTCAGGGCGCCAAGTGGTTGTACTCCAGCAATCCAATCCGGGAGGCCCGCATGGTGGCCGGAGACCAGATATGCAATTGCCCGGCCGATAGGCCCAAACTTTTGAATGGCCCATGCCGCGCCCGCTCCTGAATGTGTGGATGGTCCCGAAGTGTCGTAGTTTGAGGGGTCTAATCCGTTACTGCGGAGCAGATAGGCCTGAAAGGCCGGAGAGGCCTTGCCCAGATCATGCAACAGGCCGGCAAGATATGCCCACGGGCCCGATTGGAAAAGGGCGGCAAATTCTCTAGCGCGCTCGGCTACGTTTTGCAGGTGCGCTTCCAGACGTTGCCATTGATCAGGCTGCTTTCCCGGGATGCTGTGCGCCCATTTCATTCC
>MTKW01007958.1_pt1 | contig 10954 bp, 10 predicted proteins | sample 1042761 | NCBI WGS metagenome assembly MTKW01 (sample SAMN06205366, study PRJNA360243) | anaerobic digester metagenome | biome: Wastewater treatment plant; feature: Anaerobic digester sludge; material: sludge; isolation source: anaerobic digester fed with sludge from wastewater treatment plant ...
CTTTTGAGTTTAAATAACACTTATGCAGCAGCTTATTTTTTATTCTGCTTTAAGATATTGTTTTTCTGTAATTGCTTTTTTGATTTCTCCTGCTAGCATAGGGATTAATGCAAATCCTATGATTACAGCCCAGTCCATTGCACTTGGAGCAATTACATTGAATATATCTCTTAGGAAAGGAATATATAGAACGAGCAGTAGCAATCCAAATGAAAGTCCTGTTGCATATACCATAAATCTATTGCTTAGAACTCCGATTCTGGCAAGTGTAAAATGAGAACTTCTCGCAGAATATGCTCTTAGCAATTCAGCAGTTATAAGAGTTGAAAATGCCATCATTCTAGATCCGTCAGAACCTGATCCGTAAACTTGCATACCATAGAAGTATGCGCCTAGAGTTGCTGCAGTAATCGCTATGGCTTGAACAGCTATTGAGAATCCGGTTTTCTTGTCTATTATTGCTTCATTAGGATCTCTAGGTGGCTGGTTCATAATATCTTCTTCACCTTGCTCAACTCCCAGTGCTAATGCCGGGAATGAGTCGGTTACCAGGTTTAACCATAATAATTGTATTGGAGTCAATGGAAGAGGTACATTTATCAGTATCGCAATAAATACTATCAATACTTCTCCTATATTACAGGATAATAGGAAGGATACGAACTTTTTGATATTCGAGTAAATTATCCTACCTTCTTCAACGGCATTTACTATTGTGGCAAAGTTATCATCGGTAAGGATTACATCGGAAGTGTTTTTTGCAACATCTGTTCCGGTTATACCCATGGAGATACCAATGTCGGCTTTCTTTATTGCAGGTGCGTCATTTACACCGTCCCCTGTCATTGCGGCGATATGGCCATTTTCCTTAAGTGCCGTTACGATTTGAACTTTATTTTCAGGAGAAACCCTAGCAAAGATTCTCTTCTTCTTAACGATTTCTCTTATTTCTTCAGGGCTCATGGTATTAAGCTCTCTACCCATTATCGCGTCTTCTTCAGAGCTTGAAATACCTAAGTCTCTTCCTATTGCATATGCAGTTTCCAAATAGTCTCCGGTAATCATAATAGGAGTAATACCTGCTGATTTACATTCTGCAATAGCGTCTTTCGCCTCAGGTCTAGCCGGGTCAATCATTCCCGTTAAACCGACGAAAATCATGTCTCTTTCAATATGTTCGTGATCAACTTCAACCGGCATGGAGTCGTAAGATCTAAATGCAAAAGCAAGAACCCTAAGAGCTTGAAGCGCAAACTCGCTATTGGTGTCCATTATATCTTGTCTATCTTTTTGTGACAGCTCTACAACTCTACCATCTACCAGTTTATGAGTACATCTTTCCAAAATAAGATCCGGTGCACCTTTTGTAAAGGACACGATTTTACCCGGAAGGAAGTTTTTGTGGAAGGTAGACATCATCTTTCGTTCTGAGTCAAATGGTATTTCATCTATCCTAGGATAGTCGGATTCCATTTTAGCCTTTTCAAGATTCTTCTTACCTGCAAAAGTAATCAGTGATCCTTCGGTTGGATCTCCTAACATTTGATACATATTACCATGTTTCTCAAGTTTAGCGTCATTTGCAAGCATTGCAATGCTCATCAATGTAAACAAAGAAGAGAACTCGTCGTCTTCGACCTCGTGACCATCATAAACTATATTCCCTAGCGGTTCGTAACCGGTTCCCTCAACTTCGACGACTTTATCGTCAACCAAGGCTTTAGTAACTGTCATTTCGTTTTGAGTAAGAGTACCGGTTTTATCTGAACAAATAACCGTTGTAGTTCCCAGAGTTTCAACCGCGAGTAATTTTTTGACTATCGCATTACGCTCTGCCATCCTACCCATTCCGAGTGATAATACTATGGTTACAATAGCAGCCAATCCTTCAGGAATTGCAGCTACAGCAAGTGATATAGCCATTAAGAACATCTCGTAGATTTCGTGTTTATAAAACAGACCTAAAATTACGACGACAATACAAACGCCGACAACTATAAGTCCCAGTAGTTTTGACAATTCAGTAAGTTTCTTTTGTAGTGGAGTTTGTTCGTCCTCATAAGATTGAATTGTGGTAGCTATTTTTCCGATTTCAGTTCCATGTCCTGTCTCTACGGCAATACCCATACCCCTACCATATGAGACTATAGTTGAACTGTAAGCATAGTTTTCTCTATCTCCAATTTCGATTGTGTCCTGATATGCTACACTTGCATCCTTTTCTACAGGTACTGATTCTCCTGTTAGCGACGATTCGTCGATTTTCAAATTCGCACTCTCAATAAGTCTTATGTCGGCTGGTACTATGTCACCTGTTTCAAGTCTTATTAAGTCTCCCGGCACAATCTTGCTGGAAGGAAGTGACTGTTCAACTCCGTCCCGTATTACCTTGGCATTCGGCGAAGACATCTTCTGGAGTGCTTCGATCGCCTGCTCTGCCTTACCTTCTTGATATAGACTAAGTACCGCGTTTATTATTACAATTGCAATTATAATTACTGCCTCTACATAATCTCCCAAGAATGCTGAAACAATACTTGCAAGTATCAAGATGATTATCAGCGGATCTTTGAACTGTTCTATCAACTTAGCGGCTAAGGACTTCTTCTCTTCTTCTTTCAACTCATTCGAACCATGCTTAAGAAGTACATATTCGGCTGTCTCCTGAGTCAAACCGTTTTTTGGATCTGTTTGAAGTTCGGTATACAAATCCTCCGGTTTTTTCTTATACCATTCCATTTTCATCCCCCTTTATTTTGCTTGTTCAATATAAAAAAGACCATTGTCCAAGCGAAGCTTAAACAAAGGTCTTGCTTACCTAAAAGGTGTCATGCCGGGCTATCGCCGTATTGACGACATGAATTTAATGAGCTACTCCCCTTCGTTAGTAAAATTATATAATAAAAAACGCTTAATTTCAAGAGATAAAGCCTCTTTTGTATCAATATCATTTATGCCAATATATTAATGTGCATTTATAGAACCTGTGTTATTATGTTTTTTATAAAAAATATAACCGAAGTGTGGGTGGAATATTATAAAAACTTATACAAAAACGTAGTTTTACTATATAATGTATTATGAAATGGAGGTATTATATGAAATTCTGTTCACTTGCCAGCGGTAGTAGTGGGAATTCATTATATATAGAGACTGAAAAGTCGAAATTTTTAATAGATGCCGGACTTAGTGGAGTTAGGATACAAAAACTTCTTAGCAGCATAGGTGTAAAGGCTGAAGAACTTGATTTTATCATGGTGACCCATGAGCACACGGATCATTCCAAAGGCGTAGGTGTGCTTTCGAGGAGATTTAATCTTCCGGTTGTGGCGAACTATGATACTTGGCTTGCCATGGATAAAACTATTGGTAAAATTAAAGATGAAAACATCGTAGTGTTCAAGTCGGACATGGACATAGAGCTGCGCGATATTGACATACATCCTATGTCCATATATCATGACAGTGCTTCCGCAGTAGGTTATATAGTAGAATCAAAAGGAAAGAAAATATCGGTACTGACCGACACGGGATTTGTTTCTGAAAAAATGAAAGAGAAAATAAAGGGAAGTGATCTATACTTTCTTGAAGCAAATCATGACCTTCATATGCTAGAGACGGGACCGTATCCTGAACTCTTAAAAAAGAGAGTTAGAGGTCTAAACGGACACCTTTCCAACATAGACTGCGGTAATGTCTTGGGTGAGATGCTTAGGGGGATGGGAGAAAGAGTGTTTTTAAGTCATTTGAGTGAAGAAAACAACACCCCGCAAAAAGCATTGAGTACCGTAGTTGAATACTTGAGATCCATTGGTATGGACACCGACAATGACGCATTTATTAAAGTTGCGGATAGATACAATCCGAGTATGTTAATAGAGCTTTAGGAGATAGAAAATGAAAATAAAAATTATTGCGGTAGGTAATTTAAAAGAAGAGTATTTAAAGGATGCCGCAACTGAGTATAGAAAACGTTTAGGTAGATACAGTAAGATTGAAATAGTAGAAGTTGCCGAGGAGAGATTGTCGGATAAGGCTTCTCAAAAAAACATAGAAAACTGCCTTAAAAGAGAAGAAGACTATATATTACAACATATAAATGATACAGAATATGTTATTATAATGGCGATTGAAGGACAAATGATAACGAGTGAAGAATTGGCTATGAAAATATCGGATTTGATGGTTACGGGACAAAGCGCTATTACATTCGTAATCGGCAGTTCTCATGGTTTATCAGATGGAGTAAAGAGAAGAGCGAACCTAAGTTTATCACTATCCAGAATGACCTTTCCCCATCAACTAACCAGGGTAATTCTACTTGAGCAAATCTACAGAGCATTTAAAATCAATCACAATGAACCTTATCATAAATAAAAATGCAATATAGAGCAGGCTCCTGCTCTATTATTTTGTAGTAGAAATGAAACTATATAGGAGTAAAAATGAAAGAGATATTAAGCATAAATGAAATTGAAAAATCTTTAATCAAGAGATATAGAAAACATATTTGGTCAAAATTCATCAAAGCAGTAAAAGTATACGAGTTAATTTCTGAAGGGGATGTAATAGCAGCTGCTATTTCAGGAGGAAAAGACAGTTTGATTTTGGCGAAATTGCTTCAAGAATTGCAAAAACACGGGCCTGTGAAGTTCGGATTGGAGTTTATAGCCATGGATCCGGGATATGCAGTGGAAAACAGGGAGAGGCTGGAACAAAACTGCGAAGCCTTGGGAATACCTGTAAAGATTTTTGATACCGATGTTTTTAGAGTAGCTGATAAAATCTCGGCGGATAATCCTTGCTATATGTGTGCGAGGATGAGAAGAGGAGCTCTTTACAGTAATGCAAGGGAACTAGGCTGCAATAAACTGGCACTCGGACATCATTTTAACGATGTCATAGAAACGACCATGCTCAATATTTTGAGAGCAGGATGCTTTAAGACTATGATGCCAAAATTAAAATCAGATAATTTTGAAAATATGGAGATAATAAGGCCGCTATACCTCGTTAAGGAGGAATATATAATAAGGTGGATAAATTATACCGGAATAAAAGCCCTCGACTGCGCTTGCAGTGTAGCGGCAAAAAGCGTAGGTTCTACAAGAGCCGACATCAAGCAGCTCATTGAAAAATTAAACGAGGAACATGTAAATCTCGACATCTCCATCTTTAGAGCTGCTGAAAATGTAAACTTGGATATGGTTATAGGTTATGAGAAAAATGGAGTTAAACATAATTTTTTGGATGAGTATTAGGTAAAATTAAATATTTTATAAACTTTAGAGTTCAAATGTATTTTATGATATCATATAGTTGTTGACATGAGTAAAAATTAAAATAAATATAAATAATTATGATGCTAATATGAGGCTAGAGGGATGCTATGAAAAAACAACGGAAATTCACCGTAATGACAATAACATATGCCAGTTTTTTTATTGGACTTTCTGTCGTGATTAATACACTTAGGATTGGAAACCTGAGTTTTTCTGGATTTCCTATCATATTTTCGGGCTATGTACTGGGTCCTGTCATGGGATTTGTAGTTGGACTACTTGCGGATATACTTGCTTTCATAGTGAGACCCTCGGGATTTCCCTTTAATCCGGTTTTTACATTTACATCAGCGCTTACCGGGATGATTCCTGTGCTGGTAACGACTATTCTGGGGGATGAACATCCCGATTACAAATTCTGGAAGATACTTATAGGTGTGTTAATAGGACAAGTTATCACTTCGGTAGTAATGACGCCATACTTAATGTCTGTAATATATGGAAGATATACTTTCTGGTATTTGATGATACAAAGCGGGATAAAACAAGCGGTTTCGATACCGGTTTACGCAGTCTTGATAAAAGTAGTTTGGGAGAGAATGAAATACATCATTAGATTATAAAATTGAATTAAAATACACTTAAAACACCATAAAACCTAGAAAACATGGTGTTTTTGTATTATTTATAAATTTAAAATAATATTATGCATGTGTAGCGTTGATTATGGGTATAAATATTGTACAAAGATAAAAGAATTAACAAAAAATTAGGAGGAAGGCATGTAATAGACGACTTATCAATACTTTAAACGATGAGATATTTTTAATAAGAGCAAATTGATTTAATCATTCTACTTTGGATTTTTCTGCTTATTAAAAGCCACACAATATTTAACTCTGTAAAGAAATTTATAAAAAATGATTATTTAATAAAGGAACGATAAACGAGTGGTGACGAGTGAAAGACTCGACAGTGTGAATTATGCATAATAACAGCGGAATAAATTCACATACAGGAGTGGTTTAATAAACTGTTAGAGAAAGGAGTAGAGATGGTTAAACTAAATCGAACACTTAAAGAGAGGTTTCAAACATTAGGATTAAGACGAATGATTTCTTTCTTGGACAAAGATCCGGATAAGCATATACCGGAGCTCATATATTGGGCAGGAAAATCAGGTATGTTAAGACGTCAGATAGAACCTGTAAGAAAAGCTCTTAAGGATGTGGATAGTAATTGGTATAAACTTGTAAAGAGTTTTTGGACGGATATTGATGCAGATGTAAGAAAAACGACTTTTGAAAACTTCCTTGTAAATGCTACTATGATTGGGTGCAGTAGAGAAAGTAAGGCATCAAAAACCCATAATTGTAATATTCCATGGGCTATTCTAATGGATCCCACCTCTGCTTGTAATCTAAAATGCATAGGCTGTTGGGCTTCAGAATACGGACATAAATGGAATTTAAGCTATGAAGAACTGGACAATATAATCGAACAAGGTAAAGAACTTGGAACCTTCATGTATATATACTCAGGTGGAGAACCCATGATGAGGAAAGGTGATATTATTAAGCTATGTGAAGCACACCCTGATTGTGAATTTTTAGCCTTTACCAATGGAATATTAATCGATGAAGAATTCGCCGATGAGATGCTAAGAGTTAAGAATTTTGTTCCTGCAATAAGTGTGGAAGGCTTTAGAGAAGCTACAGACGCCAGACGAGGCAAGGGTACTTATGATGCTGTAATAAAGGCTATGGACATATTGAAGGCAAAGAAACTGCCCTTTGGAATATCCTGTTGTTATACAAGAGAAAACACTGAAGTGATTGGCAGTGATGAATTTATTGACACAATGATAGCTAAAGGAGCAAAATTTGCTTGGCTATTCACTTATATGCCTGTAGGGAAAGATGCTGTTGTAGATTTAATTGCAACACCGGAACAAAGAGAATACATGTATCATACTGTCAGAAAGTTTAGGAAGACCAAGCCAATCTTTATCATGGACTTTTGGAATGACGGAGAGTATGTAAATGGGTGCATTGCTGGAGGTAGGTGCTATCTTCACATCAATTCCAACGGAGATATAGAGCCATGTGCATTTATACATTACTCCGATTCAAATATAAGGGAAAAAACACTGCTGGAAGCATACAAATCACCTTTATTTATGTCGTATAGAAAACATCAGCCTTTTAATGAAAACATGTTAATGCCATGTCCACTACTGGATAATCCTCATATGCTACGAAAAATAATAGATGAATCAGGAGCTTTTTCTACCGAAGTGGCTGATCCGGAAGATGTTAGAGATTTAACTGCCAAGACCGAAGAAACGGCTAAAAATTGGGAAGTATGTGCTTGGAAACTTTGGGTGGAATCTAGAAAAACCGAGGATTTTCATGTAGATGAAAAAGATGAGGCGGTTTAAAATATAATAATAAAGTGATTAAAATACTTAGAAGCCGAGTTGAAACATACTCGGTTTTTGCTTTTAATAAAATTAATTTCAAAATTAAAATTAATTAATTATTACAACATTGTAATTAAAAATATTAATTTACACATTGACATTGTTAAAATGGGGTGTTATTATATATTTAAGAGGTGATCGAAATGGTAAAAACCAATTTAAGTAATTGTCCTGTATGTGACAGAGATCTCGTAATAAGAGAATATGAGTGTTTAAAATGTCATACTACAATTAGAGGACATTTCAGGCAAGATAAATTTTCAAAATTAACTCAAGAACAAAAAGATTTTATAGAGATATTTGTAATGAAGAGAGGAAGTATCAAGGAAATAGAAAAAGAACTTGGTATATCATATCCGACTGTCAGAAATAAACTGGATCAAGTGATAAATGCACTTGGACATAAGGTGGAAAGTGACCAATCTCGCATAGAGATACTTAATATGCTAAACGAAGGACAAATAAGTCCCGAAGAGGCTGCAGAAATGATAGAAAATTTAAATTTGGAGGGTGGCAATGAGTAAAGAAAAATTATTGGTTTTAAATATGCTTAAAGAAGGCAAGATTTCAGAGGAAGAAGCATTAAGACTTCTTGAGGCTATGGGCGAAACTAAAGATGTCGAAGAAGATAGCGAGAATAAATTTAAAGACTTCGAAGAAAATGTAGTTAGCAAAATAACCAGTTCATTAGAAAAACTATTTAAAAAGACTTCAGAAACAATCCAGAACATCGATTTAGAAGATTTTAATATCAGTTTTGGTTCAAGTTATGGTAGATATAAGTCTAAAATAGAGAAATCACAATCACTGGAAATTGCAGAAATCGAAAATCCCAAACTTAAAATCGACAATATCAATGGTAAGATTGAGATTTATCCTTGGGATAATAGCTTTATAGATTGTATAGCAAAAATCTATTATGATGAAAAACTGTTGGGACCTGATCATGAGTTCTTCAAATTAGAAAAAGTGGAAAATGAAATATCTATTAAACCTATATTTCATTCCGGTGGGTCGCAGCCATTTGAACTAAACTTAGAAGTCTCTGTTCCTAGAAGATACTACGAAGCATTGATGGTAAAATCGGTTAATGGCGGAGTAGACGCAGGTATACTGGATTTAGGATACCTTGAACTTGAAACAACTAATGGTAAAATAACTCTAAATTCAATGACTGCTGAAAAGTCAGTAGTTGAAACTAAAAATGCCAAAGTAGAAATAATCGATCATAATGGCAAGAGTTTAAATATCACTAACACAAATGGTAAAGTCATAATCACAGGTCTTTATGTCAATGAAACCGAAGTTAAGACTATAAATGGCAGCATAGCTGTTCAAGAGATTTCAAATGTTGCATCCAAACTTGCGACTTATACTACAAATGGAAGTATAAGGGTTGGAATTGGCAGCTATGTAAGAGGAGTTAAAGCTCAATATGAAAAAATGAATAAATACTCCACAAAAGTAGTGCTATCAGATAGATTTACAAGCATAGTACAGGACGGTAAGGACGTAATAGGTTACACAGAAGGATTTACAGAAGAAGCTGAAGATTCTTTAAGACTGTTCGGATCTACCGTAAACGGCAGTATAAATGTAGAATAAATTATTAAAGTCTCGGTATTGATTTACCGGGACTTTTTTTANNTGGGATAATGACAAGATAATGAAATTTATTTTTATTACCGGTAAATAAAAAAATAAATATCAAATTAAAGACAAAAAAAGAACTGTTTCAAGATATTAAGAGTAATATGAGAAAAAACTAAAAACCGCAAAGTACATATGTTAGTTTAAGATTTTTTAGGGTAAATAATGCATAGAAATTTAAAATACAGAAGAAGGTGAAATTGATGAAAAAAATGCACTTGGCATTTACACTGGTCTTGATATTGGTATTTACAGCAGGATGTCAAGGAGAACCAAAATCCAAAGTTACAATCCCTAAAACAACGCAAAACGAAGAGCTTTTAATCGATGCAAGCGGACAATACGCTAAAATCTTTGAGATTAAAGCACCCGGAATGAGCAGTATGTCAATAAGCACAGAAGTGTGGCACAAGGGTCAGAAGGTCGTAGACAATGTGTTTAATCAAGGAGAGATGGATGAATATAAATTAGTATTAGCTTATTGGGATGAGAAAAATGATAAGGATGAAAACATAGGATTTAACTGGAGGATTTTAAAAGAATCTAATGGAATAAAACTGAAATCTGAAACATTCACTTACTCATACCCTGATGGACAGGTTGCCACTGGATGGTCTCTTAATCCGGGTATGAAAGAAGATGAAAAAAGCTTCGAATTAAAGCCTGATAGCGAATATATTTTAGCAGGCTTGAATATTGATTTAGATGGAAAGGGTATTTCATCTTTTGGCTTAGGTGAAGTTAAGGATGGTCAAAGGAATATAAATGATGAAATCAAAGATCAAGAAGCCATTCTTATATTAAGAATCAAAACAGGTAGTGCTAAAAAATAAGTAAAAGTTTGGATTTAAAAGCTATAAATTAACAAAAAATATAAATTACGCACTAATATTATAAAAATACGATATAAACCTTGACAGAATACAATATTAGATGTATTATTATATTAGAATGATTCTAAATGCTTTAGGAAAGGAGAAGTTATGAATGAGAAACTGGATGCCTTAAAGCTATTAGAAGAGCACGGGATAAAACCCTCATTCCAAAGGGTGAAGGTACTGGAGTATTTAATCCTTCACGATACGCATCCAACCGCGGATGATATCTATAAAGGTTTAATTGATGAGGTTCCTATACTTTCGAAAGCAACGGTATACAATACGCTAAATCTATTTTCTAAACAGAAAATAGTAAATACCATGTCTGCTGACAATCAAGAAACCAGATATGATTTGTTGATGGATGAGCATGGACACTTCGTCTGTGATAGTTGTGGTGAGATTTTTAATTTCCCATACTTATACAAAAATAGATATGAAGGTCTGGAGGACTTTGATATCAAAAAAGAAGAAATAGTATTAAGAGGTACTTGTAGCAAGTGCCTTCAAAAATAAAAATTTCAAGGAGGAATCAAATGACTGAGAACATTAATCAAGAGGTAAACTTTCCACTAATCGGATCAAGAGCACCGGAATTTGAAGCTGTAACTACACAAGGGGATATGAAATTCCCTCAAGACTATGAAGGAAAATGGGTAATC
>MTKW01004972.1_pt1 | contig 10948 bp, 12 predicted proteins | sample 1042761 | NCBI WGS metagenome assembly MTKW01 (sample SAMN06205366, study PRJNA360243) | anaerobic digester metagenome | biome: Wastewater treatment plant; feature: Anaerobic digester sludge; material: sludge; isolation source: anaerobic digester fed with sludge from wastewater treatment plant ...
GATTCTGAAGATGAGGTATATAGAAGGATTTTAATGGCTGGTCAAGGTTTCCAAGATGCTGATTTACAGCCTCCGTTATATTTCATGACTACTGACGAAATGTTAGAAGAGTTTAGTTACTTAGGAAAAGATAAATCTTATGAAGTAGTAATACAAAACACTAATTTAGTCAATAATATGATAGAGGAAATGAAACCTATACCTGATGGAACATTTCCTCCTATAATAGAAGGTTCAGAGGAAGAGTTAAAGGAGATAACATATAAAAAGGCTTATGAAGTATATGGTGATCCTTTGCCAGATATTGTTGAAAAACGACTGGAAAGGGAATTAACTTCTATTATTAAAAATGGTTATGCTGTAATGTATATAATCGCTCAAAAGCTGGTATGGAAATCATTAGAAGATGGATATTTAGTAGGATCAAGGGGTTCTGTTGGTTCTTCCTTTGTGGCCACTATGAGTGGAATTACAGAGGTAAATCCTTTAAGCCCCCACTATGTTTGTCCAAATTGTAAATATAGTGAGTTTTTTGACGATGGGTCTATAGCTTCTGGTTCAGATTTACCGGATAAAAATTGTCCAAAATGTAATACTAAGTTAAATAAAGATGGTCAAGATATACCCTTTGAAGTATTTTTAGGATTTGAGGGAGATAAAGAGCCTGATATAGATTTGAACTTTGCAGGTGAATATCAACCTACGGCTCATAAGTATACTGAGGAACTCTTTGGAGAAGGATATGTATTTAGGGCTGGAACAATAGGTACAATTGCAGATAAAACTGCCTATGGATTTGTTAAGAAATATTTTGAACAAAAGGAAATTAGTGTTAATCCTGCTGAAATTAACAGATTGGTAAAGGGATGCACTGGAATAAAAAGATCTTCTGGGCAACATCCAGGACGTGTTATGATTGTTCCTAAATATAAAGATATATATGATTTTACACCTATCCAATATCCAGCTAATGATAAATCCTCTGGGGTAATAACTACGCATTTTGATTATAATGCCATCAGTGGTAGAATTTTAAAACTAGATATTTTAGGTCATGATGTTCCTACTATTATAAAAATGTTGGAAGATTTAACTGGAATAGACCCTACTTCTATTCCATTAGATGAACAATCAACTATGAAGATTTTTACTAGTACTGAACCTTTAGGAATCAGTGAAAAGGATATTGATTGTAAAGTGGGAACACTAGGTATACCTGAATTTGGAACGAAGTTTGTTAGACAAATGCTTATAGATACTCAGCCAAGTACTTTTTCTGAATTAGTTAGAATAAGTGGATTGTCCCATGGTACAGATGTATGGATAAACAATGCACAAAATTTAGTTAGAAATAATATGGCTACTTTGTCTGAAGTTATATCTACTAGGGAAGATATTATGTTGACTTTAATTAATGCTGGTTTAGATAAACAAAAATCTTTCTGGATAATGGAGAAGGTAAGAAAGGGTAGAGGATTAACTGAAGAAGATGAAGAAAATATGAAGTCTTTAGATCTACCAAGTTGGTATATTGATTCATGTAATAAAATCAAGTATATGTTTCCTAAAGCCCATGCAGTTGCTTATGTTATGATGTCTTTTAGAATAGCGTATTTTAAGGTTCATTATCCTGAAGCTTTTTATGCAACTTATTTTACTACTAAGGCTTCTGACTTTGATGCACAATTGGTGTTAAAGGGTAAAGAGGCAGTAAATAGCAAGATAATGGAATTAGAGTCCTTAGGCAATGATACTACTGCCAAGGAAAAGAATTTGTTAACTGTTTTAGAAGTTGTCCGTGAAATGTATGCAAGGGGATTTAAGTTCCAAAATGTAGATTTATATAAATCCCACAGTGATAAATTTATTATCGGTGAAGAAGGTATATTACCACCCTTAAAAGGATTAGAAGGTGTTGGAGAAAATGCTGCAAGAAATATTGTGGAAGAAAGGGAAAAATCTAAGTTTATTTCAGTTGAAGATTTAGTAAATAGAGGTAAAGTGACACGTACAGTAATAGAGGCCTTAACTAATCATGGATGTTTAGATAATTTGCCAGAGAGCAACCAAATTAGCCTCTTTAACATTTGATTTTATTATAGCTCCATGTTATAATTAATGTGACTATAATAAGGTTTCAATGCAAAAAGAGTGGGGCAGCCCACTCTTGATTTATTATATTAGGGGATTCATATATAATTATGGAGGTGAACTTAGTGAACAAAAGATTAAGTAGACAAGAAATTATTAAAACGGTTAAAGGAATTTGTGAATCGGCTGCAGATGATTTAGGCTATGAATTAGTGGATGTTGAGTATGTAAAGGAACATGGGAATTATTTTTTAAGGGTGTATATATATAGGCCTGAAGGAATTGATTTAAATGATTGTCAAAAGATGAGCCAAATGATTAGCGATAAATTAGATGAGGAAGATCCTATACCTGATGACGGTTATTTAGAAGTATCATCTCCTGGGTTAGATAGACCATTAAAGACTGATAAAGATTTAAAAAGGAATCTAAATAAGGATATAGAAATTAAACTATATAAAGGTATTGATAATAAAAAGGCATTTGAAGGAAAATTATGTGACTATAATGATGCGGAAGTAGTAATCACAGATTATAAAGGAAATAAAACTAGTATTCCAAGAGATTTAATTTCTTTAATAAGATTAGCTATTAAATTTTAGGGAGGTTTGTTTGTTAATGAATGTAGATTTTATTGATGCCCTTAACGAAATTGAAAAGGAAAAGGGCATATCAAAGGATATAATATTTGAGGCATTGGAGTCTGCCCTTATATCTAGTTACAGAAAGAATTTTGGGGCTTCTCAAAATGCAGAAGTAGAAATGGATAAAACAACAGGGCAGGCAAAGGTATTTGCTATAAAGGATATAGTAGAAAATGTAGAAAATGAATATTTAGAAATCAGTTTAGATGATGCTAAAAAAATTGATGATAAATATGAAATTGGAGATGTAGCTAGAATTGAGATTACTCCTAAGGACTTTGGTAGAATTGCAGCTCAAACTGCTAAACAAGTAGTTATCCAAAGAATTAAGGATGCAGAAAGAGATGTTATTTATGATGAATTTATAAATAGAGAAAATGAAATTATTACTGGAATGATACAGAGAATATCAAAAAATAATGTATTTATAGATTTAGGAAAAACTGAAGGAATATTGCCTCCAACTGAACAAATTGAAGGAGAAGAATATAATCAATCTGATAGGTTAAAACTACTTATTCTTGAAGTAAAGAAAACTACTAAGGGGCCTCAAGTTATATTATCTAGATCCCATCCTGGATTGATAAAAAGGTTATTTGAATTAGAAGTACCAGAAATAAGTAATGGTATTGTGGAGATATATTCTATTTCTAGGGAAGCAGGTTCTAGAACTAAAATTGCAGTTTATTCTAAAGACCCTGATGTGGATCCATTAGGTGCATGTGTAGGATTTAAGGGTAGTAGAGTAAAGGCAATAGTAGATGAGTTAAATGGAGAAAAAATCGATATTGTAATTTGGAGCAAAGATATTGGAGAGTTTATAGCCAATAGTTTAAGTCCATCAAAGGTATTAAAAGTGGAAGTAGATGAAAAGGAAAAATCTGCTTTAGTAGTTGTACCAGATTATCAATTGTCTTTAGCTATTGGAAGATCTGGGCAAAACGCTAGATTAGCTGCAAAACTAACTAACTGGAAAATCGATATAAAATCTGAATCTCAATATAAAGAGTCTCAGGAAACAGATGAAGAAATTGAGAATATTGAGAATTATGATAATGTTGAGGAAGAGGATATTTTCCAAGAAGATGATATCATTGATAAAGAAGATATCATGGAAGAAAATTAAAATAACGAGGTGATTATATGAGAAAAAAGAAAATACCTCTTAGGAAATGTGTAGCATGTGGAGAACAAAAACCTAAAAAAGAGCTTGTTAGAGTTGTAAAGACAAGTGAAGGGGAAGTCAAGATGGATATAACAGGCAAGATAAATGGTAGAGGAGCCTATATTTGTCCAACTATTGAGTGTTTAGACAATGCTATAAAAGGAAAGAAAATATCTAGAAGCCTAGAAACAGAAATTAGTGATGAAGTATATAGAAGTTTAAAGGATGTATTAATGGAAGAGATAGGGAAGAAAGAAAACACCTTTAAATAAATTAGGGGGTGCATTATATGACAAAGATTAGAATTTATGAATTAGCAAAAGAATTAAATATGAGTAGCAAGGAACTAATAGAACAAATAGAAGATTTAGACATTGATGTAAGTAGCCATATGAGTTCAATTGGAATAGAGGAAGCTGAATTAATAAAAGAATTATTCGAAGAAACTGATGAAGAAGGGGATATAGAAAAGAAGGTTAAGAAAGATAAGGAAAAGACAGATGCGGAATTATTAGAAGACGAAGAGGAAGAAGTTATTGAAGTAGGAGAAACTATTATTGTTAGGGATTTAGCTGAAAAATTAGATTTAAATCCATCGGAACTCATTACTAAACTTATTGGTTTAGGAGTAATGGCTAGTCAAAATCAAAGTATTGATGCAGAAACTGCAGCATTAGTGGCAGAAGAGTTTGGAGCTACTGTAGTAATTAATAGTGATGAGGAAGAAATAGAAGAGGATATTTTTGATTTAGATTTTGAAGATAGACCTGAAGACTTAAAACCACGCCCACCAGTGGTTACAGTAATGGGGCACGTAGATCATGGGAAGACATCTTTGCTTGACGCCATTAGAGAAACCCATGTTACTAGAAGCGAAGCTGGAGGAATAACTCAACATATAGGTGCATATGCAGTTAATGTAAATGATAAAAAAGTTGTATTTCTAGATACACCTGGTCACGAAGCATTTACTTCTATGAGAGCTAGAGGCGCGCAAGTTACAGATATTGCCATATTAGTTGTAGCTGCAGATGATGGAGTAATGCCTCAAACTATAGAGGCTATTAACCATGCTAAGGCCGCAAATGTTCCAATTATAGTTGCTATAAATAAAATAGATAAACCAGAATCTAATATTGATAGAATATATCAAGAGTTGGTAGAAAATGGACTCCTTCCTGAAGAATGGGGTGGAGATACTATAACTGTACCAGTTTCTGCCAAAAATAGAATTGGGATAGATGAATTACTTGAAATGATATTGTTAGTTGCAGAAATGCAAGAGTTAAAGGCTAATCCTAACAGAACTGCAGTAGGAACAATTGTTGAAGCCCAATTAGATAAAGGCAAAGGTCCATTGGCAACAGTGCTAGTACAAAAAGGTAGCTTAAAAGTTGGAGATATGGTGGTATCAGGTACTTCCAGTGGTAGAATAAGGGCAATGATAGATGATAAAGGCAAGAGAGTTAAAAAAGTAGGTCCATCTACTCCTGTTGTTATATTAGGTTTATCTGAGGTACCTAATGCAGGTGAATTATTATTTTCAGTTGATGGAGAAAAAACTGCAAGATACTATGCAGAAAAGAGAAAAGAGCAATTACGTGAAGAACAATTAAAAGCTAGTACAAAGATATCCCTTGATGATTTATTTGAAAAAATCAAAGAGGGAGAAATACAAGATTTAAATATAATCATTAAAGCAGATGTAAGAGGCTCTATTGAAGCCTTGGCTCAATCTTTAGAAAAGTTAGATAATGAAGAAGTTAAAATAAACATTATCCATGGTGGTGTAGGGGGAATAACTGAAAGTGATATTATGTTAGCATCTGCATCTAATGCAATTATAATTGGTTTTAATGTAAGACCTAATTTAAATGCCATAGAAGTTGCTAAAAGGGAAAAGGTAGATGTTAGAACATATAGGGTTATTTATGAAGCTATAGAAGATATTCAAGCTGCCGTAAAGGGAATGCTTGCACCTACAATTATAGAAGAGGTATTAGGTAGAGCAGAAGTAAGAGCAACCTTTAAACTGCCTAATAATACTATAATTGCTGGAATTTATGTATTAAATGGTAAAATAACAAGAAATTCTCAAGTAAGATTACTCCGTAATGATGTTGTTATATTTGAAGGTGGTATTTCTTCATTGAAGAGATTTAAAGATGATGCTAGAGAAGTTTTAGCAGGTTATGAAGCAGGTTTAGGATTAGATAATTACAATGATATAAAAGAAAATGATTTAATAGAAGCTTATATATTAAAAGAAGTAGAAAGATAGTGAGGTAGTATTATGAACAATAAAAGGATTAATAGAATATCAGGAGAAGTTAAAAAAGTTGTTTCTGAACTTTTATATAATGGTTTAAAAGATCCTAGAATAAATCCTATGACCACTGTAACTTCTGTAGAAGTTACTAGGGATTTAAGTTATGCTAATATTTATATTTCAGTTTTAGGCAATGATAAGGAAAAAGAAGATTCTCTTTTAGGCTTAGAAAGTGCTAAAGGATTTATTAGAAATGAGATTGGAAAAAGAATTGATTTAAGACATGTTCCAGAACCAGTTTTTCATTTAGATGAATCCATAGAAAGAGGCATATATATGACTGAGTTAATTGAAAGAGTAAATAGGGAAGATGAAAAAAATAGGAGTCAGCAGGATGAATAATCTTATTTTTAAAAATATGGATAGAGCAATAAAAATAATTAAAGATAATGATAATATTTTTATTGCTTCCCATATAAATCCAGATGGAGATAATATCGGTTCTATATTAGCTCTTGGATTAGCATTAAAAAAAGTTAATAAAAATGTTATAGTTCTTAAATCTGATATCATACCATCAGATTATGAATTTTTGCCTGGAGTTAATATGATCCAAGATTATACTCAAGACTTAGGACCTATAGATGTATTTATCTCTTTAGATTCAAGTGATGAAGATAGATTAGGAGATAATAAATTATTACTAGATAATGCAAAGCATATTATAAATATTGATCATCATATTAGCAGCACTATGTTTGGGGATATAAATATTGTAGATAGTAAGGCTGCTGCTACTGGTGAGTTAGTCTATGATTTTATTAAAAAGATGGAAATAGATTTAGATATATATATAGCAACTAATCTTTATACTGCAATTAGCACTGATACTGGTAAATTTTCCTATGAAAGTGTAACTAGTAATACTCACAGGATAGTGGCTGAGTTAATTGATACTGGAATTGATTTTAATAATATTAATATTAATCTTTATGAAAATATGAGTATGGAAAGAACAAATTTATTTATCAATGCCATATCTACTTTAAACACCTATGAAAACAACAGCATTGCTACAGTGAAGGTAACTCAAGAAATGTTAAGGGAATCGGGAGCTAAAATGGAGGATACTGAAGGTATTGTAGGATTTATTAGGAAAATATCATCGGTGGAAGTTGCCTGTCTTTTAAAAGAATTAGAGGAAGAGGATATTAAAATTAGCTTAAGAAGCAAAAAAAATGTAGACGTAGCTTCTATTTGTGAATATTTTAATGGCGGTGGACATGTTAGGGCGGCTGGTTGTAGTATATATTCCAATATTTATGAAGCGGAAAAGATTATAGTCAATAAAATAAAAGAAAATATTAGGTGATGGTATGAATGGTATAATAAATTTTAATAAGCCTAAGGGAATGACTTCCCATGATGCAGTAAATTTTTTTCGAAAACTATTCAATACTAAAAGAATTGGTCATACTGGGACTTTAGATCCAAATGCTACAGGAGTATTGCCTATTTGTATTGGTAAGGCTACTAGAGTTTCACAGTACCTTGTAGATGCAGATAAAGAATATATAGGAGAGCTTACATTAGGATGTGAAACTGATACTCAAGATGGAGATGGAAAGATTTTAAACTCTTCAAAAAAATTAGTGAGTGAAGATGAAATCCTAATTTCCTTTAATAAATTTAAAGGGAACATAAGTCAAATTCCTCCTATGTATTCAGCATTAAAACATAAAGGGAAAAAACTATATGAATTGGCAAGGGAAGGTAAAGTAGTTGAAAGAAAACCTAGGAATATATCTATATATGAATTAAATGTAATGGAAATTAAGGATAATAAAAAGATAAAATTTTATGTTAAATGTTCAAGGGGCACCTATATAAGAACTTTATGTCATGATATAGGACTTGACTTGGGAACCTATGGTTATATGTCTGATTTAATAAGGGTTGGTGTAGGAGATTTTAAAATTCGAGAATCATTAACTATGGAATATTTAAGCTCTTTAAATCAGGAGGAGTTAGAAGATGTTATTTTACCTATAGATAAAGCNNATGTTTTAATAAAATTGTTATGCCTGCTAAATTACATAATAAAATTAAAAATGGGGTAGTAGTTCCCTTGGAGGGAAAAACAAATTTAAATATTGATGATAAACTAAGAGTTTATTGTGATAATGACTTTATTGGAATAGGTAGAGTAATATATAAAGACAATTTAAAGAGTTTAAAAATGGACAAAGTATTTATATAGGGTGGTTAAAATGGAAATTATTGAAATACAAGATTATGAGGAAAAGAGATTTAATACAGCAATTGCCTTAGGAAATTTTGATGGAATCCATATAGCTCATCAAGAACTAATATCAACTATGGTAAAAGATGCCAATGAAAATAATTTAAAACCGTCTATCTTGCTTTTCGACCTTCATACAAAGGCTGTTTTAGAAGGGAAAAGTCCAAAAATGTTGACTTCTGAAGAAAAAAAATCNNCTTAATGAGGATTTAAGAAAATTATCACCTGAAGAGTTTGTTACAAATATATTGATTCATAAGTTAAATATTAAATCTGTAACTATAGGATTTGATTATAGATTTGGATATAAGGCTTCAGGAACAGCAGAGGATTTAGAAAAATTTGGAAAGAAATATGGATTTAAAGTAATAGTTATAGATCCTATTTATAAAGATGACATTGTAAGTAGTACAAAGATTAGGGATTTTTTAAGTAAAGGAAATATTTCCAATGCTAATAAAATGTTGGGACGTAATTATTCTATTATGGGAAAGGTAATAACGGGAAAACAACGTGGTACTGGTTTAGGATTTCCAACGGCTAATCTGGAAATTGAAAATAATTATCTTATACCTAAAATAGGTATTTATAAGACAAATATCATTATTGATGGAAAAGCTTATTTAGGCGCAACTAGTATAGGAAAAAACCCTACTTTTGAAGATGAGGATTTACTAAAGATTGAAACCCATATTATTGATTTTAATGGGAATATATATGGAAAGACAATTGAATTGGAGTTTATTAAATACTTAAGAGATGAAATAAAATTTAAAAGTTTAACTGACTTAAAAGAACAGATAAAAAAAGATGTAAACATCATTAAATCAGGACATTAATATTTACATTTAATAAAAAGTATGATAATATAGTAATGATTACAAACTTACCTGATGCTATGTTTAGCGTATCCTCGCCGCTTTACTTAGGTCTAGGTGTATAAAAATATGGAGGTGTAGTATAATGTTATCAAAAGAATTAAAAGAACAGATAATCAATGATTACAAATTACATGAAGGTGATACTGGTTCACCAGAAGTACAAATTGCCTTATTGACTTACAGAATCAATTCTGTAAATGAACATCTTAAAGCTCATAAAAAAGACCATCATTCAAGAAGAGGATTATTAAAAATGGTAGGACAAAGAAGAGGACTTTTAAGATATTTACAAGAAAAAGATATTGAAAGATATCGTGCTTTAATTGAAAAATTAGAAATTAGACGTTAATAAGAGCGGGATTATCCCGCTCTATTAGTTTATAAAAGGCTTATAATAAAGGGAGTTATGATTAAGCGTTTTTTTAAACTGAATAGGATATAATATAATATATACAAAAGAATAAGGAGGTATTTCATGGAAAAGAAATTCCATTATAAACTGGCTGATAATAAGAATTTTGAAATTACTATTGGAAAAGTTGCTGAACAGGCTAGTGGCGAGTGTCTTATTCAATATGGGGATACTGTAGTATTAGTAACAGCTACATCTTCTAAAGAACCTAGGGAAGGTGTTGATTTTTTTCCACTAAGTGTAGATTATGAGGAAAAACTATATTCAGTGGGGAAAATTCCTGGAGGTTTTATAAAAAGAGAAGGAAGACCAAGTGAAAAGGCTATTTTAACATCAAGACTAATAGATAGACCTATTAGACCGTTATTTCCTGAAGGATATAGAAATGATGTGCAAGTAATAGCTACTGTTTTATCAGTAGATCAAGATCATTCACCTGAGATTGCTGCTATGATAGGTTCTTCCATTGCATTATCAACTTCAGACATACCCTTTAATGGTCCGACAGGATCAGTGATGGTAGGGTTAATTGATGGAGAATTTATTATTAATCCAGATAGTGAAGAAAGGGAAAAATCAGAAATACAATTGACAGTTGCAGGTACTAAAGATGCTGTGATGATGGTAGAAGCATCTGCCAATGAAGTTCCAGAAAATATTATGTTAGAAGCTATATTATTTGCCCATGAGGAAATAAAAAATATTTGCGAATTTATTGAAGAAATAGTATCTGAAGTTGGTAAACAAAAGCAAGAATTTGAAATTTATAAGCCTGATGAAGAATTAGAAGAAAAGGTAATTTCTTATGCTACAGATAAATTAATTGATGCAATTAATACTGTAGAGAAACAAGAAAGACAGGATAAAATTGATCTTGTTACCCAAGAAATTGTAGAGAATTTTATAGAAGAGTATCCAGATAATGAAAAAGACATATTAAATATANNATAGAAGACCTGATAATAGAAAACTAGATGAAATAAGAGAGATAACTAGTGAAGTAGGTTTATTACCTAGGGCTCATGGATCTGGATTATTTACTAGAGGTCAGACTCAAGTATTGACAATAGCAACTTTAGGAGCTACTTCTGATGTTCAAATTATTGATGGATTAGGAGAAGAAGAATCTAAACGATATATGCATCACTATAATTTCCCACCATATTGTGTAGGGGATACTAGAC
>MTKW01023108.1_pt1 | contig 10938 bp, 6 predicted proteins | sample 1042761 | NCBI WGS metagenome assembly MTKW01 (sample SAMN06205366, study PRJNA360243) | anaerobic digester metagenome | biome: Wastewater treatment plant; feature: Anaerobic digester sludge; material: sludge; isolation source: anaerobic digester fed with sludge from wastewater treatment plant ...
CCTTTGGCGATAAATGTGGGAGTAATACCCTCCAGCTCAAGTTTCTGAACGGAGTCGTTGTTGGGGTTGACGATTTGAAGGCAGGAGGGAACATCATTATAGTTGCCCATGGATATCACATAGAGATTACCTCTTGAGTCAGACTCCAGATAGACCGGATTGTCCGATACCTTAACTTCGCTCATCACATCCATGGTAACGGGGTTGAGTACAGAGAGAGTCTTGCCGTAGTTGGGATAGTTCATACCACCTGAATTGGCAACATAGAGTTTTTCACCTGCAATTTTGATCTGTTCAGGATTGTCACCGACTTTTGCAAGTGCGGATACTGTTAGGGATGTGGTGTCAATCTTGCCGGCATAACCCTCGTAGAAGGTTACATATACGTAGTTTTCCCAGGTGGTGAAGAAGCGTGGCGATAGATTGGCTGCTGAACCTTTAGCCTTGGTTTTGATCTCCTTGATTACTTTACCCTCAAGGTCAGTTACGAAAATGACCCCGGAGTTGTAGACGGCAATATAAATTTTACTGCCGAAAGCAATCATATCCTGAGCGGTGTCACCGAGTTTCCTGCCTTCATTACTGCGCTCGAAGATGTTGTAATTGAGCTCCTTGGTGTAAGGATTATAAGCCGTAAAGTTGGCATCGTTTGAACCAAAATTACCATTGTTGAGGATGTAGGTACCGATGGTAGTCAGAGGAATTTCAGGTTCTTTACCATTGTTGGGGTCGAGGCAGGAGGAGGATGACATAATCAGTACCGCTCCTGCAATAATTGCGAGTCTGAGAAGTGTTCTTTTCATTTTTTTATCGTTATTTGATTTATATTTTAATTTTTAATGTGAGCCTGAAGTTGCGTCCGGGCATCGGATAATATTGTATGATATCGTACATTTTATTGGTAAAGTTAATTATTTCTCCCTGGAGTCGGAAAGAGATTCTGCGCAGGTTAAAGTCCCTGTATGCTGAGACGGTATGTTCGGCATAGCCCTTGATGAGGTTGCGCTCCACATTGGGGGGCAGTGAATATTTGTCTCCTACAAAGGAGATGATGTAGCTTAGATTGACCCAGTGGTTGCTCCAGGCAAGATTGACTGCTCCCGAAATGCGTGGGGTGTAGGGAATCTGGTGACGCCAGGTTTTGCTCTCGGGGTCCGAAACATCCACAGCATACTGGTATGAAGCGTTGGTTGAGAGTGTGATGCTGTGATTGTTGCCGAACCGAACCCTGGAAGTGACGCTCAGATCTGCTCCTGCTATCTGCACTTTGCCTATGTTCATCATTTTCCATATAAAGAGGGTGGGTCTGGCCACAATTTTGTCTTCTACGCTATTGTAGTAGCCATCCAGAGTGGCGGAGAGCCATCCTGACTCCTCTTTGCCGAGAGTGCCGCTCCAGGTTAATCCTAGATTGTACTGGTCGGCACGCTCAGGTCTGAGGTTGGTGTTGCCCATTCTCAAATAGTAGAGGTCATTGAAGGTGGGTGCACGGTATCCCATTTTGTATGAGGCTCTGATTCGGAGATTGGTGGCCTTGAAGGGCTTCCAGGAGATGCTCAGAGCAGGTGAAAGGTTGTTTCTGTTAGGCGCGGGATCGCCTTTTTGCACCTTTTCGGTTATATATGTATTGGTAAGTGAGGCAACAATGGTTACAGATGACCCCTGATATTTTCCCGCTAGAGTTGTAAGTGAATTTATCCTTTCGGGAAATGGGCATTCGGGAATTGATGCATCCAGAGTGTTGTAGAACAGGTCCTGCGCAAATGTCAATTCCACTCCCTTTGCAGGCTTGAAACGGGTAGCTATCGAGCCATAATACTCCTGCTGAGTATAAAGGTCTTCTACAAACCCCAAGGGATATCGCTGACTTTCATCGTAATATTTGCTCCAGGCATAGTTGTATTTGAGTACATTTTTCAGGTCCCATTTTTGGCCGAGGGTGGTATTATAGGAAGCCTGGACGAAACCGTTTTTGTCCCACAAGCGCTCAAATGCATCCTGATTGTAAAGAACCACCGAACCGGGGAGTCCTCTTTCACCCGAAAGGCCGCTTGCCTTGAGTGAAAATTTGCCGGAAGCGCCGATAGAACCCCAGAGATTGATCTCCGCTCTGAGGGTATTGACATCGCTGTTTTTTCTCAACAGATGCTCCAGCTCCCTGCCGTTATCGATGATGAAGGGGTAATCGCCCTTGGAGGTTACCCAATCGGCATTCGCTCCGAGCGCCCACCTGCTTCCCAGTCTTTGCTCCAATAGCAGGGAAGGGTTATAGGTATCGAATGACCCCACTCTCATACGTGCGGTGACATTAGTGCCGCACTCTTCGAAAACAGGTACTGACGAGGTGATGTTGAGTGTTCCTGCGGAGGCAAACAACCTTGCAGACTTGAAAATTTCATCGCTTTGGCCTATGGAGAGAGTAATCATCTCCACATTGTCCAGCGAAAACCTTCCGATGTCCACCTGTCCGCTCTGTATGTCGGATACCGCAATACCATCGTAGGATACCGCCGTATGCTGAGCTCCGAGACTTCTTATGGAGACCGTCTTGATGCCGCCGATACCGCCATAGTCACGAATATTGACACCTGCGAGATTTTTGACTGCTTCGTGCAGTTCCTGTACTCCCAAACGTTCAATGGCAGTACGATCCATAACTTGCACGGGTGCGCTCTGAAGAGTGGGTGAGGGCTTGGTGACAGATGTGATGCGCGACTCCTCCAGTTGACGCACTACTACTGTGTCCCGCTTCTTATTTTGGGCAAAAAGAGTTGCCGGCAACAGAAATAATGCTACCGCAATAAGTACTACAGTTTTGAAAAATGCCCTGAAGGAGTATTGCATTTAACAACAAATCATGAAATCCAAACCCGGGATTTCCAATCCAACAAATAATCAAGGCAGGTCTTCTGACTTGTTCCTCCTTCGAGCTGCCTTCCCATCCGCAAAGGACAGTGGCAAAGAATAGCTTAGGAATTACAGAACTCACAGCTACGGGTATAGTCCCGGGTTCGCACCGGATTCCCTTTAGCCTCAATTACGATGCAAAGGTAAAGGATTTCTTTTTAAAGAAAAAAAATAGTTGCGAGTATGTAGTGGGTAGTATGTAGTTGCGGGGGCACGGGGTGCGGGTTTATATCCAACTCCTGACTTGGAATTCAAAACTATCAAAAAATCTACCTCACGGTGGATTTTTTGATCTATAATCCTTTCCAATAGTTAGGAATATCGTTGTAGTTAGTTACATTGGCGTTAGTGAAACAGTTTTCAATCACCCATATTGTTGGACCCGTTTGACCCCCACCTCCGTAAAAGTTCCATAACTCAGGGGCAGTACCTTGAACTGCTGAGTTCGAACCTACACCGTTAAAACAATTTGCGAAACGCATTGTTCTATTCGCAAAAAAACCTTGGTCATTGCCCTGCGGAAGCGGAAAAATTTCCTTTTTAAAACCAACTTAGTGCAATTTTTGAAGCAGTCTTCGAAATTTGTTGCAACCAAATTATTTGAAAACAAGTTATCAGGAAGAGTAGTTAATGCTGTGCAGTTGTTGAAACAGCCATAGAAGGATTCTGCTTGCGTATTATTGCTAAACAATCCCTGAGGAAGAGAAGTTAACGCGGGGCAGTCGTAAAAGCAAAAGTTGAAAGATATTGCCGCCCCATTACCGGTGAATAGATCTGCCGGAAGTTGAGTAAAGTTGCATTCTCGGAAGCAGTTGGCGAAATCTTGTACTTGCGCATTAGCACTGAACAATCCCGTAGGAATAGTAGTTAACGAGGTGCATTGAGCGAAGCATGCGTGGAAACTTATTACGCCCGTATTGTCCCTAAACAGGTCTGCCGGAATATTGTCTAATGAGAGGCACCCCGCGAAGCAGTAAGAGAAAGTTGTTACTGCCGTGTTGTATCTGAACAGATCTACCGGAATGTTGTTTAAATTCTCGCAGGCCCAGAAACATCCGTCGAAATTTGTCACCAGCGTATTATGCTTAAACAAATCCGCAGGAAGAGTAGTTAATGAGTGGCATTGCAAGAAACAATCGCTGAAATTTGTCACCAGCGTATTATATTTAAACAAATCCGTAGGAAGGTTATTTAATGAAGTACAATAATGGAAGCACAGGCTGAAATTTGTTGCTTGTGTATTTGTGCTAAACAATCCCTGAGGAAGAGTCGTTAATGAACGGCAATATTGGAAACAGCTTTCGAAGGTTGTTGCTTGTGAATAGTTGCTAAACAATCCTGTAGGAACAGTAGTTAATGATATGCAGTGTTTGAAGCAGCTTTCGAAAATTGTCGCTTGCGTATTCGCATTGGAGCCAAACAATCCCTGAGGAAGAGAAGTTAATGAGGTACAATATTCGAAACAGCGGGTGAAATTTGTTGCTTGCGTATTGTCGTCAAACAATCCCGTAGGAATTTCAGTTAATGAGTAGCAGGCTAAGAATGTACCCGCAAAATTTTCTGCAGACACGTTGTATTGGAACAAGTCTGCCGGAATGGAGGTTAATTTGGTACACAGCCAGAAGCAGCCATGGAAATTTGTTGCTTGAGTATTGAACCTGAACAGATCTGCCGGAATGGAGGTTAATTGATTGCAGCCGCAGAAGCATTCTTCGAAAGAATTTGCCTCCATGTTGGGGAAAGGGGTCAGTACTGTTGTAAGCAGCGTATCGCTTTCGTATAAGTTGTTTCCAATATGTTCGTAAAATGTGATTTGCGGCATCTGTTTTACGGCACCTGCTTGGTCGGAAATGATGGTAATTGTATAATCACCTACGCCGGTGTAGTTATGCGAAGCAAATCTCTCCGGTGAAAGTGTACTGTTTTGTGTTAAAAATGTGTTTTCGGATCCATCTCCCCAGTAGATAGTCATATGGCAAGGGTTTATGGAGGAAGCAAATGGTTGCTTGATTCCATATTCCGTATTTGGGTCATTGGTTCTGATGGTGTACATCAGTGGAGCAACATTAAGCCAACCATCACTTACTGAAGCGTAGTAGCGGGTATTCCCTTGTGCGTAGTTCATGCCATTCGGCTTGTTCGTTGTGGCTTTCCACTCGAACGACATGTCGCCTATCAGCGTGATTCTTACCTCTCCGTTCGCAATGATCCTCGTCACCGTAGGGTCAAAAGCGAGGTAAGCAATCAGTTCGTCACCTGAAGTGTATGTATAGTTGGTGATATCGAGGCATGTGGATCGAGTACATCCTGTTTCGTACTCAACGGTCCAAATCAGTCTTTTGAGGGTTCCTAACCACTCCGGCATGCCGGTGAGATTAAGTCTTAGGATATTGTTCTTGGCTGCTAATGTAAATAGCTGATCTAAACCGTGGCCCGACTCGTCACACAAACACAGCTTGTCGCCTAGATGTGCCGTAGAATTGTTTCCGTTCTGTGTCTGTTGCCATAATTTATCAAAATGCACACCATAATTAGGATCCAGGAAGATGGCATCTGCAGGATAATAGGCTTTGTATTTTGTAGCCCCAGATACGGCATTTCCCGTAAAATTACCGCTGCTTCCATATAGGATAGATTGAGAATTTTGCCAAAGACCTTGAATTTAGTTTATTGTTTACTCAGTTTTATATCCGTTGCACTTTCGGCTAATTACCAATGGTTAACGGTAAATAGCTAATCACACCTACCACGCATCTCCTCCGTCCCCAACGTCGGGAAGGCTTGCCGTGAGGATGTTTTGGGTTAGTTCAATTTCGATAACTTTGAGATCGGGAGCGACGTAATGTTCCGCCAATTTGAATTCGTTGTTTTTCATAGTCATTTGTTTTTAATAGTTCGTCTTGTGACCTATATGGGGCCAACAGAACACGAGTAGCGGGTATAAATACTGCCTATTTTTGAATGGGGGAGGGCAATAAATAACTCTATATCAGCGAGATAGAGTAGACTTACGGACGATTGTTCGACTTGGCTAAATTTTATATTCCGTTGTCGCACAAACATAGAGAAGATTTCTAGTTGAACTATATGTGTTTCAGCGGACTAAGTTAAACAAATTAATTGCAATAAAAAATTTTAATTCGTTTCCATTTGTAGTACGAGGTGCGTGGTGCCAAAGCCCCAATCCCCACCCCGAGGATTAAGCCATATATCAGGCAATAGGCCTGATTAATTGGTAAACAAACGGACAGTATACTGCTCAGACTTTAGGGTTGCTCTATTGGATACAGCATTGAATGGACCGAATACCATAATCAAAGCGTAATCGCTATTGTTTTCAGCCTCAGTAGAAGACCAAAAAAGGCCACTAGAGCCTCTCATCTGGTATCCGTACTGGTTACTAAGGCTACCGCCGGCAGGGAAATATCGAACCACATCGTTCCCGTTACCGGTACTCCAGAAAGCCTCGTTGGCGATATCATCAATGCTTGTCGATGCTGCTACACTACGACAAGTAATCTTCATATGACAATTATTAGTATTATAGTTTTTATACTCATACTTCCAAGCAGAGACCATACCGGTACCCTGGTAACGAAGGGCATAACAAAGCCTAGAATAATTGCGAAAATCGCTGGTCATAGTAATGTTCGCTCCTTGAACTATGACGTTTTCAGTAATATTATCATATGGCTTGGGAGCCATGCTATCGAAGTCAACATAAACGTAGTTACCTCGCTTCGGCACAATACTCATCCATTCTTCATTGCTCGGCAGGTAATAACAGGGAATATTGATAGCCCTTGCAGCATTCCAAGTAAAGTGACCGCTCACATTGCAGGCTGTCAGATTATTGTCAAAGCCGGTACCGTCAGGATTTACATTATATGCGGCAACGTAGCTGAGCGGGTTGATTACCCTTACCCAACCGCTATTTACACTACCTGTGTAGCGATTTCCTACGGAGTAGTTCTTTCCTTCCGTTAAGGTGCCGCTCGTCCACACATACGTCTGCTCCCCAATTAGTGATATTCTCACCTTTCCGTTTGCAGCGACCTGTGTCACGGTGGGGTCAAAAGCGAGGAACGCGGTGATATTGTCCTGGGCGGTAGAGAAGGTTACACCGGTTACATCAAGCCTCAAATGTTTATTCACTCCCGGTTCATTCTCTACAATCCAAATCAGGTTGACTAGTGTTCCCACGTTGGCCGGCACGTTTTGGAGATTAAATTTGATAATGCTGCTCTTCAAAGCCAAGTTGAAAGTTTCGTTGAGGGGATTGGCAGTCTCGTCATACATGAGGATTTTATCGCGAAGGTGTGCAGTAGAATTGTTTCCGTTCTGTGTCTGTTGCCAGAAATTGGCGAGAAGAGGTTTTAAGTTGCCGTTTAGGTCCAGCGTGATGACATTTCCCGGATAATAGGCTTTGTATTTTGTAGCCCCTGATACGGCATTTCCCGTAAAATTACCGCTGCTTCCTGTTTGAAATGTAAAGACATTATGTCCTTTATAGGCACCGTTGTCATCATATCCTACCAGCAGGAGCTGGTCACCGTCCTGCCATGAGAGTGTGCGTGTGCCGTCATCGTACGCTACGCGGGTCTCCGGTGGGATCGTTGCGCGTATGGTAACCATCTTTCCCTCTCCTTCAACAGGCTCGGGAAGATTAATATTGTGCGTGCAGCCCGCCACCAATAGGGCTAGGAGTGCCGAAATAAGTAGTTTGAGTTTCATAGCTGTTTATTATTTGGCAAAAGTTTAAAAAATAGTCCCCGTTAAAAGATTGAGTTTCAGTGGATAAAGATAGATACTTTTTTAATAAAAAAAAATCTATGTCTGCTTTTTGCAAACAATGCACTAATTTGATTTATTTAGGGAAATAGCTACAATTGCATTACCGATAATCGCGTTTTGGTGTTTTTGAATTATGAAACGCAAGATTTACAAAAACATTGTCATATAAACAGGTACATAGTGTACCCCGTTTTCATATCTGTAGTCTTTTGTGTAAATCACATACTTGTTCATTATGCGGTCAGAGAACTTGACGCAAAATTCGTCTAGTGATTTGTGCGTTTTATACCCCGATGATTTAACCTCAATGGGTGAAATTTTATGTTTGTCAGTGATTATAAAATCTACTTCATAATACTTTTTACCGTCAGCATATGGTATGGTGTGATAGAACAAGTTTTTGCCGGTAGCTTTTAACATCTGAGCAATCACATTTTCATATACATAACCAAGGTTGGCGCTTAGTTTGTCACTGAGCAACTTCTTGTAAATAACATTTTCCGTTATGTCACTATCCTTAAATGCAAGCGTAACGAAAAGACCGGTATCGGAAGCATACATCTTGAAATATTCCTGATTCATAGTCAATGCCAAGCCCACATTGGGGTCATCAGCATGGTAAGCCACATTTGTTGTCATAGAGTCTTCCATATCCTTGATGATATTTATTACCCTATCGACCTTCTCTTCAGGGATGGCATTTCCGACTTGATATCGTGACCTGTTTCTGCTTAATTGAGCCGGTATGGCATCGTACATAGCTTTTGCTCTTCCCGAATCATCAATCTTACCGAAGTCCTCTTCATATAGAGCAATGATGTCTCGTTTAACCACATCTACTGCTGTAAAGTTATTGGTATTAATGTATGCGGAAACAGCTTGAGGCATACCTCCCACAAGCATATACAACCGAAAATCACGCATAAGTTTTCTATGAACAGCATCGCCAAGCGGCATTTTCTTTTCAAATGCCGTACGCAATAAAGGTATGGTTGCATTATCTCCCAATGCCCATCTGAATTCCTCATAGTCCATGGGATACATATTCACCTTGGTTTCTTCACTTGGAATAATGATATCGCGACTTTTGGATCTTACGGATATTAAAGAGCCGGTTTCAATATAATCATATCTATGATCCTTGACAAGGTGTTTGATAGCCTGCCTTGCCAATGGTTGCAACTGTACTTCGTCGAAAATAATTACAGACTCTCGCTCATGCAATTCTACTTGGAAAATGAATTGCAACCTGATGAAGAGATAATTCAAATCCGATATATCATTGAACAAATCGCTGACCTCTTTGGAGACTTTTGAGAAATCGATCAATATGTACGATTTATACTCTTTGCGTGCAAACTCTTCCGCAATAGTGGATTTACCAACACGGCGAGCTCCTTGTATAAGCAATGCGGTATCACCATTACGCTCATTTTTCCATTTGAGCATAGTGTCATAAATCTTTCTCTTGAAATGAATCATATCCTCTGCCATATTCTTAGACTTTTAGGCAAAAATATAACTTTTCAAGCTCCCCACCAAATTTTTTTCGTCAATTTGCCGTTTTCCACCAAATGTTTTTATGTAATTTGCCGTTTTCCACCAAATGTTGGCCAAGCTCAGAGCCCCAAATCTATAACCCTGCACCCCGTAACTAAATCCGAAGGATTTCATCCACATAGCGGCGGTCGCTGTAGAGACGGGGGACTTTGTTTTGGCCGCCTATTTTGCCGCGTGACTCCATCCAGCGATAAAATGTTCCCTCAGGGACAACTGCCAGGTGGAGCCGCTCCATTGTCATGGTATGAGTGCGTTTTGCCTCATAATCGGAATTGCAGGCGCAGAGCTCCTCATCCAGAGTATCGGCAAAAGCCTCCACATCTTCGGGTGCATTTTCAAATTCAATCACCCATTGGTGGGCACCTTTTGACTCTCCTTCCATAAAGATCGGAGCGACGGTAAAATCACTTACCGTAGCATTGTGCATCTTGCAGGCAGCTGCCAAAGCCGTGTTGGCATTGCCAATCATCAATTCCTCTCCGAAGGCATTAATGAAGAGTTGGGTCCTGCCGGAAATAACCACCTTGTGGGGAGTGAGCGAGGTAAATGTTATCACATCGCCTATAAGATAGCGCCACAAACCGGCTGTAGTTGATATTATGACAGCGTATGGCACATTGGTCTGTACCTCGTCAACAGTAAGAGTGGGTACGGGTCGTCCGTTTTCCATTGCATCGGAGAGCTCTTTGAGAGTAGTGAATTCATAGAAGACTCCGTTGTCGAGTGTCAGCAGCATAGATTTATCTTCAGGATCATCTTGAAAAGCGAAGTATCCCTCGGAAGCATTGTAATTCTCAAAATAACGCACCGAACCGGGAGGAATAATAGCGTCGTACTGTGCTCTGTAGGGCTCAAAACTTATACCTCCGTGCATAAACAACTCCAGGTTAGGCCACACGTCAGTCAGCCAACGTACATTGTTATACTCCATTACACGGCGGAGCATAATAAGGTTCCAGGAGGGTACTCCGGCAAAGTTTGTCACATTGGCCTTACTGTATTTGCGACAAATAATCTCCACCTTTTCGTGGAAATCGTGCATCATCGCTATTTTTTTGTTTGGTATGCGTAATAATTCCGCCAAAGCGGGTGAGTTGCGCAGAAGTATTGCTGAGAGGTCGCCACTGAAATTTCTTCCGCCAAAATCGGGTGCTACGCTACCTCCTAGAGTGATTGACTTACCGGAATAAATTCGTGAGTCCGGATAATTTTGCACATAGTTGGCCAGCATTCGCAGCATCCCTCCGTAATGACATTCCCGGAGGTTGGTATGAGTAATGGGGATAAACTTGCTCTTGCCTGAACTTGTTCCCGAGCTTTTAGCAAAAAAGTGGGTTTTTTCATTCCAAAGTACATAATTTTCACCGAAACGCAGCCGTTCGATATAGGGGTATAGCGCATTATAATCACGAACCGGTACCTGACGCTGAAAATCTTGGATCGAGTTGATCTTCGAAAAGCCGTGCTCTGAGCCAAAAATAGTATCCGCACCTCCCTTCAGAAGAGTTGCAAACACTTCTTTCTGTACTTCGAAAGGATATTTCCTGGTGCGGTCCAGCCCCTTGAGCATCCCGTGTGCACAGGAGAGATATATTTTATTGATGAGAGACATATGTCGATTATTTATAACAAAGTTATGCAAAAATAGTGTGAAGTACCGCTACCGAACGGATGTTG
>MTKW01001224.1_pt1 | contig 10930 bp, 7 predicted proteins | sample 1042761 | NCBI WGS metagenome assembly MTKW01 (sample SAMN06205366, study PRJNA360243) | anaerobic digester metagenome | biome: Wastewater treatment plant; feature: Anaerobic digester sludge; material: sludge; isolation source: anaerobic digester fed with sludge from wastewater treatment plant ...
ATGATCTTTTGAGTTTAATTAATTTATCCGAAGAAGTAACATCAAAATTAAACGTGGTTCGCGGAGAAAGTGAAATTATTCTAAATGATTTTGTTACTAAATTTCTTAAAGAAAACGATCATTTACCTATGTTTTGGATTTTAGAAAAACAACTTGTTGAAAATAATAATCGCAACATTGGAATTTTAATTGATACCTTCCCCATTTTTCAAAACTATCAATCTAAAACATTAAAAGAAATAGCTAAAAAATATAATTTAACAAGTGAAAGGATACGTCAAATTCGGAATAATGTTTTTCACAAGACCTTTAAAATAAAAGATGAAACTATTAAATATAAAAAAAATGACGATTTGATTAGTTATATTCAATTACTTAAAAATAAAAATGAATGGACATATGTCTTAGAACTCATACCTGAAACACATATTGTTAATCGAACTTCTTATGATATAGAATGTTATCTAAAAAAAGAGCAATGTCATTTTTCCGTTGAATTTGTGATGCAAATTATTGGATACATCTTTAGAGATGAATTTACACTTTATGGAGGTTTTGACATTAACAATAGAAATAAATCATGGAAATCTGTATTTTTGATAAGAAAAGAATTTACTGATATTTTTGATTTTGAAAAAATAATAGAAGAATTTGACAATATCTTACTAAATAATGAAACCGAATATCTTCTAAACATTGAAGATTATATTGTTAATTCTAGAAATTGGATAAATTTTAATTTTACTAAAATAGATGAAGTAACAAGCATTGTAAGAGATATTTTGCTACACCAATTTGGCTTGTATTCTGAAGATATTAATGGACTAATAAAAATACCAGCAACCAAGGAAAAAAATCCTTTTGATGTAGTTTATGAAATTTTGCAACAGAAAGGAAACCCGATGCACTTAGACGAGATTTTTTCAGAGTTTAAAAAAATTTTACCTGAACATAAATATACCAAACCTGAACAATTGCGCCCTTATTTGCAAAAACATAAGTCCATATCATATAGAAATAGAAATAGTGTTTACACACTCAAGGAGTGGAAACATATTCGAACAGGAACAATTCGCGATGCAATTATAGAATTTTTATTGAAAAATGAATCACCACAAACTGTGGAAGATATTGCGAATTATGTTTTACAACATTTTCCTAGAACTAACATTTCAAGTATTAGGACAAGTATGTGCAACGATACTCTAAAAAGGTTTTCTTTTTATGACAACAACTTATTTGGATTAGCAAGTAAAAAATATTCAGCTGAATATAAAGAAATAGAAGCAAAAAAAAATAAACGCAGAACTTTTGAACAACGATTAATAGATTTGGAAAAATTTATCGTTGAAAACAAGCGTTTCCCTTTTTCTGTTTCTAACAATAAAGAAGAAAAATCTCTCCATCATTGGTGGCTTAGAATCGTAACTGGTAAACAACAAATCAATGCAAATCAGCAAAAAGAAGTTGAAAGAATCAAAAATCAATATATTGATTATGAGAAAGATGAAAATAATTATAAATGGAATCTAAATTACAATAAATTAAAAAATTTTTTACTTAAGAACAAGCGTGCTCCTTTCCCTAAAGGAGATGAAAAATTCCTCTATAGTTGGTTACAACGAACAAAGGACGATTTCTTAAACGATCGATTAAGTGATGAACAACGCAAGAAATATATCGCGCTTACAAAATTGATTTGATATGTTAAAAGACAAAGATTTCAAATACAGATATTCAACAGGTAGAAAAGATTCTCCAGTAGATTTTTGTGAGTTGGCATTATCTAACAGTACTAAATTTGACATTGGATTAGGCTATTTTAGCTCAGCTTCATTCAATATCCTTTCGGTAGGTTTTGCTCATTTTATAAGTAACGGAGGAATAATGCGTATGTACATAAACCAATACCTTACCGAAGACGATTACAATCTTTTGAAAAATGACCAAAAAATTGATTTTGAAGAATATATTCTTCAATCTTTTTATGTTTTAAAAGCAACTCTGTCAAAAAGAGATGAACATTTTTTTAAATGCTTATCCTATTTAATTCAGAATGGACGAATTGAAATAAAAATTGTTATACCTAAAAATGGAGGACTTGCACACGAAAAGTTTGGCATTTTTACAGATAAAAATGGTGATAAAGTTGCTTTTACTGGATCAATGAATTTAACAGCAACTGCATTAGTAAAAAATATTGAAACAATTGAATGTACTTGTTCGTGGAAAAGTGAAGATAACCGTCAACGCATTGAAATTAGTGAACAAGATTTTACAGAAATTTGGAATGGTTCAAATAACAATGTGTTAGTTTTTCCGGCAAATAAATTTTGCCACGAAATAGCGAAGACCTATCCTAATGTTGATATAGACGAACTATTGATCCAAGAAAAGGAAATTATAAAAAAACTCAATACCAGTACGAAAATAAGACAAGAGGAAATTTCAAATAATATTCAAATGATAAAAGAACCACATTTTCCATATAAATACCCTGATGGAGCAAGACCATATCAAATTGAAGCATATGAAGCATGGATAAAAAACGAGAAGCGTGGTATTTTTGCTATGGCAACGGGAACAGGAAAAACAATCACTGCGTTAAATTGTGCTTTGAAAGAATATCAGTTAGATGGCCTATATCAACTTTTAATTTTAGTCCCAACAATTGCATTGGTTGAACAATGGATTGATGAAATAGCTCTATTCGATTTTAAAAATGTAATTACTGTTTCTTCTCAAAATTCGCAATGGAGACAACAAATTGTAAAACTGGCAGACAAACTTACCAGGGGCAAGAAAGTGAATTTTGTTATTATTTCTACTTATCAATCTTTTACGAATAAAGATTTTCAACAAATATTGCCTCAACTGTCCGAAAATATGATTTTAATAGCAGATGAAGCACACAATATTGGTTGCGAATCAGTTCGTTCTGTTTTCAGAACATTGCATATTAAAAGAAGAATCGCATTGTCTGCAACACCAAATAGAATTTATGATAAAGAAGGAACAGCAGAGTTGGAAGGTTTTTTCAATGATAAGCCCCCTTATGTTTATAACTTTCCGATGAGCAAAGCAATTGACGAAAATCGACTTATGAAGTATTGCTACTATCCTAAAATTGCTTATCTAAATGACAATGAAATGCAACAATATACATCAATTACAGAACAACTTTTGCGATTACTCGATAATACTACAAAACAATTTAAAGATGAGCAAAAAGCAAAAGAATTATTAATGTCTCGTAAACGTATTTTACATAAAGCAGCCGACAAAATGCGTGTTTTCAAAGAAATAATTACTGAAATAGGACAAGAAAAATTAAAGTATTGCTTTGTATACGTACCAGAAGGTAAAAAAATGTTTGATTCAGATGAAGCTATTTTATATTCAAATTCAGATTATGATTCTGAAACAGACACTTATGAAGAAACCATTATAAAAAAAATGCTTGATATAACCAAAGAAATTTTTCCGAATACAACGTGCAATACTTATACAGGCAAAAACAGTAAAACTGAAAGAAAAGCTATTTTACAGGGATTCGAAAACGGTCAAATTAATGTTTTGTTCGCAATGAAATGTTTGGACGAAGGAGTTGATATTCCACGAGCCGAATATGGAATTTTCGTTTCAAGCACGGGTAATCCCCGACAATTCATTCAACGTCGTGGTCGTTTGTTACGCAAACATCCCGCGAAAACTTTTGCTCATATCTATGATATAGTTGTCGTTCCTAACTTTCAAACATCCTATTACTCTAAGGAGTTTTGGAATATGGAAAAAAACTTAGTAAAAGGTGAATTAAAACGTGTAGCTTACTTTGCAAACTTAGCAACCAATAATTACACTGGCGCTCTTCAATCTTTAGATGAGGTTGCTCAATTTTACAATATAATCTTATCTGAACTTATTTTGAATATAAATCAATAATTTTTTAAAAACATGACATCTGAGGAAATTTTCAACGAAGTATTAAAATCACCCGAGCTACAGGAGATCTTTCAAATTCCCAAAGAAGACTTGGAACAAGAGAACTTTTTTACAAAATCTGAATATCGGATTATCGAAATAATAAAAACAATAATAAGTGGTCAAGAAAATTATAAAAGTAAAGAACAAATTTTTCAAAACATTCAAAAATTAATAATGCAGTTATAAATATGGGAACAATAATTAAATCGATTAGTTTTCAAAACTTTTATAACTATTATGGAAGTTTTGATGAAAATACTTATTATTTCAAAGAAGGTATTAATATAATTAATGCCGATAATAATATGGGCAAATCCAAATTCTATAATGGCATTCTTTGGATTTTAAAAGATAAAGTATATGATTCGGATTTAAAAAGAATGGTTAGTGCTTCATCTTCATTCCAGAAAATGGCTTCAGGAAAAGCGATAAATGAAAAAAACAACTTTGATATGGGAGTAAATATATCATTTATAGAAAATGATAATAAATACTCTGTTACCAAGATTGTTCAATTTAATAAAGAAGGGAAGAGTTGGAAAACCAATGAAAAATTAGAAATTATGCAAACTATTGAGAACCGCGACATTCCTGTTTTAGACGTTGCGGATAAAGAAAAAATTATAAAAAAAATTATCTCTCCCGAATTGATAAACTATGCCTTATTACAAGGAGAATCTATTGAAGAATTGGTAGATTTATCTTCCCACAAAGGTTTGTCTTCTACTATTGAAGTATTGGCGGGTATTAAAAATTTAATTGAAATTTGCGAAATTAGCAAAGATTTATCTCGAAAAGCTAAAAAACTCTCAAATGACAAGGAAAGAGAATTTAATGCAACGAATAACAAAGTTAATGAGTTAATTCAAGAAAGAGAATTACTCGAAGATCGTATAGAAAACACATTAGCACAAATTGAAACCTATAAAACAGAATTGTCTGAGGCTAAAAAGAAAAAAGAAACATTAGAAGCAATTTTATTAAATGCCAAAAATAGGGAAAAGTTTCGTGAAATTAGAAGAACTTTAGAAAATGAAATCAATCAACTAAAAGAAAAGAAAAATAACATGGAGAAAAATATCACCTTTATGTTATTTTCTGAAAATTGTCCATGGATATTGATGGGATTGGAAGATCAGATTACATTATTCGACAAACGCAGGCAAGAATTGACTGCCGATATTGCAACTCAGAAAGCAATAGATAACCCAATTAAGCTTCCAGAAGGCTCACCGGACATTCCTTCATTACAAAGAATGCTGCAAACAGAAAAATGCGAAGTCTGTGGACGTCCAGCCCCTAAAGATTCAGAATTTTGGAAGCATATAAAAATGGTAATGGAACGCCCCACGAGCGAAAAAAAATTAAATAAAAACGATTTCAACTCATTTTACAGCAGTATCCAGACAACTGTAGGTGCATTCTCTTTAAGCATTCCTAAAATCGCACAATCAATTAAAGAATACAGAGAAGAAATTGATAAATTGGAAGATTTAATCTTACAAAAAGAAGAAGAAAAAGAAAATGCTAAACTCGAATTTTTAAATGCAGGTGGTAGTGAAACTAACTCAGATATAACTGATAAACGATATATTTCAGATTACACTCTTGCAGAAAAAACAATTGAAAAAAAAGATAAAGATATTCGAAAGGCGGAAAAATTAATAAAAAATTGGAGCGCTCGGTTGAGACAAATTGAAGAAGAAATTAAAAATATCAGCACAAACAGTGAAATTGAACGTTATCGACAATTCAAAAAAACAATGTTAAACGTTGAGCATATTTTTCACAATACAAAAGAACGAATTTTTGATGAAATTTTAAAATCATTAGAAGAAAATGCCAACATAAAATATGCAGAACTCACACAAGGTAATTTATCATTGGGTGGTAAATTAAATTTCTCGAAGCAGGCAGATGGAACTGTTCAAGTTTCTATAAAAAATGTCAATGATGGAGAACTTACTGGGCTTGGTACAGGGTTTCAACGAATGAAACAATTATCTATCATTATGGCTATAATATCTTCAAAAATTGGGAACCAACGATTTGATTACCCGTTCATTTCAGATGCACCGTTTTCGGAGTTTGGCGATAATTTCATAAACAACTTTTTCAAAGTCGCACCTAATGTTTTCACACAAAGTATAATTCTTATCAAAGAATTGTATGATTCAACTTCCGAAAACTATTTAAATGATTTAGGCAACAAGATTTTGAAAAGAATGGAAAATGGTGAAATTCCTGGTACTTTCTATGTTAATTATATTGAAGAACAAGCCGATACAACAAATTTAGTAACAAAAAATAAATGCTATAAAGAATAAAATTATGGATAGTTCACAATTAAGAGATTTAATCGGTCAGAAAAGACCAAGATATAAAGAACAATATCGCTCTTTAATTGAGAGTATTTCCAAAAAAGGCGATGCAAGCGGAAAAGGCAATTTTTCTTCTTTCGGTGCATTTTACCAAACCTATATGTATGCCTTCATAATTGGATATAAATTAGGAGAGCAAAATTTTATTAAACCAAACGAAAAATCGAATGATTTTTTTGTTTTTTCTCAGTGGAATCCGACTTCTATACGAGATTATATTGTTATGCTATTACTCAACAAATCAGAAGACTTTGGATTCAAATGGATTGAATTAGAAAATGCAAGTTCCGAAGCAATTGATGCATTTGTCGCAGAATTTATAAGACAATTGGAAGGTTATGCCAATGCTGGTTTTGAATATCTTCAAAAAAAGTGGTACTACGAAAATATGAAATTTCACAACCCATTTGTATTTGTTAATATTTTGGAAGAATTGAGTATTTAATTAAATTTTACGTCCGTTAGTCTGTTGTTATCTGCTAAAAACCTTATATCAACTTCGGAATTCTGTTGTACGATCTGAATAGTTATACAATATCAACAGCTGCCTTACAAACCTCAATATTGTAACAAGTAATTAGAAATACAGCAAAAACGGCAATCACAGAGCAGCGAAAATGGTAACAAGAGTACAACAAAAATGGTAACAGTGGTGCAGCGAAAACGGTAACAACAATACATCGTTTTTAATAAATTAGTTCCACCTTTGAGTCATAATTTTAAATCAAAAGTATTATGACAGAGAAGGAAAGAAAATTATTAGACCGCTACATTATGCATGACACCATTCACAAGCTTTATCACGAGCACGACAAATCGATGCGATGGATCGCCAGTTACCTGGGTATAAGCTTCAGAACCGTAAAGAAGTACCTTTCGATGGATCATAACGAGTTTCAAAAGTACTCGGAGAGTATAAGCTACCGCGAATGTATTCTCGATCCTTACAAAAGTTTTATCGTCGAGCGTCTTAACCAGTTTCAGGATACGCCGGCAGCGCAGATGCACGACTGGTTAAAAGAGAACTATCCCTTTTTCCCTGATGTATCTCCGAAGACTGTATACAACTACGTTATGAAGATCCGCCAGGAGTACAACCTGCCAAAGATAAAGCCCGTCAAAGGGCGCGAGTACGGGCCACTTCCCGATACACCACCGGGAAAGTATGCCCAGGCTGACTTTGGAGAATACAACCTTCGCAAAGGCGATGGCTCAAAGATCAAAGTGTACGTCTTCGGCATGATACTGGAACATAGCCGCTACAAGTTCATTTGGTTCCTGGACAGGCCTTTTACCAGTGAAGATGCCGTTTACGCCCATGAACTTGCTTTTCGTTTCTTCCACGGGATACCGAAGTTTATTGTCTATGACCAAGACTCTGTTTTCCTTTACGATGAAAATATAGGAGATTACCGCATGACAGACGTCTTTGACAGCTATATCAAGAGCCGCCCGTTCAAGCCTGTCTTTTGCCGGAAGGCTGACCCTGAAAGTAAAGGAAAAATAGAAAACGTTGTCAAGTATGTCAAACAGAACTTTTTACTGAACAGGCCTTATAGCAGCCTCGATAATCTTAATGAAGAAGCTAAAGGCTGGCTGAGCAGAACCGGTAACGGCATGGTTCATAACACCACCTGCAAGGTTCCCTACGAGGTGTGGTGCTCGGAATGCAAGGAACTGCAACCCTATATACCCGTTACCTCTTCAGCTATTGAAACAGGCCATAAGGTGTTAAGCACAAACAAGCTCCGTTATAAGGGCAGCCTTTACTCCCTTCCCTTTGGCACGTACCGTGGTGAAGAAACCAGGGTGCTTGTCGATGAAAAAGATGATACCCTGGTTATTAAAACCATGGATGGGGAGCTTTTGACAAAGCATCTTATTGCCGCCGGCCGAGGAGAAAACATTGTAAATAATAACCATCAACGCGACAGGTCAGCGAGTATTAAAAAGCTCGTTGACGAGGTAAAGAGCCTGTTCACGGATCAATCCGGTGCGGACATCTTCGTAACTAAACTAAAAGAACGTTATCCCAGGTATATAAGAGACCAGCTGACGGTTATGCTGAACTGCCTGGCAAAATATGAGCAGGAAGACAGTGACAAAGCACTTGACTTGTGTATAAGTAAAAAGCTCTTCAGCGCCAATGACTTCAAATCGATACTCTCCTCCTGTACGGCTGCCCCCGGGAATAATGAAGAAGCAGAAATTAAACCACTCGGTACACCTGAAACACGATTAATGGTTAATATCAAGCCCAACAAATCCTCTATTGACGTGTATCAAAACCTCTTTAATGCCAAATGATATGATAACGGATAAAACAACCACCATACGAGGATATGCAAAGAGGCTAAGGCTCTCCGGGTTGACTGCCAATGCTCAGGATATACTTCTTCAAGCACAAAAAGAGTCGCCGAGTTATGATGATTTTCTAAGCCGGGTACTGGAAATGGAAATAAAGGGGCGTGAAGAAAGACAGAAAATATTACGTTTAAAAGCTGCCAGGCTTCCATTGGCACATGATCTGGATTTGTATGACCACAGCATATCGAACGGCTTGAGTACTACCCAGCTAAATCAACTAAGGGAGCTGCATTGGGTTGATGGGAACTATAATCTCATGCTCACGGGGCCTTGTGGCGTGGGTAAAACATTTATTGCTGCCGGCCTTTGTGCCGATGCCATTGACAAGGGATATAAAGCCTACTTCAGGAGCATGGATGAAATACTAACCACCCTGAAGCTGAAAGATATAGTTGCCAGTGCAAAAAGGGAACATAAAAATCTTACTAATGCAGATGTTATTGTTATAGATGATCTGATGAATATACCTGTCAGCCGTGATGACGGGAGCCTTCTCTTTGTCTTTATAAACAGCATATATGAATCCACATCGCTTATAATCACCACCAACAAATCACCCGCGGAATGGGCCCGCTCACTTGACGATGAGGTGCTGGCAACAGCGCTGCTGGACAGGATTTTATTTAAATGTGAGCTCCTGCAGTTATCGGGGAAAAGCTATCGTCTGGCTAACAGAAAAACAATTTTTAAAAAAGAACAGGAAAAAAAACAAAGAAAAGTAGAATGAGAATATTAACGAATAAATTATCTTTGCAACTGATGCACTATTGTTACTGAAAATGCTGCATCATTGTTACCGAAAGTGTTGCACTCTTGTTACCAAAAACGCTGCACTCGAAATTACCGAAAATGATGCATTCTTAATTACCGTTTACAAATATTCTTTTTCGCTCTCAAATCATAGGAATAAATGATCTTTTTTATCAACCTGATAAGTTCAAATTAGAAGTGCGAATTTCCCGGTAAGTTTTATATATCTTTGTGACGTTAGCTTCGTTTAAAAACCGTAATTAAATTTTTCGTTCGCTGTTCTTTTAAATTTAATATCAACACAGTAATAAGGATTTGTAATCCAAAAAAATAAATTGTTTTACTAGTAACCATTTAACATTTAAAGAAAAACGTGTGTATTTCGGTCTGATAGTGCCACTCTTGATATTCCGGTGATATCCACCCAGTGATTCCGGTGATACCCACCCACTGGCTGAACTATCAATTTGGCAAAGTTAATAATTTTATTTAGTTGTACTTATTTTTCCTTTTCTAAGTGACTCACCTTTAAGTATTATTCTGTGTGATGAGTTTACTATCCTGTCTAAAACTGCATCTGCTATTGTTTGTTCTCCAATCAGATCATACCAGGCTGATACCGGTATCTGTGAGGATAATATAGTTGATGCCTGATTATGCCTCTCATCAATAATATCCAACAGTATCTCTCNNGTTTTGAGAGTTCTTTCAAGTAAGTGCCATCTATTTTACTGAGTTTGAGTCTGCCTATAAGCTTGGCAGTGTTTGCATATAATACTTTGTATTCCATTAAACAGGCCTGATATCCCAAAGCCTGAGCAAGATAGCTTTTTCCCGTGCCGGATGCTCCTGTTATTATGATGTTTTCTTTTCGTTTAATAAAGTCCAAAGTGGCTAAACGTGTAAACATATTTTTATCCAGATTACGTTGCTGATTGTATTCAACATCTGCTATACTGGCCTGTTCTCTAAATCCAGCCTGTTTGATAAGACGCTCTATTTTTTTATTCAGACGGTCTTCCCACTGATGATCTGTTAGCAATGCCAGGTATTCATCAGCTGTCACATTCTCTATCCTGTTGTCCTTGATATGCTGATAATGCAATGAAGCCATAGCTCCGAGTCTCATTTGTTTTAATCTTTCGACTGTTTGATTGTTGTTCATTATTATAGGTTTATAATTAACTAATTTGTTTAACTGTAGGATGATGCTCCTCTTATATTATGATGCAGCGGTATATGCGAATGTGCACTGTCGGATTCATTATATAAGATTGTTGCTTTATCCATGTTATTCTTCAGGATATTTTTGATTCGGGTATATGATGGTATACCTGCATTTAAAGCCATTCTACAGGCTCTGTTTAATCTGTCCGAGCCGTAAGCTTTATGGAGTTGCAAAAGACCGATTACACGCTTGTAGCCTATCTCAGGATAATCTACAGATG
>MTKW01001330.1_pt1 | contig 10927 bp, 11 predicted proteins | sample 1042761 | NCBI WGS metagenome assembly MTKW01 (sample SAMN06205366, study PRJNA360243) | anaerobic digester metagenome | biome: Wastewater treatment plant; feature: Anaerobic digester sludge; material: sludge; isolation source: anaerobic digester fed with sludge from wastewater treatment plant ...
ACTCCCAAGGCAACAGGTAATTAACCCATGCCTCCCGCACTGTGAGGCCATGGATTACTTCATGAATTCCTGCTATGTGATCCCGGTGAAAATGCGTCAAAATCATCAAGTCAATATCCCTGATCCCTTCCACACGGAGATACTCAGAGAGCTTTATCCGATTCTGATGGCAGGCGAACATTTCCTGCCGGTTGTCACCGCCATCCACCAAGATATTCAGGGGTTTGACGCCGGTTGCTCTAATGAAGATACTCTCCCCGAATCCGACATTCAAGAAGTCTATGATTAGCCTTTTGTCACTCAAATACCTTCTCCCCTTATTCTTCAGGTCGTCAGCGGGAACCCCATCTCTCTCTTTGAAGAATGATAGTCATTCTGATGTCCGACAACGGCTCCCGAAATAATTTCTCCGCAAAATCGAAAATCCCTCTTTTACTCACAAAGTATTACTTACTCTGTTTGGGCAAAACAGGCTCAATGATACCCCATGCACTGTCATGATGCATATCCCATATATCCGTTGCCATGAGACTCTCATCAAGAAGAGGTGTTCAGCCGATCTCCGTCGAAGGTAAATCCCAAAACCCCACACTGATTCAGGAGGTACCGACGAAAGATGAAACGCTCCGGGAAACTGCGGATTCTCGTCGCATTGCTTGTTCTCTTAATACCAGCCTGCATATGCGCAAACAGAGGCGGCGCAATGGCACAGAACGGGGTTGAGGCATGCTCCTCAAACATTGCGCTTGTAAGAGAGCTCATAGGGGCAGGGCCATCATGTGGCACAATCACTGCTGAAGAATATCCCCCTATATATCTACGTGGTCAAATTGAACCAACAGCCAATGTAATTATGCTAATCCCAGACGGCGCAGGTCTTACCCACAGGACACTGGCGCGGATAGTATACGGCGGCGCCAATTCCAGGCTCCCCAGCGAGAAGATGTGGGAAGTAGGAATTGCAGACACCCACAGCGCTGACGCGCTTGTTACAGACTCTGCTGCAGCAGCGACTCAGCTCGCCACAGGATATTGGACGAACAACGGCATGATTAGCGTTACCCCCGACGGCGCCTTGGCTAAGACTATCTTGGAGCTTGCCAAGGAGCAAGGCAAGTCAACAGGCCTTGTCGCAACGTCTCGCATCACTCACGCGACACCTGCTGCATTCGGTGGGCACTGTGCTGCGCGAGAAGACGAGGATGAGATCGCCCTTTGGATGCTTGCTAACGAAGTGGACGTTTTGATCGGTGGAGGAAGACGGCATTTCCTTCCCGATTCCGGCACGGGGAAAAGAATGGACAACCTCAATTTGCTCTCGGAATTTCGGAAATCCGGATGGGAAATCGCTGACTCTTTTGATTCCTTAAGGGATAACGGATCAGCCAGAATCTGTGCACTTCTTGCCAACAGCCATCTGCCACCTGCGCCAAATCGTGAATACACCCTTCAAGACCTGACACATGAAGCTATTCGGAGACTGTCGACTAATCCTCGCGGCTTCTTCCTAATGGTAGAAGGCTCGCAAATTGACTTTGCGGCTCACATGAACGACGAGGCCGGGGTCGTCGAAGAGCTTCTGGATTTTGAAGGCGCAGTGGCTGAGGCTTTTCAGTTTGCGAAGGTAGACGGAAACACTCTCGTCGTGGTAGTGGCTGACCACGAAACCGGAGGCCTTGCCATAGTCGGAGGAAGCACAGACTCGAATGAAGCGGAGATTGAGTGGGCTTGCAATGAACACACCGGATCTCCTGTAGTTGTCTATAGCTACGGTCCAAATTCATATTTGCTGGGCGCACACATATACCTTGCTGATATCCCCTTCATAATTGCGCGAAGCTGGGGCGCAACCCAGTTTGGACCTGAAAGGAAATGTCTCTTCCTATCATCAGAGTGAGCGATAGCANNAACATACACCTTATCCTAGCCTTACCCCTTGCTACGGTAGGATAGCTTATGGACTGGGCGAAGATACCCTTATCAAACAGTTTCCTTGAGAATGTCGATGCCGTTTTCTCTTCACCCAGCATTACAGGGGTTATCGGCGTCTCGGTATGACCGATATCAAACCCCTGATCTTTCAACCTTCTCTGAAAGTATGCAGCATTATCCCATAGCTTCCTGACAAGTTCATCGCTCTTTGTGAGTACGTCCACTGCTGCAATTGCAGCAGCAGTGTCTGCCGGTGTGAGTCCTGTGCTAAATAGGAACGGGCGTCCCTTTTGTTTGAGATAGTCAATTAGCACACCGGGACCTGTTATATAGCCCCCCATGACTCCGAAAGCCTTCGACAGTGTACCTACCTCCATTTCGACCCTTCCCTCAAGCTTGAAGTAGTTGACAATACCTCTCCCGCTGTCTCCCAGGACCCCTTCACCGTGAGCGTCATCCACCATGACAATAGCACCGTAATCATCAGCCACCTCCACGATTTCAGGTAAAGGGGCAATATCTCCGTCCATGCTGAATACACCATCTGTAACCACCAGCATTCTGCGGGCGGAGTCTTTGTTCTCCGTGATTTTTCTTCGGAGGTCAGCCACGTCATTATGGGCGTACCTCACGACGCGCGCTTTGGAAAGCCTGCAACCGTCGATTATGCTGGCATGGTTGAGCTCATCGGAAAAGATGATATCCCCGTCTCCTGTGACTGCAGGTATCACAGTAAGGTTCGCGACAAAACCTCCTTGAAGCGCTATACAGGCTTCGGCATGCTTGAACGCAGCCAGCTTCCTTTCGAGTTCCAGATGGATCGTTTGAGTGCCTGCGATTGTCCTTACAGCCCCGGGGCCTACACCATATTCGTCCACAGCCCTCTTGGACGCTTCCTTGAGTTCTGCATGGTCGGCAAACCCAAGGTAGTTGTTGGAACACAGGTTCAGCACTCGTTTACCGTTCACAATAATCCAAGCCCCTTGGGGCCCCTCAATTGTTCGTATCTCGTTGAACAGACTCTCTTCGCGTAAGGACTCCAGTTCACGACGGAGAAACTCCAGTTTATCCATTATTCAACCCCTCCAGGATAAAGAACGATCTTACCGCAGTCGCCTTGTGTCATAAGATCCATACCCTTAGCATAATCCCCCAGGTCAAACCTATGTGTGACAACAGGAGACAAGTCGAGTAACCCTGAAGCTAAGAGTTCACGCCCGACGATCCAGTCTTGCCAAAGCCTTCTGCCTGTTATTCCGTGTATGGTTACACCTCTCATGACAATGTCATTAGAGAAATCCACCGGCAATGCCTTGGCAGGCAAGCCCAGTAAAGAAACCCTGCCTCCGGGCCTTACGACCTTGAAGATTTGATCGAAGACAACGGATGCCCCTGACATCTCCAGGACTATGTCCACCCCTTTTCCGCGTGTATAGTCCATGATCGCTTCCACCGGCGACAGATTCCGGCTGTTGATAGTAAGATCCGCCTTCATCTTCTTGGCAATACCCAGCTTGTAGTCGTTAATGTCCACTGCTGCCACCCGGGATACGCCGCAGGCTTTACCAACACCTATGGCCATGAGCCCTATGGGGCCACACCCAAACACAGCCATGGTCTTGCCCCGGGTCTCACCTGACAATACCGTATTGATGGCATTGCCCAGGGGTTCCTGGATCGGAGCGATATCCAGGGGAATTGCAGGGTCATTGAACCACAGGTTAGCTTCTGGAATAGCTACGTATTCCGCGAAACATCCGTCTCTATCTACTCCAAGTATGCTCGTGTTTTGACATACGTGTTTCTCCCCGAGCATACATTGGACGCAGTGCCCGCATATTATGTGAGATTCAGCGGACACATAGTCTCCAACTTTGGCGTTCTTGACACCGGGGCCTAGTTCAACAATTTCCCCGGCCAACTCATGTCCCATTATCTGTGGAGGCTTAATACGATTCTGTGACCATTCATTCCAAATGTAGATATGGTGGTCAGTACCGCAGATAGCAGTAGTCTTGACCTTGATGAGCACCTCACCTGGACCGGGCACCGGGATAGGTACATCCATCAGCGTCGCTCCGGGTGCAGCTTCGCTCTTCAGCACTGCTCTCATAATCATATCCTCCAATGTAAAATTCTGTTAGGCACTCATTGCCTGGCTCAGTCATCCTGCCACTGGATTTCTTGTGACATCTCCTCTTGGAACCTGAAGTACTCCTCTCTGCTCATTCTCGGCCGGTAGTCCCTTATGACTTCTTGGGCCTTGCTCGCTCCGTCAAGCAAGAGGTCGATAATTGTGAAAGCAATGGCTTTTGCCGGTATGAGGTAAGCCAATTCAGCGTCTTCCAGGTGAAAGTCCTTGGTGTGAAGAGCACCGGCAACTCCTCCGAAAACCGCAAGCAAAGTGGGCATAATCTGGGATATGTCACCGAAATCCGTGGACCCGGCAAATTCCCCCCCTTCCACTATCTCACTATCTTGTAATAGAGGCAATAGGTTTTCCTTGAACAGCAAACTCAAATCAGGTGTATTCACCAGAGGCATATAACCGGGGATTTCCGTTATCTTTACCTCAGCTCCCACTGCCATAGCCCCTGCTCTCAAAGCTCGGTTCACCTTAAGGTTGGCATCGCGGATCCCATCGATGCTAAGCCCTCGTACATAGGTTTCTAGCTGTACATCCTCGGGCACGATATTAACCAGGTCTCCGCCTTTTGTTATAATCGGGTGGACCCTGATCCGTTCTTCATCAGGAAAAGTCTCCCTTTGGGCATGAATCCCGGAAAGGCCTAATATGGCAGCATTTAACGCGTTAATTCCTTTTTCCGGAGCAGCGCCTGCGTGAGATGGCCGTCCACGGTACTGAACGTATTTCCCCACAAAACCGGTGGCAATAGGTCCGACCATGGCTTTCTTGCCATGCGGATCAAGATCCGGCGAGGAATGAGTTGATATGGCGATATCAATATCGTCCAGGTGCCCTTTCTTCAGGAATTCCTGCTTCCCGCCGAAGAAACTAATCTCTCCCCTTGCCCGAAGTTGAGATCTAAAACCCAATTCCACATATTCCTCAGCAGGCACCGCCAGGAAAGAGACGCCGCCTGTCAACTCCTTCATTACCCCGGATCCCACAAGGCCGGTCGCAACGCCCAGCATCACCCCTAACTGGATATGATGACCGCAGGCATGGGCTGCACCTGTTTCCCGGTGAGCTCTGGGATGATCCCGGCAAAGGACAGCATCGAGTTCTCCCATTACCCCGACTGTGGGGCCTCCTCCTTTGCCGCATGCCGTAGCCTTGCATCCTGTTAAAGCCAGGTTCTTCTCTACTTGCAGGCCCATGGCTTCCAGTTCCTCGGCTATCAGTTGTCCGGTTTCTCTTTCCTTATAGCCAAGTTCCGGGTTAGCAAATATTCCCTCTCCGACTGCCACAAGGTGCTCTTTATGGTTATCTATGCAAGTTGCCGCTCTTCTCTTTAATTCTTCTCTGCCAGCCATGGAATCCTCCTTTCTCCCTCAGGAAATAAGATTGTGGGCAACCCCGTTTGGAGTTGCCCACTGTATTAGTGTACTTAGATGATGCCTTGGAGTTTAAGGACAATATGCGCGATGATTGCTGATCCGAAGAAAGTTCCTGCAAAAACCACGAAAGAAATGATAACTATCCTCCAACTAAGCTTCTTGAATTCATCAATTCTGTTGCCCACTGATATGCCTGCAATAGCTAAGATAGGTGTGGTTGTACCCAGGAAGTTGACCTCTTTGGTAAACCGTAGTACCGTTTCAGCCGTAGGCATGAAAGGCATACACAGAATCAACCCTATAAGTGAAGCCCATGCAAAGGCAGGGAACTTAACATTGGGCATGAGGTCCCTAATAATCAAAGAAGCCATGCAGATAGCGATTATTATGAGCATACCCGGTATGGCGTTCATGACAGGGATACCATATCCCACTCGCTGTCCGATTAAGATCATTACGCCAACCAATAACATTATGATTAGCTGGTTGAAAGTCTTTTGTGTATCTAAACCCATTACTTGTTGCCTCCTTTGCGCGGGCCGATTTTGTTATATAGCCAGTTTACGAAAGGCAACGCAAGGAACACTTCAGCATACACGCCGTCTATCCCGGTTAGCATATTACTGGTAGCAGCGTAGGCTAGAATAGTATCTGCCATCTCCGGAACTGAAGCCGCCAGGGCGCCGGCGGAAGCAGTCATCATGCTGGCACTCCCCATTCCACAAGCCATAGCCAGAGCATAGGGATGAAGCTTGGTGAGGGTAGCTATGGAACCCAAGAGCGCGTAGAATATGGTGCCAAGAACGGTCCCTACCAGGTATGTTGCCAGGACGCCTGTCCCCTCAGGAGAGTTGATACCATAGCGTTCTGCAATAATGCCGAGAGTCGGCTCGCGGCAAATGCTCACTGTAGCTCCAATTGCTTCCCTTCGGAGGCCCAGCATAAGGGCAACGGGAAGACCAATCAATATGGTTCCCAAGTTTCCGAACTCCTGCAGGATAAACGCAGGTCCGGCTTGCACCACTTTTCCAATAGCAGGACCGACCAGAAGCCCGTACTTGACGCCGAGCGGCAAAAGAGCCAGTGTGACCAGAGGGCCGGCCAGGGCTATTTCTTCACTGCTGATTATATTCTGTAGGGCTGTTATGCTCTTTCCCAGGACATCAGGGGTTATGAGTACTCCGATGACCACTGCATAAAGCATAGGAAGTAAGACGATATTTGCTATACCGACGTTAATCGTCTTTGTCCCGATAAGTTCGGTAATGATGACAATCACTAAGACAGTCAAGAGAAGACGAACAAAGACAGGTATTCTGCCTTCGAATTTGATCAGTTCCGCCTCAGTCTTTTGTTCCGGCAAGAGTCTCCAACCTCCTCTTTCTTAGGTTTTGTTTCCTCGTGTGACACGTCATTGCAGTAGGAACCTGTTTCGACCCTCCCTCCTTTCCCTACTCCCGGTGCCAATATGCGGTATCAGATGGAATCCCTAACCTTCTCTGAACAGTAAAGATTCATCAACGATACATAATGTCGTAGTGCAGACCCTCGAGCAAAAAAGCCACAAAGGCCTGATCTATTCGGAAGCCTGGCACATCCTCGAAATGGACGACAACGCTGTCATCAAGGATATTGTCACTCTATTCTTTTGGAGCGTCAACCCATGTTACACTGCCATTATCTTCAAATCTCAGTTGTGTAACAGAGGCGTTCGCGGGAACTAGTTTGTTATACTTCTCAACGGGGGTATCCGTAACCACGCAAAGGGCCATCCCGATGACTCCTCCGTGCGCAGAGACTAGGACTGTCTTTCCTTTGTTCTCAGACACGATTTTTTCAAGAGCGTTCCATACTCGATCTCTGCATGCATTCAGAGACTCTCCCGGGAACTCCTTGCCCTCCAGGTAATGCTTGGTATAGTCAGTAATCATAGCAGATGGGCCTGATGGTTGTGCATAGTCAGTGTTTGCTGACCAATTCTTATAGATATCCAGAAACTCAGGGTTAGCCTTGAGCTGGGAGCTGGGTACACCGGTGAGTATACCAATGCTGAATTCCCTAAGATCAGGCTCAAGCCTTATTTCGAAAGGATTGATAGAAAGATGTTTGGCGATAATCTCTGCGCTCTGCCTTGTGCGGTTCAATGTGCTGGAATAGATTACGTCTACATTCATCCCGACTTTCTCTCGCCAAGAAGCACCCAATTCTTCGATCTCACTGAGTCCTGAAGCATTCAACGTAGTATCTGCCCATCCTTGTAAGTAACCCAGAGCATTCCAATCTGTTTCGCCGTGACGTACCAAGAGTACGGTGGTACCGGCAACTGTATTGCTTTCCTCCTGTGCACATGCTGTAAAGATAGGTACCGTCAGAATTAATAAGGCAGTGATTAGTAGAGCTACGTTCTTTCTGATCATTAATACAATCCCTCCTGTTTAGAGAATACTTCTATGAACTGCTTGCTCCGGCTATGACATAATACTGCTAGTAGTTGGCTGTCAGGAGAGATTATCCTGCCTTATTCCGAGTGATTTTTGTCTATTATTCGGTTTTCAGACAGACTTCGACATGCCTGTGGAGAGACTTGAAGGCTTTCAGTAACCTGCTGGGCTGTTCTTTCGCCGCTCTTCTTATTCCTTTGGCCGGCTTAATCACTGTTCCGCCAGTGCATTGTCCTATCGTCAGTATCACAGCCGGCGGTTGTCTTGCCCCTGCTTTTACCTTAAATTCATACTGACCCACTTAAATAATCCAAAGTCTTTATATGTCTCCCATTCTTCTCCCTCAACTCTGAAACCCGACTTTACCCAGTGACCCAATTGATTGGAGATTGCAATTCCACAGACTTGAGGTATGTGTAGGCTTCTCGCTACATCAATCTGTGTCTTAAGCAGCATATCTCCTATGCCCATATTTCTAAACTCAGGATACACTTGAATAATATGAATATAGTAATACCGGCCTTCAGGTTCAAACAGGTCAACCGGGTTTTCTATTTCGGCCAGCATTGAAATAGGCATTTTCTCTCTTATTGGAAAGCCTTCAGAACTGCCGACAAATACTCCTTTTGACTCTGCCAGATAATAACCGTCTCTAAAGAGAGAAATACCTTTAGTGAAGTAATCAATTATGCTCTTAGTGGCAGGAGTACCCCAGATTACTTCGTTTATTCTTGCGAAGGACTTAGCATCCGAAGGCTCCGCTTTCTTAATCTCTACCGGCATGTAAGAAGATCTCCCTTAAGACAAGAGTCTCTATATATACCCACCGGAAATCACTTTCACGGCTTCATATATGTTAGGAACCCGCGGGCAATCCTCTCCTTTATAGATTAAGCTCCTACTGGTTTCCATCAGGATTCTCTTGTATTCAGCAGGCGGCAAGTCATTCCTTACGCTTTTCATCAGAGCTACAAAGCCTGCGGTAACCGGTGAGGTGGATGACATGGACAAAAACGGAGGTGTCAGTCTTGCCCGGTCTTCTTCACTGGAAGACAGGTACTCAAGATACCTGGGGACAATCAACACGTTATAATCATAATGAAGGATGTTTAGGTCAGGTTCTCTGCGGTTATAATCCGCGTCGCCTCTGTACGCGAATAGGCCGTCAGGCAGGATGTTGCCTGGATGATAATAATGGATAAACGTAGTTACGATGCCTCTTTCCATAGCTTTGTCCACAACTACATTGAGTTTCTTCTCATTCTCCTCTGAGAACTGACTGGAAGAATACGTGAGAACATCGAGATCATTGTCTATGGCCCACTCTATAGCATCAAGCATCGTCCGGACCTTTGCTTCTTCATTGTCAAAATCCACACCCAACGCATAGACTTTAGCTTCAGGAGCAATCTCTTTAAGAGTGACTGCCATCCAGTACCCATGGTGATCTGTCTCCAGGTACCCTAAACCTTTGCCTGAGAAATCTGCCCCACCTGAATATAGGTCAGGATGACGATTATAGCCGAAGGAATTATCGAGAATTCCTACCTTAATTCCCTTTCCCTTGGATATCTCATGAGCCTTGGCTACATTGTGGAGGGTGAAGTAGGTATCCCGAGAGTTTGCATCTCCGAAGACCAAGTTTGACCGGGCACTACTATTCTGCTTACCGATGTAGTTTGCCATAAACACGTTGAATCCCAAGGACATAACCAGGGAGATAAGCAACAGAGCAATACCTAGCTTTTTCATTTCGCCTCAGCCTCTCTACTTGTGTCTCGACGATTTCTACCTGGGAAAGACTTCTGTTCATACTGAGGAAGATGGTTTGTTCAAACGTCATGTAGTTATGTCATCAAGAGCAAACGCTAATAACACAGCTACTTAACCTTCAGCTTCGCTATTTCCTCCTTCAGGCTCTCTACTTCTTTTCTCAAAGCGCTCAATTGACAATAAGCGCTCATAGCGAAGACAAAGGCAATCGGAGCCAGCAATCCCACATACTCCACTGTAATCCCTCCTTCCCATTAAACTGACTTACCGGCTTTCAAGGTGTCAGCTAATGCTCTCATATGCCATTCTTCCGGCTATCATTAAGAGAACACGTTGTAATAGTAAAAGCCCGGCGCCGCCCAAAATGATCAGGAGCCAAACATGCGTCTTCGTTACTTCGAAATTAAGATGCAACATCCCTCGAAGGTTCGCTCCGGTGAATGGGTCTTGCAATGCCATAAATGCTGAGCAAAAGCAAACAGATAGCAAGACAACTAAGGAAAACCGGGCTATCTTTCGCATTTCTTCTTTGAATACAGCCTGAGGCTGTCCTGTGATCTTCATTTTTCTTCCAACATATAAGCCTGCGAGAACGCCTGGGACCACATTGAACACAGGAACTCCCATGAAGAATCCGAAAATACCAATGGAGTAGGCTGCGTAAAGCAAAAGCAAGGCTAATCTGCTAAGATGATAGAATCCGGGGAGCAGCTTTCCCAAGAAGATGACATCAATGAGTATTCCCACTATGATTCCGGTAATGGCCGAGACTTTTACATCCAAGCCTGCGGCGAAACCGCCCCACCAAAATCCGTAAAAGGAGACAGCCAGAATGATAAAACCCAGTATTATGCCGGCAAAGACTTTATCAAACTTGCCCATTCATATTGGCTCCCATCATGTGCAGATAACTCGCTTACCTCACTTTATGGGCACCCAGACCTCACAGCCGCACTCTTCCGGATAGAATTCAAAATCCTCTGTACCTGCATGGGAATATCCTGCTTCAGGCATCCATGTCTTGATGAGAAAATCCCATGCCTCATGGATTGCAGGNNCGCCGAATTCGAAGAACCTATCCCAAAATGCCGGGACTTCAGATCTGGAGCGTTCGGTAGTCGTGGCAAGGGGATAGCCTATTACGTAGAAGGCATCCCGCGGAATGATGTGAACAAATGACGACAGAGCAGAGGGATAAGCCTTTTTCAGTTTCTCAGCACGCTTATTAACATGGCCGAGATGCTCTTCCACACTGAGAC
>MTKW01013372.1_pt1 | contig 10925 bp, 10 predicted proteins | sample 1042761 | NCBI WGS metagenome assembly MTKW01 (sample SAMN06205366, study PRJNA360243) | anaerobic digester metagenome | biome: Wastewater treatment plant; feature: Anaerobic digester sludge; material: sludge; isolation source: anaerobic digester fed with sludge from wastewater treatment plant ...
GCTGTCGGAGATGTCGCTATTGGACGCGTAGCTATGGGATCTGTGGCTCTGGGTGTCGTGGTATTCGGGGCGATCTCGGCAGGCGTCATCGCGCTTGGCGCTCTAGCTCTTTCGCGTTTCTGGGCCATGGGTGACTACGCCAGGAAGATCCACTACGTTGACGCCTATCTTCCGCCCTTGAGTTCTCAGATGCAAGCTATGGTTTTCGCCCGGGACGCCGTGTGCATGACGCCGTAGAGCGGGCACGGGAGTATGTGGCTGAAGGCTACACTTGGGCAGTGGATATGGACGTCGAGAGATTCTTCGACCGCGTCAACCATGACATCCTCATGGCAAGAGTTGCGCGCAGGGTAGCGGACAAAAGGTTGCTCAGGCTGATAAGGCGATTCCTTGAGGCCAGCGTCATGGTCGATGGGATAACGCTGGCAAAGGAGGAAGGCATTCCGCAAGGGGGTTCGCTTAGCCCGTTGCTGGCGAACATACTCCTCGACGACCTCGACAGGGGGCTGACCAGGCGTGGGCACAGACTCCTCCGGTACGCGGACGACTGCAACATCTACGTTCGCAGCAGACAAGCCGGGATGCGGGTGATGGCAAGCGTTCAGAGGTTCTTGCAGGGTACGCTGAAGTTGAAGTTCAACGAGTCCAAAAGCAGGGTGGATAAGGCTCCGAGCATGCGTCTGGAAGCGGTGGAAGCGCGTGCGAACTCGTATACAGGAGATTCGCGCACTCGGCTTCGAAGACTGGAAGGTGTTCCGGCGGGCGAATGACAGGCGAGGGCCTTGGGCCGTGGCTGGAACTACGCTAAGCAGCATACTTACAGGTGAGTACTGGACTAGCCAGGGACTCGATGACTTCGTGCAGTTCTATCACTTACGCCGTTAAGCTCAGTGAACCGCCGTATGCCGAACGGCATGTATGGTGGCGTGAGAGGGAGGACGGACGAACCGTCCCCCTACTCGATTGGTTGTGGACACCTGCGTTCTTGGAATTACCCATGCTGTACTGCTGAATGGGCCAGAGTTATACACGCTTCTAGCGCCCTAGTTCCTTCAATGAACGAGACTGGGCCGAATTCCACGGTGAATGGTCCTGTTCGGCGAAAATACGGAACAAGTGTGGGAAAAAGCGCACAGCTTGTGTAGCGAAAGTCTACTGCGAACGTACATGGCTCTTTGCACTTCGGCAAGAATGCCTTGTCTACATTGCGCAAACCATCTGACACTGCTTTGCGTATTAGCTCACTGGTTGCGGCGGGTGGCAGGCAATCTGCCGTGGTTCGATCAATGCCATATTTGACTATCGCTGTTTCTATGGTTGGAATTAGATCTTGCGCTTCCTGCGCAGTCTTATCATCGCCTGATATTGCTACCACCGGAACAGTGTGGGCCGCAGCCGATAATGCGTCAAGACCAATTTCGCCGATTGGTGAGCCGTTCAAGCGCACTTGTTGCACCACTGCGCTAGAGATCGTATGGTTTAGTACTCCGCCAACAGTTCCATGCATAGCGTGGAAACCAATGAAGCAAGCGGCATCGAATGAAGAGTCGATACCTTCGCATGAGATTTGAGTTCCATTGAATCCGCTAATAAGTCTGGCTCGTGGCTCAAGGTCCTGTATAACGAGATTGCGGAAGCTTCCGTGCCGGTCGTTAACCAGAACTTCAAGGGCGCCCGAATCGAATGCGGCCGATATAGCGGTATTCACATCAGACATCATTTGCCGGCGGGCACGTTCATAGCTAGCACTACCTGAGGTAACGTCCTCTGGACTAACTACTCCGGTTATGCCCTCCATATCGGCGGCGATGTATACCTTCATGCGTTCGCCCCACACTCAGCATCCATGATTCGGATGGCTTCTAATGCCGTAAGGTGCTGCATCAGGCGTGCCTGTTTTTCCTCTTCTTTGCTCAGACGGGTTCTATCGGATGAGAACAGATTGTCCCCTGCTAGCAATACTGTTCCTGCGCTATATCCTCGAAGCATAGCTATGGCATATATGACCGACGATTCCATTTCCACGGTGAGTACATTCCTATCTCTCCAGGTATTCAGGAAAGTTTCCTTCTCATTGTAGAAGGCGTCGTGCACCAACACTGGGCCAACGTGATACTTGGCGCCTAAAGACCTGGAAGCTTCCACTAGCGCGGAGACTACTTCGTATGATGCAACGCACGAGAATGGGTCGCCATCGACATAGTGTCTGGTGGCACCATCTAGAGGATGCGCTCCCGATGCTATGATGAGCTCGCCTCGCTTGATGTAGTCTTGCATTGCTGCCGTTGATCCCACTCGAATGAAGTGCGTTGCTCCAATGCGTCCTAGTTCTTCCACGGCGATAGCCGCTGAAGGACATCCCATTCCTGTAGAAGTAGCGCTGACTTTTATCCCCTTGTAGAATCCGGTAATCGTCCTATGTTCTCGGTTGTAAGCGACCTCCTTAACCTCGTCAAGCAATTCTGCAATCAGGTCGATACGGCCAGGATCGCCAGGAAGCAGGACGTATTTCCCTACGTCTCCGGTTTTGCAGCGGATATGATACTGAACACCTTCGCTGCTGTACTGTTCGTTTACAAGATTCATTCTTTCAAGCCCTCCTCCATGCATTTTGCAAGCGCTTGCTATACATTCTACACTGAATGGGTTTCACCTTCTTCAATAACGCAAAACCATACGCTTATTACGCAGGCATGATACATCACGGCTTCCAGATGCGCGAACCCAACCGCGTATTATGCTAATGATCACAGCTAAGAATTCTGCAAATATAGGCAGGAAAACGCAAACGCTTGTAGAATGACTATTGCACACGGATGTGGCAGCCCTCACAACTGCGATGCAAAGGGCGGGATGCAGGAATCTAGAGGATTATGAGTGCTGTAAGCGCTTGCATAATGACTTTGCTCTGACATGAGGACATTTGCTTGGTTCAGCACGGATTATTTGCGGGTTGGCTTGACTGAAAAACGGTTTTGAGGAGGGCTTAGTCTCTATGGTTACTCTAAAAGACGTGGCGGAGGCAGCGGGAGTATCGATATCCACTGCTTCCCGAGCATTGAGAGGTAAAGCAGTTGCTCCGAAAACCAGGGCCCGCGTGGAGAAGGTTGCTCAGCAGCTTGGCTTCAGTCCCAATGTTCTGGCACAAGGATTGGCTACTCAGAAGACTCGAACACTCGGCTTGTTAGTACCTGATATTACAAACCCTGTATTCTCTGACATTGCATTTGGGCTTGAGTCTTATTTGCGTGATGAGGATTACACTTTGATCCTATGCAATACCGATGACCGAAGCGATCGAGAAAGAGCCTATCTCAGAATGCTACTATCACGACGAGTGGACGGAATCGTCATGGCGAGCAGTGCGGCTGACAGCTCGGATACATGTTCACGCACCGAACTTCTATGTAACGCCAGCTGTCCAGTGGTTTTGGTGAACTGTGAGCCTATTACCGGGCTCCACGCAATGCTTGTCAACGCTGAAAGAGCCGCTTATCTTGCGACAGAGCATTTAGCGAAACAGGGGCGCACACACATTGTCAGTCTGCAAGGATCTGATGCCTTTTGGTTTAGCCGAATTCGCCTGAATGGATACACGAAAGCTTTGAGTGACTACGGATTGGCTGGCAGCGAAACTACTTTGGTAGGATGCTTCCGCCGTGAAGCTGCCGCTAAAGCATTTGGAGAGTTGATAGATTCGCGTGAATCGATCGACGGAATAATATGTGACAATGACCTGATGGCGATCGGAGTATTGCAGGAAGCCAAGAGAAGAGGAATCGGTATCCCAGACGACGTCGCTGTGGTTGGAAGTGGCAACACGTCATTGTGCGAGCTAGTGGAACCGGCCCTTTCGTCAGTTGGATACGACAACGTCATACTTGGCAAAGAAGTAGGGCGTCTGATTATCGACATTGCTGAATCGGACAGGCCTCCGTTCGTCATTTCCTATGAGCCTACGCTAACCGCAAGGGCGTCGTCGACTGCCAGTGGCGATTCTGAGCCAAGCGAAACAGATCAATTGCAGGGAGGCGATCTATAGGCAATTAGGCTTAGCGCAGGGATCGTATCGGGCCCCGGCCTTACCAAGGCGGGCGAAATAGCACATGATGAAAGGATGAGAATAATGCGTAGATCATTTCTAGCTTTGATTTGCACTTTGGCCATCGTAGCTTGTTCACTTGCTGCAGGTCCTGTGACTACCAATGCTGCTCCTCATAAGCTTAAGGTTGCGCTGGTAGTTGCATTCACGGGCTTAGGAGACCGGGGCTTCTGTGACTCTGCTAATGCAGGTCTGCAGAGGGCAATTAAGCAGCTGGGCATTGCCGGCAAGGTGATAGAACCCAAATCCGAGTCAGAGTATCTTGAGCAGTATCGAGCGTTGAGCGCTGAAGGGTATGATCTGATAATTGGATTGACCTCAGGCATTGCAAGCGAGGTAGAAGAGCTTGCTGACGAGTTTCCACGGACCAGATACGCGATTATCGACTATGTTCCAAGCAAGCCTCATCCACAGGTTGCGGGATTGAGCTTTACAGAACACGAGGGGTCTTTCCTGGCTGGGGCGCTGGCGGGCATGATGACCAAGACTGGCAAAATTGGATATGTAGGCGGAATTGACACCCCGCTTCTTCGCAAGTTCCAGGTTGGATACATTGAAGGCGCGAAGTACGTGAATCCCAAGGTTGAAACTATCTCAGTCATAGCGGGTGCCTTCGGCGATCCCACAAAAGGCAAGGAGCTCGCACTCAGTCTCTTCAACCGTGGTTGCGACATTGTGTACCACGCTGCTGGCAAGACTGGTGACGGAGTAATAGCTGCGGCAAAAGAAATGGGCAAGTATGCTATAGGCGTGAATACCGATCAAGACTACATTGCCCCAGGGACAGTACTAACAAGCATGGTGAAACGTGTAGACAATGCCGTATACAACTGTATCAATGACACCATCAATGGAAGATTCAAGGGCGGCTCTTATGTCTATGGTTTGAAAGATGGCGGAGTAAGCCTAACAGACTTCCGTTACACCAAGAACGCAATACCAAGTCAGGTCCAGGCTAGGCTCAAGACCGTTGAAAAGGACCTTATTGAAGGAAAAATCAAAGTGACAGATCCAACGGCAACTAAGTAGGAAGTCAATCGCTATTAGCAACACACGGCAGTTGAGTAGGGGAAGGAGGATTCCGTCACATATGGAGCCACTACTACGTCTCTCTAATATTAGCAAACGCTATCCTGGTGTACAGGCTAATGACGGAGCAAACCTTGTGGTTTACCCCGGAGAGATCCACGCGCTGGTTGGTGAAAATGGAGCTGGAAAATCCACTTTGATGAAGATCCTATACGGGTTGGAGCAGCCAGACTCTGGCAGCATTCAATGGAACGGTCAAGAGGTGCGCATTTCTAATCCCCGGGAAGCAATCAAACTCGGGATAGGCATGGTCCATCAGGAGTTCATGCTAGTGCCTTCATTCACTGTGGCGCAGAACATCGTGCTTGGCCAAGAACCGACAGAAGGCCTCCTTCTCCACAATGACTCAATCGTTGACCATGTTCGCGATCTTTCGCACCAGTTCCGTCTGGAAGTGGACCCACAGGCACGTACTGGAGACCTACCTGTCGGCGTCCAGCAGCGTGTGGAGATTCTTAAGACTCTCTATCGTGGTGTGCAGCTGCTCATCTTGGATGAGCCGACAGCGGTGCTCACGCCTCAAGAAACAGCGGAGCTATTCGAAACCATGCGCAGGTTCGCAGAACAGAATCGAACGATCATCTTCATAACGCACAAACTGGAAGAGGTCATGTCGATAAGCGATCGGATCACGGTAATGCGGTCTGGGCGCGTTGTCGGCCAACGCAACACTAAAGAGGTTACTAAAGAAGATGTCGCTCGAATGATGGTTGGGCGGGATGTCTTGTTCAGTGTGAACAAGCGTCCCGCTACGCCGGCCGAAAATGTCTTGGAGATCAAGGGCCTGTCGTGCAAATCGGCTGGCAGAACCGTTCTCAATGACGTAAGCCTATCTGTTGCTGCTGGCGAGATTGTCGGGATTGCGGGAGTGCAGGGGAATGGCCAAACTGAGCTTGTGGAGGTGTTGTCGGGGCTTCGCAGTTTCGATGCAGGAACTGTTCTCATATCTAAGCAGCCGCTCGCAGCGGGAGATCCAGAATCGATTCGCCGGCAGAGAATCGCACATATCCCCGAAAACCGTGAAACCACTGGGCTCTGCCTCTCGTTTTCTGTCGCAGACAACGCCATACTTACAAACACATCCAAATTCACTCGCAATGGCTTCCTGATCAACCGGGACATAAACGAATTCGCACAGAAGATGGTCGACGAATATGACATCAAGATTCCGGCACTAGATACTTCTGTTGACACGTTGTCGGGCGGAAACAAGCAGAAACTGATAGTGGCCCGGGAAGTTGCTACTGACCCTGTTCTGTTGCTCGCCAACCAGCCGACAAGAGGGGTCGATATCGGGGCAATTGAGTTCATTCACAAGCGGCTGGTGGAGCTTCGCGACAAAGGGCTCGCGGTTCTTCTTGTTTCGACTGATCTGGAGGAGATTCTGAACCTTAGCGACCGTGTAATTGTGATGTATGAGGGCGAAATCATGGGTGAGCTAGACCCCGAATCCACCAGCGAGGAGCAGCTCGGGCTGCTGATGGCGGGAATCAAGGCGACAGGGGGAAACGAATATGCGAGCGACGCGCAAGTCTGAAGCTGTATACGAAGTCACAATTCTTGTATTAATGTTTGCGGCCGCACTGATTGTTGGTGGCCTTGTAATTGCGCTTTCCGGAGAGTCTGTTGGCACCGCCTACAAGTCGCTCTGGGAAGGCGCTTTTGTGGGGAAATACAATCTGGCTGGCACATTATCCAAGGCCACTCCCTTGATCATCAGTGGACTTGCAGCAGCTGTTGCATCACATGCGGGCCTTGTTAACCTCGGCCTTCAAGGCCAATTCCTGATAGGCGGTTTTGCAGCGGCGATTGTTGGATTTGGTCTTAACTTGCCAGCAATGCTACACGTACCGCTAGCTCTCATTGCTGCGTTGCTAGGCGGTATGTTATGGGCATGGCCAGTATCGTACATGAAGTCTAGATTCAGGGTTGATGAAGTCATATCAACGATAATGCTGAATTACATCGCGCTGCTATTTACAAATTATCTCATTAACTACCCTTTCAAGGACGAGGGGAGTCTTGCCCGCACTCCGCGGATTGCAGCAACAGCTGAGCTTTCACGCCTCATTCCTGGAACTACGCTCAATACCGGGATAGTTATCGCGGTCGCTTTGACCATCGGCGTCTACGTCTTGCTGTGGAAAACGCGGTTTGGGTACAATCTGAGGTTAACAGGCCTACAGCCTCAGGCAGGCCGATACGCGGGGGTTGATGTCGTCAAATACCAAACAATGAGTTTTCTATTGAGTGGCGCCATGGCAGGCCTGGCTGGCGCCATACCCGTGATGGGGATCTTTCGACGCTTCACTGATGGAATAGACATCGGGTATGGCCTGGAAGGCCTGACTGTTTCGCTGCTCGGTCGCAGTAGTCCGATAGGAGTGTTTATTGTCTCCATACTCTTTGGCGCCATGCGAAGCGGAGGCATGGTTATGGAGAGGACTACTACTGTGTCAAGGGAGATAGTAGACATTCTTCAGGCTGTCCTCATTTTCTTTGTGGCGTCCGATTCTGCATTTAGGAACCTCATAAAGCGGAAGGAGGGCCGGTGACTTATGTGGCAAGGTATGTTCGATATTGGCCTGGTTCAGGCGTCGCTCAGATTGGCCACCCCGATTCTGTTGGCTGCTTTGGGTGGCCTGTATTCTACTGCGGCTGGGGTAACCAACATTGCACTTGAAGGCATGATGTTATTGGGATCATTTGCCGCGGTTGTAGCAAGTTACGCGCTGCAGAGCGCATGGCTAGGGTTGCTCGCCGCTGTGTTGGTTGGGGCAATGTTTGGAGCGTTGCTCGGCTTGCTAAGCATTAGGCTGAAGGCCAATCATATAGTAGCCGGCATTGCGATTAACATAGTGGCTACCGGGCTCACGATTTATTTGCTTCGAGTGCTTTTTGGGGTTAGAGGGTCGTTTCAGTCAGAGAGAATTGTGGGCCTTCCCAATGTCTCAATACCCATCTTGAAGAGCATTCCTATAGTCAGCGACCTCATCGGAGCAGGAAACCCCATATTCTATGTATCTTTGGTGCTCGTACCTCTGAGCGTAATCCTGCTGTATAAGACTGCATTTGGGCTAAGAATTCGCGCTGTAGGTGAGTCTCCGTCGGCAGCAGAATCAGTTGGCATAGACATAGCAAGAATTCGCTATTTCTGTACAACATTCAGCGGAGTGTTGTGTGGATTGGCTGGAGCCTATTTGTCTATCGGGCACCTCACCCTATTCACAGAAGGCATGTCGAGCGGGCGCGGCTGGTTGGGGTTGTCGGCCATGGTTTTTGGCAACCAGACACCTGTTGGGGCTTTCTTTGCAAGCTGGGCATTTGGATTTGCAGATGCCTTGCAGATGAGACTGCAAGGTATGGGGATTCCATCTCAGTTTGTTCAGATGATCCCATACTTCCTTGTCTTGGCCACCCTCATGCGCATGGGGGCAAAGAGGATCGCGAAGGAAAACGCACGGTAGTAGGATTCATAGAACTCGATGTTGATGTATTGCCCGAATCCTCATACAAGCCGAAGGGCATGCGGGTTTGGGCAGGGATGGTGTAGTATGCAGCAGCAATTAAAGACACGACAAGTAATCGCCTTGTGCGCGCTGTCGTTCATTCCAGTATTCGGATCAACAATTGTGTCGCCGATATATCCGGTTATGGTGAAGACGCTCCAGCTGTCCTCTGTAGAGGTTGGGATGATCAGCTCGGTTGGAGCTTTCACAACTCTTTTAGGCAGTCCCATAATAGGGTGTCTCAGTGATCGTCATGGTCCCCTGAAAATGATGCGCCCGCTGCTGATGTTGTACGTAATTGGCACCCTCATATGTGCTGCAAGCCCCTTTCTAGGGTTGTCGCCCTTCGGCCTGCTTTTGCTGGGGCGCAGTCTTCAAGGATTCGGGGAACTTGGCGGTTTGCAGCAAGGTATATCATTGATTGCCTCAGAGGTTGATGAGAAATCTAAGGGCCGCTTGCTCTCCAGAGTAGAAGCATCGGCTAGCGCGGGCGGAGCCACAGGACCGCTCGTGGGAGGAGTGCTGGCGAGCATAGCATGGTGGACTGGGTATCTTGTGCCAGCAGCGTTAATGACAATCACGATGCTATTCCTTCTTGGTTCACTAAGTGAGAGCTCAGATAGGAGCTTTCCCCAGGCGGACAAAGCGCCACCGGAGGAAGTCTGCGTCTCAATGCGGCTTGTAGCTGCTGCATTAAGCTGTTTCTCACTGATGTTCGGCCTGACCGGGATGCAGACGTTCGTGGTTGGCTACATTGTGGCAAGGTTTGGCGTAAGTCCTGCCATAGGCGGCCTATTCGTTTCTTTGCACGCTTTGGCCATGTCTGCGGCGGCTTTCGTTTCGGGAAAGCGCCTGAGTGAAGAGCGGGCCCCCAGAATGATAGGCGTTGGACTTGCGGGATTTGGGGTGATGTTGCTCTTTGTTCCCAGAATATCGAACCTGACTACACTGGTTGCATGTATGGCTCTGGGTGGAGCAGCATGTGGACTGATTCTTCCCTCGAGCAACCTGGTTGGAACATCAGGAGTACAGGCCAATTCGGCGGCGAGGACAACGTCACTCATCTACATGTTGAGGCTTTGCGGGTCAATGGCTGGTTCTCTTGCCTTCGGATGGATGATGAAGTTCGGTTACAGTAGGGCGTTCACAAGTGTAGGAGCAATCGTATTGATGAGTGGGGCGGTGCTGCCGATCATGCTCAATGGCCGGAGAAGGAATCTGCTCAGCGCATAGCGAGCAATCTCGTTGCAGTGGGGCTGTGCGTACAGCCTTGCTGCAAGCGTGTGGTCCTTTGACCCCTTGAGAGAGCTTTGGGGAGACTATCCGTCTCCATGGCTTACAACCTGAGATCTTGTCGCGATAAACCCCGATGGGTGAGGCACCGTCTGCACCTCGATTGCCACCTTAAGTTTCGGAAAGACCTCGTACCATCTTTTGCCCAGTCTGGTTTCTGACCAGATTGGCCCCACGGGCCTCGTGTCGGTCGAGCCGTCTTATGACGCGGTCTCTTTGAAAAACGGAGGCGCCGACATGGGTGGCAAGCATGTGGCGGATGGGCGTGGAAGGAATCGGCTTGTCAGAGAATGCGCATTGGAGGAGCTTCTCCACGTCTCTGTTGACCGCCGCGCTGCTGTAATGTCGCCTATCATCCTCCACATCCGCTTCAGCATGCTCCGATCGACCTTTCTTGCTCATCCCCCCACTTGCTACATATTAGAGTGTCCGACCTCCAGCCTGGGAACTCCACGGAAGATATCAGGCTCGTTCTCCGACAATCGCAGAACTGTCCAGCCTGTCCTGTCGACGATGATTCCTCCGGTCATTGCGGAGCGGAGGGCCAGGAGAAAGGAGCCGGGAGCGGCTGTGCCGACGCCGCCGTGGGCCTCAAAGGCTGAAAGGGGGACGGCGAACTCAACACCAGAGGGAGTGCGACGAACTCTCACGTCGTCAGGGCGCAGATTTGCGGAAGTTCGCACCTTATCCTTTGGCCCGTAAGAGACTGTTATACGCGTGCGAGGGCTGCCAAAGTCGCATATGTCGAGGATGTAGCCGACTCTGGATGAAGGGCGTCCCCTGGGCTTTGCCATTAGGTACAGCATGCCGTCGCCGATGGCTGCATACACAGCCTGAAGATCTGCACCTCCACTCACGAGACGAGCTACGGTATCATTCTGTGGATCTACAGCCACGGGTTGGGCGGTCCGCCAATGCTGGTCGCGATATGC
>MTKW01047765.1_pt1 | contig 10924 bp, 11 predicted proteins | sample 1042761 | NCBI WGS metagenome assembly MTKW01 (sample SAMN06205366, study PRJNA360243) | anaerobic digester metagenome | biome: Wastewater treatment plant; feature: Anaerobic digester sludge; material: sludge; isolation source: anaerobic digester fed with sludge from wastewater treatment plant ...
CCACCATGCCCAGCGAAACAGACTCGGTCGCAGGCCGTATTCGTACAGTTTGACGGCAAAATCCTGCATATGCGTCATTTCGTTGCACATCGCCGCAATCAAATCCCGGTCAAGGGCGTCGTTTCGACGGGAAATCTGAAAGCGATAGGTGTTTGTTGCCATAATTTCCAGCGAGTGCAGCGTACGCAGAGCCTTTTTGACCTTGGCACGTTCCTTGGGGGGAAGGTCTTGGCCGCGAAAGGTAATCTCGTCGTGCGTCACGGCCGGACGAATCACAGAAATGTCATAGCGCAAAGACTCAGGTGCCGCCATAATAGTCCCTCGTTCATTAAGTGATGACCGCTGGGGCAAGGTCGCCTGCGATCCGTTGATATAGGTTCTTGCGACGTGAATCTTATTATAGACAAAATTCAACGCTTGACAAGACCGAAACTATCGGGTAGCAACACGGCAAAGCAAACAAGGCTGACCGTTGACGGATAAAAGACCTTTTAGGGGTATAATACAATGAATCTGGCGGAGTATTTCAAAAACGCCTCGGGCATTGGCGTTCTGGCTACGTGCGACCCGGGCCGCGAAGTGGATGTGGCGATCTATGCAAAACCGCACTTTATCGATGAGTCAACGGTTGCGTTGGTGATGAAAGAGCGGCTGAGCCATCAAAATCTGCGGGCCAATCTTCAAGCCGCCTATATGTTCATCGAGAATGGACAAAACCTCAAAGGGGTGCGATTGTACCTGACGATGATCCGAGAGGAGAAAAACCGCACTCTGGTCGAAGAATTTCGCAAAAAACAGCCGAGTATTTACCCAAAAAAAGATGATTCCGATAAATTTTTGGTAATCTTTCACATTGACCGAGTTCGCCCACTGGTCGGAGACGGGGCACCGGAGCTATAGACACCAACCGCCAAAACCACTGAACCTGCGCTGCTAAGAGGCTGTATTTACCTTTAGAATACGGCTTAGTAAGCAGGGAAATTCCGATGACCTGGTTTGAAGCGGAACAAATCGATCTTTATGTCAGACGGCTCGAAGAGTGCTTGGATGAGTGGCAACTGGAACCGATACAGATGCGGATTGAGTCGGCAGAACTGAAGCGAACGCTGAGCAAAATCGAACGGGCATCAAAGGAGTCGGGTTGCGATCCACTCTTAAGGCATTATATCTCTACGTTAACAAAGCGTATCCATCACTGCATCCTGCAGCTTGATGAACGCCTCAAACACAAATAAGCCGCGGGGCTAACGTCAGGGAATCTTTGAAGGCAAAAACTGCTTTCCCGGCGGCGGTTTTTTTGTTACAGTGGCCGGACAGTTGAATACGCATTACTTTCATCGGAGTCGGTTTATGAAAATTGATACCATCGTGTTAGGAGACTTTGAGGCCAATTGTTACTGCGTGCGAACCGACGAGACGGCAAGCACGTGTATGCTGATTGATCCGGGAATGAATCCTGAGCCGCTGATTCATTTTCTGCAGCGCAACAATCTGACGCCGGAGGCCGTCGTATTGACACACGGACATGTCGATCATATCGGCGGCGTCGAAACAGTGCGTCAGCACTGGCCCAAGGTACAGGTGGCCATCTCGGAACAAGACGCGGAGATGCTGACCGACCCGAATAAAAATTTGTCGATATTGGCCGGAGTTCTGGTTCAGGCCCGACCAGCGGAGATTCTTTTTAACGGGCAGCGATACTTCCAGGCCGCGGGACTTCATTTTGAGATTATCCAGACCCCAGGCCATACACCGGGAGGAATCTGTCTTTACAATTCCGAGGACCAGACACTTTTTTGCGGCGATACCCTGTTTGCCGGGTCCGTGGGACGATCGGACTTTCCCGGCGGCAATCATGAATTGCTGATTGATCGCATCAAGCACAAACTGCTGATCTTGCCCGAACAAACCCGCGTCTATCCCGGCCACGGCCCGGCAACGACGATTCGCGCCGAAAAACGGCACAATCCGTTTTTGCTTGAAAGCACCTATTAGGCCGGCCAAAGGTTTTAAACCGGGCGTATAGGAACGCCGTGCTGAGCAAGATATTCTTTGACCTGCGCGATCGTGTACGTACCGTAGTGAAAAATGGAGGCCGCCAGAACAGCATCAGCCTCGCCCTTTTGCAGTACCTCCAGCAGAGACGAAAGGGTTCCCGCCCCGCCGGAAGCTATGACCGGAATATCGACCGCCTCGGCAACGGCACGGGTCAATTCAATTCAATATCGTAACCGGCTTGTGTGCCGTCGGCGTCCATACTGGTCAGCAGGATTTCACCAGCTCCGAGGTGCTGGGCACGCTGTGCCCACTGAATCGCATCCAAATCTGTCAGCTCAGAACCGGCCTTGACAGTTACAATCCACTGGTGGGGGCGATCTTTTTTACGCCGGGCATCAATGGCCAGCACCACACACTGACTGCCGAAGCGTTCGGCCGATTCGCGAATCAGATCGGGATTTTGCACGGCGGCAGTGTTGATCGAGCATTTGTCCGCCCCACTGCGAAGCAGAAGACCAATCTGATCGGCGGTGGTGATGCCGCCGCCTACGGTAAAGGGGATAAAAATTCGCTCAGCCACACGTTCGACCATTTCTACGATAGTCTTTTTTGAGCGAATAGTAGCGGTAATATCCAGAAAGACCAGTTCATCGGCCCCTTCGTCGCTGTAGCGTGCGGCCAACTCCACCGGATCGCCGGCATCACGGAGATTTAGAAAATTCACCCCCTTAACGACGCGGTTGTCTTTGACGTCCAGACATGGGATAATCCGTTTGGTCAGCATCCGTGTGGCTCCCGACAAAGAGTGACAAAATTGCGAAGCAATTGCAGACCGTCCCGACCGCTTTTTTCAGGATGAAACTGACAGCCGAACTGCCCTTCTCAACAGCCGCGGCCATGGTTAACCCTTCATATTCAACCCTTGCGACGGCAGCATCGGGGTCGGCCACTCGGGCATAATACGAATGGACAAACGCAAAATGCCGGCCGGGCTCAAGACCGCGCATTAGCCGCATCCCCTGGGGCGTCTCGACATAATTCCAGCCCATATGCGGAATCGTCCGCCCCGGCGGTATCGGTACAACCTGCCCGGAAATCAGCCCCAGACAACGCGTTGTCCCCATCTCGCAGCTTTCTTCAAACAGCAATTGAAACCCCAGACAGATGCCCAGCAGCGGTTTGCCCGCTGCAACCTCATCGCACAGGGACTGGGCAAACGGAGCAAGTTTGTGCATCGCATAACCGACGGCACCCACCCCCGGCAAGATCAGGCCCTCGGCCTGATGAAAATCGGCCGGTTCGCAACTGACCTGAATCTCAGCGCCGATATACTGGAACGCATTGACCACGCTCCGGATATTCCCCGCACCATAATCGACAATTACAAGCATAAATAGGATTCATCAAAGGATAAGTTTTTCTAAACTTTCGAGAAGACCGCACTATATATAATCCCGACGGCGATACTCAAGGGCGATTTCATAAAATCCAAAAGTTTGCAAAAAGGAAGGCGAAATCAGCCAAAAATTGCAAAATTTGAGTTCTCTGTTGCAGTGTCCGCAAGTTCCCATATAATGACAGCACGTTTTTGATAAGGAGAAAACTATGAAATACGAAAAACTAGAAAAATCCGGTTTGAATCGTCGAGAATTTTTAGGCACGACCGCTAAACTTTCTGCCGTCGCAGCAGCGGGTTTGTCATCTCTTGTACCCTCTGAAACGTCGGCTGCTCCGTTTGGGTTGCCGCCCCTGCCGTTTGCCGCAGAGGCATTGGAGCCGGTGATTTCAGCCCGCACGCTGAGTTTTCATTACGACAAACATCATCGGGGGTATGTCAACACCGTTAACAAACTCATCGAAAACACGCCGTGGGCCGCTATGCCGCTGGAAAAAATCATTGTACAGACCGCTGATAATCCAGAGACAAGCAGCCTGTTCAATAACGCAGCCCAAGCATGGAATCATGCCTTTTATTGGCAGTCTCTCAGGCCGGGCAGCAGCATAATCTCCGCAACGCTGCGCAGCAAGCTCGAAGCGAGTTTCGGCAGTGTCGAGGCGTGCAAAAAACAACTGGCCGCCGCGGCGGTGGGACAGTTTGCCAGCGGGTGGGCCTGGCTGGTGGCCGATGGACAAACGCTGAAAGTGATCAATACCCCCAATGCCCAAACGCCTTTGACACAGGGGCTCAAACCGCTGCTAACCATCGACGTATGGGAACATGCCTATTATCTGGATTATCAAAATCGCCGAGCGGACTATGTAAGCGGGGTCATTGATACCTTATTGAACTGGGAATTTGCGGCCGAGAACTTGGCCACATAAAATGCTCGTCGTGACAGGGGAGGGGTTTTTAGCGGCTTTTTGCGGTTGGCTTTGAGCCTGCCAAGATGGCGGTTTTGTCTTGTAAAAATCCCTTGCAAGGTGGCAGGGAAAGCGGAGTATTGCTCATTTCTATGTCCTTTTAATAATAGATAAATTTTTTTCTAAAAAGCAGTTAGGTATCTTTATAGAAAAACCGCCCTGAATCTGGTATCTTTTTTGCATTATATAGGAACTTATGTAGAGACAGTGCAGCATTACGAACTCATAAAAAGACGGAATGAAACCTAAATATGAGGAGAAGCGACAATTATGGCAGCAAAAAATTTAGCGTTTGAAAGTGATGCCCGCAGTGCCTTGTTGGCCGGGGTGGAAAAGCTGTCCTCCGCGGTCAAATCGACCCTCGGCCCGCGCGGCCGTTGCGCCATCATTGACAAAGGATGGGGAGGACCGACGGTTACGAAGGACGGTGTGACCGTGGCCGAAGAAATCGAATTGCTGGACAAGACCGAAAATATGGGGGCCAAACTGGTTCGCGAAGCGGCCAGCAAGACCTCCAAAATCGCCGGTGACGGCACCACCACCGCAACGGTATTGACGGAGGCACTGTTTCGAGAGGCCTTCAAAAACCTGGCCGCCGGAGCCGATGCGATGAGTCTGAATCGCGGTATTCAAAAGGCTGTGGACGCGGCAGTGGACAAGCTGATGTCTCTGGCTAAACCGGTCGATATCAGCAAGAAGGACAGTATCGTCAATGTGGCGGCCATCAGTGCCAACAACGACTTTGAAATCGGCAAGAAGATGGCCGAGGCTTTTATGAAAGTCGGCAAAGAAGGCGTCATCACGGTCGAAGAGGGCAAGAGTCTGGATACTACTGTCGATTATGTCGAGGGGATGCAGTTTGACAGAGGCTATTTGTCACCGCATTTTGTGACCAACCCGGACACAATGGTCTGTGAGCTGGAAAAGCCTTATATTCTGGTCTATGAAGATAAAATCAGCAATGTCACCAAGCTGGTCCCCCTGCTTGAGGCGGTCGCCAAGAGCAAACGGCCGTTGTTAATTATTGCCGAGGATGTCGAGGGCGAAGCGCTGGCGACTCTTGTGGTCAACAAACTGCGGGGGATCCTGCAGGTGGCCGCGGTGAAGGCACCCGGCTACGGCGAACGCCGCAAAGCGATACTGGAAGATATTGCGATTTTGACCGGTGCTGAGCCGATCTTTAAGGATTTGGGAATTGAGCTGGACAAAGTCAGCGTCACGCAGCTGGGCCAGGCCAAAAAGGTCAACATCGACAACGACACGACCACGATTATCGAAGGGGCCGGCTCCCACGAAGCCATTCAGGGCCGCATCGCCCAGATTCGCGATGAAATCGAAACGACCACCAGCGACTATGACCGCGAGAAACTTCAGGAACGCCTGGCCAAATTGACCGGGGGTGTGGCGCGCATCAATGTCGGCGCCGCCAGCGAGGCGGAGATGAAAGAAAAGAAAGCCCGCATTGAGGACGCCTTGCATGCCACGCGTGCGGCCATTGAAGAAGGCATCGTTCCGGGCGGCGGCGTGGCGTTGATTCGCTGTATCGAGGCGGTCAAGGCGCTGAAACTGTCCGGCGATGAAAAAACCGGAGCCGATATTGTCGCCAATGCACTGCGGATGCCCTGCTATACCATCGCGGAAAACGCCGGCGCGGTCGGCAATATCGTTGTGAACAAAGTCGCGCAGGGTAAAGGCAGTTTCGGCTACAATGCCAACAAAGACAAATACGAGGATCTGGTTGAGGCCGGGGTCATTGACCCTGTTAAAGTAACCCGTATCGCCCTGCAGAACGCCGCATCGGTGGCGGGACTGCTACTGACAACCGATTGCGTGGTTACCGAAAAGCCCAAAGACAAAGCCGCCGCCGGTATGCCCGGCGATATGAACGGCATGGACGATATGGATATGATGTAACCGCACAATGTGCGTAACAACCCAAACGATAACCGGATAATAAACCTTGTTGACAGGAGAATAAACGATGAAACTGGTACCTCTTGAAGATCGTATTGTTGTCAAGCCGCAGGAAGCTGAAGAAAAAACCGCCGGCGGGATCGTGCTGCCGGATACCGCTCGTGAAAAACCCCTGATGGGCAAAGTCATCGCCGTCGGTCCCGGTAAGTTGCTGGACAACGGCAATCGGGCTCCGATGAACGTCAAGAAAAATGATGTAGTGCTGTACGGCAAATACAGCGGCAGCGACATTGAAATCGACGGCCAGGAGTACAAGATACTCCGCGAAAGTGAAGTGCTTGGCATCGTGGAAAAGTAACCGGTTTTACGAATCACCAACGACTGAATAGTCGGGAGGACTCACAGATATGGCAAAACAAATGATGTTTCAGGAAACCGCCCGGGCGCATTTGAAAGACGGGCTGGCTCAACTGGCCAATGCGGTCAAGGTGACCATGGGGCCGACGGGGCGCAATGTGCTGCTGCACAAAAGTTTCGGCTCACCGAAAGTCACCAAAGACGGCGTATCGGTCAGTAAGGAAATTGAACTGCCCGAACCGTTTAAGAATATTGGCGCCAAAATGGTCAATCAGGTTGCCAACAAGACCAGTGACCTGGTCGGCGACGGTACTACCACAGCCACTGTTTTGGCCGAAGCCATTTACAACGAAGGGCTGAAATATGTTACGGCCGGCGTTAATCCGGTCGCACTGCAGCGAGGCATCACCAAGGCGGTGGAGGTCGTTACCGAATTTATCAATGAATCGGCCAAACCCGTCAAAGGTCACGACGATATCGCCAAAGTGGCCGCCATCAGCGCCAACAACAATCCTGAAATCGGTCAGATTCTGGCCGATGCGATGTATAAAGTCGGCAAAGAAGGCGTTATTGAAGTTGAGGAAGGCAAGGGGATAGAAACCGAGTTGGTCGTGGTTGAAGGGATGCAGTTTGATAAAGGGTATCAATCGCCCTATTTTATGACCAATCCGAATACCCTTGAGGCAGTTCTCGAGGATGCGTATATCCTGCTGCATGAAAAGAAAATCAGCAATTTGCGAGAACTGCTGCCGCTGCTGGAAAAAATCGTCCATATGAGCGCTCCTTTGCTGATTATCTCCGAAGAGGTCGAAGGCGAAGCTCTGGCGGCATTGGTCATCAACCGGCTCCAGGGCGTGTTGAAGGTCTGTGCGGTCAAGGCTCCCGGTTTCGGCGACCGCCGCAAAGCTATCCTGCAGGATATCGCCGTATTGACCGGTGGAACGGTCATCACAGAAGATTTGGGAATTAAGCTTGAAAATATCGAATTGTCGCAGCTCGGGCGTGCCCAAAAGGTTATTGTCGGCAAGGAAACGACCACCATTATCGAAGGCGCCGGCAAGAAAAAAGACATCAAGGCGCGCTGTGACCAGATTCGTGCCCAGATTGAAAAGACCACCAGCGACTATGATCGCGAAAAATTGCAGGAACGGCTGGCCAAACTGGCTGGCGGTGTGGCGGTCATTAAAGCCGGTGCACCCACCGAAACGGAGATGAAAGAACGCAAAGACCTGCTTGAGGATGCCCTGCATGCCACCAAGGCCGCGGCGCAGGAAGGAATTATCCCCGGCGGCGGTGTGATTTATCTGCGGGCCATCCCCAAGGTAGCCGAGGCCAGAGCAAAAGCCAAAGGCGACGAGAAGATCGGCTATGATATTGTGATGGGCGCTCTGAAAGCCCCGACCCGTCAGATTGTCGAGAACGGCGGTGGACACGGTGATGTGGTCGTTGCTGAATTGCTTGAAAAGAGCGGCACAATCGGCTACAATGCCAATACTGGCCAATATGAAGATATGATCAAAGCCGGTATTATCGATCCGGCCAAAGTAGCTCGCGTGGCATTGCAGAACGCCGCGTCGGTAGCGGGTCTGATGCTGACGACCAATGTGATTATCACCGGCATTAAGGACGACAAAAAAGAAAATGTCGTCGAAGGCGCCGTCTGCTGAGGACAGCAGAAGATATGCCAAACGCTGTCAGAGGGGATTTTTCAGGGGCGATTGTGTTCGCCCCTGTTCTTTGACAGGAGATGAGTTCAGCCCTTTGCCGAGACAAAGAGCGGGTTTTTGGATACAATAATGTCAAAAAGCGTTCAATAACGCGGTACTTAACACATATTCAGAAAGGAACAAACCGATGAAAGCTCGAACGATGGTAATGGCGGTTTTGCTGTGCGGAATGGGAATACTGGCTATCGGTTGCAACGGCCCCAAGTGGACGTGCCGTCAGGTCAGCGAGCAGTTGGCCGCATCGGACAATGCCGCCATTCGCCCGGTACCGCGTCTGGAGTCCAGCTGGTGGGTCGAACGGCATAACGCTGTTAACAGCCGTGTGCAACAGGGCAATGTCGATCTCATGTTAATCGGGGACTCGATCACACATGGATGGGAAAATCACCCGGACCTGTGGCAGACCTATTTTGGGCGGTGGAATACGGTGAATGCAGGTTTTAGCGGGGATCGCACCCAGCATGTGCTGTGGCGTTTAGACAACGGAAACATTGACGGCATTTCGCCGCGCGTGGTGATGTTGATGATCGGTACCAATAATTCCAACGGCAACGACCATACCGCTGAGGAAATTGCCGAAGGCATCGCCGCGATTGTGTGCAAATTAAGGGCGAAACTGCCGGAGAGCAAAGTTGTGATTTTGGGAATTTTCCCGCGCGGCTCCAAAGAACAACGCAATGACAAGACAGCGGACGCTGTTTACAATCCGCAATGGTCTAAAAATGACAAGGCCAATGAATTGGTTTCGAGACTTGCTGACGGAAAGCATATATTTTATCTGAATATCAATCATGTGTTTTTGGACGATCAAGGGGTCCTTCGACGCGATATTATGCCCGATCTGCTGCATTTGTCAAAAGAAGGGTATAAGCGATGGGGACAGGCGGTTTTGCCGACCCTTGATAAGTTAATGGCGGAATAATCCGCCGGCGATTAGCTGGGTTTGAATGTAAGAGTTGTTAATTCCGAAATACATCGAGACACTATGGCCAAGCGCGATTACTACGAAGTGCTGGGGGTGGATAAGAAAGCCTCTGCAGACGATATCAAACGGGCATATCGTCGATTGGCAATCAAATACCACCCTGATAAAAACCCCGGAGATAAAGAAGCCGAGGCCAAATTCAAGGAGTGTGCCGAGGCGTACGAAGTCCTCAGCGACCCTGAAAAGCGTAAACGCTACGACCAGTTAGGCCACGAAGGGCTTCGCGGCGCGGGTGTTCACGACTATTCCCATATGAATGTTCATGATATCAGCGACATTTTCGGGGATATCTTTGGGGACATGTTCGGGGATATGTTTGGCTCGTCGCGGCGTTCGTCTCGGCGAAGCAACGGCAGCAGCAGAGCACGTCAGGTATCGCGTGGATACGATCTTGAAACAACGGTGGAACTGACGCTGGAAGAAGTGGCTCAAGGCGTGGAAAAAACCATCGAATTTACCCGTCAGGACACCTGCCCGGACTGTTCCGGCTCAGGCGTTGCGCAGGGCAGATCGCCGTCGCGCTGCACGGTATGCGGCGGCAGCGGCCAAGTTCAGCGCGCCGGATTGGGGGGATTTTTCCAGATGGTTTCGACTTGCCCGCAATGCCATGGTACAGGGCAAATTATTACCGATCCCTGTCGAAAATGCGGCGGCAAGGGGCTGATTCCCAAAAAACGGACACTTAACGTCAAAATACCAGCGGGAGTGCATGAGGGACAGGCAATCCGTGTGGCTGGGGAGGGAGAACCTGGTCAAAATAACGGCCCACGCGGGGATTTGTATTGCTATGTGCGGATCAAAGCCCATCCGTTTTTTATGCGGGACGGCTCCAATTTAGTGGTGACGGTACCGCTGAGCTTTACACAACTTGCACTGGGCACGACCATCGATGTGCCGACACTGGAAGGAACGCGAAAACTGCGGATCCCCCCCGGCACCCAACATGGCACTATCCTGCGGATTCGGGGGCAGGGTCTGCCCGATATCCGAACAGGGCGCAAAGGCGATTTGTTGGTCAAAACGGCTGTGGAAATCCCAAAACGGTTGACCCCGCAACAGGAAGCCCTGCTGCGCGAGTATGCCAAAACGGAAGAACTGGAGGTTAACTCCGAAAGCAAGAGTTTTTTTGAAAGGATCAAGCAGCATTTCGGTAACAAATAGACAGGATTGATGAATTATGAGTGCCAAAGACAAAAAAACAGATCAACATGTCAAAGAACTTGAGCAGCAAATCGAGCAGCTTAGAAAAGAAAATCAGGAATTGCTCGAAAAGCTTCAGCGGCTCAGCGCCGACTACGCCAACTACCAAAAACGCGTTCCTCGGCAAATCGCTGATACGGTTATGTATGAAAAGAAAAAGATTATTCGGTCGCTGTTGCCGTCGCTGGATAACTTCGAGCATGCGCTTGCCGGCGCTGCAGCGGCCGAAGGAGGTCCCGAGGCGCTCGAAAATATCATCAAGGGCGTCAAGTTGATCTTTGACCATATGCTCGATGCACTCAAAGCCCTGGGCGTGGAAAAAGTCAACTCCGTCGGCCAGCCGTTCGACCCGTCCCGCCATGAGGCTTTGATGCAGCGATGT
>MTKW01009293.1_pt1 | contig 10922 bp, 8 predicted proteins | sample 1042761 | NCBI WGS metagenome assembly MTKW01 (sample SAMN06205366, study PRJNA360243) | anaerobic digester metagenome | biome: Wastewater treatment plant; feature: Anaerobic digester sludge; material: sludge; isolation source: anaerobic digester fed with sludge from wastewater treatment plant ...
CCTTTTAAGAAATCTGATATAGCTTTAGTGGCACTCTGATAATTCACAGTTGCCCAGTCAAGGGCCACATCAGTCCATTCAGCTAGTGGTATTCTGGGTATACTATTCATCCCAATCCCTCCTTTCGCCGGCTAATCCTGCTATTACAGAGCCCCTTACCAATACTCCTGCGAGGTTTTTCTCCTCATCAACTACTGCCATTGGAATTTTGGTATAAGCCATTACATCCAGCAACTCGGATAACGGAGTGTCGGGAAGAGCAGTGGGGACGTCTTTTTGGATGATCCCATCTAATTCCCGTTGGCCTTTTTCAGCCAACTCAGCTGCCTCTTCGGCAAGTACATAACCTATCAAGGCGCCCTCCCGGTCAACCACGAAAACTGAAGAAATTCCATGCTTCTCCATAAGGCGCAGGGCCGCACGGGGACCATCTTTGGGATATACGATCACCCGCGGCTTGACCATGACCGCAGACGCAGTCAAGGCTTTCGAGCGATTAACATTTTCCACAAAGCGGGCCACATAGTCAGAAGCAGGTGAAAGCAAAATATCTTCGGGCTCGCCCATTTGCACAATACGGGCATCCTTCATTAAGGCGATGCGGTCCCCGATTTTTAGGGCCTCATCTAAATCATGGGTTATAAATATTATGGTTTTGTGCAGTTTCTTTTGTATTTCCAATAATTCATCCTGCATATCCTGACGAATGAGAGGATCCAGGGCGCTAAAAGGCTCATCCATTAAAAGTATGTCAGGATTGGTCGCCAATGCCCTGGCTATACCCACCCTTTGCTGCATACCGCCGGATAAGTTGTTGGGATAATAATCTTCCCAACCCTTTAATCCCACCAGATCTAAAGCCTCCTTAGCCTGGGTCATGCGGATGTTTTTAGCAGTTCCCTGCACTTCCAGTCCATAGCCGACATTGTCCAGAATAGTACGGTTAGGAAGCAGAGCAAAACGCTGAAAAACCATGCCCATTTTTTTGCGGCGGATCTCAATTAATTCATGCGACGATATTTTGGTGAGATCCTGACCATCCAGATAAACATGTCCGGCGGTAGGTTTGATCAACTGGTTGATACACCTTAATAGAGTGGATTTACCGCTTCCGGAAAGACCCATGATCACAAAGCTCTCACCATCGTCTACCGAAAAGCTAGCGTCTCTGACTCCTACCACTTGCTTAGTCTTAGCTCTTATCTGCTCGTTATCCTCACCCTTAAGTACCATTTCCAGAGCTTTGTCAGTATTATTGCCGTAGATTTTAGTTAAATTAGATACTTTGAGTTTTTCCAATAGAAATCAATCCTTTATCTTTAAAATAAGTTAGCATTCGTAAGTTTCCATAACGAAGCCAACGTAAGCAAGTAATAGTATTATTGGCAACTGTTACATATCTAGTCACCAATTAATTAAGTTAATTAAAACTATTTAGAGAGAATAGAAAAGGGATGAAACACCTTCGGAAAGATCAATTTGATCGCGAGAAGCAAATGAAGGCATCAGTAATCCCCACTCCCTCCTTTTACCTGCCTACGAGGTTAGCTGTCGGGTTCGGGCCAAGGCGCCCTACCAGCAAAACTGGATTCACCCCATTCAAAGATGGTTCCCCCGCTCCTGAAATAAGCCAGGATTAAGCGTATGAGAATGGTTTACTGCCGAAGAACTAATAAAAGTACTTGACACCTTATTCTATCGTAAACGAGGCCCTTATACAAAAAGCAAATAACGGGATGAGCCGAGATGGCAAGAGTCTGAGAGTGACTCCGCGATTTCAGCCATGATTTCCTTAAACATCATCCCCAAAAGCATTATATTTGGACGGTTTTCTTGTAGATTCATTTTCTATCATCGTGTATAAAAGCATAATTAAAAAAAGCTTTACATAAACGAAATGAATAGATAGAATAATAAAAGGTAATAGAACCGATTTATGAATTTATGCCCAAAACGAGGATATAACTGGTGCGAAGACGAGAAATTTGCATGAGAAGTTCAGGCGCTATGATCGGCAGCTTTATAAAAATTTGAAAAATTGTTATTGTTTTTAGGATAGCCTAGAATGTCATAATCAACATGGTCAGTTCAGGATCAAAGAATGGGGGGAAGGAGAGATAGCATGGATTACAAAGAGATTATTGCCAGTTATGCAGATAAGAACGGAGGTATTATCGAAGCATTTCATGCAGTACAATCTCAGCTCAGTTATCTGCCACGGGAGGTAATAGCTGAAGCAGCGCAGGTATTTAAGATCCCGGTATCAGAAGCTTATGGGGTGGCCAGCTTTTATTCAATGTTTGCTACTGAAGCACGGGGTAAAAACATCATCCGGATTTGCGAAAGCGCTCCCTGTCACGTAGCGGGTGCGGCCGAAGTTGTCCAGGCTCTGGAAAGGGAATTAGGTATTTTTATGGGTGAGAGTACTGCGGATGGTTATTTTGCACTGGAATTCACTGAATGTGTAGGTCAGTGTCAAGCAACACCTGTTATAACCATAAATGGCGAGCCCTATTTGAATGTAAACGCAGCCCAAATACCGCAGATATTGGCCAAATACCGCTGAGCTTTTTATTTGCCTATATGTGAAAGTAATAACTTTTACAAAGCGATTAATAAGGGGGAATAATAGATGGCTGAGGAAATGCGTATTGTCCTGCGTAATTATGGCAAGATCGATCCTCTTAAAATTGATGATTATATAGGACAGGATGGTTATAAGGCTTTGGAAAAAGCCCGACTTATGAGCCAGCGGGACTTAATTGAGGAAGTGAAAAAATCCAATCTGCGCGGTCGTGGAGGCGCAGGTTTTAACTGCGGTCAAAAATGGTCTTTTGCTTACGGTGCCCAATCTGATGTCAAATATGTAGTCTGTAATGCTGATGAAGGTGAACCGGGGACATATAAGGATCGACTAATAATGGAGAATGACCCACAGGCTCTCTTGGAAGGAATGGCTATTTGTGCGTATGCCATTGGAGCCAAACAGGGCTACATTTACTGTCGGGGTGAGTATCCCCAGGTCATAGATATACTGAATAAAGCCATTGAACAAGCTGCTAGCAAAGGCTTGTTAGGTGATTTTTCTATTGAGGTGCGCAGCGGCGCCGGTGCCTATGTATGTGGTGAAGAAACCGCTTTGATAGAATCTATCGAGGGTAACCGGGGTGAACCCCGCTATAAGCCACCTTACCCGCCTACACAGGGCCTTTGGGGGAAACCGACTATTGTAAACAATGTAGAAACTTTCGCTAACCTACCGGCTATCGTTGCCAATGGGGCGGAGTGGTATGCTGCCATAGGGGTTCCCTCATATCCCGGAACCAAAGTTTTTACGTTAACTGGCGATATTAACAACCGCACCTTTTTTGAAGTTCCCACCAACACTACTATCAGAGAACTTATTTACCAATTCGGTGGTGGCATTCCCGCCGGTAAAAAATTTAAAGCAGTTCAGATCGGCGGAACTTCGGGAGCCTTTATACCTGAACCACAACTAGATACTCCAATAGCCTTTGATAATATGAGTGCCATTGGTGCCACGCTGGGTTCAGGGGCTGTTTTTGTTGTGGATGAAACTCGCGATATAGTTGATGTGGCTACCAGAATAGCGGGATTTTTTGAGCATGAATCCTGTGGCAAATGTGCGCCCTGTCGGGAAGGCACCGCGCGTATGGCCGAAGTTATGGAAAATATAAACAATGGCATGGCAGATGTGTCTGACCTGGCCCTATTAAGGAAACTGGGACGGGTTATGTCTGTTGCCTGCCTTTGTGGTCTAGGCCAGGCAGCACCGGCACCAGTAATAACCACGCTGGAACATTTCCTGACCGACTATCAGGCTAAGCTATCATAGGAAAGAGCAGAGGAGGGAAATAAATGATCAACCTGACTATAGATGGAATGAATGTTACGGTTCCCAAGGGCTTTACTATCCTGCAGGCTGCCAGAGAAGTTGGGGTCTATCTGCCCACCCTTTGCTGGCATCCCGACCAGGCGGTTAAAGCCAACTGCCGCGTTTGCGTTTGCGAAGTCGAAGGAAACCGGCTCCTGCAGGCCGGTTGTTCAACGCCGGTTACAGAAGGCATGGTAGTCAAAACCAAAACCCCATCGGTAATAGAAGCCAGGAGAACTATTCTGGAACTTATTTTATCCAATCATCCCCAGGATTGCCTCAACTGTATTCGTAATCAGAACTGCGAACTGCAGGATCTGGCCAATGAATATATGATCCGTAACAATCCCTTTGCCTTGAAAGTGCGTGGGTATGAACTGGATCGATCCACGCCTTCCCTAGTGCGTGACCAGGACAAATGTATTCTGTGCCGCCGTTGTATGGATGCCTGCAGCATTACCCAGTCAGTTTTTGCTTTGGGGGTGGAAGGCCGCGGGGTTAATTCCATGGTGGTACCAACCATGGGATTGCCGCTAATGGAAAGTCCCTGTGTTTTGTGTGGTCAGTGTATCCATGCTTGCCCGGTAGGGGCTATCTATGAGAATGAGCAAATAGATGAATTCCTGGCAGCCGTAGCCGACCCGGATAAAATTGTTGTAACTCAGATAGCTCCGGCTATTCGTCTGGCTATTGGCGAAGAAGTAGGCATGACAACTGGCGAATTGCCCATGGAAGTGTTTGTTGCCGGTCTGAGGCAAATTGGTTTTGACCATGTACTGCATACCAATTTTACCGCCGATCTCACTATCCTGGAAGAAGGCCATGAATTATTAAGCCGTCTGCAGGAGGGCGGAACTCTGCCTATGTTCACTTCCTGCAGTCCGGGTTGGATAAACTTCTGTGAAACCTTTTATCCGGATCTGCTGGACAATTTGTCGACCTGCAAGTCACCACAGCAGATGTTTGGAGCATTAGCCAAGACTTATTGGGCTGAAAAAATGGGAATTGACCCGGCTAAAATCTATTCAGTTTCCATTATGCCCTGTACTGCCAAGAAATATGAAGCCAGTCGTCCGGAAATGAACTCCAGTGGTTATCAAGATGTTGATCTGGTGCTTACTACCCGTGAAATTGGGCGTCTGTTCCGCATGTCCGGCATGGATTTCAAGCAGCTTCCCCATTCGGATTTCGATTCCTGGATGGGCAAATATACCGGGGCAGCAGTCATCTTCGGCGCTACCGGTGGAGTTATGGAAGCGGCCTTGCGAACTGTTTATGAAGTAGTTACCGAACAGGAGCTGAAGGATGTTAACTTCACCGGAGTTCGCGGCATGCAAGGGATCAAGGAAGCGGCTGTTGATTTGAATGGAACTGAGGTGAGGGTAGCCATAGCTCATGGTCTAAGCAATGCCCGCCAATTGATGGAGCAGGTACGGGCGGGAGAATCGCCTTATCACTTCATTGAAATTATGGCCTGTCCGGGAGGCTGTGTAGGTGGCGGGGGCCAACCGATTACCAAAGCCAATACCAAACGGGCGGAACGTATTGAGGCTATCTATATTGAAGATGCCGCTATGCCGATTCGTAAATCTCATGAAAATCCGGAAATCAAGATTATTTATGATGAGTTCTTACATGAACCGCTGGGTCATAAATCGCATGAATTGCTGCATACTCATTATCATGCTAAAAACAAGCAATATTTATAAGCGCGGTTTTGGGAAAGCAAGATTAGGTTGACATAAGATTACCGTCTGCTCTGCCCCCGGAGTGAGCAGACGGTTTTTACTTTTGCCGCCTGATCTTTAAAGCCGGTATGATCTGCATTGTGTAGTAAAAGGGAGGGTAATTTATGTCAAGCCAGACGGTATCAGAATGGATCGAAAAAGTTGTCAAACCCGAGCAGATCGAAAAATATCTGGAGCAGGGGAAGGATTTTATAGATGAAGAATTAATTCGGCAATGGTTGACTACGGCTATAAATCCGGAAAAATCCTTATTACGGGACATTATGAGCAAGTCGCTAGATTTGCAGCGGCTGGAGCCTTACGAAACAGCGGCCTTGTTGAACTGTAATGATGAGGATATTTGGGAGGAAATGTACGCGACTGGCTATCAAATCAAAGAAAAGGTCTATGGCCGGCGTATTGTTACCTTTGCCCCGCTCTATGTCAGCAACCATTGTGTCAATAACTGTGTATACTGTGGTTTTCGCCAAGACAATAAAGTTACTATACGTAAACAGCTTTCCATGGAAGAATTGGGCAAAGAAGTTGAAGCACTGGTGCAACAAGGTCATAAGCGTCTAATTATGGTATATGGTGAACATCCGGATTCCGATGTTCATTATATTGCCGATACCTTAACTCAAGCTTACCAGACTAAAGTCGGGCAGGGGGAGATCCGCCGGATCAATGTTAACGCTGCTCCCATGTCCATAGAGGATCTGGAAATACTCCGCGATATAGGAATTGGTACCTTTCAAGTTTTCCAGGAAACATATCATCATGATACTTATCGCCGCCTGCATCCCCACGGAATAAAAGCCAACTACTTATGGCGTTTGTATGCTTTGCATCGGGCTATGGATGCCGGAGTCGATGATGTAGGTATCGGTGCATTGTTTGGGCTTTATGACTGGAAGTTCGAAGTAATGGGACTTTTATTGCATACTATCGACCTGGAAAAGAGGTTTAATGGTGTTGGTCCCCATACCATATCATTTCCGCGTATGGAACCAGCGGTTAATACACCTTTTACGCATCAGAGCCGCTATCTGGTGGATGATGTGGCCTTTAAGAAGTTGGTTACAGTGATCCGTCTGTCAGTACCTTATACGGGCATGATATTAACTGCCCGGGAGCGCGCGGAAGTGCGCGATGAAGTTATCAAGGTGGGCTGTACGCAAATTGATGCCGGATCCAACATCGGAATAGGCGGTTATCAGGAAGAAGCCGAGGATTACAAGCGGCAGCAGTTTATTCTGGGTGATAACCGCAGCCTGGATGAGGCTATTCGGGATATGGCCAAGATGGGATTTATCACTTCGTTCTGTACCGCTGATTATCGCTGTGGCCGTACGGGAGAATGCTTCATGGGTATAGCCAAGGGCGGGAAGATTCATAATCTTTGCATGCCCAATGCTATTCTGACTTTTAAGGAATATCTGCTTGATTATGCCAGTGAAGAAACCAAACAAGCTGCTTCTTATTTAATTGATCAGGAAATAAACGCCCTGCCCAATCCGGCTATACAGGATAAGGTCAAAGAAATGCTGGCCCGTATTGAAACCGGCGAACGCGACCTCTTTTTGTAGGAGGGGTCACTATGCACCAACCATTGTTTGATAAAGTCATGCTGTATCAGGAGCTAAATGAAATAATACCCGCTTGCCATCAGGCGTTGCAGGATATGTATCCGGGGGTAAAGGTTCGTTGGGCCAGAATTTATGGTCACCGCTGGGCCTTTCAATATGGAGACCGTTTCGATGAGCTAACCTCCATCCAATTTAAGATTAACGAAAATACCGGAGTAATTATCAGTAATGAAGAACTTATCCCTGAACAGGAATTGCCAGTGGTGATTGCTACACTTAGGATGTGCCTGCCATGAGTTCTCTGAATTATGCAGCATTATTGGATTATTTGTCAGATGTAGATAGCGGTCGTATGAGAACCTTGCTGGATCAAGCTGACCAGGTTCGCAGGCAAACTATTGGGAACGAGGTATATTTGCGTGGCTTAATTGAATATAGTAACCATTGCTGCCGGGACTGTTTTTACTGTGGTTTGCGCCGAGGCAACCGAGAGCTTACCCGCTACCAAATGAATCAAGAAGAAATAGTTGAATATGCTCGACAGGCCTATCAAGCCGGCTTTCATTCGCTGGCTTTACAGTCCGGCGAAATGGTTGATAAAAAAGGCGTCGACAATCTGGTTGAGATTATCGGCAGGATTAAATCTATAACGGGTAATGACGGGACACCCGGACTGGGGATCACGCTCAGCGTAGGTGAACTAAGCTATGCAGATTATGAGCGTTTGTTTGCTGCCGGCGCTCATCGCTATTTATTGCGGATCGAAACCTCCAATCCAGAATTGTTTGCCCGCCTGCATCCTGCTGACCAGAGCCTGCAAAGGCGAATAGAATGCCTGGAGGCCTTAAAAGCTATCGGCTATCAGGTGGGAACCGGAGTAATGGTAGGTTTACCCGGGCAGACAGTTGAAGATCTGGTGGGTGATCTGCGATTTTTCCTGGAGCAGGATATTGACATGTTAGGATTAGGGCCATTTATCTCCCATCCGCAGACGCCATTGTATCATCAGGCAGCTAATCCGGAAATTGATCCGTTACGGCATACCCTGATAGTGATGGCTCTGGCCAGAATATTGATGCCAGATATCAATATGGTAGCTTCTACGGCTTTACAAAGTCTGCACACCAATGGCCTGACCTGGGGACTTAAGGCCGGAGCCAACATCGTAATGCCGGTGATCACTCCAGCTGAGTACCGGGAAAACTATAGCATTTATTCTGGGAAACAATATAAATCCTGGCAGCAGATCCAGAGTGAAGTCGAGACGGCTGGCTATCAGGTTGGTTTATGGAAATGGGGCGACTCTCTCCACTGGTATAAACGTCGAATAACAAGGCCGATCTTAGAGGCTGACCAGTATCACCGGGAGGATAAGTTATGAGTAATCTTGATGAAACGCCTAAAGGAATGAGAACTGTAATTTCCGTATCAGGGCGTCGTAATGCCGGCAAATCCTCATTAATAAATGCTCTGGTTGGCTTTGACCTAGCCATTGTCTCTGATATTCCCGGTACTACCACTGATCCGGTTGAAAAAGCTGTGGAAATTAATCCGCTGGGACCCTGCTTGATAATTGATAGCGCCGGTATTGATGATGACAGTGAGCTGGGGCTAAAAAGGATCAAAAAAAGCCACGACGTATTGGCAAAAGCAGATATTGGGATAATTGTCATTGGAGATGGCCGTTGGACGGAATATGAAGAAGCTTTAGCAGTGGAATTAACAGCTAAGCAAAAGCCGCTTATTGTTGTAATTAGTAAAAGTGATTTATCAGCCCATGATAATCTGCAGAATCTATTATCTTCTAAAGGCTTTGACTACCTAGTCACTTCAGCAGTAGATAAAAGTGGCATCGAGCAGCTTAAAGAGCGGCTGGGGGCGCTAGAGGGAGTTGGGCGTCTCGGAGAACCGGCGTTATTGCAGGGGATCATTAAGCCGGGGGACTTGGTGGTACTGGTAGTTCCTATTGACAGCGGCGCCCCCAAAGGGCGGTTGATACTTCCGCAGGTGCAGACTATCCGGGCTATTATCGATAACAATGCCGCAGCTATGGTAGTTCAGCAGGAGCAATTGGCAGATGCCCTGCAGCACTTGAGTAGCCTGCCCCACCTGGTAATTACCGATTCACAAATTATATTACCGGTAAGTAAAGTAGTGCCGGAAACAGTACCTCTGACCACCTTTTCTATACTATTTTCTCGCTTCAAGGGTGACTTGTCCAAAATGGTAGCCGGAGCAACAACAATTGATGCACTGCAAGAGGGGGATAAGATATTAATAGCAGAAGCCTGTACCCATCATGCGATGAGCGACGACATCGGCAGAATAAAGATCCCTGGTTGGGTCACACAATATACGGGCAGAAACCTGGAATTTGATATTAGTTCCGGGCCAGATTTTCCCGACCATCTGGAAAATTATAAGCTGATTATACAGTGCGGCGGTTGTACGATAACTCGTCGCAATTATCTCAATCGCCTTGAACGGGCTACGCAGGCGGGAGTCCCCATTACCAATTATGGAGTAGCTATCAGTTTTGTAAATGGGGTACTGCAACGCAGCCTGTCTCCCTTTGCTGGCGTTATGATTTAGATCAGCAAAGTGACAGGCTACGGCAGTCTCTTATGCTGATTTATCCGCAGGAAGTGCAGGAGGAACATCCTCCGCCTGCCTGTTCTACCCAGGGGATAATACGGAACATGGCACGATCACCTTGTTTAACAGACTCCAGTGTGAATCCCTGATTGGTATCTAAAAGTGATTGGCTAACTATAAACTGAATTCCGTTTACAATCTGTACCTGATCAAGTTCGCCTGGTTCATCCAGAACCAGATAATAAGAAGCTCCGCCTCAACCAATATTCATATGGATGCGGAGGCTGGTTTCTGCGATTCCCTGGGCGGTTAGGGCCTGTTTGATGTCTTCAACCACACTGTCAGCAGCAGTAATTAGTTTCATAACTATCACCTCTTATTGCAATTGAGGGATTATTACCCCCTGGGGGTATTATAAAAGAAAATTTCTGTCCAGGCAATAGATAATAGCAAATACTTAATGGAGAGTTTTGCATAAAGCTTTTCTTTAATTTCCATGTAATTCTTAATGATGTCATCCTGAGCGGCAGCGAAGGATCTATGGCATTTACGAGACTCTTCGCTATCGCTCAGAGTGACATTGTTGAAGGATTAATTAAATTATGCAAATTCTCAATTAGTGTCAGCTTTTTATGGTAAAGGGAAACGGACAAAAAAGGCAGTTCCCTGTGGACCGGTTTCCACTTCGATAGTAGCATTGTGGCGGGCAGCAATACGGTAGCACACTGATAAACCCAAGCCAGTGCCATTTTCTTTGGAGGTAACAAAGGGGATGCCTAATTTATCAAGAATGGAATCATCGATACCTGGGCCATCATCTTGTACCAGCAACACTACCTGGCCATTGTCTTCATAAGTCCGCAATGTCAAGGTTCCGCCGGATGGCATAGCTTCCAGGCCATTTTGAGTAAGATTAAAAAGCAACTGCCGAATCTCTTTATTGTCTAAGAGGAGATCAGGAACCGGTTCCAACTGAAAAACCACTGAGATATCCTTGGGCATGGCATTGGCCTTAATAAGTGGGATCACGGTGTTAAGAATGGTTGAGAGACTAGAGGGCAGCAAGTCCACGTGTTTATCTTTAGCCAAAGATAGAAACTCTGACAGAATGGAATT
>MTKW01011555.1_pt1 | contig 10916 bp, 8 predicted proteins | sample 1042761 | NCBI WGS metagenome assembly MTKW01 (sample SAMN06205366, study PRJNA360243) | anaerobic digester metagenome | biome: Wastewater treatment plant; feature: Anaerobic digester sludge; material: sludge; isolation source: anaerobic digester fed with sludge from wastewater treatment plant ...
TTGATTGTGTTTAATCTATGATAATGTCACCTTGTAAGGAAAATAGATATAGGATTATTTGTTTTTATATTTTTATTATGGGTATAAATTATATAGTAATGAAATATTATAGTTGAAAATGTCTAGGAGGAGATTAGTGTGAGTAAATTTGGAGAATTATTACAAAGTGGAGACTGGAAAGGAGAAAAACATGTACCAGTAATTCATGCCCCTGAAAATGTAGGTGTAGATGAAGCTTTTGAATTACAAGTATCCATAGGGGATGAAATTTCCCATCCAAATACCCTTGAACATCATATTGCTTGGATAAAGGTTTTCTTTAAACCTGAAAAAAGTAAGTTTCCAGTAGAAGTTGCAGACTTTGCTTTTAGAGCCCATGGAGAATATGATGTAGTTACAGATTATGTTGGAAAAACAGAGTTGACTTTAAAGGAATCCGGCACCCTTTATGCTTTAAGCTATTGCAATATTCATGGCCTTTGGGAAAATTCCCAATCCATCCAAGTTAAATAAGTTTAACCTATGGAAACTGCATTTAGGGGGATTACCTACATATCCAAAGATAAACCCAATACCTTAAAAGCAGTTTCCTTTTTTAGTATAGTTTGATAGGGTTATTTTTTTCATAAATTTATAGAGTTAAAACCCGATTATAAATTTGACCTCTCACCCCCCACTTCTGCTATTATTACTTTATTTCCAGTCTAACAATGGTTCCTATATTTTCTTCACTGTCTATGGAGATTTCAATATTATGTCTTTGGGCAATTTCTTTGGCAATAGCCAGTCCTAATCCAGTACCTTTTTTATTTTCCTCAGTTTTTATCCTGGTGAAACGATCAAATATATATGGAAGGTCTTCCTTAGGTATTCCAATCCCATTATCCCTTATAGTAAGAACTCCATTTTTAAAATCAATATCTATCTTTTCCCCACTAGGAGAAAACTTTATAGCATTATCCAAGATTATTAAAAGCATTTGTCTTAACCTGCCATAATCCCCTTCCATCATAAATACCCTATTGTCTAACTCACTATTTATGATGATATTTTTATTTTTTGCCATATATTCAACACTTCGAAGGGTATCATCTATTACATCAGAAAAATTCAGAGATTCTTTGTCTATATTAAAATCCAGATTTCTTAGTCTAGATAATTCTAATAGGTCATTAACTAGTCTTTGTAAATAAATGCTTTCATCTAACATTTGCTTATAATAATCTTCTACCTGATCAGCTTGGGTAACTACTTGGTCATTCAAAGCTTCTAAGGATCCCCTTATAATAGTAACAGGTGTTCTTAATTCATGAGAAATATTCGCTAAAAAGTCTTGACGAAGCTTATTTAGATTTTCCCTTTCCTTATCAGCCTTATAAAGTCTTTCACTTAAAATATCAATGGTGGAAGCAAGCTCCCCGATTTCATCTTTTTGCCTTATATTAGTTTTTGCGCTATATTCCCCATCTACAAGCCTTAAGGCGGTATTGTTTATTTTCCTTAAGGGTTTTGTAAAGCCTAATGCCACCATAATGGAAAAGATAATCCCTATTAGAAGGGCAATAAATAACGAAATAGCTAATATCTCCAATCCAGAAGAGATTGCACTATTTATCCCCTCCACAGGTGAATGTAATAATAATGCACCAATAATATTTTCCCCCTGTTTAATAGGGGCACCTATAGTTAATGTGGGTGCATTTAATAAATCACTAAAGCCTTGACTAAAAGTGGTTTTCCCTAGAAAAACTTCCTGTACTACCCTCTCTGCATCCTGGGGTAAATCATTATATCTATAATTATGGTGACTTTTATGGCCAGTGGTAATTAACTCTAGAGTTTCATCCACAATCCAAACATCTGTACCAGCAATATCTTCTATAAAGCCTATATAAGCTCCATAGCCCATCATTCTATGTCCTGACATTCCCATACCACCCATGCCTCCAGAAGAAGTTCTAAAAAATTCTGATAGATTGTCAGCCATTTGAATAGCTCGACTTTCCAATTCTGCCTTATGGAGTTGGATTGTATACTTTTTAAATAAAGTGGTAAAAACTCCCCCAATAACCAGGGTGAATAGCAGCAATCCAATGGTAAAATATACAGCTAATTTAAAAACAATATTATTTTTCATTTTTTACCCTCAAATTTATAGCCTACGCCCCATATAGTTTTGATTTCCCAATTATCATGGATAACCTTATCTAGCTTTGCCCTAAGCCTTTTAATATGGGAATCAACAGTTCGGCTATCCCCAAAATAATCATAACCCCATACACTATCTAATAAATTTTCCCTAGAAAAAACCTTGTTGCTATTTCTAGCTAAGGTCCAAAGAATCTCAATTTCCTTTTTTGTTAATGAGATGTTTTTATTATCTATTGCTACACTATAATCGTCTATATCTATTTTTAGATTGTCATAGATAAAGACCTGTTTATCCTGATCGTCTAGTTTTTCTATTCTTCTTAAAATAGCTCTAACTCTGGCCATCACCTCTCCTGGCGAAAAGGGTTTTACTATATAGTCATCGGCACCAATATCTAAGCCCATTATCTTTTCAAAGTCCTCCCCCCGGGCAGTAATCATGATTATGGGAACATTGGAAGTTTTGCGAATTTGGCGACACACCTCAAAACCATCAATTTTGGGCATCATTACATCTAATAATATAATGTCTGTTTGGGTACTATAAAAAATCTCCAGGGCTTGTTCACCATCTAAGGCAATTACTGTATCATAACCAACCTGTTTTGCATATTCTTCTAAAATTGAAGTTATTTGTTTATTATCATCAGCTATTAGAATAGTAGCCATATATACCACCTCCATAGTATTATAATTCTACAATTTATTTATGTTAAAACTGTGTTAATAGAAAAATTATTTCATAAATATTTTAAAATAAAAACATAATTATGTCACAATTCTTATTTATTATAATACCATAGCAAGTTTTAAAGCTAAATAATATTTAGGAGGATTAAAATGAACGGCAAAAAGGTGCTTATAATAGTATTGTTTATACTAAGTATCACAACTGCAACAGTCTATGCAGCTACTAATTATAGTTCCCCAGCAGATATAGCAGCAAAAGTAACAGGCAAACCTGTAGAAAAAGTAATAAAGGAAAAGTTGGATTCCAATAAAACCTATGGAGAAATAGCAAAAGATGAAGAAAAATTGGAAGACTTTAAAAATGAAATGCGTCAATACAAAAAAGATATAGTAAAAGATAAAGTAAAAGACGGGATTATAACAAAGGAAGAGGGAGATAAATTCCTTGCAGAAATAGAAAAACATCAAGAATTTTGTGATGGAACAGGTCCTAGGGCAAATGAAAAATCCGGTATTGGTTTTGGATTTGGTCATATGATGGGTAAAGGACACCATGGGGGCAATAATGGTCATAGGATGTTTAGAAACAGAGATAAATAATCTCATATATTAGGGCAGACATATAGGTCTGCCCTACACTATAGGCACAAAACGGTGAGGGCACCGTTCCTTACAACTAGCTCTAATCTATCATATTAATAAAATTTGACCTCTCACTTCTGACTTCCTCTTTTATCCCTTATATCTGATCTGGTCTAAAATTCTCAAATATAAACATATCAAAGTCCTTCCTTACCTCTTGAAAGACCTCTTTAGAATCAATGGTCCAACCAAAAGTGGGGGTTTTACATAGATTTTTAATTATTAGAAAGGAAGGTGTCCTTCTATATAGATAATTATAGGCAATAAAATCTGGCCTAGATAAAAAATTCATTAGAAGATGTTTTAATACAAAATATAATTTCTTATCCCCCTTCTCACCGTCTTTTACAAAGTCACTGGATAATTGTCCCCTTATAATATTTGGCCTGTTTTTTCTAAACCACCATAAACCTAAGGGGTTAAAGGATTCTATGCAAAATTGTCCTTTATATTTATCTAAATAAGGGGCTACCACTCCGCAAAGGGTGATATCTTTTGTATCCATTTTAAGTTCGATTAATAGCGGAACTCGCCCCTTTACTAAAGACAGCACTTCTTCTAGATGGGGAATTTTCTCCCCAGTATTATAAAGTCGTAATTTCCTTATTTCCTCATAGTCCAAATCATAAATCATCTTATCTAACCCACATACCCTCTTTAGAGAATAATCATGAAATACCACTGGCTCCTTGTCCTTTGTTAATTGGACATCTAACTCTATAGCGTAATTATTTTCTATAGCATGGGAAAATCCACTTAAAGAGTTCTCAGGGATTTCCTCACCCTTATGTAAACCTCTGTGGGCAAAATAATACTTCTTAAATATAGACATATCACGAATATTAATAGTTCTAGGTAAAATCATATATATATATAGGACAATTATTAAGATTATTATATTCAAGACGAAAAACACTTCCTTTATTAATCTTCCACATCAAAATGTTCTAATTTAGATTTTTTACTGGGAGGTTTAGAGTCCCCATGTTTTACAAAGAGCATGGTGCAAAGAGATAATAGTGAAAACACCACTGCATAGGGAAATAAAATTCTATAAGATATATGCTCCATTAAAAAACCTGAGAATACAGGGGTAAATATCTGAGCTGCCATGGAAAAAGTATAATATATTCCCGTATATTTCCCCACATCAAAACTCCTACTCATTTCCACCACCATTGGATAAGAATTTACATTAATGGAAGCCCAGCCAATACCAGTTAGGGCAAATACAATATTTATCATAGGTGAATAATTTAAAAATAAAAATCCCACAAAATAAGATAGGGTGATTAGACTTATTCCAATTATTATGGTCTTCTTTCTACCTATTTTACTGGAGATTATACCCACTGGTATAAAGCTTACAATGGCCGCTGCCATAGCCACCATTAGAGCATTGGCAAAACTACCACCCTTTAATTCCCATACCTTTATAGCATATCGAGAAAAGGCAGTGGTAACAGCATTATAGGCGGTAAACCATAAGAATATTGAGGCAAGTATGAAATTCAAACTTCGCTTTACATCCTTTGGCATTTCATGGTCCCTGTCATCACTAAGTCCTTCCTCATCTACTATAGCTTCCGCCCTTATTTCTTTGGAAAGTTTGTTTTCCTTAATGGTCAATGTCAAAACAAGTACAGAGATGACCATAAATAGAGCTACCGCTAAGAATACCCAAAGATAATTAGGTGTGCCACTTTTTGAAATAAGCAAACTAATCATGGCCAAAGCAAAAATTCCACCAACTGCACCCATTAGATTTATAACTGCATTTCCCGTACTGCGTAGCTCCTTTGGAGTCAAATCAGGCATTAACGCTACTGCAGGGGATCTATAGCTTCCCATTGCAATAAGGGTCACCCCTAAGGCTACAAAGAATAAGGTAAAGTTTTTGCTTAAATCTGCTATAGGGATTAATAGCATGGATATTACAGCTAGAATGGTGCCAAAGATTATAAAGGGCATTCGTTTCCCAAATCTTGTGGAGGTTCTATCAGATAAGGCCCCAAATACCGGCAATAAAAAAATAGCCAATACATTATCAATGGCCATAATGCCTCCCGTCAAGGTTTCACCTAGACCAAAGGTATTTTTTAATATTAAAGGAATAATGTTGTCATACAGCTGCCAAAAGGCACTTATAGACATAAAAGCTAGTCCAACAAAAAAAGTTCTCCTATAGTTAAGTTTCATATTTTCCCCCTTCTTATTCTATAAATATTGATTATATTTTATCATTGAAAAGAAAATTTGTCTTTATAAATATTAGAAAACCTTACTTACAATAAATAAATCAAAATATTATAAAATCTTATAATTCATAGCCTTATTTTATATTTTTTAAGATATAAAGGGTGCCCCTTGTATTAATATTAAATATAATTTATTTTAAAGGTATACTTATTTGGCAATAATATTTATAATATGTTTATATATATAATAACTAATTATATTTTATGGAGGATATTATGAATTTTTTTAATAAAGAACTAAAAAAGACAATGTTTTTAATATTCTTTGGCATACTTACTTGGTGGCTTTTTTCCAATATTAAAGTCCTTAGAAATATATTTGTTATTTTAAAACATGCACTATCACCTTTGATAATTGGATTGATAATATCCTTTATATTAAATAGACCAATGATGTTTTTTGAAAGAAATCTATTGAAAAATATATCAATGAAAAGTAAATATAAAAAAATTGTCAGCTTATTTTTAACCTTAATAATCTTTATATTAACCATATCCTTAATTCTCTTAGCGATTATCCCTAGTCTAATAGATACAGGTGTAGAGCTAAAGGAAAAATTCCCAGAATACTTAAGTTCTATTAAAGAATATATAGAAAATAGTTCTATTAGATACTCTAAATTTAATGATTGGATACAAAATATAGATGTAAATAGTATAAAGGACGGAGTAACTGATTTTATAAAGGGTGGCCTCTTTAATTGGCTTGGTTCCACATTTTCCATTGCCTCATCTATATTTGGAAGTATAGTTTCATTTTCTCTGGGATTTGTTTTTTCCATATACTTTTTACTGCAAAAAGACCAAATAATAGTAGGGCTAAAGGAATTTATATATGCTGTCTTCCCATTATCAGTGTCTGATAGAATTATATATATTGGGACCCTAACCAACAATGCATTTTCAGATTTTCTTTTGGGCCAGTCTTTAGAAGCGGTTATTCTTGGTACCTTGTTTTTTATTACCATGTTGATTTTTAAATTCCCCTATAGCACAATGATTAGTATTGTTATAGGAGTGTTCTCATTTATACCTTTAATTGGTGCCTTTGTAGGGCTTTTTGTCGGCATTATTCTAATATTTGTAGAAAGCCCCAAATTAGTAGGATTATTTATTATACTCTTTTTAGTATTACAACAGATAGAAGGAAATTTTATCTACCCAAGGGTAGTAGGTAAATTTTCAGGACTATCCCCCCTATGGACTTTAATAGCAGTAACCTTAGGGGGGAGCCTTATGGGGATAGTTGGAATAATCTTATTTGTGCCCTTGTTTGTAGTGATTCAAAAGCTTTTAAATGAATTTGTAGATAATAGATTACCAAATAATCTTTAGATATGTTTCTTACTGGAAATTAATTTAGTTATTTCACCTAATACTAGGGGGATTAGTGCCAGGGGCAATATAATAAACCATTCTGCTAATCCCAATGGAAATGTGCTAAATATTGGATTTAAAAAGGGTATATAGATTATTATTAACATCAAGAAAAATGAAAATGATACACCCTGTATTAATTTCATATTAGAGAAAAAGCCCATCTTAATTATTGAGTATTTTGGGGATCTGACAGAAAAAACCCTTAATAATTCTGCTGTAATCAATGTTGCAAATGCTATTGTCCTAGCCTCCAATATATTATCTAATCCATATCTATTGATTCCCCACCAATAAGCCGTTAGAGAAGTCAAGGCAATGGCAACACTCTGTATTATAATTCTGGTTATCATTTGCCTATTTAATATTGGTTCATTAGGGTTTCTAGGTTTATGCATCATAATATCTGGTTCTCCCTTTTCCACTCCTAGAGCTAAAGCTGGGAAACTATCAGTCACTAAATTTAGCCAAAGTAATTGGATTGGAATTAGAGGTACAGGTAAATTTAAAAGTATGCTTACAAATACTAGCAATATCTCTCCTATATTACATGATAATAAAAAATACACAAATTTTTTAATATTATCATATATGATTCTACCTTCTTCTACTGCAGAAACAATACTTGCAAAATTATCATCTGTTAGTATTAATTCAGCTGTATTTTTTGCAACATCTGTTCCAGTAATACCCATTGCCACACCAATATCTGCCCTCTTTAGGGCTAGGGCATCATTTACACCATCCCCTGTCATTGCAGCTATGTCCCCATTGGCCTTTAATGCAGATACAATCCTTACCTTATGCTCTGGGGAAACTCTGGCAAATACCTTTATTTTCTTTACTACTTCCCTTAACTCTTCATCTGATAGGTTATTTAATTCTTCCCCCATCATTGATTGGTCTTTAGTCTCTGCCATGCCTAAATCTTTGGCGATTGCAAAGGCTGTCTCCTTATAGTCCCCTGTTATCATTATTGTATTTATACCCGCTTGTTTACAAAGCCTTATAGCTTCCTTGGCTTCTGGCCTTGGTGGATCTATCATCCCTACAAGACCTACAAATACCATATTAGATTCTATATTTTCTGAGTTTATATCCTTTGGCAGTTGATCATATTCTTTATAGGCAAATGCCAATACCCTTAGGGCTTCCTGGGCAAATTTACTATTTACCTCTAGCACCTGTTTCTTTAGGTCATCAGTAAAGGGTAAGACTTTGTCTCCTTCCTTTATAAAATTACATCTGCTAATAATTATATCCGGTGCTCCCTTAGTAAAGGATACAAATTTTTGAGGTATAAAATCTTTATGAAATGTGGTCATCATCTTTCTATCAGAATCAAAGGGTATTTCCTCAACTCTGGGGAAGGATTTATTTATATCTGTACTTGTTATATTGGCTTTCCCCGCTAGGGTAACTAAGGCACCTTCAGTAGGATCTCCTATAATCTTATATGAATTGTCCACCTTCTCCAATCTTGCATCATTGGCTAATATCCCTATAGATAATAAAGTCTTTAAACTTTCAAATGCATTTACCGAAATTTCCTTTCCACCAATTTTAAACTCCCCCTGGGGTTCATATCCTGTACCGGTAATATCAAGTATTTTATCATGGATATATGCCTTTATTACTGTCATCTCATTTTGTGTTAAGGTGCCAGTCTTATCTGAGCATATTACTGTGGTACAACCTAAGGTTTCCACTGCCAAAAGTTTTTTTACTATAGCATGGCGCTTCACCATTCTATTCATACCTATTGCCAATACAATAGTCACAATAGCTGGCAATCCTTCAGGGATAGCTGCAACTGCTAAGCTTATAGCCACCATAAGCATTTCTAGTGCTTCTCTGCCCTGTAATATACCTATTCCAAATACAATCATACATATTATAATAGTGGTAATACCCAATACCTTTCCTAATTGATTAAGTCTTTTTTGCAAGGGGGTAGTTTCTGTTTCCAGGCTTTGTATCATAGTAGCAATTTTCCCTATTTCAGTATCATGGCCTGTAGCTACCACAACACCCCTACCCCTACCATAGGTAACAATAGTACTTGTATAGGCCATATTGTGCCTATCTCCCAAGGAAATATCTTCTTTAAACACTTCATTTGCCCTTTTCTCAACTGGTACAGATTCACCGGTTAATGATGCCTCCTCAATCTTAAGATTGGAGCTCTCTATCAACCGTAAGTCTGCAGGAACTATATCTCCAGCATCTAGTAATACAATATCTCCAGGTGTCAATGTGTTGGCAGGTATTACTATAGTTTTACCCTCCCTTATGACTTTAGCATGGGGGGAGGCCATTTTTTTTAATGCATCTAATGCCTTTTCTGCCTTTCCTTCTTGGTAAACACCTAAAAGAGCATTGGCAATTACAATCGCCATTATAACAATTGAATCCTTTGGCTCCCCTGCTATCATTGAAACAATTGCCGCCCCAATTAGAATAAGTACCAAAAAATCTGAAAACTGCCCAATTAATTTAGATAAAAATGTAGTTCCTCCCTCTTCCTGAAGTTCATTTGCACCATATGTATTTAATCTTTCTTTCACTTCTTTTTCATCTAATCCCATTACCGGATCCACTATTAATTCGCTTAGAACTTTCTCTATGCTTTTTTTATACCAATCCATAAAAATCCCTTCTTTCCTTCTTTAGTAGTAGTATACCTATTTTGTAGAGAAGAAAACATAAAAGACCTTTGTTTATGATTAAAATAAAACATAAACAAAGGTCTTGCTACCAATATTGGCTAGTTAACCGGGTTACACCGTGTTGACGATTAACTAATTTCAGCTACTCCCCTTCTATAAACATATTGTATATAAAAGCTTATATACAATCAAGTTAAAAATCAAAGTTTATTAAGTACTTTCACAATTTGCAAATAATATACATTAGGGATATGGGATAATCTTATGGGTATTCCCTAGAGTTTATCCCTTTTATCAAAACTTACCTGAAGAGCCTCCATGGCTACGGCCAGAGGAAGACCTATGGATGCTGGAACCTCCGGAAGGGCTATTATTCTTTGGCCTGGGTGTTCTTGTCACACTACTATAAAGATATAAATCCCTTTTCCTCCTTAAGTTCATACTTTGATCCCTAATATATCCAGTTGCTGCCCTTTTCATTCTCACTGATTTTAATTGTCCTTTCATTATGGCTGTAATAATAAAGGCTATAATCATCCCTCCACCAATGGATATGGGAATCCATACAGGGGAAAGGGGGGCCTTTGGTAAGTTATTATTGTCATAGGGTTTATCTTCCCGGGCCTGGGTGATATAGTCATCACTAAATTCTATATAGGTATTAAATCCATCATAGTAATTCCCATCACTTAAATAGTCCAATACAGAGTCCATCATATGTCTTTGGCCGCTATCGGTAAAGGCATTAATACCAAAGCCATGGGTAGAAATAGCCCAGTCCCGCTCCTCCATACTTAATAATAGAATTATGCCATCATGGTCCTTCCCCATACCATAGCCATTATAGTCAAAAAAGTCATCGGCAAATTCTGTGGGGGAGAGTCCTCCTAAGGTATTTACAGTGGCTATCACAATATCAAAATTTTGTCTTTCACTAACTTCATCCAATTTGGCTAATAGATTGTCAAATTCCTCATCTGTCAATAATTCTGCATTATCTACCAACCTTGGCAATTGTCTTTCTTCTGGTATTGTATCTCCCAATATAGTACTGGGGAATAATAGAAAGACCATTAAAAAGAGTATAAATACTTTAATATATTTTTTATCTTTCATATTCCATCCCCCT
>MTKW01008409.1_pt1 | contig 10910 bp, 8 predicted proteins | sample 1042761 | NCBI WGS metagenome assembly MTKW01 (sample SAMN06205366, study PRJNA360243) | anaerobic digester metagenome | biome: Wastewater treatment plant; feature: Anaerobic digester sludge; material: sludge; isolation source: anaerobic digester fed with sludge from wastewater treatment plant ...
CAGGAAGATGGGGGACCAGGCCTTGTGTACTGGCATCCCAAAGGGGCAGTCATCCGGGAAGAAGTTGAAGCCTTCTGGAGGGCCGAGCACAGAAAACGGGGTTACGATCTCGTGTACTCCCCCCACATAGGGAAACTTGACCTGTGGCGAAAATCGGGCCATTGGGATTGGTTCCGGGAAGGCATGTATCCCGCTATGGACGTGGAAGGGGTACCGTACATGCTCAAGCCCATGAACTGCCCCTTTCACGTGCTCATTTACAAGAGTCACATCAGGAGTTACAGAGACCTGCCCATAAGGTACGGGGAATTGGGGACGGTTTACCGGTACGAACGCTCCGGGGTCCTTCACGGCGCCCTGAGGGTGAGGGGGTTCACCCAGGATGACGCCCACATCTTTTGCCGTTTGGACCAAATGGAGGACGAACTCGTGGGCGTTTTGGAATTGGCGCAGTTTATGCTCCAAGCCTTCGGTTATCACGAGTACGAGTGCATGCTTTCGGTTCGGGGCGAGGACGAAAAGGACAAATATATAGGGGAGGACGACGTGTGGATCCTTGCGGAATCCGCGCTTCAAGCAGCCCTTGAAAGGAAGGGCCTCCCTTACAAAAAAGACCCCGGCGAAGCCAAGTTCTACGGCCCTGCCATCGACATAAAGATGAAGGATGCCGTGGGCAGGCTGTGGCAGGGCCCCACGATACAGGTGGACCTCAACCAGCCCGAAAGACTCGATGTGAACTACGTGGGAGAAGATGGGGAAAGACACAGGGTGGTCATGATCCACAGGACAGTGTTAGGGTCCATGGAGCGCTTCATCGCGGGTCTGGTGGAGCTCCACGCGGGTGCGTTTCCCCTTTGGCTTTCTCCTGTACAGGTGTCCGTCATACCCGTGTCGGAAAAACAAAGCGCCTACGCTCAAGAGGTCAAGTCGCGTCTTATCAAAGAAGGCCTGAGGGTTGTTGCGGACTTGGGCAACGAAAAGATGGGTTACAAGATCCGGGCCGCGCAGCTTGACAAGGTACCGTACATGCTCATCGTGGGGGGACGCGAGGAAGAAGCCAAAACCGTGTCCGTCAGGCATCGAGCCTCAGGTGATCTTGGCAGTTTTGACCTTGAGGATTTTGCGGGTAAGATACGAAGGGAATACGAGGGAAAGATGCCCGACTCTCCTCTTTCTTGAGGATAAATGACAGAGGTGCCCCTTCCGTGGTATACTCGGTCGTGCATGAAGTAGAAGCCATCCGCTTCTCACCTTACGGCGAAAGCTTGTAAGGTCACAGATAAACGGGCACGAGTGAACTATGAACTGTGTGGGCGGGTGGAGCTACCTGCCCATATTTATTTTCAAAACAATGAAGAGAGAGGGTGTAAGACTATAAGGCGAACGAATCAGAGAATTAATGAGGGGATCCGGGTCAGGGAAGTAAGACTGGTCTCGAAGGACGGGGAGCAACTGGGTATCATGCCTACTTTCGATGCCTTAAGGCTCGCCAAAGAGCAGGGCCTGGATTTGGTGGAAGTGGCTGCCCAGGCCCGACCTCCCGTTTGCAGGATCATGGATTACAGCCGTTGGAAATACGAGCAGGCGAAGAGGCAAAAAGAGGCCAGGCGCAAGCAAAAAACTCAGGACGTTAAGGAAGTCAAAATGCGACCCAACATCGACATACACGACTTTGATGTGAGGGCGCGGGCAGCTGAGAGGTTTTTGAAAAAAGGCGATAAGGTGAAGGCCACCATTATGTTCCGGGGACGGGAAATGGCCCACATAGGTAACGGGCAGAAGGTGCTTGAAAGGTTGCTTGAGAGGGTCCAGGAACTTTCGATCGTGGAGAGGGCACCAAAACTGGAAGGTCGCAACATGGTGATGGTTCTTTCCCCCCGGCCACAGACGTCCAACGCTTCTGGTCCGGCCGCGGCCGCGAAGGAGTAAACAGGAAGGGGATGGCTTTTTTGGCCAGAAAGAAAATGAAATCACACAGCGGTGCGAAGAAGCGGTTCTTCGTAACGGGGACCGGGAAGGTCAGGCACTTTCGGTCCGGTCACAGTCACAGGCTCGAGGGTAAATCTCCCACGAGAAGGCGGAGATTGCGGAAAGACACCGAAATTTCCAAGACCCACGAGAAAAACATCAGAGCTTTGATCCCTTACAAGTAAGGGTGGGCCATAGAACCAGGAAAGAAGGTAGCTGAAAATGCCGCGCGTCAAGTCGTCTTCAATAAAAAGGGCAAGACACAAGAAAACGCTTAAGCTTGCTAAGGGGTACTGGGGCAAACGCTCCAAGTCTTTCAGGATAGCCAACCAAACGCTTCTGAGCGCTCTTCACTACGCCCGCAGGCACAGGAGAGAGAGGAAGAGGGAGTTCAGGAGCTTGTGGATAACCAGGATCAACGCGGCTGCCAGACAAAACGGGATGACGTACAACACGTTTATCAGCGGTCTGAAAAAAGCTGGGGTGGACATAAACCGTCAGATGCTGGCAGATCTTGCCGTAGCGGACCAAAAAGCTTTTTCCGATTTGGTGGACGTAGCTAAGGCAGGGCAAGTTTAGAAAGTGGATGTGCCGTGGCGTCAAGTGAGGAGCCTGGCGGGCAAGAAAGCCCGTCAGGAGACTTCTCTCACGCTTGTGGAGGGGCCCTCTGCCGTTTACGAAGCCCTCAGGGCCAAGGTGGAGATAGAGATCCTGATTCAAAGTGAAAGCTTAGGGAAAAGACCCGGCGCCGAAAACCTCACCGGCTTGTTGGACACATACCCGTACGTGAAGAAATCCCACCTTGTTTCCGACGATCTGTTTTTGAGGATGTCGGAGTCCAAGAGCCCCCAAGGGGTGTTGTGCGTGGTCAGAACTCCTTTTTTGTTCAAAGAGGGTGAACCGGAAGGCAGTTGGGACCAGCCCCTGTACGTTTTGGGCGCGGACATTCAAGACCCGGGCAACGTGGGCACGTTGATAAGGAGCGTGGCTGCGGCGGGAGGAGAGGTCGTCTTTTCCGGCAAAAGCGCGGATCCTTTTTCGCCCAAGGCCATCAGGGCCTCCGCGGGCGCCGTATTCAAGACAAAGGTGACGAAAGAAAGCGACGTGATCGGGCAAGCTAAAAAGTGGCTTTCGTCGAACGTCACTTTGTACGCCACGTCGCCAAGGGGGACGCTAGCTCCATGGGAGGCCTCGTTTTGCGGGCCCACCGCCCTCATATTCGGGAATGAGGCTTCGGGCCTTCCAAAGGACATCTTTGATCTTACGGAGAGCTCTTTGGGGGTGCCCATGCCCGGGGGCACTGAGTCCCTGAACGTGGCCTGTGCCGCCTGCATGATGCTGTACGAGGTCGTCAGGCAGCGAAGGGTTTGTGCTTCTCACCCCGGATGATATAATCCTGGGGAGAATAGGGCAGGAAGCTTTGAAGGAGAACGTGGGCTGAGCCTTTCGGAAAGAGAAGGGGGGACTTGGGCTGAGATCCCCTCGCCGGTCTGGGCCAGCTGTATTCGCTCCGGAGCTTCGGGGCTGAAAGGGCAAAGTAGGTCTCGCGCACCCCTGCGATAAAGGGGGAAAAGGGTCGGCAAGCCGACCGAACCCGGTGGTACCGCGGAAGGAGACTTTCGCCCGAAGGGGCGGGAGTTTTTTCTTTTGTAGCAACTTCAGAGATGGAAGGGGGTAAGGGCTCGTGAACGATCCGTTTGAAGACCTTTTGGCACGGGCGGACTCTGAGGTAAAAATGTGCGAGTCAGAAAAGGAACTGGACGAACTCAGGGTGCTTTACTTGGGCAAGAAAGGCAAGATCACAGCCCTCATGAAAGGGATAGGATCTTTGCCCCGAGAGGAACGACCTGCCTTCGGGGCCAAGGTCAACGGGTTGAGGTCCCAGGTGGAGAGATTGCTTGAGGCGGGCAAGACCGCCATCTGGGAAAGGGAAATTGAAAAGCGGGTCCAAAACGAAAGGATAGACGTCACGCTTCCTGGAGAACCGGTGATGCTAGGGGGGCTTCACCCCTTGACCAGGGCTCTCCGGGATGCCTTGGACATCTTTTACAGCATGGGTTTTCGCTCCTACGAAAGCAGGGAGGCGGAGACCGACGAAATGAACTTTGTTAACCTGAACATCCCGTCGGGGCACCCCGCCCGGGACATGCAAGACACCCTGTACCTCACCGATCACACAGTGCTGAGAACCCACACTTCCCCGGGCCAAATCAGGGGCATGCTTGAGCTTGGGGGCAGATTGCCTGTGAGATTGGTGGTGCCTGGCAGAACGTACAGGAGGGACGCAGCTGACGCCAGCCATTCACCGGTGTTTCATCAGGTGGAGGGGTTAGCGCTAGATGAGAACGTGACTTTCCGTCACTTAAAGGGCGTGCTGGGGGCGTTCGCCCGGCAGTTTTTCGGGCAGGATGTCAAAATACGGCTCAGGCCCAGTTACTTCCCCTTCACCGAGCCGTCCGCGGAACTGGACATCTCCTGTCTGTTGTGTAGGGGCAAGGGGTGTCCTGCGTGCAAAACTACAGGGTGGATGGAAGTGGCTGGCTGCGGCATGGTACACCCCACGGTTATCAGAAACGGAGGGTACGATCCCCACACGGTGGGAGGTTTCGCTTTCGGGTTCGGCCTGGACCGGGTAGCTATGCTCAAGTACGGCATAACCGACATGAGGGTTTTGTTTCAAAACGATCTCAGGTTCTTGAGTCAATGGGAGGGAGTCTAGGTGAAGGTACCGTGGAAATGGCTGAACGACTACGTGAAACTGCCGTGGACGCCCGAGGAAGCTGCGGTTAAACTCACGATGATAGGCCTGGAGGTTGAGGATCTTACCCACGAGCAGCTGGACGTTTCCGGTGTGGTTTCCGCTTTGGTAAAAGACATCCGTCCTCACCCGGACAGAAAGGGGCACAAGGTAGGGAAACTGGATGCGGGAGGCCAGGTGTTTACCGTGGTTTCGGGGGCACAGGGCTTTGCCAAGGGAAACGTGGTGCTATTAGCGAAGCCCGGTGCAAAGCTGCCGCAAAATCGCGTGATCCACGAGGTGCCCGTTGGGGGGATTCCCTCACAAGGCATGGTTTTGTGCTCTAACGAACTGCTTTTTGGCGGCGAACCCAGAGAGCACGAGGACATAATCGTCCTTCCTGAAGGCACACCTTCCGGGCTTCCCGTTAAAGAAATCTACCCGGATTTGGACGATTACGTCTTGAACATAGACCTTACCGTCAACTACTCCCACTGTCAGTGCATACTAGGCGTCGCCATAGAAGCTAGCGCACTTTCCGGGCAAGAGTTGGTTCTGCCGGAGGTTTTGAAACAGTACGACTGGGCAGGCCCGCGGGGCAGCAAGCAGCCAGAGGAAAGCTCGTGCTATAGCGTGAGGGTGAAACTGCCCGACCCTGATTTGTGCCCCACCTATCTGGGTAAAGGGGTGGCGGGCGTGACCTTCCGCTATTCCCCCTTGATCGTTGAAAGGCGCCTTCATTTGGCGGGCATGAGGCCTGTCAACGGGGTCGTGGATGCCACCAACTACGTCATGCTGGAGACAGGGCAACCCTTGCACGCGTTCGATCAAGATGCTCTTTCGGGGGGCTTCATAAGCGCCCGGCGTTCGGTTTCAGGGGAATCCTTGACAACCCTTGACGGGGAAGAAAGGACTGTAGAGGAAGGGACCCTGGTTATCGCCGACGCCAGGGGGCCTGTGGCCGTTGCGGGCGTCTTGGGCGGCTTGGAAACGGAGGTCACACTGGGTACGAAGAACGTGCTCATAGAGGCCGCGTGGTTCGATCCCCTTTCTGTGAGGTTGACCTCCCAAAGGATGAGACTTCGCACGGAAGCTGCCGTAAGGTTTGAAAAGGGAGTGGATCCTACGGCCCAAGGGGCGGTTGCCGAAAGGGCGGCACAGCTGCTGGCCGATTTTGCCGGCGGCAGGGTCTTGCCCGGTGTTGTCCGAGCGGATGCGTTCGAGCGTTCCCCAAAAACGATACTGTTTCGGACTTCGGAGGTAAAGCGCCTTCTTGGAATAGACCTTTCGCCGAAAGAGTGCAGCGACATTTTCCGTTCCCTGAGGTTCGCCGTGAAACCGTCGGATCCTAACACCCTCGAGGTCACAATCCCGCCCAGGAGGGTTGACATCTCCTTGGAAGTGGATCTCGTGGAAGAGGTGGCCAGACACTACGGGTTTGAGAGGCTTGAGGGGGAGTGCTTGCCCCTCGCGGTGGCAGGTATGCCCTCGGAGGGGCGTCGGGCATCCGATAACCTGAAAGGGTTATTGGCGTCTTTAGGGGGCAGGGAGGTTGTCACCAGCTCCTTAGTGTCACCCGACGAGCTCACCGTCTTGGGTTGGGGGGGGGNNAGGCAATCCTGTTTGCCTGAAAAACCCGTTGTCTTCCTACGAGTCGTGTCTGAGAACCAGCCTGTTGCCGGGGCTCGTAAGGGTGGTGAGTTACAACCAAAACCAAAAGGCAAGGGGTCTTTTTGTTTGGGAAACGGGTAGGGTGTTCTTCCCGGGTAAAGAAGGGGATCTTCCCTTGGAAGTGGAGAGTCTAGCCCTAGCTGCCTACGGCACCGTAGCACCGCCGTGGTGGAACAGCGACGGGAAAAGCGCCTCTTACTACCAACTGAAAGGCGTTGTGGAAGCCCTGTTCCAGCTTCTCAACGTAAAAGGAGCCACGTTTTTGGCAAAGGCGGGAGCACCCTTTCACCCGGGCAGGTCAGCGAAAATCGTGCACCTCGGTTCCGTTTTGGGCGAGATAGGGGAGGTGCACCCAAGGCATGAGAGGGATCTGGGCTTGACGGAACCCTTGGTGATGGCCTGGTTTTGTCTCGAGGGGCTCTTGGGTGCGGCCGAAAAGGCCTCCTTCAGGGATGTCCCCCGGTTCATGCCCGCGGAAAAGGATTTGGCCATTGTTGTCCGTGAGGACGTTTTAGCAGGGGATGTGCTGGACTGCGTGAGGCAAACGGGGAAAAACCTAGCGAGCGTTACGCTCTTCGATGTGTGGAGAAAACCCCCGGTGCCCGAAGGGTTCAAGAGCCTGGCCGTGCGCCTTGTTTACCAGCCTGTCGATGCTACGTGGACAGAACAGGAGTTCTCCGAGGACAGAGAGAGAATCACAGAGGCCCTAGAGAGGAATTTCGACGCCAAGCTGAGAACCTGAGGGCAAAGGTCGCAGAGAAAGGAACGTTACCCGTGAACAAGCACCAGGTGGGGTACATGCTCAGGGCCATGGCGGCCTTGCTGGAAGTGAAGGGTGAGGTCGGTTACAAGGTTAGGGCTTACGAAAAGGCCGCGCAGTCCATAGAACGCGGGGACTTTCCATTGGAGTCTCTGGCTAGATCGAACAGTCTTGAAGACATACCCGGTGTGGGCAGAAATCTGGCACCGAAAATACGTCAGATTGTGCTTGAAGGCAAGTCCGATTTTCTCGAGCGTCTCGTTGGGGAGATTCCTGTGGGGTTGCTTGATCTGTTGAACGTGCCTGGCATCGGGCCGAAGACTGCCCGGCGCCTGTTCGATACCTTGGGAGTAGAAAACTTAGATGACCTCCAAGTTGCTCTGGATACCCACAGGGTTAGGGAACTTCCTGGACTGGGCAAAAAGAGCGAGGAATTCATGGCTTTGGGCCTTGCGGAAGTCAAGAAATATGCGGGGCGCCAAACGCTGGAGGGAGCCCTGGCCGTAGGGCGGGATGTGGTCAGGCGTCTTAAGGATCTCGGTTTTTACGGGGAAATTGTGGGGGAGCTCAGAAGGTTCGTTGAAGCCGTCGCCAGCATAGATGTGCTTGTTATGGCTGAGCGGGATGCCGGACCCAGCATCGTGGAAAAGATGGGCTACCCTCGACCCGAAGGGGTGTCTGACAGGTACTCCCTTGACGTGTCCTTCGGGGTTCCCTTGAACATCTATGTAGAGGCACGAGACAGGTTTTTCCTGCGGCAACTTTTTCTCACTGGACCTCGGGATTACGTGGCTTTCCTGCAAAAAAGAGCTGAAAAGGCCGGTTACGAGCTGGGTGAAGAGGGCCTTTTCAAAGAGGGTAAGCTGGTCGCCTTGGAAAGCGAAGAGCACCTGTACCATCTCACAGGTGTCCACAGAGTCCCTCCGGAGGCCCGCCACCTTAAAGAAGCCCTCGAAGGTCCCCTGGACCTTGTCTCTTTCTCAGAAGTTATGGGCGATCTGCACGTCCACACCGTTTGGTCCGACGGCATCTCGAGCATAGAGGACATGGTCAAGGCAGCTATCGATCTGGGGTACTCCTACCTGGCCATCACGGATCACGCAAGCACGATGACAATGATCAACGGGCTCACGCCGGACAGACTGAAGGCCCAGCTCTCGGAGATAGATTCTGTGTCCAGACGATTTCCCGGCTTTACGGTGCTCAAGGGCGTTGAGGTGGACATCTTAAAGGACGGCACCTTGTTTTTGGAGGATGATTTGCTGTCTCAGCTCGATGTGGTGGTTGCTTCCGTTCACGACGATGTCGTAGACAAGGCGGGGGAAGTTGAAAACAGGCTTCTCAAAGCCATTGCGAACCCGCACGTGGACATCATCGGGCATCCCAGCGGCAGGATCCCCGGCAGAAGGCCCCGGGCGGCAACCGATTTTACAAGGGTTTTCCAGGCCGCGGGGGACACAGGTACGCTTATGGAGATCAACGGAAAGAGGTTGGATCTTTCCGAGGATATGGTTGAAAAGGCGAAAGACTGCGGTGTAAGGTTCGCCGTGAACAGCGATGCTCACAGCAAAGACGGGCTTGTCGTGCTGGAAATGGGTATCCTTTCGTGTGCTAGGAGGGCGGGGTTGGGAAAGGAGTCCGTGGCCAACGCGTGGCCTTGGCCCCCTCGATCATAAACAAGCCCCAACCCTCATATCCTACGAAAGCGATATCCGTCTAGCGGGAGGTGCTTCGATTTGCGCTTAAGGCAAGCCCGTCCTTGGGCTGTCTTCCTGATCCTAGTGCTTTTCCTGTCTACCGCGGGTTCTTCCCGGGTCTTCGCAACGGACAGGAGCAAGCTTAACAAAGTTCCCCCGTACATGGCGGCCCACGAGACCGACGAACCCCTGGTACCGAGAGATCCCCCCGCGGTCCGCCACGATGTGTACGACCTCAAAGTCCGCCTCAAAGAGCTTGGGCTTTACGATGACGGCCCCGACGATGTTTACGATGAGGGTGCCGTGAAGGCGGTTTTGGAGCTGCAACGGATCTTTTGGTTGGAACCCACAGGGGTTGTGGAGAAATCCACTTGGCGGGCCCTAGCTCACGGCGTCGAAAGACCCCAGACAGGGGATTCTGGATCCCCTCCCCAAGGGGTGGTGAGCCTCGAGATCGACGTGGAGACCCTTCAACTTTCCGTCTACATCGATGATGAGCTGTGGAAGTCCTATCCCGTGGCCGCGGGCAAGTTTTCCTCCCTTTCGCCCACGGGGGAGTGGAAGGTCATCGAAAAGGGTTACGAACAAGGGGGAGCTTTCGGTAGTCGTTGGATAGCTCTAGATGTTCCGTGGGGCGGGTACGGCATCCACGGCACGAACAAACCGTGGTCCATCGGGTCTTACGCGTCCTTGGGGTGCATACGCATGTACAACGAGGATGTGGAGGAGGTTTACGACCTGGTTGAGATAGGGACCCGGGTGGTCATTCACGGTCCTTCGGTGTACGTCAGCTTGCACCGGCCCATAAGGGAGGGGACGTCGGGCCCGGAAGTGGTGATGTTGCAGAGGGGCCTGAGGAAAAGCGGCTTCGATTCCGGGCCTTGCGATGGCAGGTACTGGGAGAACACCGCAGCTTCTGTGAAGGAACTTAAAGAAGTGTTCGGCCTTGGGAGCGGGGCAGGGGCAACCCTGGACGTTCTCACGTTTTTGCGGTTGGGGGATGAGTGAGTGAGAAAGGATCTACGTTACGCCTACATCCTCCTTTCTTGTGTCCTCATCATCGCATCGGGTTGTCAGGGTCAGGTGAGGACGGTTCCCCATGAGATTTCCTTCAAAGGCCTGAGAATAGTGGTGTGGGACGCGGGGCAACCCCTCTTCCTGGACAAAAACCCTTGGGAGAACGACATGATGGAGTGCGTCAAGGAATTTGCGGAAAAGTATCAAGTGTCGGTGGAGGTCCGTTTCGCGTCCCGGGAGGACATCCGAAAAGCAATCGCGGGGGAGACCGAAGCTCTGCCTGACCTGGTTTACTCGACGGAATGGTCCGTGCTTCACAGTAACCTGGTGCCCTTGGGGGAGGTTTTGGACTTTTCAGAAATCCTGGATTCGGCCCGAACCTTTTGGACGGACAAGGGCGGTGAAATTCTGGGCATCCCAGCCTACATCCACTGGTTCTCCACCGCTTCGAAGCAGAAAGGCGCTGTGGGGGGCAAAGCGGGTTACTGGCCTGAATCCCCCGCCTTCTTCGCCCCGATCCTTTCTGAAGGCCTGACGGAAGTAGACGTCTTGGAGTATCTCAGGTGGGTGCGGGAAACCTATGGCCCACCGGATCCCGATCCCCTGACGCTTTGGGAGGACGGGGAAGCCTCCGTTTTGTTTCCGGTGAATCCCTACCTTCTCAGATGGCTTGAGGAAAGCGGAGGGGGGGCATTTCCCTCCATGCTGCCGGCACCCTCCGGGGCACGTGTGTTTTACACAGCCCCCGGTTACGTTGTGTTGTCCGGGGCGGACCCAAAGAGAACCTGCTGTGCTCTGCTTGGAAAGGCTCTTGCAGAGAAGCTCGGACTTTGGGCCGCCCAAACGTTTGGGGGCATACCTGCGTGTTCAAAGGATGTGAGCGCTTTTCACCTTTTCAGCTCGCTGCCCTACGAGGACAGGGTCTTCTTGTTAGGGGCCGTGGAGGACGCTGCCGTCACAGCACCAGATGAGGGCGAGGAACTGCTCAGGCTCAAGATCCAGGAGGCGTGCGGTGAAGACATTTTCCGTTATCTTCAGGGCCTGCTGTCTGAGGAAGAAC
>MTKW01008762.1_pt1 | contig 10910 bp, 14 predicted proteins | sample 1042761 | NCBI WGS metagenome assembly MTKW01 (sample SAMN06205366, study PRJNA360243) | anaerobic digester metagenome | biome: Wastewater treatment plant; feature: Anaerobic digester sludge; material: sludge; isolation source: anaerobic digester fed with sludge from wastewater treatment plant ...
CGGGCGGGGAATCGCCCCTGCCCGAGAAGAATAATGGTGCCGAAGGCGGGACTTGAACCCGCCGAGAATCTGGAAATCGTCTAAGCTGGCGTCAAGGGATCTAGCTGGCCTCTTGTCGGCGCCTTCCTTGTCGGAATTCACGGAATTCACGGTTTGCACGACACAACTTGGCCAGAACATGGCCAGAACGTATACCTGGGCGTAAACACTTCGGCATGTCCTCGGTATATTCTTGGCATGATTCATCCCCTCCAGACTCGACTGTGAGGGCTTTAGATGATGCCCCCATACGATTAGCCGCGTAATACAAAGAAGCCCCGCGTGGCGGCTCCTTTCAAAAAGATAGCAAGGCGCTCCATAGAGATATTCGATAATGCGGCAAACTCTGATTTGCATGCCACATGGAAACTGCGTTGGCAAACCGTAGGCAACCCCATGAGCTGGAAGGAATTTCGTAGTTTTGGTCGAATATGTCCTCCGACCTGAGGAGGTGTTCTAATGCGATCTACGGCAACTACGCGCATCTTGCTGTTATTCACAATTACCGCACTAGTCACAGTGGCGCCTTGCACAGCTAACGATGCTATACATAACATATTTATGGCAGCGGCTCAGGAATGCGAATGGCTGCGAGATGCGGCTATTTCAAGTGTTCTTATGACCGAAGCAAGCCACGAGAATCTTGCACTTGCAATATTCTGCGACCCTCATGACTTGGATTTTGGAGGGGATCGAAAGATTGTCTCATTGGCCGTTACGGCCTCCGATGGGCAAACACGCACTTTGAATATCTCGAGCAATGTTGATGAAAGATATAGCCGGTTCGCCACAGAGAAATGCTGGCTAGCCGGCAAGCCGGTCATTGTACTGACCGGATGGTATTGGACCAGTCACTTGTCTCCCACGGTCTATATGATCGATGAAACAGGTGTCTTCTTCAAGGTTAGTGGAGGCGACTTCGTCATAGAGAATGGAAAAGTAATCAACTTCGCCTTCAGTGATGTGTGGGCCGAGCAAGGGGCACTACCTTTTGTCGTTGATGACGATCTTGATATGGCCTATTGCAACTACCAAAGCATGTATTCTATTGCCCCTCATGTACGCGAAATCTATGCATTCGACGCAGTTCTAGGCGAGTTCATCCTGATACAAGAAACGCCTGTAACTCAATATGCTGTTATAGGTGCCTTTCTAGCAGCGCTCCAAGCCGACAACTTCGATGCGGCCTTACAGTATCTCTCAGAAGACTGGCGGATATCGAAGAGTCTGACGACTGGACATGCGCTTAGGAAGCTGCTGGATTCTGCAATGCCTGACCTTGTCACCAGCAAGGCAGAACGCTTCGTCGCAGCCACTGATTACTCGATCCGGTTCCAAATGCAATCCGGAAGCGTGTATGATGCCGTGTTCGATCGAACTGTAAACGAATGTTATATGTCATGGCGCGTCTCCTCTGGTGGTGAGGGAACAAACATCCACTGCAATCCACCACGCATCATAGCCATCCGGAAGATCTAGGACAAAGGCAGGCGCCTCATCAAAGACCGCGAGGATTTGCAGTTGCTGATTCAGCAGCTCGCCCAATGCGATGACCCGGAAACAATCCGTAGGGTGATTCGGGTAGTGGGTGTCCTGATTGCCGAGGAGCGCCGCGACCACAACTAGGAGGATGATAGGAGGATGACAATGTCCGCATTGGCTCGTCATGCCGTTTCAAATGATCCACTAGTCCCAGTACCCGCAAACGCTCCGCGTGTCGCTCAGGCAGATATCGGCAATGCAGCAGCAATCATTCTCTCGTCACACCATATACCCGCTACATTGATTCTCAATATCAACCTATCATTGGATGATCCACGTATCTGCCAGTTAGTCAAACTGCTCACGGCATACTGGCCCTCAACGAGCTTCGCCATTATGTGTAGGCACTTCGGATGTCTTGCTCTAGCCGATGATGCATCCCAGATATAGAACATCAAGTGGAGGTGTCGTTATGAAGCGCTCTGTAGTCTTTACGATCTTGCTTGTTTTGGCACTGGCCATGCAAATCAGCCTAACGGGACAAGCTGTATGGGCTGACGGGTTTTATGAAGACGATACGTTTAGGTTTTCAATCTCAAAGGGATGGGATACCCTGAGCGATGATGTGTACGTTTTTGAGGGACTGCAGCCATTTGCCGTCGACACTCACTTTTCGCGTATGCTAGATAGAGCTGCAAAAGAACATAACCGCACAATGTCAAAGCAGCAACTCACAGAACACTTCGAAGAACACTTCACTCCAGTAATACTTACGGTTTTGCAGAAGCAGCCTCTGGATCGAGGAAAGGAGGCTGACCTAGCCATAACGCATCTGTACACGTGCAGCAATTCATTCATAGTAAACGAATTGTGCGGGTGGGAACATGAACACAACAGAATCACCAAATCCATGGGCGCCTACTACTTTCTTGATGTGCCTGTGCACCTGAACTATGAGATTGTGTTCTTGCTACCCAAGAAGCTAGCAGCGGGTGAACTTCGTGTCAACATTACTGGTTCTTCTAACTTCCGATGTGCGATCAGCACGGGCACAGATGATCATGAATCTTTATCAGACCGTATAACCGTTCTGGAGCACGAAATAGAAAGGCTGCAAAACAAGCTTCTGGAACTGGAAGATGAGTCAAGTGGAGGTGATCCTAGTGTCACGTAGAAAGGCCAAGTTCCGCCGGGGATACGGCGAGGGCCACATCAAAGAACTCGTGAAGGATCAGAAGTATGAGATCCGCGCATCTGGTGGCACTCACTATGACGGAAGGCGCCGGAGCGCATGACCCTGGGCGACTGGCTTAGGGAGTGGCTCACCGCGGAGTATGGCGTCGAGGTGGGTATGACGCGTGAGGAGCTGTTGACACAATCCAAAGTACCGGGGCGTACAGTAGAGACATATGAGTCTATCATCCGGGTCCACATGTTGCCCGAAATTGGAGACATACCCCTGCAGCGCCTACGCACCACGCACCTCCGCCAGTATTTCGATGTTGTCGGACGAAAACTTGTCGCTAACACATGCCAGGTGCATTACATACTGCTGCAATCAGCGCTGGAGGCCGCAGTCAATGAGCGTCTTGTTGAAGACAACGTTGCCAGGCGCATGACCGGCAAGCCAAGTAAGACTCGCGGAGAGGACTCGCAGGAAGAGGCCACCAAGCACTGCTGGGAGCCGCACGAGGCCCAGCGATTTCTAGCGGCGGCCCATAATGCCGGGCCCCAATGGGCTGCCCTATTTACCTTGGCGTTAGACACGGGTATGCGTAAAGGGGAGCTGTGCGGGCTGAAATGGGAGGATATCGATTGGGGTGCCGAGGCCCTTACTGTCCGGCGCAGCCTAGCCCGTGCAAGCCGGCGGCCCATATACGGGCCCACCAAGGGCCGGCGGCTGCGCACCATACAGTTGATGCCTGATACCTTGGCACTGCTTAAGGCCCACAGGGTACATCAGCTCGAGATCCGGCTAGCGGCCGGGCCGGCGTATCACGATCATGGGCTGGTATTTGCAAAGGAGCCGTCGCCGCGCCGGCGGGATACACTTGGTTGCCCGCTCCAATCCAACAACCTCGGCCAGCGCGAGTTTGCACAGCTCATTGAGGCAGCCGGCGTCAAGCGCATCAAATTCCACGGGTTGCGACACACATGTGCCACCATGCTCCTGTCGGCGGGCCATCCGCCATATGAAGTGTCAAAGCGTCTTGGGCATCGCGACACAGCCACAACGCTGGAGATCTATGCGCACGTGCTCCCCGCCGCAAACGCTGCGATCGTAGACACACTGCGCAGAGGGTTGGGCTTTTCTGATTAGGCCTTCTAGCTGGATAAACGCAAACATGGACACCACTTGGTCAGTAAAAGGTGGTGTCCATCTGTATTCGCCCAGCTCACTGGGCACATAAAACAAAAATGGTGCCGAAGGCGGGACTTGAACCCGCACGGGGTTAACCCCCACTAGACCCTGAATCTAGCGCGTCTGCCAATTCCACCACTTCGGCACAGCAAGAGTATTTACTTTTCATTCTGCCCATGTCCAGTGCAAGATCGCAGCCTGCCTTGCCTCGTTAGTATATCACGCCCTAGTGCGCTGTGCAATAGCAATAAGCCACTATCGGTGGCAGGAGATCAGGGGGTGGAGAAGAACAATAAAGGGATAACGACATACTGGAACACGGGTACCCGCGGACAGGCATATCGCCTGAGTCTGCTCGACAAGAAAGCCCGCACACTACAATCGGCTGCGGCCGGAAAGGCGGCGAATACTTGGTATGGCAGGAGGACGCCAGCAGAACGTCGACGATCTAATCTCCTCAGGACTGAAGTCTCTGGCAAATGGCCATGTTATGGGAGCTCAGGATTATATTGACGAGGCTCTCGCCCTGGATCCAGAGAGAGTCAATTCGCTCCTTGCATCAACTCTGGTGCATTGGGCGGCTGGAGATGACGAGGCCGCCCGGGATTCCGTCAAGTCAGCCGTGTGCTACATGTCAGATGACATTGACGAGCTAATCATGCTTGGTATGGGCTACGCTCGCATTGAAGACGATGTACAAGCATATGAGTATCTCGCGCGGGCGCTCGATCTTGCCGGGGATGATGCAGAGGTCATCTCCGTTCTGGCAAGTGCGCTCCTCGAAGCGGGATTTCCGGGCGATGCCATGCATGCCGCCAGAGAAGCCCTTTCAATCGAGCCGGAACTTGCGGAGGCATCACTCACTTTGGGCAGTGCCTGCGTTATGCTTGACAGAGACGCAGACGCGGTAGAACCTCTGCGCAGAGCGACCAGGCTGATGCCTGACAATGCCGTTCCCCCATTCCTTTTAGGCGTCGCACTGTATGAAACGAATCAATTTGCCGAGGCTGTCCGGGCCTTTGGCGAGGCAGCCAAACGCGAACCCGAAGATCGTATGATCGACATCTGGAGGGCTAAGGCGCTCTACGACAACGGGCAAACGGACGATGCCATTCGCATGGTAGACAGCTTCATGGAAGAAGCAGTGGACAGCGCTGACCTCGCAGTTGAGATGGCGAACTTCTACGGGCTCAATGCGAAGATGCCTGAAAAAGCAGTCCCTCTTCTGGAAAAAGCCATTGAGCTGGATCCAACTATCCCCGAAGCTTATTTCAACCTCATATACGCTTCTCTTCTAGTCGGCGACGAAAACGGGGCCCGCAGGGCCTTGCAGAGGCTCTACAAGGTAGACGGGGAACTGGCGGAATTGGCTATAGAAAACCTTCCGTCTATGGCGGACTGCCTGTACTGATCTCGAGTTGTCTGATTCGCAATTTCCCGGGGGGGCATTCCGGGCTGTTTTGAACGAGAACTGCAGGGGCTGGCTTCCGAAAGGATGAGCTCGCCCTGGATCGTTCTTAGTACAAAACCATACAGGCCCTGAGGCAATCAGGTCTTTCGGCCATGGAATGCTGGCGGCGCGGGCAGCAACTGCCACCATTGGATCTTCCTCCCGAAGCGAAGCCAATTCGTATCCCGAGACCGTCAGCCCAGCATACACCATGAAAACCCTCTTGTCAGGCCGCACCGACAGACTGGATATTGCCGAACCTACACGCATCTGCCTATGTACAGAAGGTGCTCCGCTGTCCCGTGAATGCTCGGATCTGAAGCACAGCGGTAGTTCAAATCGACCCACGCCTTCCAGGCCTCTCCCTCGAGCAGGTTGACCTTCTCTTCGATCATGCTTACCAGCCCTTCCTGGGCCAGGAGAGTCACGGTTTCGAAGCCGGCTTTCTGCATCATCGGAGCTACTTCTCCCGGACGGATAGACCAGAAGTCCGTGAACGGGGGGTTATCCCGTCCCTCGAATGTGTAGATTCCATCTTCCAGAATACGTTTCGCGTCATCCGGATAATCCACGAGCCACTCAGGATCATACTTGGCCACATCTCGCAGGGCGGAGTAACGAACCAGAAACGTGGCAAAGATCAGGCCGCCGCTGCGCAATACTCGCCTCGCCTCCCCGAGGCACGCCGCCCTATCCTGAGCGTCCAGGAGATGATAGAGAGGCCCCATCACAAGAACTCCATCGAAACTGGCATCTTCGAACATGCTGAGGTCCGTAGCTGAAGCGCACACGCATTCCTCAAACCGGACGCCCTCTTCTTCTGCCTTCGCCCTGGCAAAGCCAAGGCTCTCCTCTGAGATGTCAAGGAGCGTGACCCTGTGCCCCAATGAGGCGAGTAGAAGGGAATACCGGCCTGGGCCGCTTCCGCAGTCCAAGACGGCAGACGAGAGCGGCAGGAATTCCTCGAGCGCCCGCGCCGTCAGGGCAAGTTCCGTTCTATGCCTATCGAGTCGCGTCCATTCCATTTCGACATTGGATTCATAGAATGACAGTATTCGGCCTGTGGAGCAACTGTCTCTCTTCACAACCACTCAATTACCTCCCAAAACCCATACGCCAGAAGTCCAGGTCGCCCGCCCGGTCATCTCGATCTTCACTGCGGTTTGCGGCCCCAGGCAGCCTCGGGCGCCCAGAGGACCCATGAGACTGGAGTGAACTGCCTGGCATGGAGGACCATGCCGGACTGGCTGAATGCTGAGCGAAGAGAATCGATGCGAGAGTAATACTCGTCGCCATCAAGCCACTCGTATGTTCGCCTGGCCTCTGCCTCAGCAACCGCATTCTCAAACATTACGTCGCCCATAGCCCATACCCCGCCGGGACGAAGCACCCGCACCATCTCCCGAACGCTCTTCGGCTGCAACTCGTGAGGGATGTGGTGGAATGCATACGTGCTCACCACAGCATCGAACGAAGAATCTGGATATGGTATCTTGAGGAACGGATCGCTTGCGACGTGAAACTCCACACCCGACCGATGTGCCTGCGCTTCTGAGCCTACGCCTCCGCGCTCCACTCTATTGGCGCTCAAGCTACGTGCCCTTGCTCTGGCCTGCGACAACATGCGTTCGGACGGATCGAGGCCCACAACGCTGGCGCCACGAGCCAGACACAGATAGGAAAGATTACCCGTTCCTGCGCCAATATCGAGAACCTTCAGCCCGGGCGAAGGACACGCCACCTCAGATACTGCCTGCAGAATGTCGGAGTACCGGAAGAATAGCCCGGAATCAGATTCGACAACGCTATCGTAGTTGTCAACCCAGTCCATTGAGTCAAAATCAGAGAAAGGCGTCATCGCTTGAACCTCCCACGACTAAAGTCACGAGTATGCGCGGCGATTCAATCAAGCCTCCTATCCACATACGCGCTCGCGCCGGGCCAAACACTTATGCACAACATCAAGCGAGCTTTCAAGTGCCCTAGCTGAATCCTCCTGCTGCCCTACCTCTATCATGAATACTCCGTTCCAGCTCTCTTCAACCAAGAAGTGTATGAGGCGGCACCAGTCTATGATGCCTTCCCCCAGAGGCAGATGTTCATCATACTCGCCGTGGTTGTCGTGAGCGTGGATCTGCCCCAGCCTGGGAAGCCACGCGCTCGCACATTCCACAGGGCTTACCCCCCAGATTGCCGCATGCCCCGTATCAAGAAGGAGCTTAGTCGAAGGTGGGCATAAGCCAGCCAGGTCCACTAGATCCTGAGGAGTCCTCAGGATGCTGGTCTCTCCCCAGCACGTATTCTCCAGCAGCATTGCTACCCCAGCCCGCCGGGCAGCTTCCCCTACAGTCCGCAGGGTGTCTCCGGCAAGGTCAAAAGCGGCCTCCCGTGGTACATCAGGGTTTGACTTGCTTCCACAGTGAACGACCATGTCTCGTATGCCGAGCCTCTCGGCAAGTTCGACGGTTCCCACATAGGCCTTGATGACCCTTGCCCGTTCTTCCGGATCAGACGACGCCGGGTTCAAGCCCTTGCAGGGGGGATGAATGGAGTACACCACTCCATGTAGAGACGCGAGCGAAGCCAGCGCATCCAGTGTGCTATCCTCAACCTTGCCCGGGTAAAGCCCTGGAATCTCACAGAAAAGCTCAATCCTCCTGTGGCCAGCATTCGCTATTCTGGTAGCAGCGGTGATTATGTCTTCATTTTCATATAGCAGAGTCGACACACCGATCCTCAAGATTTGCAGTCCTCCATCCTAACTTCTACTTGATAGTCACTGATTCTATGTCCGGATTACAATACCTTTCAGTCCCGTGTCAAACTCGGTCGGATCCTCTGCCGTCCCGAGAGCAACACCCCGTAGCAGCTCTCCAAGGCGTCTCCGGCTGAAAATGGCCAAACCCAGTTTCCGCGATATTCCGGTGCTTGTCGAAAGTGAAGGCCTCCCCAGGCAAGAGAACTCGATCTTCTTCGCGATGAAATGAGCAGGCAACCATGCCCCAGGCTGCCACTTCCGGGCAGCGCAGGGCCTGCAGAGGCTTATAGAAATGGCTGCTCCAGGCTGGAGTCTGTCAAGTGCGAAACTTCTCAGCAAACTACAGGCAAACGTCTTTTGTTACAGTAAATCGGCGGAACTTCTTCGTTGACTCAATCTGTCTCAGATCATATATTTTTAAGTGCTTCACCCCTTATCCTGCTGGATATCTTATGCTTTTCTTCTCAATCCGAACAGGGGAGGGACGTCGCTTTGATTCGCTCAGCCGCTATCACAATGCTAATAAGCCTGACTGCTTCGCTTATTCTGTTGTTCGCAATGTACAGATTGGTCTGGCACACACACACTTTGACGAGAGAAACAGCGATCCTTGTAATTGCCGTCTCTACGTCAGCCTGCGCTATCACAGTGGCGCACACGTTTCTCTCACGATTGTCGTGGACACGGAGCAACTGCATGACCGCAGCCATAGTCTCGCTTGTAGCGGCCTTCTCCTACCCAGGCGCTGAAGACGCTCAACCAGGGAGCTATGCTCGTAAGAGAACTGGCACTAACAAAATGGGTAATGAATCGCCTGCGCAAACAGAAGAGTCCCCCTCATCCCGGGTCTCCTCATCGCCCATTCCCCTGCCATCTTGGCTGCGCCGAGTGCTGGCATGCTTGCCTTCCTTTCGAGCAGTCGGCCAGTTTCTCCGCTCACAAATAGCGAGGTTCATTCGGCATGATCCATCACAGGCGCAACTCGGCGCGCTGCAAAGCGGCAACATGGGATGTATCGCCGGTATCGCACTGGAATACGGCATCGATATTCCCTTTGACTGGTCATCACCTCTCATCCTTACTCCATTTGTGGAGTGGACGGACTCATCGATAGAGAATGCTCTGAATTCGGTCATGAGGCTGTTGACTCTTCCTGAGGTTGCAGAGGACGAGATGGTCCAATGCAAGCTGGTCGAAGTACAAAGATGCCTTCACGCTGCACGATCATCACTCCGATTGCGAAACAGCCTTGGCCCCAATGGGAAAGGCCTCTTTGACGAAAGATTGCGCGAACGAGTCGGCAGACTCAATAGAATGCTGGGAGGAGGTAATCTGCAATGACTAAGCGGAGAGACTTGCTGAACGCGCCAGTGATTACCATAGATGAGGGAGCGGAGGCCGGCCGTGTAACAGGCTTGATCGTCGATGCGATCAGCGCGCGCGTTATGGCACTGGCCGTTTCAACCGAGAAACCCTTCGAAGCGCCAAAAGCAGTCCCGTTTCCATTGGTGCAAGGTTTTGGAGAGGATGCAGTAATGATCGAAAACAAGTCTGCAATAACCGAATTCTCCTCCCTGCCAGAGTTGATTGCCATTGGGAAAACAGATTCAGATTTGTGTGGACTTCGAGTAATAGCCCGCACCGGCAAGGCCATAGGATATGTTGAGGACTTTGCCGTAGAAGATGATACAGGCAGAATCATATCCTTTCTGGTGCGGCTGGCAGGCCAATCGATCACAGTTGATATTGATATAGAAAAAATCATCACAATAGGCTCCAGCGCCCTTGTCGTCACCGCTGACACTCTCTGTCTTGTAGAATCATGACACGCGCACAGTCCATCAGGTCCTTGACTTGGAGGTCTGTTCAATGCGTATACCAGCCTACCGAAGCGCTGGGCAGTTAGTGGCAGTGATATTCGCTCTCAGCAGCATAGTGGCACAGGCTACGATTGGGATAATGGGAATCACAGTATTCCCAGATAGAAGTCACAGCTCGGTCCACCCATTTGCACTGAGACGCGATGGAATGCCGTTTGTATTCTACAGCCCGCCGCCGGTCGCAAACCAACTGGTTCTCGCTGGAAATAAGCGACCCGTCCTTCCCCAAATACACATGCTTGCGACAGCATCTCAGACAGACCCACGCCCCACCGCTGCCGGCCCCTCCGGCGGGGCGCCGTGGCTCAGCATGACAAGGGCCAGACCGCGGGATGGCCAAAAATGGGCGGTCCTGACATTCGATGATGGGCCATCTGCAAGCTACACTCCTGCAGTCCTCGACATCCTGAAGGACGAAGGTGTTCACGCTGTCTTCTTCGTCATTGGCATTCAGGCTGAGGCCCGTCCTGAACTTCTCACAAGGATAGCCAACGAGGGTCACGAAATCGGGAACCATACCTACAGCCACCTCAATCCTGCGCTCGCCTCATACGAAGAGCTTGTCAATGAGATAGAGCGCACGTCCAGAATCGTCGAACAGGCCACGGGCTCTCCGACAGTATGGTTCAGGCCTCCTGGAGGAAGCGTATCCCCTGACATGCTTCGAGCTGTGGAATCGACCAGGCATGAGATAGTCCTTTGGAATGTGGATACTGAGGACTGGCGCGCGGCCCGGCTGGCAGATGGAGATCAGCTTGTGGTAGAAGCTATCGCCGGCACATCCATCCCCGAAGTCAGCGTAGTTCTGATGCATGACGGCGGAGGCCCGAGGAACGCCACAGTCTCCGCATTGCGTCCCATCATCAAATACCTGAAAGAGAATGGCTATAGAATATGCTCTCTGATGGAGCTCGCTCAAGAGACTGCTGAGAATGGAGC
>MTKW01016022.1_pt1 | contig 10897 bp, 12 predicted proteins | sample 1042761 | NCBI WGS metagenome assembly MTKW01 (sample SAMN06205366, study PRJNA360243) | anaerobic digester metagenome | biome: Wastewater treatment plant; feature: Anaerobic digester sludge; material: sludge; isolation source: anaerobic digester fed with sludge from wastewater treatment plant ...
AGAATCTGTGATTACAAAGAAGAAAGCGGAAGCAATTCCTTTGGCGCAAGAACTGTCAAGTTATGAAAAGCAATTCGAGGAAGCAAGGGCGAGAGGAATGTTGCTTGCGTCTACGATTTCAAGTCTTAAAACCGCAATATCTGACTTAACTCAAGAGATCGAAACATCTGCCAATGAAATCCAACGCCAAGAGGTGGGTATCGATTCTCTCAGACACACCGAAAAAGATCTAATCGCTGAGCTTCAAAGAACTGATGGTGAACGTGAGGGACTGTGTAGCCGAATCCTATCACTGGAACAGGAACTCGTGAAGTATGAAAGCCAGATTAGTGGATTCCTGAATTCAGCTGAGAGTTACACGGATAAACTTCTCCAGATTGAAGGCGAAAAAGAGAGCATAGAAGAACAGTATGCATTGCTAGTACGGCAAATCGAAAGTCTAAAAGGGCAGCAGATTTCGACCAACAATGCCCTATTAGACGAAAACAAGGAAATGTTGCGACTAACTCAATTGAAGTCATGTCTCATCCCCGAGATCGCGTCCTTGGAGGAGTCAATCGATGCCGCTGAGGAAGAGAGGCGTAATATGCAACAGGAAATATCTACGCTAGAAAACGAAATTGCTTCTCATACCAAGAGATTGAGCAAGACTCTTGAGGAGCTAGAGTCAAATAGGAAAGAATATGCGTATCTGGAATCCAGAATACTCGATACGAAGACCGAGCGAGATAGTATAGAAAAGTCTTTAACTGAAACAAGGCGGATGCTCTTTTCTAGATACGGCATTTTGAATGCTGACGATTCTGACCATCCTACAATGAACCGTCAGGAAGCGCTAGATAAACTCCAAGACATTGAATCGCAGGTCACTGCCTTAGGAACAGTCAATCTCAAGGCTGAGGAGGACTATCTAGAACTATCGGATCGCATTGAGAACATTGGAAACGAGAAGGCAGATGTCCAGGCAGCGATCAGCGAGCTCGAACGCGCACGAGATCTAATAGACACGGAAATCCAGAAGCGATTCATCGCGACCTTCGAACAAGTTGATCAGAACTTTCAAAGGATATTCGGCGAACTTTTCGGTGGAGGGCGGGGCAAACTCAATATCGTAGATGAAGACATGGGGATCGAAGTCATTGCCGAGCCTCCCGGCCGAAGACACAAGCAATTCAACCTGCTATCAGGCGGAGAAAGATCATTGTGTGGGATTGCGCTGATCTTTGCAATACTGTCTACGAGTCCTTCCCCTCTCATGGTTCTCGACGAGGTAGATTCTTCGCTAGATGAGGCGAATGTGGTACGATTTGCTCAGTTCCTGAAGCGATATTCGGCCCAGACTCAATTCGTGGTGATTACTCATCAAGAATCCACGATGGAGGTAGCTGATGTAATTTACGGGGTTACAATGGAAGAGCCTGGCGTATCGAAGGTTTTCAGCATGAGGCTCCAACGTTGAGCGATCTAAGAAACATGGCAGTTATGGAGGGAATCTCAGATGGGTATATTCGAACGACTCAAACAAGGACTTTCAAAGACATCAAGCAATCTGCGAAGTAAGATAGAAACTATATTCAGACCAGGGGTACTCACTGACGAATTCCTGGAGGAACTCGAAGGCATACTTATTCAGGCAGATGTCGGCGTGAAAGCGACTTCTAGCCTCATCTCGAGCCTCCGAGAAGAGACCAAAAAGCAACCCGTTGGCTCACAAGATGATCTCTACAGGTTTATGGCAGAAAAAGTGGCCGAGATCTTTCTTTCCGTTGATGAGCCGCTCAAAGTCGTGGACTCCGGGCCTACAGTTTACGTTATGGTGGGTGTTAACGGGTCAGGTAAGACTACCACCATCGCGAAATTGGCAAAAAGATGGACCGATGAGGGGAAGAAGGTAGTTCTTGCCGCAGCCGATACTTTTCGGGCAGCTGCTGGCGATCAGCTGGCGGTTTGGGCCAAACGCGTGGGGGCAGATCTGGTCAGCCATCAGCATGGTGCAGATCCTGGCGCAGTCGCCTTTGACGCTGCTAGAGCATCGATTGCTAGGAATGCAGATCTTCTTTTAGTTGATACTGCGGGGCGTCTTCATACCAAGAAGAACTTGATGGAAGAGCTAAAGAAGATAATTCGCGTGGTCTCGAGAGAGATCCCTGGCGCACCACATGAAGTGCTTCTCGTTATTGATGGGACTACAGGTCAGAACGGTCTTGTTCAGGCAAAAGTCTTCGCGGAAAACGTGGGTGTAACAGGAGTGTGCATAACCAAACTGGACGGTTCCTCAAAGGGAGGCATTGCAGTGGCTATCGCGAGCGAACTTGGAATCCCCATAAAACTTGTTGGCATTGGAGAAAAACCGGAGGATCTAAGGGATTTCAACCCTCGCGACTTCGCCTACGGGATTTTTGGGCTAGATTCAGTTGGATCGACTGTTGACCGTACCTAGGCTTTTGTGTAGAATCTATACGTGTGTAAAGGTACTAACCATGACAGCGAGGGATCTGATGAAGAAGATGTCATATTCGTCACCCGAAGACATCCATAAGATTGCGGTTCTTAGGGATATGTACGAAGGATTGCTTCCTCCTAGGCAGAGACAAGTCGCCGAGCTCAAATTTGACGAAGATCTCTCTCTATCGGAGATCGCCCAAAGAATTGGGATATCGAGGCAAGGTTGCGATGACGCTATAAAACGCTGTGTAAATGCTCTGTTCTTTTACGAAGAGAAAATAGGTATGAAACACAAAACGGAAGAGTTCGAAGAACGACTAATGAAGATAAGGGAACTTTTGGAGACGATGAACGAGGATAACTGGGACGAGCATCGGAAACTAGCGCTGATGGTTATTGATGAAAATGATTCTCGGGGTGAATATAAAAATGGCATTTGAGAATCTTGCGTCGCGCCTTGCAGATACTTTCAAGAAATTGCGGGGAAAAGGGAAGATATCCGAAAAAGACATTGATGAAACGTTGAGAGAAGTGCGGCTAGCTTTGCTAGAAGCTGATGTGAACTTCAAGGTAGTCAAGGAGTTTACGGCTGTGGTAAAGGATCGCTGCCTCAGTTCCGATGTCTTAGAGAGTCTAACGCCTGCCCAACAAGTAATCAAAATAGTGAACGAGGAGCTTATAGAATTACTAGGTGGCAAGACTCACACGCTGAATGTCTCGGGTCCTCCTCCTTGTGTAATAGCTCTTTATGGTCTCCAAGGTTCAGGGAAGACATCGACCGCGGGTAAACTTGGTGTTCACTTGAAGAGGCAAGGAAGAAGGGCGTTACTTGTTTCTTGCGATATTTACAGACCCGCGGCTCAAAAACAGCTTGAACTACTTAGCAGAAGGTGCCGGTGTGGGATTTTTTACTCTTAGCTGACGGCACTTCTCCAGAAATGATTGCTAAACGGGGTGTCGAAAAGGCAATAGAATCTTCCTTCGACGTTGTTATTCTAGATACAGCCGGTAGATTACAGGTAGATGCCGATATGATGGAAGAGGCCAGGAGAATCAGCGAGGCTACTTCACCGAAGGAAAGATTGCTGGTAGTAGATGCTATGAGTGGGCAAGAAGCGTGCAAAGTTGCAGAGGTTTTCGATCAAGTGGTTGATATTACAGGGGTAGTTCTCAGCAAGATGGATTCAGATGCTAGAGGAGGAGCTGCGCTATCTATTGCCAAAGTAACGGGTAAACCTATAAAATTCGTATCTGTTGGGGAGAAAATAGAAGACTTCGAAGTCTTCCATCCTGATAGAATGGCTTCTCGGATTCTGGGAATGGGCGATATCCTCACGCTAATAGAAAGGGCCGAGTCAGCTTTTGACGAGAAAAAAGCGGCTGAAATGGAGGCGAAACTGAAGCGTCGGGAGTTCACGCTTGAAGACTTCATGGATCAGATGACAGAGGTCAAAAAGATGGGTTCTCTCGGAGACATAATGCGTATGATACCAGGCTTTCCGAAGGCTGCAGCAGATGTGGAAGTTGATCCAAAAGAGATCGCAAGGGTAGAAGCGATCATAGGCTCCATGACACCGATTGAGAGACGCAAGCCTGACATCATCGACGGTTCTAGGAAGCGTAGGATAGCTAAGGGAAGCGGGACATCGGTACAGGAAGTAAACAGGCTTCTTAAACAATTTTTTCAAGCAAGGAAAATGCTGTTTAAGATGAACAAGCCTGATAAAATAGGAAAACTACGTCTGCCTTAAGCGCAGATTTAGGATTCGTACTTCATGAGAAAGGAGCAGTGGTAAATTGGCAGTAAAGATTCGTTTGAAGAGGATGGGTGCCAAGAAGAATCCATCATACAGGATAGTAGTTGCAGACTCAAAAAGCGGGCGCGATGGCAAACCCATCGAAGAGATCGGGTACTATGATCCTACTACCGATCCGGCGACGTACAAAGTACACGAAGATAAGGCTATGTTATGGTTGGAAAGAGGCGCAATTCCTACCCCTACTGCAAAGACGATTTTGGATCGAGCAGGCGTTATGGAAAAATGGCAGGCCGCTCGCACGAAGAGAACTGACGCAGACAACTAGTCTCAAGGAGGGCGCATATGTTGAAGGATCTAGTAACGTATATTGCCAAGTCGATAGTGGATTATCCAGACCAGGTAGAGGTTAACGAGGTGGAGGGCGAAAGAGCAGTAGTGTTCGAACTCAGGGTTGCGCCGGAAGACATGGGAAAAGTTATAGGGAAAAAGGGACGCGTTATTCACGCAGTAAGGGCTCTTGTTCAAGCAGCCGCAGCAAAAGAAGGGAAACGTGCTACGGTTGAAATCTTAGAATGAATTAGGTAAGGGTTTCGCGAAAGGTGTTTTGGGGGACGGTGTGATGATGATAGTTTCCAGATCGGTCACGGTGAAGGCAAGGGTTACTCCGCGTCTGCGGTCTGAGCTTGGTATGGAAACGCAGAAGGTCCTAAAAGACATAGAGAACGAAATTGCAAGAATTGAAGAGACCCTATTGAGCGCCTCTCCAAAAGAAATCGATGTTTCTTCGTTGTTTGACACAAAGAAGAAACTAATTGCGCGCAAGGAAACCCTGCTTCAGAACCTAAAGGATATTGCCGGCCTCCAAGATGGGCAGGAGATTGTACGTGGGCAGATTGAAGGTTTTTATGACCTCAAGGTTGGGGATAGGTGGCCTGAGGCCATGGCTTGCGAAATTGTCGTTGAAGATGGCAGAGTTGTGGCCATAAGAGATAATGATGCTATCAGCGTGTCTCGTGAATACAGCGTCAAGCCTCCTGCAAGTAGTGGGAGCCTTGGTAAATCCCAGGAGGATGAGCATTGAAGGCGTACATTCTCACGTTATTCCCTGAAATGTTTGCAGGGGTGCTAAATGCGAGCATCATGAAACGGGCACAAGAACAGGGATTGTTAGAAGTCCACCTGGTGAACATCAGAGAGTTTGCAGGGGATCGTCATGGAACCGTAGATGATTACCCGTACGGTGGCGGTCCAGGCATGGTCATGAAGCCCGAACCTGTGTATGAAGCTATCGAATGGATCAGAGAGCAGACCGATGTGGAACCCTATGTTGTGTTGCTTAGCCCTCAAGGCAGACGATTCGATTCAACCTGTGCTCGAGAGATTGCCGAAAAGGAAGCCATAATACTGATTGCCGGGCACTATGAAGGGTTTGACGAGAGAATACGGAGACTGGCTGATATAGAAATCTCCATTGGCGATTATGTTCTAACAGGCGGAGAACTTGCTGCTATGGTTGTTTTGGATGCTTCTATCAGGTTTGTACCTGGCGTCTTGGGAGATGAAACATCAGCGTTAGCTGACTCCTTTTCCGATGGCCTTTTGGAGGGACCTCAATATACGAGGCCTAGCACTTATAGAGGTCTTAGCGTACCTGAGGTTTTGCTCAGCGGAGACCATGAAGCCGTCCACAGGTGGCGGCGCAAGGAATCTTTGAGACGTACGATGCAAAGAAGACCTGAGTTGCTTAGAAGTGCTCGCCTTACTTTTGAGGATAGGCGAGTTTTGGAGGAAATCAACGAAGAACAAACAAATGTGAAAGAGTCGTAGTGAGGCGAGGAGTGATTCATGTGGATATCATAAAGACTATAGAGAATAAGCAGATAAGGACTGATCTGCCTGATTTTGGTCCAGGGGATACCGTTAGAGTGTACTTCAAGGTAGTAGAAGGGGGGCGCGAGCGTATTCAGCCCTTCGAGGGGGTTGTGATAAGGCGCCAAAGCGGCGGACTTCGAGAGACATTTACAGTTCGGCGTGTATCGTATGGGGTTGGGATTGAAAGGACATTCCCGGTTCATTCGCCCAGAATTGATAAAATAGAGGTCCTCCGCAGAGGAAAAGTAAGGAGAGCTAAACTCTACTACCTAAGAGAAAGATCTGGTAAGGCGGCTAGGATTCCCGAGAAGAGGAAATGATGCAGACCCTTAAGGATATTGTTGAAGTAGCCGTTGTCGCGCTAGTTATCGCGATACTAGTAAGAACCCTGCTAGTAGAGGTTTTTGTGGTTCAGGGTCCTTCTATGGAGCCGACTCTTGTTGACGGAAATAGACTTCTCGTTTCCAAGATTGCATACAAGATAGGTGAGCCGAGTCGCGGCGATGTTGTAGTGCTTCGATATCCTTTGGATCCCTCAAAGGACTATATAAAAAGGGTGGTAGCTGTAGGCGGCGATACCGTAGAAATCCGATTAGGCCGCTTGTACATTAACGGGCAGCTTCAACAAGAGTCTTACATAGAATATCCAGGTATCTACAACATGGCGGCTGTCACAGTACCAAACGACAGTGTATTTGTTATGGGTGATCATAGGACTAATAGCGAAGACTCGAGATATTTTGGTTGTGTCAAGGAGGAATTTTTGAAAGGAAAGGCAGTTTATATCATATGGCCTCTACAAAGGATCGGTCGCGTAAGGTAGGGTCGAAAAGGTTGTATCCAGGACTACCAGGCCCAAAGACCTTGGACCTGGTAGATCTGTTTATTTTCCTATTAGATTCAAGAATTCCAAGGACGTCTCTTGATTTGTCGGAGCCCTACCTTCGTAAGAGAAGAAGAGTCTATGTGCTGTCTAAATCCGATTTGGCCGATCCACAGATCACGGAAAAGTGGGTAGACTACTTCCGCAAAAACGGCTTCCCTTGCTTTACCGTTAACGCAAATACTGGACTAGGTGTATCTGAGTTGACAAGTTTCTTGAAAAGGAGCAAGGAAGAGATGAACAGGAGATCGGGTGGGGGGCTCGAAAAAAAGCCTTTGAGAGTGATGCTGTTTGGGCTACCCAACGTCGGTAAATCGTCGCTTGCCAATAGGCTCTTAGGGACCTCGAAGGCTTCATTTGGCGCGAAACCTGGTCTTACAAGGTCAAGCTACTGGCTTCGGGCTAATCACTCAGTTGAGATTCTCGATACTCCGGGCGTCATAGACACGTCCCAAGTTAAAGGTGAAACCTTATACAAACTTGCGGCTACTTGGGCTGTGAACGAGAACCAGTACGACCCTGGCGAGGTTGCCCTTTGGCTTGCCAAAGAAGTCTTCCGTGCAGAAGCTCCCCTAGAGTATTTGACTGAGTTCGGCCTCTCAAGAGGCATGTTGGCTTCCGGAGGGGTAGTTGACATTAATCGGGCTTGCACGGCGCTGATCCAACAATTCCGAATGGGCAATCTCGGTCGAATATCCCTTGAGAAACCTGGCCTTAATGGCTAAGGAAACTGTGAGGCGCCTCTGAGAAAGCATTGAAACGATGCAGAAGACGCCTCAAGACCTCTTCGTTTTCTAGAGTCATCTCGTCAGAGTAAAGACGAGTTCCCTCAATGGGCCGGTACCTATTGTTAAATGGCATACTGCCGTGACATAGCGGTTCCTCGAATGTCCAGTGAACGCGATAGGATAGCATCCCTCAGGTGTGTTAGGCGGTACGGTGATACTGTTTTGCCAGATGCCTGCGGATTTCCTCAACCCGATCGTATGGTCCAGAAACTGGGCCTCAACGCGGTCGATATTGGTAGATGATTCACAGCAGAGATGAAGAATTTGTCCAGGCTCTATTGGATTTGGAAACACAAAGGGCGAAATCCATAAGTCGTCCAACCTCTCGAACGTAAGAGTCATACTTCTAGTTCTATCGCCGAATTGTGCTGTTACTACAACTACCTGAGTACCTAAGGGTAGGAAATCGCCTACAGACAACTGGGATATCCATCTGCCTTGAGTGTCAGACCACTGCAATGGTCTGGACTTTCCATCTGAGAATAAACCGTCTACTGCGTTTGCCGAAGGTTCAGGCATTGCGACTATAGTCAGAGTCTGTCCAGTTAAAATTGTAGTAGGAAACAGATATGCTGATAGGGAGTAGTACACGATCTCAATGGGTTTTCTCACGGAGAAGAATGTTCGATTACCTCTATCTTTGACCCAAGCCTGGTAGTAATAGATGCCAGGTGGTACGAAAAGCCCATTTCTGTCCATGCAATTCCACGTGATGGTGTCCGGCGGATTGCCTGGTATTTCGTGTGGATTGAATGTATACATCACCTTACCCGAAGAATCTTCGATGGCCATATCCCATGCGGATATTCCTCTGTTTTTGAGGTAAGAAAGATTGAAGGTTACTGAATCATCTAATCCGTCTCCGTCAGGCGAAACCTCATAGGGTTTAGCATAGACCCTGACCATGCATGAGCGATACAATATGGTGGCGGCGTGGCACCTCAAGAGGGTAACTTTTGGTCGGATAGTCCTGTCTTCATATCCTTCGATGATCCCGAATTTTATCGCGCAAGCCATGGAGTGCCGCCTATGCGATGACGTACTCATTCCATCTTTGAAGCGGTTGAGTAGAAGATCTACTTCCTCTTCTGCCATCGATGATGCATAGTCGTAAAGACCAAGTGAGCGAACTAGGAGATCTACCGCATCCTGTCTGGTAATCTCTTGGTCGGGATAGAAATTGTGGCCGACAGGAGTAGAGGTTATCCCGGCGGATTTCGCAGCTTCAATCCATTCCCAGGCTAACTTGCCGGGCAGGAATTCGTAGGATTCTGTTACGTCAGGATAGGTAGGAGAATTAGGCTTTAGCGGTTTCAAATCAAACGTCTTTGCCATAAGCACAGTGAATTGTGCTCTAGAGCACTTTAGATCAGGGCGAAACTGTGAGTACACAGCTCCATCCGTGTATCCGATCAGACCATCAGTTACTCCTTCGGACCACAAGACATAGACAAAGTCAGAGGCCCAATGATTACAAAGATCTCGGTACCACGGATCCATCGCACACTGACCTTCGCTAGGCTTTAGGATCATGGTCATTATAAGTGCCACCAACAAATAGATTCTCGCAGCACACTGCTTATTTGCGCTAGGCGAACTATACACTACAAAACAACCCCCAACCGTTACCACCGGCAATACAAAAGATACCATATTTTATAAATGAACTCTAGTTAATGTGAATTATTTGGCAGCTATTGACATTATAGGAATAGGATTGTAATATGGTTACGCCTGGCAATTACTGTAAGTGGCCGTATCCGGTTTTTCAAAATCCTATAACCGAGGGAAAGGGGGGATAGAATCTTAGGTTTTGAGGTACTTTCGGTTGTACCGACAATAAATAACGTCGCCACCGGCGCCCTTCGCAGCCATTTCGTTGCCGGATGCGGCCACGCCCAAGGAGATGGACAAATTGCTGATGACGCTTCTAAAGAAACACAGACTTTTGCTGTTAGCGCTGATTTTGGGGCTATCGGCTTTCCTTCTGTCATACAACGCGTTCCGTGTTTGCATCAAGACAGAAAAAGTGGTTGTACCTGCGCGGAACTTGGAACCGTACCACAACATATCTCGTTCAGATGTAAGGATCATCGAGATTCCCGCAGGTGCGGTTCATGAGAGGTGCCTCCACACGGTAGAGGATGCCGTAGGCAAATACACAGTATCACGGGTTTTCCAAGGGGAGATGTTGCTTGATGCTCATCTTATCTCCGGAGAACGCCGTCCGGGCATCTCTATGGAAATTGGGTCGGAGGAAAGATGCATCTTCGTTCCTGCCGAATACCAGCGGGCTGTAGGTGGGAACATTAACCCTGGAGACCTAGTTGATCTAGTCTGGGTGAGAAAGAGCGCAGCGCATTCTGAGGACTATGGGTCTATACATGCGTTGACAGTGCTTAGTAACGCTAGGGTTATTGAAACAGTGACTGACGAATCTTCGGGGGAGTTTAGAGGAGTAGTTATTGCGTGTCTGCCGATTACGTGTGAAAAACTCGCTCAATGCATTGAGTCGGGGTCAATCTATCTTTGCCTGGTTCCTTGGTCTACAGACGGAGATGGTTTACCAACTGATGCGGAGGTCTGGCCTAACAGATGAAAGAAAAACCTTCCATCCTTATTGCAGGGAACAATCGTACCCAAGACGCTGTCGTAAAAGATAGACCAGGGGCCCGGGTAGTAGGGGTTCTACAAGACCTTGCGCTTGTAGAATATGTCGCGACAGAGATACCAATTGACGAGTTGGTTGTGGATCCCAACGTTTCGCCAAGAGGCGAGAACTTGGAGCAGTGGATTTCGAGATTCAACAAAACCTACCCAAGTGTTCAAATTACAATTGCTGGACCAGTAACCTCCATGCCAGAAATAGAACCTATCCCTACAAGAATCGTAACTTCACAGACAATCGCAGTCTGGAGTCCAAAAGGTGGTGTAGGGAAGACCTTCATTGCAACGAACCTAGCTTGCGCTGCAGCACTTACTACCAAAGGAAACGCAGCTCTATTGGACCTGGATATATACTCGGGCGATGTAGCTACGTACCTTGACTTAGCAGACGAACCTACGCTATCGCAGGTTGTGCCGGCGCTTACTGGCTTAAGACCGGACGGTCTGGACAAATATGTCCAAAGGCACGGCCCTTCCGGGCT
>MTKW01030548.1_pt1 | contig 10893 bp, 11 predicted proteins | sample 1042761 | NCBI WGS metagenome assembly MTKW01 (sample SAMN06205366, study PRJNA360243) | anaerobic digester metagenome | biome: Wastewater treatment plant; feature: Anaerobic digester sludge; material: sludge; isolation source: anaerobic digester fed with sludge from wastewater treatment plant ...
CAGACCACATCTATTCTATCTCCACAACCCTATGAAGTTATCTATTCTGTCAACTCAACCCCACGCACTTTATTACAGTCGACCTGTTTCCTCAATAAACAAAAACAAGGATTTTCAATATTGAAAGGCACTGCCAGTCATCAGACAGAAAATCTTCCAACCTCGGAAATCCTTTATTTATCAGTACTTTGAATAGTCCTATTTTTCAACCCTTGACATCAAGACAACACACTCCACATGGATGCTGCCAGGGAAAAGGTCGATCCCCGCGCATGCGGGGTAGCCCTATACATCGTCGTTCACCTACAGGAAATACTCGGTCGATCGCCGCGCATGCGGGGTAGCCCTGTGATACGCAGGGGTTGCATTTAACCTCACCGGTCGATCCCCGCGCATGCGGGGTAGCCGCACCTATAGCCATGCCGGTAACGCTGATTTGCGGTCGATCCCCGCGCATGCGGGGTAGCCTTTCGTTGTTTTCGGCAGGTTCGGGATCGGGGAGGTCGATCCCCGCGCACGCGGGGTAGCCGGGCAGTTCTTTCCGCTCCAGTCATAATGCTGCGGTCGATCCCCGCGCACGCGGGGTAGCCATATGCTTGACATCTAACAGACATATGTTATACGGTCGATCCCCGCGCACGCGGGGTAGCCGGCAGATCTGCAATTTTTGGGAGATCAATTGGAGGTCGATCCCCGCGCACGCGGGGGAGCCCGGGCCCAGGCAGTGAAGGTATTCCACTTAAGCGGTCGATCCCCGCGCACGCGGGGGAGCCAAGAGGAAACCGAATATGTTTTCACGGAATCAAGGTCGATCCCCGCGCACGCGGGGGAGCCTTTCCTTCCTTCCTTAGTGTTCTCTCTTTTCCCGGTCGATCCCCGCGCACGCGAGCCAGTTGCGCCTGCATAAAGCGCGTAAGTATTTGGGGTCGATCCCCGCGCACGCGGGGGAGCCAGATGTGTAGGGGAAGGCTGGAAATATTGTAAGGGTCGATCCCCGCGCACGCGGGGGAGCCTGGAGAAGCAGATCGATGAACTGCTGGAGCTGGGGTCGATCCCCGCGCACGCGGGGGAGCCGGGAAGAAGGGGAGTGATGAATGATGGCTGATCGGTCGATCCCCGCGCACGCGGGGGAGCCATGGGTGGGGCGATGTCGGTATAATGTTGAAAAGGTCGATCCCCGCGCACGCGGGGGAGCCTCTGACTCAAACTCCGTCCACAATGTCCACAGGGGTCGATCCCCGCGCACGCGGGGGAGCCTTAAGCTCCCGTAGCTCGCGCGCTTCATCGCGGGGTCGATCCCCGCGCACGCGGGGGAGCCCAGAGAGGCCACAAGGGTCGAAACCCACGTCCAGGTCGATCCCCGCGCACGCGGGGGAGCCGGGAGCTTAAGACAGCAAAAAGATGGATGGATGGGTCGATCCCCGCGCACGCGGGGGAGCCTTTATGCTTTGGGACCAACACCGATCTTTTAGCGGTCGATCCCCGCGCACGCGGGGGAGCCGCTAGAGCTATTTCAAAAGGCGTTCATCGAATCGGTCGATCCCCGCGCACGCGGGGGAGCCTACATCTTCTCCCTTAATTTCCTTTTTCAATAAGGTCGATCCCCGCGCACGCGGGGGAGCCTTTTGCAAGTTGACACTTTTTTAATCAGCCCACGGTCGATCCCCGCGCACGCGGGGGAGCCCCCGTACCATGAATCAGAGTATAACCTTCTCTCGGTCGATCCCCGCGCACGCGGGGGAGCCATGGAGAATAGGACATACCGCCGTCAAGAAGCAGGTCGATCCCCGCGCACGCGGGGGAGCCAGTATTGCAGCAATATTGATTGTTGACTATGAGGGTCGATCCCCGCGCACGCGGGGGAGCCAAAACCGCCCCCTTCCCGGCCTTGACCATGAGGGGTCGATCCCCGCGCACGCGGGGGAGCCAGTAAAGAAGCTGCCTGATCTGTGTATTTGGCAGGTCGATCCCCGCGCACGCGGGGGAGCCAGGATCTCGAGGGTGTCGAGGGCGCCGGGAAGGGGTCGATCCCCGCGCACGCGGGGGAGCCTGGCAGGGGAAAAAACTTACACTCATAGAGCAAGGTCGATCCCCGCGCACGCGGGGGAGCCAGGTAAACTCGCGGGCGTTGACGTCTTTCCAGTGGTCGATCCCCGCGCACGCGGGGGAGCCATTACTTACGTTAAAACAGACATGGAAGAAGTAGGTCGATCCCCGCGCACGCGGGGGAGCCATATTTTTAACTCATAATCTTGACCATATGTCAGGTCGATCCCCGCGCACGCGGGGGAGCCCCTTGAGGATAAATGGATCCGGCCGCTGCCCGAGGTCGATCCCCGCGCACGCGGGGGAGCCTACGTGGAAGAGCTACACGAAGCTGCTGCTAGCGGTCGATCCCCGCGCACGCGGGGGAGCCAGGGTAAAAGGTCAGGGTGGCGGAGTATGCCCAGGTCGATCCCCGCGCACGCGGGGGAGCCGGCTGCGGGGCTGATCTTCCATCCGTATTGCCAGGTCGATCCCCGCGCACGCGGGGGAGCCTATTGCCCCAGGGAGCTAAAATGCTCCCGGGGGGGTCGATCCCCGCGCACGCGGGGGAGCCAGGTCCTTGCCCCGCGTCGTGATCCGCGGCACAGGTCGATCCCCGCGCACGCGGGGGAGCCGGCTGAAGCCTCCGGCCCCCGCGAAGAAGTCAAGGTCGATCCCCGCGCACGCGGGGGAGCCACCCGGGTGGCCGCCAGTCCGGGTCGGCGCTATGGTCGATCCCCGCGCACGCGGGGGAGCCCCTTTTGGAACTTTGCCAAAAGAAGGGTAACGAGGTCGATCCCCGCGCACGCGGGGGAGCCGTTTGATCCCAGCCCATCTCTTCCCTTAGATCCGGTCGATCCCCGCGCACGCGGGGGAGCCCTATGTCAGATAAGACATATTATCCTGTATCAAGGTCGATCCCCGCGCACGCGGGGGAGCCTACTATCCGTGCTTATTGTAGTGATGTTTCTTCGATCGATCCCCGCGCACGCGGGGGAGCCTGCATGGCCGTATCAGGGCAGAAGCATCTTACCGGTCGATCCCCGCGCACGCGGGGGAGCCGTCAAAAACAAGCCTCTCGATCTCCTCGCCATAGGTCGATCCCCGCGCACGCGGGGGAGCCAATACATAGTCAAAGGCATGTTCACGATGATCGGGTCGATCCCCGCGCACGCGGGGGAGCCTCGGCGATGGCGTTTTTCTTCGCGTTCGCCTGGGGTCGATCCCCGCGCACGCGGGGGAGCCCTGTTTAAGTCTTCGCATCTACAGGTCGGGAAGGGTCGATCCCCGCGCACGCGGGGGAGCCCAGATGTCGGCGTCGGTCCAGATGGAGATCGGGGGTCGATCCCCGCGCACGCGGGGGAGCCGGTTATGATATTATTAATAAAGCTCCTGAAAGAGGTCGATCCCCGCGCACGCGGGGGAGCCCCGGGGATTATTGATATTATAGAGACTTGTAATAAGGTCGATCCCCGCGCACGCGGGGGAGCCGGGGGTGCGCATATCAAAGTGCCGCCAATGAAAGGTCGATCCCCGCGCACGCGGGGGAGCCTCGACGATTAAATTATACAGTTCACCGGCTGCAGGTCGATCCCCGCGCACGCGGGGGAGCCAGCCCATTTCCTGCGGTCCGCCAGGGGTGTCAGGGTCGATCCCCGCGCACGCGGGGGAGCCATGATCCTCCTTTCTCACCTACACAATAAGCAAGGTCGATCCCCGCGCACGCGGGGGAGCCAGAACAAGTGCATACCGGCAGCAGGGGACAAAAGGTCGATCCCCGCGCACGCGGGGGAGCCCAGCACCAGGGGAAAGCCGTCAGCACTCCACCAGGTCGATCCCCGCGCACGCGGGGGAGCCTTGAGTGTCGCCGCGCCGATGGAATATTTCTGCGGTCGATCCCCGCGCACGCGGGGGAGCCAAAAACGCGACAGGCCGTAATGCTCCTTTCAGCGGTCGATCCCCGCGCACGCGGGGGAGCCGAATATCCAGCAGGGGCATACCAGCAGAAAAGAGGTCGATCCCCGCGCACGCGGGGGAGCCTCCCGACAAGGGAAACGGTGAGCTTTTGCCTTCGGTCGATCCCCGCGCACGCGGGGGAGCCCAGGTCCTTTCATCGGCCCAGATTTCCGCCTCGGGTCGATCCCCGCGCACGCGGGGGAGCCTATTCCCACTTGTTGGGATTGGCAACCTTGATCGGTCGATCCCCGCGCACGCGGGGGAGCCGCGCAGTTTGACCTGGAGCGGCTTTACGATGAAGGTCGATCCCCGCGCACGCGGGGGAGCCAGTTCCGAACCCTTCATATAAAGCCTGTATTCCGGTCGATCCCCGCGCACGCGGGGGAGCCTTATCTACCATATCTATCATATCTATCCAACAAGGTCGATCCCCGCGCACGCGGGGGAGCCTCTTAACAATGCCGCCGTGGGCGGTAATTTTACGGTCGATCCCCGCGCACGCGGGGGAGCCAGGAAGGTGCGCCCAAATGGATTCGGGCAGGAAGGTCGATCCCCGCGCACGCGGGGGAGCCCGTAATCCTCAGCCAAACAGCGAAGATAATGCAGGTCGATCCCCGCGCACGCGGGGGAGCCTTTAAAATTAATTCTGATTCGACAGTGGACAGTGGTCGATCCCCGCGCACGCGGGGGAGCCGGCGTACAACCGCCTTAGAATCGATCTGCAAACGGTCGATCCCCGCGCACGCGGGGGAGCCGCGCAAAAGTCGTGTGGCGGTACTGATAAAGAAGGTCGATCCCCGCGCACGCGGGGGAGCCGTTGCGCGGATTCTGTCCATGCTCCAGGATTCCGGTCGATCCCCGCGCACGCGGGGGAGCCATTATCATTTGCATGTTTGTTGTGCGACTAAGAGGTCGATCCCCGCGCACGCGGGGGAGCCCGAAGCCATGTTTTACCACCATAATGTCATGTAGGTCGATCCCCGCGCACGCGGGGGAGCCCGGCGCACCTTTCGCAAACGGTCAGGGAAACAGGGTCGATCCCCGCGCACGCGGGGGAGCCGCTTCTAAGCCGGGGCAGCAACTTCATACATGAGGTCGATCCCCGCGCACGCGGGGGAGCCACCATGCCGCCGAGCAGGGCCACCAGCCACCAGGGTCGATCCCCGCGCACGCGGGGGAGCCCATCATCCCCGCTGGCCGGCGCAATCGGCCCGGGGTCGATCCCCGCGCACGCGGGGGAGCCCCAGATGACGACGCAGGAGACGGGCTATCTCAGGTCGATCCCCGCGCACGCGGGGGAGCCTCACGTGAAGGTAGTGGAGTTGAGGCGTATTAGGGTCGATCCCCGCGCACGCGGGGGAGCCAAGTCCAGATCCCTCTCTTCATCCCCGTAAACAGGTCGATCCCCGCGCACGCGGGGGAGCCGCATGATGTTGAGCTTCAGGATCCCCCGTACACGGTCGATCCCCGCGCACGCGGGGGAGCCCCCGGCAGCATCTCGTATTTCACGCCCTCACTCGGTCGATCCCCGCGCACGCGGGGGAGCCCGGATCGTGTTTGCAGTAGCCAGGATGGAATAGGGTCGATCCCCGCGCACGCGGGGGAGCCCTATAAATGTTTTAAGTTTCTTTATTGCTCAAGGGTCGATCCCCGCGCACGCGGGGGAGCCACCCTTTTTGGCCAGTAAAGGAAAAAAGATAAAGGTCGATCCCCGCGCACGCGGGGGAGCCGATGTATATGCTGTGATGGACATGCCTAGAAAGGGTCGATCCCCGCGCACGCGGGGGAGCCTTCCTGGGGTTGCCGAAGTAGATGCCGCCGATGGGTCGATCCCCGCGCACGCGGGGGAGCCTCTTCCAGGCGGTAGGTCCGCTCCACCAGCTCAGGTCGATCCCCGCGCACGCGGGGGAGCCCATACTTACTTATCAATATTATAGCATCATTAAGGTCGATCCCCGCGCACGCGGGGGAGCCACCTTGTTCTTTCAACATTTCCAAAGTTTCATAGGTCGATCCCCGCGCACGCGGGGGAGCCGCTATCATAGATATATCAAAAGGGATAGGGGGAGGTCGATCCCCGCGCACGCGGGGGAGCCGCTATTATAGTTCTTAACTGCGTTCTCACAAAAGGTCGATCCCCGCGCACGCGGGGGAGCCCGGGATCTCGGTGACGGTCCTCTCGGTGATTACGGTCGATCCCCGCGCACGCGGGGGAGCCACCCCTGGCCCGGTCAAGGCGAAACAGGGGTAAGGTCGATCCCCGCGCACGCGGGGGAGCCCTCATGGTGTCGCCTCCTCGGTGATAATGACATGGTCGATCCCCGCGCACGCGGGGGAGCCAGGCAATGCTTAGCTGAAACCCCCGCGCCCGCAGGTCGATCCCCGCGCACGCGGGGGAGCCGATACAATGTCCCTATCTTGTAATGTATATATGGGTCGATCCCCGCGCACGCGGGGGAGCCTGTCATAACCAGTGATAACAATAGAGTCATCGCGGTCGATCCCCGCGCACGCGGGGGAGCCGTCAGGTTGTTTAAGGCCTGGTATTTCCTTGACGGTCGATCCCCGCGCACGCGGGGGAGCCAGGAAGGAGTGACGCCGTGAACCCCGTGGAATAGGTCGATCCCCGCGCACGCGGGGGAGCCAGCTATACCCCAGCGTAACTACCGTTCTGTCCAGGTCGATCCCCGCGCACGCGGGGGAGCCCGGTACCGGAAACAGGCGCACCATTTCCCTGAAGGTCGATCCCCGCGCACGCGGGGGAGCCCGGGTTCGCCGCCAAAAAACCATGTTTTGATCAGGTCGATCCCCGCGCACGCGGGGGAGCCCCCCTGGCTCACGGCCAGCTTTATGATCTCTGCGGTCGATCCCCGCGCACGCGGGGGAGCCGTATACTGAAAAGCTTGAAGCAGATGGATATAAGGTCGATCCCCGCGCACGCGGGGGAGCCCGGGGATTTCGGAGGGGTGCGGTGACCAGGGGGGGTCGATCCCCGCGCACGCGGGGGAGCCGCCAGCTTAACGAGCCTATTGCTTGCCGCCTCGGGTCGATCCCCGCGCACGCGGGGGAGCCGCTGTAGTTTTCTTCGTAGCGTTCGATCATCGGGGTCGATCCCCGCGCACGCGGGGGAGCCTCTTAAGACAACATTTGGAAAACATTTATTCATAGGTACTACAGAAATATGCATCGAATGCTTATTACTTAAGTTTTTTGAAGACGCTAGTCTTCCTTTTCCTTTTGTGATGCACGGCGTGACAGCACCATGCCGTCAAGTTCAATCAGATCGATGGGCGGGGCACCGAGAATCTTGACAGATTGACCTCCTGGAACCTGTCTGTCGGTCCATATCATGACAATGCTGCTGTCAGGGCCTGGGAACCAATCCTCCAGAACATCCCAGATTCTGTTCCGCACTGCCACCGTAAGGCCCGAACCGGTGTATACGCCAGGTCCTATTTCCAGCATTGATGATGCGAGAAATCCCCGGATGCGATCCGGTACGTTACGAGTTACCACTACGGTCGACATAAAGCAACTCCTTGATCCGGTCTATCATCTTGGGTATGACCTCGTGTTTTTTGAACCATCTTGCCGCTTCATAACGTATCTGTTTTTCCAATATTCCTGTTGATATCTGTCCAACCTGGGCAGCCACAGAGAATGCCAGGGGTAGGGTAATTTTGTCGCGCCACATATCCGCAATATCCAATGTAAAAGCAATACTGGCATCCTCATGGATGAAACCCAGCGGTGGCAGGGCGCCAACTGCCGCTATGGCGATATCGGCCGCGGCCTCTATAAAGGTAGCTGCGTGGTTGATCGCCTGGTTCGGAATATCGGCGCTCAGGGGGTTATTTCGATCATAGCGTCTTCCTCTCCATTCCACACCATACTGTCTCGCTATTATTTTGTATGTTTCTTTGAGCCTGGCCCCCTCCATGCCCCTGAGCACAGTGATATCATCATGTGGGAACGCGCTTTGAAAACGATAACCGTACATCCTGCGCGCCACCCGGATTCTGGTATCATTGTCCGCCCACAATGTAGCATGCAACCTGGCAATGCGGGACCGGCCGGTGCCCATGGGGGGAGCGGTGTAATACTTCACACCACCCTGTCCGACTGCGGCCAATAGAGTTCCATGACGGGCCAGAATACGAAGGACATCATGGGTCACCGTGGTGCCGGGCCCTAGAAGAATCATGGAGATCCTTTGATAAGGAATGGCATATTCGCCGGGTCCGATCTCGTCGCTCCCGGCAGCAATGAAAAAGAGTGTACCGTCCCTGACAAACAGGTTGCCCCTTGACAGCCAGAGCAGCCCGTGCCGGTCAGCATGCGGTATACGTGACTGCGCCAAACCCAATCTGCCGGAAAACAGTGTCGTGCTCACGATGGCGGCCTCAACAGGAGCATGCCATAACCAAATGCGCAATGTCGACCCATGCCTTTTTCAAGAAGTAGATCGAATTGTACAGGATCTTTTATGATGACCGTGCCCTCCAGCAACGCCTGGGGGCGGACAATCTGACGGAAAGCTCGTTTTCCCTTCGATGTCTGTGTCTGGCGTTTTTGTTTTGCAAGGCGAAAACCCGCCAATCCTATCGATTCAACATCTACCGAGTATCTGGCAAATCTCTGTTTTGCCCAGTCGCAGTAAACTGTCTCCCGGTTCAGCTGTCCATCATTGTTATCTGTATCAGCACGGATCAAAAACAGGTCTTTTTCGATTCCACTTTCTGATTTCCTGCCTACCGGGCAGACCAGGATCTGAAATCCCAGCCTGCGTCCTTTTTGCCATACCGGCATGGCACGACTGGCAATCATTTCCTGGGGCTCGGGGCAAACTTGAAAAATACCCGGTTCAGTAAAGTCCACCAACCTCTGTTGAAGTTTGCCGGCATTATGGCGTGCGTAGCCCAGAATTCGTGGCGGGCGCTGTTTGTCCGTCAACAGGCGCCATGGTCTGGGCGCCAGCTCTCCGAAAGCGGCACCCAGCCAGGCGTGGACCCCGTAGCTTAATGCTGCATCGTCCTCCCCTTTGGGCAGGCCCTGGGTGTGCAAGAAACGGTAAAGCGCGGCAACATCGAACTGTAGCTCAAGCATATGCAGGTTATTCATTTCATCTTACCCCCAATCATCCCTTCCGCTCGCCACCGGCTCCCAGCAGGCAGTTGATTGTGCCAATCCCTCAGATCGTAGATCAGGCGGCTTCCACCAGTGTCACCTGCACCTTCGGGGGGGGTCCAGCAAGCCCAGCTTCTTTGGGGCATCCGCTCAGGTACTCCTTTTCTGTCCCAAACCGGTGTTTTTTCCAGTATGGTTATCAGATCAGCGCCTTCCACGATTGGGTCGAAAGGATCAATAAAGGGACGCGCGGGCAGGCATGTCTTGCGTCCTATAAAAAGAGGGCGTGCGGGATTTTCCAGCGCTTTCCGTATTTCATCCAGGTCCGGGGTTCCTTTTGCCACCAATCCAAGAGCTACCGTCATCAATCCATCAACCAGGTAGTGACGGTACCGCAGGTGGGTTCCCTTCCTGCCTCTTTTAGGTTCTGTTTTGCCCCTGGTTGTCCAGCCGGGTTTGCACATTTTAGGTGAACCCAGATCAACAGTATGGTAGTCTATGAATCTATCCGGCCGGACATCCCACCGGGCGGCAAAATCAATCCTGTTTTGCAATTCTTGCAGTTTGTCGAAATCGCAATGATGCCAGCCCAGTGCATTGCCGACCAGGCCGGTGAGCATACTCAATCCGGGGAAATGATCGGTGAACCCATGCTGATCCACAAGCACCGAGCCGAAGCTGATCATGGGTGCATCAAATCGCAGAATCAAAGCCCTCATGAGCCATCACCAAATATTGCGGCCAGGCTCCGATCTATGGCTACCTGCAAGGGAAGCGCAGCATCGCCCTCCCTCGGCCATTTGTGAAGGGGGGCCATAGAAAGGAGGCGCTGTTCATTATCGCTTCCGTACATGCTGTCCAGGGCATCTATGTATCCCGCCATGGCCTTTATGGACAGGCCCATCGGGTTGGATCCCCCGGCTTGATTGTTAATTGGATCCAGAAAGGCGTTGGCCAGGCTGCGCGGCTGTTTTGAGCCCACCTCCAGAAGAACGCATTCCGCTCTGGCATAGGGTGCAGTAGCTCCCAATTTTGCGCCCGGTGTAACCTGTGCAACTGCTTGGATCAGCAGGCCCAGCAGGCTGCGTGCATCTTCGAATTCTTGATGGGCCCATTCTTCTCTTTCGCAGCCGGTAAGATTGGAAACTAGGAGCGGTATATCAACGACGACATATCCGTAAAATATGCCCCCGCCCAGCTCCATATCGTTGGCATGGGCAGCTCCGGTCTCATCGCCTGCCAGGTCGTCGACAACCGTAAAGAAGTCCACCTCTGTGTTAAGAACGTGGGTGGTAAATGCATGCGCCACGTGAACCGGGGCATCCACCCTGGCAAGTATATCAGAGGTGACGAAACGCCCGAACATGGCGCCTTCAAAACCTGCGGCAGGATTTTCAAACCCGGCCTGTTCCAGCAGCGCTTTAAAGCTATTTTTCCCTTCCTTGATCTGCTTGTCGATGTATGTTTTGGCTTCTTCTACGTCGCCCTGGCCTGCTGCATTCCTCATAAGTTGGACAAAATAGTCAGCTTCGGGCTTGCCAAAAAGAACAGGCTGCTCCATGCTCAGCTTCTCCTGGTCCAGGGCTTTTTTACCCCTGGCTGATACAAGAAGCCCCTCGGCCAGGTGGAATATCAATTCTTTTACCAATTCTTCATCCATGCCTTCATCCATAAGGCGTTTTTTAAGAATGCGGCTGAAAAAATGCCTTGTCCGAAAACCCCTGGGAAGGTCTGTTTCATTCAACAACCACTCCCGCCAGTGTCGTTTCTGGCATTGACTGGAGA
>MTKW01020902.1_pt2 | contig 10892 bp, 9 predicted proteins | sample 1042761 | NCBI WGS metagenome assembly MTKW01 (sample SAMN06205366, study PRJNA360243) | anaerobic digester metagenome | biome: Wastewater treatment plant; feature: Anaerobic digester sludge; material: sludge; isolation source: anaerobic digester fed with sludge from wastewater treatment plant ...
AGTTGGGTATTTCCTTCGGCTATGTTTGCGGAAATACTTCGACTGCTTCTAATGATTTGGTCAGTAAGCCGATACTGCTCATGGCTTGGAAATGCTTTAACCAATGCTTCTATTTCTTGTTCAAGAGCGTTTGCCTTCTGCCAAACTTTAAGCGTCTTAAAATCCCTTATGACTAAACCATTGCTCATTTAGATTCATCCTTTCAAATATTAGATTTTCCCACATTATACTGATTGTTAGATGTAAGTCAAATTTTAATGCTAGAATTTTTATAAAATTATTTCAAATAGTTAAAAGGCTTAAGGAGTTTTATAATGCATAATTAGTCCTTAACTTTTGCACTTAGGACTAATATCCTAGCATGTTTTTTTGACGCTTAAAAATTAATTAAATCATTGTTATATCAAGGATTTGGGGGAATTTGCTAAATATATATAGAGAAAGGTAATGTGAAAAAGAGGAAGAGGATTTAGGATATAAAGGTAGATAAAAATACTTGACTTTGCAATAAATGATTTACTATAAAAAATTGTCTTTAATAATAAGGTATTTTAATGAATTGACATTATATACCTCCGTTAAAATAAATTCCTACGCTTACCTGACTATCAGGTAAGCAATTTTTTTATTGCAGAAATACTTGAAATTATAAAAAGTGATTTAATAAAAGAACTATGAAGAACCAAAATCACAAGATTGGAGGAATTGTTATGAGAAACAGGATTTTATTAGGCCTTGATAATGGTAACAAATGTACAAAAACAAGTGAAGGTTATATTAGCGAATCAGGTTTTACTAAATCAAATACTGAACCAATTTCATCAAGCAATCTTTTAATTTATGAAGGTAAATTTTATAGCATAGGAGGCCAGAGGTTAAGTGTTCAAATGGACAAGACAATCAACCAGGATGCTTTCATCCTATCGTTACCTGCAATTGCAGATGCGATAAACAAAGCACAAGTAGAAGGTGAAGTAGATGTAATCCTGGGTGTAGGGCTTCCGATTGTCAATTATGGAATTCTTAAAAGAAAGTTTCGGGAATATTTTTTAAAGCAGAATATAAAGTTTAATTTTAACAAAAAGAATTATGCAATCAATATAGTTGATTGCCGTACTTATCCTCAAGGGTATTCCGCATTAATAACGGTGTTTAACAGTTACAAAAACCTTCTATGCAATGTTATTGATATTGGTGGATATACAATTGATTTCTTCAGGGTAGAGAATGGAATAATTGATATTAAATCATGCTACTCACTTCCCGATGGAATCATTACATTAATTGCAAATGTTCAACAGGAACTATTAAAAATGAACATCAGACTTACTGAAGGACAAGTACAGGATATAATAGCAGGCAAAGAACCAGTAATTTTTGAAGTAGACGTTAAAGAAATGGTCGAAGTATTTGCAAAAGACTACACAGAAAATATATTATCGAAAATCCAAGAGTATGGGTTTGAATTTCGGAACGCTACTGTTTTTACTGGCGGGGGAAGTGTGTTACTAAAGAGATACATCGAAGAATCCAGTAGAGTAAAATATGCGGATTTTCTTGACCAGTTTGCCAATGCACGTGGTTATAAGATTCTACTTGAGCAGGAATTAAGAAGGTGATACTATGGCAACAAAACGGATAAATTTGTCTTTTTCTTTAGATAGAGAGGATGATGTGAAGGTATATAACATACTTTCTGCACAAAAGTATAAAACAGATTATGTCATTAAGGCAGTAATAAATTATTTGGAGAAAGAGAATAAGATGATTCTTGATAAGGAAAAAATTAAAGAGATTATAAAGGAAGCGATTCTTGAATGCGGCATAAACGGTATCGACATAAATAAGGCTGAGAACAATGAGCAGAAACTCCCAAAGGAAATTTTCGATATGTTCAATAGTCTATGAAAACCAAAGAAAATATATTAATGGAAACATTGATATTTAACATATTAAATATAGAACGGCAGGCTTTATAACTGCCGTTTTTCTTGCTTTTAAGATAAACAAACATATTTTATATTGTAGTTAAATACTGCGAAATTTACTATAATTTTTGCTTACTAAAGAAAGACATATTAATAACAAGTCTAAGAAAAAATAAAAACTAATGAAAGAAAAGTATAACAATTAATAGAACATTTAGGTACTGGAATAAAAAGTATGGGACTTAAAGGAACCTAGATTTCTATGGATAATTGAAGAATCAGGTTAAATCTTTACAAATAGATTTCAACGTGATATTATTTATTCAGGTATTCTGGGAATTGTAGTTGGCAAACGGGCAAAATAGGGGAAGAGATTGCTTTGTTGCGGTTTCTTTCCCTATTTTGTTTTATACAAATTAATTTTTTTCAGGAACGCGAAGTGTAAAATCCGATTTTAGAAACGGTTTCCTTAATTAGAAAATAAGTAAGATAAATTATTAGAATTCAAGCATTTCACATTAAAAACAGAGCAAATGCATAGGTTTTGAACAGGTAAAAGGATTAGAAACGGTTTTAAGGGTTAAGGGGTATAAAAGTGATTCTAAAATTAAAAAATTTAAGTGAATGGGGATTATAGGTTAGAGTACAGGTGGCTTAGAATGAGAAACTGCATAGTAGAATTTAAAGCAATTGAAGAGATTCAATTTTCTTACCCATTATCTTATTAAATAAAAAAGAATAAAAAAGACTTTCCAGTTTTCTTGCTGGAAAGCCTTGTAAGATAATTAGTTAGTAAGCCATTCATCTAAATAAGCAATCATTTGACTTATGCTTGGATATTTTTCTCTAAACTGCTCAGGTGATAGTTCAGGTATTTCTTTTGATAGTTTTGCAAGAAGAGCCTTTGATTCTTCTAGTAAATCCTTCTCACTGTCATAGTTGCATTCATAAACAGTTACTAAAATATCAAGAATGTAATCCAATTTTTGGTATTGAATAGAGTCTTTACCTAACACCTTCTCGACATTACTTAATAGTCCTTTGATTTCTGATTTAAGATTCTTATTTTTCATACAGCACCAACTCCTTTCCAAGATTTACAGTATTGTAGGAAAGGATAAACATAAAAGTCAAATATTTTTACAATAAATTTATTCTAAAATGGCATATCTTCAGGTTCAACCAGGATTGGTTTAAAATCTTCGTCTACTAAAGTTGGTGGTGTAAATTTTTCGGGAGAAAAATATTCATCAAGTTCAAACGGAATGCCATTTATTATCTTACCCACTATATTGATAATTTGTTCTCTTGTACATTTCTCATCAATTTCTTTAATTGTATCTATATCAAATTTCTGCTTAAGACGGTACAACTGGGCATCTGAAATGTTCATAAAATAGTATTCAGTTTTTTGTGATGTATCCGTTTTACATAACTCTACTTCATTACGAGAAGGAGGAGTTATATGGGTTGTGCTGGCTGGTTCAAAAACATTATCTTTTGTATTGTCATTAGAGTTATTTGTTTTAAGTTCAATGATAGATGTAATATTATTTATCGGTTTTAGTTCTTTTATATCCAAGCCGGTTTGTTGGCCTAATTTTTTAAGGAGATTAACCTTTGCAATTTCTTCTTCTATGTCCCTGGGGTTAATAGAAAATACTTCAGAATCAGTGTAATATCCAGAGGTCAAAAGAATATTTAGATGTTCTTCTGAGGCAGGCGAGAAAACATAACCATTCTTTTCCCACAAGTCAATTAACATTTGCAGTTGGTTATCATCCTGGATTGCAACAGCAACATCCGTCAAATCCTTTCCTTGCCCGGGAAAGGTGCGGACAATTTTTATTTTTCTAAATCCACTGTTCCATAACTTATAGGCTATTTGGATGCTATTACACTGTCCGATGTTATTATTATCATTATCAAAAAAGAGCAGTACTTCAATTTCACAGCCAAAATAGTGTTTTAACAGATTTATTTGTTCGTCAGTCAGGTTAGATTGACCGGGGGAAACGGCATTAATATATCCTAAGGATATCAGTTTCAGGCAGTCGGCAACACCTTCAGTAACCAATAATTTGGTTACTTTATTATTTTTAATTTCAAACAAATTAAACAAAAACTGTCCTATTGAAAAAGGTTTTATACCATAATACTGATACCCATTATCTTTAGTTTTAAATTCGCCATAGTCAACAATATTTAAGTATTTTGCACTATGTTTACTTTTTTCTTCTCCTTTTTTGTGTGAGGCAAGTCTGCAATGTAGTCCTGCTATTATGCCTGATTTATGGTCTTTGAATGGAAATATTACTCTGTCACTAAGCCCATAAAAATTAGGATGAGTAAGTTTACTTTGGCTTTGTCTGTCAAAATACATAAGTCCATATTTTTCTATAATATCGCCAGAAATATAATACTTTTTATGCATGAAATCCTTCAATTTATCAATTGAACTAAACTGTTCTTTATTTAATAGGATTTCATGCAGCAATATACTGTTTTTTGCGTCTTCTATTGCTTGTGCATAAATATTAAGTTCAGTATCTTTGTTCGAAGATGGCTCAATTGAAAATTCATTTTTGCTAATCACAGAAGAATTATCTGATTTTCTCGTTACTTTATTAGCCGGTAAAGGAGATTCAATGGGTAATATGGAGATATCATAATAATCCTTAATGTTTAAACTTTTTGTTGCCTCATATCTTTTTATGACTTCCTGCTTTATTTTTTCTTTATAATCACTTATTGAGTTAAAGGTAAGATTTAAATGAGCAAAATGTATTGCAGCAAATATTTTTGCTTCATTGAGAGCATTTGAAGTAAATCCCTGCATCAGTGCAATAAACTTTAAGTAAGTTCCACTGGTTTTGCAGGCAAAGCATGTAAAACTTTTTTCGCTATCGTTAAATATAAACTCAGTTTTATTGGAGGCGCCTTGGTGAAAAGGACAAACACATCGCCAATGTCCATATTGATAAGTTGCATTCAGGTTATAAAATTTAACTAAATTTTCTCCAGTTATATGAGGTGATATATAAGTATTTTCTATTTCATTTAGATAGTTATACAGTTGTCCCATTTCATATTTGATTTTGTTTTCTATAATTACATTGATATTCATTGCCATCATCCTTTCGTAGAAATTTATCATCTAATTATAAAATAACACATAAAAATCAAACGCCATTTGACGGTGTATTAAATGATGACGGCATTATATTTNNATTTATAATAACTCATGTAATGAAGTATTAAACATGTACTTCATTACGAGAAGGAGAGGTTAACCAAATTCCTTCCTTCCGTAATGAAGTATAGGTTTGAAGTATTTTAATTAATACTTCATTACATAAATGTAAGAAACCAAGAAACTTGAAATTATGAGAAATCCCTTCCTATAATGCTTGAAACATTAAGGAGGGATTTTATAATGAGCATACAGGTACTAAAGGTATCGGGTACCAGCAATGTTAATGCAGTTTCAGAGGCTGTAATTAAAAATGTTGTAAGTGATTCTATTGTTCATGTTGATTGCATAGGAGTAAAAGCATCATATACTGTTACAAAGGCTCTCATCCAGGTAACGGAGTATCTTGTAGAAAATTGTTATAAATTTAATATGAGGCCATACTATATAAAGGTTCAGGTAAATGGACAAGATGAAGAACAAAAAATAAAAACGGCTATACGCTGGACACTGATTGCAAAGAAAAAATAATATTTGCCCTTGTATTACCTACGGAAATATGTGATATCAAAGTATACAGCCGAAAGGGGCACACCTTTCTTATACTGGGTTAAAGTATAGAAAGGTGTGTTTTTTATGTTGTGATGAAAAGAGATAAGCAAATAGGGGTGATATGAAAAGAAAAATTGTAAGACAAAGAATAAATGTTGTTAATTTTGTGGGATGCAGGGTATATACTATAATGTTCTATATTAGAACAAAAACTTATTTATCTAGACCCAATAACCAACTGACACTTACATTTAGCACTTGGGATAAGGCTAAAAGTTCAATATCAGTAATTATTCTTTTGCGCTGCTCAATTTTTGAAATACTTGCTCTGTCAATGTAGACAGCAAGTGTTTCGAGTTTAGCCGCAAGTTCCTGTTGTGTCATATTGTTTTTTAGTCTGGCGATTTTAACCCTGGAGCCCGCAATATTGCGTTCCTCGGAATCAAGTATTAATTTCATAATAACACCAACCTTATGTTCTTTATTGGAACAGTTGTATTTTATCCGAAGTTATGCAATAATATGTTCTAATAAAGAACAAACTATAAATTTGGAGGTAAATTATTGTGCAAGGGGAAGAATGCAGAATGGAGGATATAATTCGAATCATTCTAAATAGAGAAAAAAAGATTATTTACAGTAGCACTGATGTTAAAAATGCACATAATTATTTAGAAAAACTAGATGTTATTAATAAATTATCTAATGTGTCATGCATTCAATATTGTCTGGAAAATTACTTAGTAACAATTGATGAAATATATATTAGCAATCAAGAGTTTTATATAATTAACATTACTTCAAGAAAACAAAAGTGCAGTGACTGTAGCATATGCGGTAAAGTAATGGTAGATTCAGTTACAGGATTGAACAACAGAAATTACTGGGAACTGATTAATAACGGCTCAATATTTTATCCTTATAACAGTAAAGAGTTTACCCTGATAATTATAGATATAGATAATTTAAAAGAAATTAATGATAATTTTGGGCACCTGGCAGGGGATGAGGCCATTAAAATAGTTGGAGAATCGATAAAAAGAAATATAAGGAAAGAGGACTTAGGAGTAAGATACGGCGGTGATGAATTCATCATTTTGTTATTTAATCAAGATAAAAGGGCAGCAAAAACAGTAATCGAAAGGATAAGAAAAGAAATTAATGATTTGTCACATAAACAAGGAATAAATATTCAAATCAGTGCAGGAGCAGCCTATTATAATTCAACAAAAAGAAATATGGGGGATTTAATAAGGATGGCAGATAGAGATTTATACAGAGAGAAACAAATGAAAAAAACTAAAGAAAAACAAAACAGTGATAAGTTAAAATATTTGCTTTTGGAAATGGAAAAATTACGTGATGAGTTAAATAAGAAAGTTGCTAATGGGAGTAAAGGAATAAATAATGAAGAGACGTTGAAAGTAAGTGAGAGACTGGATGAACTTATTACAAAGTACTTAAAAGAAGAAAATTAGTGCTAAGAAAGGATAAAGTCTATAAAGGGTATGGAATAGAGGTTAAGGTGTGGGAGAGAATCCTGCACTTTTTATTTTATAAACTTGTTTTCAATATAACCGACTTTTTGATTATTAGAATAATAACACAACTAACTTTTTTCTTGAGCCTTTAACCTGATTCTGATAGAATACAAGCAGAAAATGCTGTTAATAATTTCTGTATGGAAAAGATTGCTGTATTCTTATATTTATATAAACGAGGGAGGAAAGTCCGTATGGCAGAGTATGTGTTTAGGAATGTGAACCAGGTAGGCGAAAAGGAATACCAGACAGTAATTGATGGACAGGAATTAGCAGAGATGTGGAGGGATGGGGTAATAACGTACAACCCAGAAATCCAGAGAGGAACAAAGGTTAAAAGGGGAAAGGACAATAGTGAAGTTGAGGTTGCTGTTTACAGCAAAGCCAATGTGAAAAAAATCTATACTTCTATGCTGTCAGGTCAATATTTCACAGATATGATTACACTAAACATCCTTGCGGACGGCAATGAAAAGATTGAACTTGATGACGAGGGAAACCTTAATGTGGACGGTGAAGTAAACATCTCCGACGGGCAGCACAGAATCAGGGCTTTGGCCATGATTCTCGAAGGAAACGAAAAAGGGAATACAGCCTTTGATTTAACTGAACTCAAATTCCCTGTTAAAATCACTAATTATGATGTTCAAACTGCACAGCAGCAGTTCCACCAGTTCTCCCAAGGGCTCAAAATCAGTTCCAGTAGGGCTGAGTATTTTAATCAAACGGGCCTTTCGAATATTATTGTAAGAGAATTGATGAAAAACAGTGACCTGGCTGGCAGGGTGGAAGTGGTAAGAAATTCAATACCTAAAAAGGACGAAAGGCATATTGTTACTTTTGCTACCCTTGTAAACGCTATACAATTAGTGTATGAGGATGTAGGAACAAGGGTTCAGGCGTTAGAATTATCTAAATACCTTGCAGAATTTTTCAATGAATTAATAAACCTTATGCCTGAACTTCATAACTACGAAAAGAGGGCGAAAAGTAAGGAAACATCGCTAATAGGGGAAAACTTCATGTTCTACGGGTATGTGGCGATAAGCAAAGTTCTAAGGGAGAAGGAGAATTGGAAAGAGTATTTGCCATTAATTAATGAACTAGATTTATCAAAAGGCTCTAAGCAGTGGTACGGAGATGTTATTAAAAGAGGAAAGGGAAAGGGGTATACTATAGTAAATAACAATGAAAGCAGAAAAACATTTGCTAATAAGATTGAAAAGATGTTTAAAAAGTTACTAAATGAAAAAACTGCATAATTAAATGCAATAAATATGGCTGACAGGATGCTGATAGTAGGCTAATCTGTCAGCCTTTTTGGTCAGAGGGGGGAAGGTTTAAGGAATTAGTTATAAGATTGATATTTAATGCATGATTATATTTTTGTCGCATAAAAATTTACCAAACTCCTTAATACATAAGCCTTTACCTTGACTCACTAATATACATATATTTATAGGGCTAAGGTATTGGGATTAGGGGTAAGAGGCAGGAGATTAAGATAAATTTTAGAGAAAAAATATACTTGACATGAATAATTAATTATATATAAAATGCTTCAGTAAAAACTGGTTTCATCATTGATGCATCTTTCACTAAACTGTCTACTTTCAAAGTAGGCAGTTTTTTAATTGAGATTTAAGACATATAAAGGGTTTTAATTTTAATTGTAGAATAAATAAAATAGGGTAAATGGTGATAAGTATGAGGGATGATAGGATGATAAATGATAACTACTATGTATACAAAAAAGAAGTAGACTGGTCGGTGTTGCAGCAGGGTGTTAGCATTCCAGTGACTATACAGGTAGTTTTTCAAAATACTATAAATAAGTTTTTGCCGAGAGGTCAGTCTAAAGATATTTATCTGGTACTGGAAGGAAAGACTTATAAGGCAAGGCTTGTAAACCAGAAATTTGATGAGAGAAAATATCCAAACAGAAAAGATATACTGCAAATAAGGTATCATCCACAAAGTGAGATTGCGGAAAGACTTAGAAGCATTTTTGCTGTAAGTTACAGGTATATATTAGAGGAGAGAAATAGCCTGCCTGAAAATCAACGCAAATTCATAAAAGTTCCTGAAGAACAAAAAGAATACCTTGCTATATATACAACAGACTATCCAGATACATATCTGCTTGAATGTATTACGCAGGAGGATACGAGGATAGTAAAGGAAACAATGGTTCATGAAGATGAGCAGGAGTATGAAGCAAGTATTAACTATAATACTATTGACCCTGATGCTACTATTGCTGCAGTGAATCAAATGGTAAAGATTCGGAAACTTAACAGGGCAATAGGGGAGAGCCTGAAACTTCTTTATAACTATCGCTGCCAGATATGTGGAGAGAATATTGGAGTAAGATATGGAGTCAATATTGTTGAATCTCACCATATAGAACCCTTTGTTGAATCACTCAATAATAACCCAGAAAATCAGGTTATTATTTGTCCCAATCATCATCGGATTATTCATAGGGCAAGACCTGTTTTTGTCAGGAGAAAATTAATTTTTGTTTATAATAATGGAGTAGAGGAAAGGATTATGGTGAATCAGCATTTATAGAAAACAGGTTGCATTTGCCTGTTTTTATTTTTGTGCATAATACAGAGATTTGATATTGCGTGATTAATAATTAATTGGAAACAAAACTATTGACTTTTCCTGAAAATAGTAATATTATTTTTACAAGAGAAGCGAATATGAGGGGAAATTATGTTACAGAACGATGGTGAGTTAAGTGAATTGCATGTTTATTACGCCAGATAAAATGGATGGAAAGCGAATTTCTTATGATTATGTAGTACAGCAATATGAAATACAGCGATTACTACAGGGACATCCCCTTATAGCATTAAGTAATATTTGTAAAGAAATTACAAGTGGGATTCGGGTTAAGAAAGAGTATTATACAAATAAAAACGGATATAAGATTATTGCTCCTGGGGACATAAGAAATGAAATTATATATATTAATGAACTTAAAGTAATACAGCCTGAAGTAGTAAAAGAAAAAGATATTATAAATAGTGGAGATATATTGATTACAGCCTCGGGCAAATCAGGACAGGTAATTTATGTAAATGAAGCATTAGAAGGATGTGTAGTAACATCGGATATTATTAAAATAACATTAAGGGATAGGGATAAAGGTATAAGGCTATATAGTTTTTTAAAAAGCAGCATAGGACAAATGCTGTTAAACTCTATTAAAATAGGGATTTTAAATAAAATTTTTGTGGAGGATGTTGAGAATTTACTAATTCCTGAGAACTTTGATACATATCAGGAAGATTGTTCTGATGATTCTACAGGATATGCAGAGGCTGAAAAACTATACAGGTCTGCAGAAAACATATTTTACAGGGTATTTGATTATAAAGGTGAAGAAAAGAATCTTAAACACTTTTATGTGGCAGAATACCTTGACAGTCACAGATTAGACCCTGAGTACTACTCGAACTTTTACACCGAACTGTATAGGGTAATTCACAATAATTTTGATGATGTAAAATGGGAGGAACTTGGAGAACTTGTAGAAATAAAAAAAGCAGATAAGCCCGAAATAAGTGAGAATCAAATAGTAAAGTATTTTTTATTAGCGGATATAGACCCAAACTTTTCAATAATAAAAGAGACCCATGAGGATTTTTACGGCAATTTAAGCAA